>Ga0105047_10000573_pt1 | contig 63121 bp, 58 predicted proteins | sample MAT04_FD_78384 | JGI IMG/M metagenome (GOLD analysis project Ga0105047, IMG submission 78384) | Freshwater microbial communities from Lake Fryxell liftoff mats and glacier meltwater in Antarctica - MAT-04 (megahit assembly) | ecosystem: Environmental > Aquatic > Freshwater > Ice > Liftoff... | reverse complement strand
GGCTAAAACAGATGCTCCAATTGTAGTAAAGCCCCATTATTATTATTCCCGCAATGCAGCGGAGTGGGATGGGGCGTTTCTATGCAGCCGGGCGGATTTATCCGCCGGGGGTGAGTAAATACTCTAAATTAATGGCTGATCTGGGCGAAGTGAACATGGCTGACCCGGCAACGCTGGTGGATTTTGCAACGTGGGGGATTAAAATCTTCCCGGCGGATCGTTATGTGCTTATTCTATTAGACCACGGTATGGGCTGGCCCGGCGGGTGGACGGATGGCGATATGGAAAATTCGCTGGCTGCCACAGGGCGGGCACCATTAATCAAATTGGTGGGGAACGCGCTGTACAGCGATCAACTGGATACGGCGCTGGGGCAGGTCGTTGACCAGAGCGGGATCGGCAAGTTCGAGATGATCGGGATGGACGCATGCCTGATGGGACAGTTGGAAGTCTTCAGCATGCTGGCCCCGCATGCGCGGTATGCGGTCACGTCACAGGAGACGGAACCAGCGCTGGGCTGGGCGTATACGGCCTTTTTGCAAACCCTGACAGAGAACCCGGGGATGAGCGCAGAGGATCTTTCCAAGGAAGTGGTGCGCAGCTATATCGATGGCGACCGGCGGATCGTGGATGATCTGGCGCGGAATGATTTCCTGCGCGAGATGGGGTCGCGGAGCGCCAGCGCGGCGCAGGTCGCCAAAGAAATTGGGAAAGATGTAACGCTTTCAGCGGTGGACCTGTCTAAAATTCCAGATTTGATGAACAGCGTCAACGACCTGGCGTACGGGCTACAGTCTGAGGACCAGCCGGCGATCGCTGAAGCGCGCAATTACGCGCTTTCATTTGCGAATATTTTTGGCGATAAAACACCCCCGGCGTATATTGACCTGGGAAGTTTTGTGCAAATTCTCAAACAGCAGAGCGGCAACCAGCAGGTGCAAGACCTGGCGGACGGCGTGCTGGAGAGCATCAAACAGGCGGTGCTGGCAGAGAAACACGGGATCGGTAAGAAGGGCGCGACCGGCGTGGCGATCTATTTTCCGGACTCCAGCCTGTACAAGTCGCCATACAGCGGATCGCAATCTTATACAGCGATTACCAAGCGGTTTGCCAAAGATTCCGTCTGGGGTGATTTCCTGGCTTTTCACTACAATGACCGCAGCTTTGAAGCCGCCACACGCTCGGCTGTGATCCCGGATGAAGGCACGACGACGCGCGCGCCAGGGGTGGGCACATTCAAGATATCGAAAATCACAGCTGTAGGTTCGCAGGCGGCGCCCGGCAAGCTGGTGACGCTGAAGGCGGAGATCAGCGGCGGCAATATCGGGTATGTTTACCTGTTCATTGGGTACTACGACAAGGCATCCAATTCGATCTTTGTGGCAGACACGGACTATCTGGATAGCCCGGAGACCCAGCAGGTGGATGGGGTCTTTTATCCGAAGTGGAGCGACAAGGGCAATTTCACGATGAAGTACCAGTGGGATCCGACGATTTTTTCCATTTCGGATGGGCAAAAGACGGTCACGGCTTTGTTTGCCCCACAGCAGTACGGGGCAACGGCTGAAGAGGCCATGTATGCGGTGGATGGAATTTATACCTTTAGAGAAAGCGGCGAGCAAGTGAATGCCAGGTTGAACTTCCGAAACGGGGAGCTGGTGAGCGTGTTTGGGATTACCGGGCAGGGAGATACCGGCGCGCCGCGGCAGATCTCGGCGCAGGTAGGCGATACGTTCACCCTGGTGGATAAGTGGATGGATCTGGATGCAGACGGCAACGTGAAAGAGACCACAAGATTGCAGGGTGAGACTCTGACTTTTGGCGATCAGCCTTTCCAATGGCTGGAGCAGTATGCGGCGGCGGGTGATTATATTGTGGGGTTTGTGGTGACGGATCTGGATGGAAATTCCCAGGAAGCGTATACGAAGGTAGCGGTTAAGTAATTGTTGTTGTGTGAGGCGGAGCGATGCTTCGCCTCACACAAATCAGCCACCGGCCAATTTGACTTTGTAGCCGAGCTTGCGCAGGGCTTCGGCGATTTTTTCGCGCTGTTCACCCTGAATTTCGATAACGCCGTCTTTGACGGTGCCGCCTGTGCCGCAGGCCTGTTTGAGGTTTTTACACAGGGAGGTCAGGTCGGCTTCGGAGAGGATAAGTCCGCGCAGCAGGATGACGCCTTTGCCGCCGCGTCCTTTTGACTCGCGGTGGAGCATGGCGGTTTGCTGCTGAGGCGGCAGGGATGTGACGGCAGCGGCGGGCTTCTGGCTTTTGCTGCGCAGATCGCCCTGTTCGGAAGACCAGACGGTACGGGAAGAGTTATTGGTGGGCATAGGTTTTTTATGTGGGTGAAGGAATTGGGCGGAACGGCGCTTTTACTCCGTCTTCAAGTTATTTTTCTTTCAAGGTGGGGTTCAAGACACGTTCAAGGGCGTAGCCGAGCATGGCGAAGGCCAGACCGGTGAGAAGCAACAGGGCGAGGGGTTCGAGCACCCAGTAGCTGGAGCCAAAGCTACCGCCAAAGCGCAGGGCTTCGTAAATGACGCGGCCCCAGGTAGGATATTCGGATTTGACGTTGAGGATGCTGAGCGTAGCTTCGAGGAAAACGTAGCTGGAGATGAGAGTGATAAGTTGAGGGACGAGAATGGGCATGATGCGGGGGATCATATAGCGGAAGATGATGCGGGTATGGCTGGCACCATAGGCGCGGGCAGCTTCAATATAGGGGGCTTTGCGGATCTGCAGAAAGGCGGCACGGAAAGAGCGGGTGGGACTGGAAAAGACATTGAGCAGGATGATGATGCCGAGCAGGGTCCAGATGCTGACATCAAAATAGGAATAGATCATAACGCTAATGGCGATGACCGGGAGGATCATGTTGGCTTCGATCAGCTGCTGAATGAGGATATCCACCCAGCCGCCGAACCAGACGGTCGCAGCCGCCAGGATCAAGGCGAGCAGGGTGGTGAGAAAAGCGCCAAGCAAACCGTAGATGAGCGCGAAGGGCATGCCCCAGAGCAACGGCACCAGCAAGTCACGGCGTATGTAGTCCGTGCCCGCCAGTCCGTAAACCTGCCCAACGATGATCAGTTCGGCATCGAGACTGGATGACTGGTCGAAGGTGACTGCATCCAGGCGCAACTGGTATGAGCCGGGCAGGGCTTTCGGGGCAACAGATGCCGGGTCGGCAAACAAGAGCAGCACCCGGGAGGTGGGATAGTTGCCGTAACCCTGGAACCAGCCAGTGAAAAGCGGGTTATCGAGCAACAGACGGCGGGTGGGCAGATCCTGGGCCGCACTGTAGCGGCTGCCCCCGAGAGCGGTTTGCCCGCCCAGGTTGATTTTACGCCCATCGGGGGTGGTCCAGGTAAGCGAGGCAAAGGGGGCTTTGGCAGTGTATTGCGGGTCAAAGTAGATGTATACATCCTGCGGAAACTCATTGTAAGGAAAGTCGATGGTGTAGGTGAGCGTAAAAAACCTGCCGTTGGCGGTGGGGGTGTTGGTCTTTGTGACCTGCGGGCTGACTGTTCTCAAGCTGGAAAAGCGCAAGGTGGGGGGCAACTGTGAACGGCTAAACCAGTTGGACCAGGCGGGTTGAGCCAGGCGCGGCATGGCGACACGCCCACCCAATGCGCTGGCAGACCAGGCATCACCAAGCTGGTTGTAGGGGAAGGCAACCAGTGCCACGGTGGAGCCGATCACCAGCAGTAGAATGATGATCAGGCCGACCAATGCGGAGGGGTAGCGCAAAATCTCTTTGAGGACAGGCTGCACGGCGCGGCGAAGATCCTGTGCGGTATCACGCAATCCTTGCAGAGGATGGGCGGGGATGGCGCCGGCGGTTGGGACATGCCAACCGGTTTTTACGGGCAAGGGCGGCTGGTAACGGGGCCAGGAAATTAACCTGAGACGCATCTGGAAGGGAGTGCGAACATGGACTGCTTGCAGGGTCTGCCCGCCGCCCAGGCGGACGCGAGGATCAACCAGTCCGTAGATGATTTCCAGCAAAAAGACGGTGAGACCGAGCAGATAAGCAAACAATACAACGATGCCAAGGGTAATGGAGGGGATGCCGGGGAAAAAACTCTCGCCCCAGTAATTGGGCAAGGTCAGGATGTAGAGCCGCCCGATACCGGGCCAGTTGACAATCTTCTCGAGGGCGATGGTCATTTGCCAGAAACTGACCAGCGTAAGCGCAAAGCTGGTAAGAATATAGGGCAGGCTGGGGTGAAGGACGTAGCGAGTTTCGAGCCAACGGGTGGGCAGACCTTTGGCAAGGCCAAGGGTGACATAGTCTTCGGTGGAGAAGAGCAGGAAATAGGTGCGGCAGGCGTTGACGAATTGAAAAATGAGGCTGAGCAGGATTGCCAAGACAGGCAGAACAGCATGCCGGGCAAGCGCCAAAAAGCGCCCCCAGAGGGTTTCAGCGGGTATGGAGTTGAGCATACCACCGGGCGGCAGGAGCTTCAGGTTGACGGCAAAGATCAGAATGAGCAGAATAACGATGACCCAACTGGGGATGGATGAAACTGGTGCGAGCAAGGTCACGAAGCGGTCGAGGCGGCTGGCCTGGCTGCGGTACAGGTAAAGGGCGAAGGGGAGACCGAGCACAAAGAGCAAGAAAAAGGACAGGCCCACCAGCAGGAGGGTGTGAGGCAAGTCTGTGAGCAGGATATCGCTAACAAGCTGGCCGGGGTAGGCTGAACCTGGCGCGCTGATGACTTTGACCGGTTCGCGCCAGTCGATGCGCAGGGCTTTGAAGGTCCAGAACAGGTTGCGCGGCAAGGGGTCGAGGTGCAGCCCGGCGATATCTTCAGCATCCCATTTCATTACGTCCATTTTGCGCCGTTCGGTGGGGAAGGCGCTGACGTAGACCCAGTTCCAGCCAGGGACGCGGTCATTCAGTTTAACAAGGACTTCCTGCCGGACGGTTTCATCAATGCGCCCGCGCTGGTTGGCCAGCAGGACTGTGCCGTAAACGCCCAGAAAGATGGTGATGGCAATGAGCAGGGTTTTGGTGAGCACATATTTGATGACTCGGAGGACAGTATTGGGGCCGGGCATATGTTGAGTTTACTGCAAAACGGGATGAAAATCATGATCAGGCCAGGGCAGCTAGAGGAGGAAGGGTTCTGGCTTTTGCAAAAGGGGGCGGGTGAGGTGGTAAATAAAAAAGGGTGAGCCCTGGCGAAAGGGCCCACACTTTATGGCTAAGGTGGAATGAGAAGATCAGGCAGGTTACGCAGCGTTGGGGTCGGCCTGGTGCAGGCCAAGCAGAATGCCAGCGTTATCTTTGAAATAGGCCTGGTAGCCCACGCCGGGGATGGCCTCTTTGGGCAGGGCGATTTCGCCACCGTGAGTGAGCACCGCGGCAATGGCGGCATCAATGTCATCGACTTCGATGGTGTTGATGGTGCCTGTGAAGGCGAATTCGGAGCTGGACTGCATGAGACCGCCATTGATGCCGGGGGTCTCACGGTCACCGGTGGTGACCAGCCAATAGTCGACAGGGCCAGCCCATTTTTCGATGTGCCAGCCGAATACGTCACGGTAGAAGGCGGCGGTCTTTTCGAGGTCGGGGGCGGCGAGTTCAAAATGGGTGAAACGGTTCATCAGGTTACCTCCAGGGTTAATTGGACAAATAAGATAGGGTTATTGTATACTAGAACTTATGTTCTGTGAAGAGGTGTTTTGGCTACTGTAGCGTGAGGATGAAATTGAATGGAGCCGGGGGGCAAATTCGGGATACAATCGGTTTTTGGGGTTGGCGCGGGTGCGCGGCCTGATTACACTTCTCTGTGGAGCGAACAAAATCCATGACATCGAGCATTGAGCGGCGCAAGGCTGTTATTTTTCTCTTTATCGCGGCGGCACTGTGGAGCACGGGCGGTATTTTGGTGCGGGTGCTGGACTGGCAGCCGGTAGCCATTCTGGCGGGGCGCAGCATTTTTTCGGCGATCCTATTCGCGGTGTATCTGCGGCGTTTTCCGCGCAAGTTTACGCGCTGGCAACTGATGGCGGCGGGCGGGTATATTTCAATGCAGTTTTGTTTCGTTTCGGCGGTCAAGCTGACAACAGTGGCAAATGCGATTTTTTTGCAGTACACCGCGCCGCTGTACATTATTTTTCTGGGTTACTGGCTGTTGCACGAAAAACCAACACGGATGGACTGGGTCTCGATGGTGATCATTTTCGCGGGGCTACTATTGTTCTTCCGCGATGATTTGAGTCTGGACGGGTACGCGGGGAACATCCTGGCAGTGTTGAGCGGGGTGACGATGGCGTTCATGATGGTGGGGATGCGCGCGCAGAAGAACGGAAACCCGGCAGAGAGCATCCTGCTGGCTAACGTGGTAACGGCGGTGGTGGGGTTCCCCTTTGTGTGGCAGCAGTCCTGGACGCCGATCAACTGGGCGATCCTGGCATATTTGGGTTTCATCCAGATAGGACTGTCGTTTTTGCTGTACTCGATTGCGATCAAGCACATCCCGGCATTGGAATCGGTACTGATCGGCACGCTGGAGCCGATTTTGAGTCCGCTATGGGTTTTCCTGTTGATCGGGGAGAAGCCCGGCCCGCTGGCGCTGGTGGGGGCGGGGGTGGTGCTGGTGGGGGTGGTGACGAATGCGGTGGCAAGCGCTTCGTCGGAAAAATAATAGGGGCAGGGGTTTTATGGGTTTGAATATGTGTAAATCACCCAGCTGCCCAGGGTGGTTTTTGATTGGTAGATTGTTTTGACCTGGTCCATCAGGGCGCCGATGTCATTGTCGCGGTAGGCAAAGCGGAAATCGGAGAGGCGTTCGGTGTCGGCCATTATGATGAGGCGGGGGCGATTGGTCAAAATATCGTTCAAAAACTGGCTAGTGTTGGGTTTGTCTTTTAGTTTGAAAAGCGGTACCTGGTAAACATAGCGCGAAGGGCTGGTGCGGCGGGCCAGGAAGTTGTAGGTAGACTCGGCGCCCCACATGAGAACTGCATCCTGCGGGGATGAGTTTTGAGTGATATAGGTAACCAATCCCTGACCGTCAGAAGGCTGAATATAACCCTGAACTATTTCCGTATAATCGGCAAACATAACGGAGCCGAGGGAAAAAACCATCAGCAAGGTCAACAGGGCGCCTACGTAGCGAGGGACATCCTTGAGCAGGGAGTCAAAGATCAACCAGATTGTAAACCCGGAACAGAGCGCGAAAACCGGCAGCAAGGTCAAGAAATAGGGGATACGCGGACGCCCACCGATGCTGACCATGCCGATCTCAACAGGCAGCGCAAGGAGGCAGAGCCACAAGAGAGGCCGGGCTTGAGGGTGGAGACGCTCTTTCTTGAATCCGAGCAGGGCCAGGGCTGAGCCCCAGCCCAAAAAGGCAATCTGGGCCAGGCCGATGTTTTCCAACTGGTTCAGGCCCTGGGCGAGGGCATTGAGCCGGTCGGCGGTATTGCGTTCTTCGGAATATAAAAAATTATAAACAAAAGCAATATCCCAAAATGCGGGCAGGGCAGCCTTGAAAGCGAAATAGCCAACGATGAGGGCGGTACCTGTGAGACCTCCAATGAGAATGGAAAGGGAATCTGCAAACAGTTGGCGAAACTGGCGGTGCCACAGGCGGCTGACAAGCAGGTAGAGTCCGATGGCGACGGCAATGCCGACTGCGTTCTGACGGGTGAAAAACAACAGGGCTGTAAGCGCGCCGATGGCAATACCATTCCATCCGTATTTTGGCCTGCTTTCGGCACGCTGGAAAAACCACAACAAGGCAAACTGAAAAGGTAAAGCGTACTCATTGGTTAAGTTACCGCCAGCCAGCAGATAAAAAGCTGTCAAAGGCCACAGGAAGGAACAAAAGATGGCGGGGAAGATGCCGTAAAGGCGCTTGAGGAGGCTATAAGCAAGCGCAGCGGAGACCCAGAGCGAAACGATTTCCACCAACCATACGCCCCAGGTGGAATCTGGATTGAGGGCCAGGCCCAGTGCGTTGAGATAATAAATAACGGGCGGTTTGTGATCCCAGACCTGCAGGTATGGAACTGCACCATGCAAGATGCGCCAGCCGGTATAAAGAAAAACTCCCGAATCGCGGCCTGGGAAGGTGTACCAAGCCGGACAGTAGGGGAGCAGGACGGCTAAAACAATTGCCAGAAGCAGAAGAAGTTGGGCAGCGTTAAAAAGAATACTTTTTAGGTCTGGTTTCATTCAAGATCATTCGTTGAAATTTTTAAAATCAGTATGTGTGGCAGCGAAACTCAATTACGCAGCACAGGGCGGGAGATGAGAATCCTTGAATGAATTATACCGAACAATGCTGAGCAACTTCAAAAGCGGCGTGGTTGGTTTTTTTATTCTGGTTACTTTGTTTTTTGCCATTCCACGGATTGACCGGGATGGGCTTCGCGGACGTGCCGATCTGTGTCAGTGCTTACAACGTATCTGCCGCAGGTTTTGCATTTTAGCAACGCAACGGGGGTAGATTTTTTTGCGGGTTCAACAGGCTTGCTTCTGGACGGGCTGGTTACGCGGCCCACAGCCGGTTTTCTGAGCTTTGGCGCGGGTTCGCGTTTTGCAGCCGGCCCATTCTGCAGGTATTGTTCAATAAATTCAAGCAGGATCATGCCTTCGGGGCGGGTTATTAAGAAGTTGACAGCCTGTTGAAAGGCGGAAAAGAAGGAAAACAATTCAAGACCGGGGATTTTTTTGATGATGGTCGTATCGATGACCGGAAAGCGCTTAATGAAATGGGCCTTTGCCCAGTGTTCTGGAGCCGGGGCGGTGCGGCCCGCCGGAAGGTCAAACTTGCCGGGGTGGAGATCTTTTTCTTGCGGTTGGTAGGGGCATGCATCAATTGTCATGACGGCGCAAATCCCGCGCGGGGTGCCTGCGCGCCAGATAAAAACCGTATCGCGTGGCAGGATGCGGTCATGGTAACGCGTTACGGCCCAAATAATCTCAGGGGCAGGGTCGAGTAAACGCCCGTCAATATCATAGTGTTCGGGGTTGGCTTTAAATATCCAGTAGTTCATTTTTTGCTCCCTGGTTATTTTTCTGACGAGACAACCAGCCTGGGGTTTTTTCAGGCCAGGAAGTCTGCGGCAAGAAAATTATTGATATGCTTGCGCCAGGTACATGCGCATTTTCCGCCCAAAAGTCCGACTATAGTTATTACTGTGGAGTTTTAAGGCAGTTTGGCAAGGGTTGATACGCCTGACAGAGATTTTCAGGTCGTTAGAAAATCTCTTGTTTGATTCTACTCTAATATAAGTGCGGGGAAAAAGCAACATTGGCGGATGGGATTGAAAATCTGGATCGAAGCGGTTTATGAAAATATTCTGGTGGTTGGCGCTGGTGAGTTATCCGCCGGGTTCAGTCCCCCACACGCGCGCACCATTCAGGTAGAGCGGGATATTGTTCCAGGCGGTATAGCTGGCAGGGAGCGTGCCGGTAGTGTGCCACCAGTCGTTTGCGCCGCTGTAATTGTTGGACCAGTCATTTAGTCGCAGGGCTGTATCGTATTGCCAGGCAGCGCCAGCGGGCAGGGCTGCCGCGCCATAGCTGACGGTGAAATAATAGGCGGCGCCGGATGCCTGGGTGGGGCCTGAGACGCTTGCCACCCCCGATTGGTCATAATATTTTTCCAGCACATAGCCGGATGCAGCCTGAGAGCCATCTGGGGTAAAGTAAATCCGAACGGAAATATTTGATTGTGCGTTGGAACCGGTATTTTCGATGCGGTAATGGAAGGTAGATTGCTGGTTGTTGTCTGTGCCACCTGTCACCAATTGCACCTTTAGCGCGCCCGACTTTACAGGCGCAGTTGCCTGAGAAATAGGTGTGTTGGCGGAGGTGGCCGATGGCATGGATGGGTTATTGGTCTCGGCTGGTGCGCTGCCAGCGCCTGGTAAGTTGTCGTTGCGATGCTTGTAAAGGAAATCCTTGGTGAACTGGCCCATGTTGGCTTCGCCTCCAAGCAACTTCCAGCTTGTATCGAACATGACAGGTTGCCAGGAATTATCAAAAACCCAGGCAGTCCAACTGACACCTTTTGAATCGAGATAGGCGCTAAAGGGAACGCCATAGCCTGATTTGGTGCCGTCGGTGGGGACGTTTCCGCCCTGCTGCCAGCCCCATTCGGTGATGAAGTAAGGCACCGTACTGGAACTATTCCCAAACGAGGCATCCCAAACGCTCTGACCACCCTGCCCTGGGTAAAAATGAGCCACATAAACCAGGTTGCTTCCGGTGAAGGGGCTGGTGGCAGCTTCAGCAACGTTCTGGGACCAACGCGGACCGCCAATGAGAATCAGGTTTTTAGGCGCTGCAGCGCGGATAATATCCACCCAGGGCTGGGCGGTTTTTTTCCAGGTACTCCAGCTATCGGGGTTGATCGGCTCATTGTAAAGCTCGAAGATGACGTTTGGTGTGCTGGCATATTTAGGAGCCACATATTTCCAAAAAGCGCGTGTGGCTGTATCCACATCGCTGGAGTTGTAATCCTTAATGTAGTGCCAGTCTATGATGCAGTAGATCTTCTTACTGATGCAGTGCTGGACAGCAGGGTCGAGGTGTTTGGTGAAATAGGCATCGGGGTTGGCATTCCAACCGGGCTGTCCATTAATTGGATCCGGGTAAACAGGCAACCGGACGACCCGCGCGTACCAACCGTTGGCATTATCGGTTGCCATATCAATCAAGGCATTGGTATTGCGTGTGCGCGTATTAGCAACCGCAACATCCACCAGTGAAACACCGCGCAGGATGACTGTTTTTCCTTGCGGGTCTTTGATATAACGACCGGAGATTGAAAGCCACGGTGTGCTGGTTGCAGATGAGGCCTGCGCAAGTTGTAAGCCGACTATGAGCGCGCCAACCAGGAAAAACGAAATTAATAACAAACGGAAATTGATCTGAGTAAACATATTTTCTCTTTTTGATGTTGAACCAACGACTATTTTGGGTATTTCGGTTTTGTTTTTCCCAGATAGTCGTTCGATGAAATTACCAGGTCCGCTGCCCAAAAACGAGAGTTGGCTCAACTCCGAATTTCATCATGACCTTCGCCAGAAACCTGGGCATGGGTTTGAAATCTTTTAAGACCAGATAAGCGCTAACCTGTTATTTTTGTTGCTTTACGGGTTTGGCTGGTTTTGGTTGTTTTTCAGGTTTGGCTGGTTTTGGTTGTTTTTCAGGTTTGGCTGGTTTTGGTTGTTTTTCAGGTTTGGCTGGTTTTGGTTTGTCTTTGTTATCGTTTTGAACCGGATGCACTTTAAAGATTTTCTGAGAATCTAGGGCGGCCGGTGCCAATTCCGCATAAATAGGCGTTTCAGTTGGCGGCGGTAATAGACTGTAAATTAAAAAGCCAAATAACAATAATGATAACAAGGCCAGTGACCAGCGGGCGGCCTGTGTTTCCTGGATGACTTTCCCATCGATATCCCCTGCGCTTGTCACCCGAATCGGTTTTATTCCGCGTTCGCTAAGCAAGCTATAGGCTGGCGCTGCCAGGTACAGACACATTTGCCAGGTCAGAAATATAACGGTCAACCAGCCTTCAAAAGGAGGTTTGCTGATCGCCAGAGCCAGCCCGGTCAGACCACAGGCGATGCCAATCCCGGTTTCCCATTGTGTCACAACCAGCGCTCGCAACAGGTTCGATTCCCCTTTTGACTTGGAGGTGCGCAAGAAAACACCGCGCGGTTGAATCAGACCCTGGATGCTAGCCAGGGTCACCACCCAACTCAGGCTAAAGAAGCTGCCCATGGCAAGCAAAGCCTGCATCCAACCTAGTTTTAACCGATAGCGCAGCGTCCACAAAAATCTTGCCAAGCCCAGGACCAGGAATACCAGCGGCACAACTGCAATGATGCCTGCCAAAATACGTATCCCGGTTCCCATTCCGAGCATGATCACGATCGTGCTGATCAGCAGCAACATGGTAAAACCCAGGGTTATTGATTCATTGAACCATTGCAAGCCTGATAGCAGATAGAAATAACGCTGGGATGCGGTCAATTGGTTGGTAGGATCTACCCAAGGCGCCCACGGCATGAGGGATTCCCAATGCTTGCGCAAAACTTGTATGCTGCCAAAGCACCAGCGAAAACGCTGTTTCTTGAGCCCTTCGAAATTTAACGGCATGACACCTTGCCCGTAGGCCTGGTTGATATAAATCGATTTATATCCCAGCTTCAGAATACGCAGACTTGCCTCGGCATCTTCGGTGATACACCACTCGTCCCAGCCGCCGATTTCCTGTACCACAGACTTGCGGATCAGGCCCATCGTCCCGCAAAAGATGATTGCGTTATGCTCATTGCGTGAAGGCATGGAAACTTCGAAAAAATATTTGTAAGCGTTGTAACAGGCTTCGAGGAACGGATTGCCTTTATAGTCACGATAATCCTGCGGTGTTTGGAGAAATGCAAGTTGGGGGTCAATAAAATACGGAACAAGCTCATTCAAGTATTCCGGCTGGACCAGGTAGTCAGCGTCAATAATCGCCATGATTTCGGCGGCTGGGTCAGTTTGGGTGAGGGCAAAGTTTAATGCCCCGGATTTATATCCGGGCCACTTATCCAGGTGGAGACATTTAAAGTTTGGGCCAAGCTCTTTGCAAAGCGCTTCCAACGGACGCCAGGTAGCTTCATCCGGGGTATTGTTATCGATCACCAGGACTTCATAGTTGGGATAATTCATCCTGGCCAATCCACGCAAGGTCGCTTCGACCACTTCCACAGGTTCGTTGTAAGCCGGGACCTGCAGTGAAACCATTGGCGTATATCCGTCGATCGGTTGAGCGGGCTTCGCCACATGGTTCCAGCGAATACGTGTACAAACATCCAACATTTCGAAAGTGAAAGATAATGAAAGCCCAATTGCAAAAAGCTCAGCGGAGAACAGAACAAAAGAGAACAAGAACCCGAGCGGGTTCAAGGGCGTGAAAGCCGTCACGGCAAAACTGTAGGCCGCGTACATCACGGCGGCAAGGATGCTCATCGTCCAGCTTGTCTGGCCAAGCCCATTCCAGTTGGGCAGCAGGAAAATCCACATAACCCCAAAACCGATCGCCAGCAAGCTGAGCGCAATGATTTCAGCAGGTAACCCAAAAGTAAACATCGCCCATAGGTCACCGCATAAAATCACTGTCAATAACCATAAAAAGCCGCGAAGGTTACTACCGCTGCGCACGTGCGTGCCGCGAAGAAAGGTGAAAACAGTACTTAATAAAAACCAGATTGTTACCAGCGCAAGTGATCTTGTCAGCATTGTGATTATCCTAGATGTAGGATCAGGATTATTAGAAATAGCAGGGCGATCAACCACAGCACGATTGAAGTGCCCAGGACAACCCAGGCGCGCCGACGCTCACTGAGTGAGTTTTTTTGTAGAAGTATTTTAATGGCGGCAAGCATTGCCAACGGTGCGCAAATCATCGTACCCAACCCGGCCGGGATCAACCCAACCAGGGACCATCCCAGCCAGGTGATGGCTTTTTGTGCGGGTGCCTGCTCGAGTCGTGGAAATATATCAGGCATGGCCCGGTCTTTTGGGTGAACAAATTGAAAATCTGCATATGTGCGGATTGTATAATGGTCATTCGTTTCATTCTGGTAGGCAAGAAACGCATCTTTCCGCAGCATTTGCTGCATGGTTTGATAGAGTGCCTGGCGTGCAGTCACATTCTCCGGGTTCAGTTCAAGCTCCTGGTTCAGCCCGGTAAGTGATTCTTCCAGGGTTTCGTTGGTATTTGCAAGATTTAGTGATGAAGATGACATGGTTGGGGTTTCCAAATTGCCTTTTGTGATTGCACAGAACGTGAATGCAATTAGAGTAGGTCAAAAAAATCAAACCTGCTGTGGTTTGCACATTTGTGGCATAACCTGTGTTCAGTCAGGATAACCTGGTATTGTTCGATCACGGAATTAATGCCTTGAGCAATGGTTCCCGCCATAATTTTGCGGACCGATCGTATGCTCCGAACTTGGAGCCGAATTCCCAATAATTCCAGGAAAACCCGTGCTTTTCGGCTTCCCTGGCGACAAATGAAGTCCACAGAATGCGGGAATCCATATCGGCTTTGGAATAGACTCCAAACTCGCCCAACAGAACCGGGCGGTTCTGGATTAGGGACCAGGTGGCCACCTGGAAAAATTGGCCGGAGATGGCTGCTTTTTCTGCAGCGTTGGCCTGCCAGGTTTGGCTGAGAGATTTGTCCATGCCCACAACCCAATCTGCGCCCTGGTGAGTAAATTCAAACGGGTTGTAATAGTGGAAGGTGGCGATGATATGGCGGTCCTTCTGGGGTAGGTCCAGATTTTGAATCTGATCATAGGCATTTGAGCTGACACCACCGATGATCACATTCCTGTTTGGATTTGTCTCGCGCACCAAAGCCAGCGCCTGGGTGCTGATCGTATTCCATTGGGCAGTATCCATCTTGTCATTCGGTTCGTTGAGCAGTTCAAACAGAACCGTTGTTGGGTAATTTTTGTAATATCCGGCAATCTGCTGCCATAATGCCAGGTATCGCGCCTGGTGCTCCAGGGGGTTTGCCATCAGGTCAGGATAATTATGAAAGTCGAGGATGACAACCAGGCCTTGATCGAGCGCCCAACTGACAACCTTGTCAATACGAGCAAAGAATCGCCAGTCGATCGTGTATGGCGCGCTTTTTTTTGCATGCGCTTCCCAGTTGATGGGGATACGGACAGAGTTAAAGCCTGCATCTTTGATCAATTTGAAATATTGCTCGACAATGACGACTCCCCACTGCCCGTCTCTGGGTGCTTCGAGTGCATCGCCAAGGTTAACGCCACGTCCCAGGGACTGGTTGGCAGCGAAGGCGTCGGGAAAAGGCTTGAGGTCTGGACCATCCGTCCCGGAAATTTCTGTTGTGGGGATGGGAGGGACCGGGGTATCGTCGAACGTGTCCGTAAGCGGGCCACACGAGGTCAGGAACAAAACCATGATGAGATAAAAACCAAGGAGGCGCATTATTTTTCGATGATCCTTAATAATTTACGAGATTTTAAAAAACCACATTATCGCCGCGATAAGCATTTCCTCTGAAGGTATTGCTCAGAGCCATTCGATGTTCCGTTTCTTATTTATTTGAAACATGGTTTAGAGAAAGCATATATCCACCATAACAGAAAGCATTCCCGGTTATATCCATCGACCGGGGAAGCTGTATCTCCCCTAAGTGGGGGAGATAATATTGTCAGCGACCATCATACGGTTGATAAGGGAATAAAATGTACTGGTGGTATTGCGCAAAGCCATCTTGCATCTGATGATTAGCATTCTGCCTGGTGGATTGGCGCATGTAGTTACCGTAGTTTGAGCGTACTGGATTTCTAGGCGAAATAAGGGCGTGCCTGGTTCGGTTTGGTTTAGGGAACTTGAATCAATCTGGCTCTGGTCAAAAGATTTATAGACTACACGATATGATGAAGAAGAGTATCTTCATCTCCCCGGATGGGGAGATGAAGATAGGTGTTCGTTTGTATTACGCCACTTCCGGTTGTGGTTTTAAATACCAAAGGATGTTTCCCTGGGATGCGTCAATTTGGATGGGTTACTTATTCTCAACTTCACCAGGTCTGCTTTTCCAGGGGGCTGGGACAGCGCCGTAGTTGAAGATAAAATAATCGAGGCCGATGTAACCGGCGACTTTCCAGGCCAGGAATAGGGCAACACCGATTAGAAGATACATGGGGTTGACACCAGCGCTGCCGGCCATCATATAGTTCCAGTTCATGAATGCACCGCCTAGAGCGGCCAGGCCGGTGAATGCACCAAGGATAAGCATGGCGCCGATGATCAGTTCGCCAACAACTACGAGCTTGGCGAACCAAACGTATGCTCCGCTATCCAGCAGCATTTGAATAAAAGAAACAAACCAGCCATAAGCCACTGACGGGTGCTCACCGCTGGCATTTTTTAATGCGCCGCCCAGGAAACCTTTTATGGCTGCGCCAGTTTCGAGCCAGGCGGGATTCATCTTCTCGTAACCAGCCATAAACCATTGGATGCCAATCCATATACGCAATGGCAGCCATAGGATGGCCATACGTTTGTCGCTGAAAATAGCCCGAAGAAAAGACGGGGTCTGGATTGATTCACCCTTGCGGGTAATAACAGTATGCACGTTCATTTTGAACTCCTTGTGTTTGGTTTTGCCCAGATTCTGCGCCATGACGGCGAATTTTGGGAGTATGGATAAGATGGGCGATTGATACCGGTAAAAGAATTGATTATGTGGAGGTGGTAATTTTTTTCCTTATTTGATAAAGGTACCTTGCCAGGTTATCAGGGTGCTATTGCAGGGATAGGTCATGCTGGTTGGGCGTCGGCTGCGGCAACGGGTTGGTGGACGAAGAAGCGGGTTTTGCCCCAACGGTAAAGTTGGTTAGTCGCCACCAGGGTCAGCGTGCCGAGCAAGTATGAGCCCAGTACATCGCTGGCCCAATGCTCGCCCAGGTAAATGCGCGAGACGCCGATGAGCGCCACCGGGATGCCTATTATCAGTAAAAAAAAGCTGCGTTTGATGGAGGGCTTGAGCAGGCTGTAAACAAGAAACCCGATAAACCCCAAAAAGCCAAGATAGTACATGACGTGACCACTCGGGAAGCTGTAACTGTTGAGCGTATCAATCACGGTGACCAGGTCCTGAGTAGGGCGAGGGCGCTGGATCAATTCTTTGACCAACAAATTGACCCCGGTGGATAAGATCGCAGCAATGAGGGTCATAACGGCTTCCCAATGCAGCCCAAGGGTATAGATTAACACAATGATGAGCACGGTGATGATGATCACCTGCGGGCCAAAACCGGCCCAGCTTATGACGGTCATCAACCCGGCGAAGAATGGGAACTGGATGGTCTGGATGGCGCGGGTGATCTGAAGATCGATCGCAAAGGAGGGTGTGGTTTTAACCAGAAAGGTCAAAACGCCAAAAGCGCACGCGATCAAAATCAACGCGGATTGGAACAGGATGGCACGGTAGCGGCGCACAGGCGGGGGGGCGCTTTCGACCCGGGCGGCCTGTTTAATGCCAGCCTGAATTTTTTCAACGGGTTTTTCGGCTTTTTGTGTTGATGTCATAGGTTTTTTCTCTTTCTTCAGAAGTTTACTGCGCTGAAACCTCACGCGTTCCATTGTGGTTTTTGCCGCCAATGAGGACTGCGGGCCCGGGTAAAGTTATTTCCAGGGTCTGTGGTTCGGGGCTCTGCCTGGTAGTAATGACACGCAGTGCGCCCGGGCGTACTTTGATGGTTACTGTGCCTTTGCCCAGTGCGACACCGTCGGCCATTACATCGAGCCTGGGCGAGGTTTTTATTTTCAGCTTGTTGGCCTGGAAGTGTTTTACCTTGCTTTCGCCTGAATACCCGCCATCCATCAGCGCGGCATAGTAGCGCAGAAGCTCAATTTTGCCAAAGTCTGGATAAACGGAGATTTCCAGCATTCCCAGGGACGGGGTGGTCTGAGCGGTTGCCGGGGTGTTGTTCCCAAAACCGGGTGTGTTGGCAGAGACCATGACCAGCATGGTTTCAACTTCAACTTTTTTCTCATTGTCCAGGGTAAGGATAACTTTTGGTTGGGTTTCCTGGTTGCTGCGGATGAGAGTCAGTGCGGTGGCTTTGATGCCTGGCAGGTTTTCCGTGAAGGCGGTTCCCTGGGCGGCAGCGTAAACGGCATCTGCGAGTCCGATGGTGGCCATCTCAAAGAACACGAATTTCTTGCCTTTGCGGGTGGTGACCTGGCCGAGATCGAGCTTGAGGGTGTTGTCGGATGAGATCAATGCGCAGGCTTTTTCCAGGTCTTTGGGAATGCCCAGGCTCTGGGCGATATTGTTTTCAATCCCGGTGGGAATGATTCCCAGGCGCACCTTGCTGCCGATCAAACCGTGCATCACTGCTTCTAGGGTTCCGTCGCCACCCATGGCGATGACGATTTTGCAACCATCTTTAACCGCCTGGCGGGCGAGCGGGGTGGCTTCCTCTTTTGGTCTGGCAAAGGTGACATCTACCTTGAGACCGCTTTTTTCGAGACAATCGACCACCAGTTTTAAATTATTGGCCGTTTCTGCGACATTTCCGGCACCGGGGTTGGCGATCAAGCGAACACGCGTGGGTTTATTCTTTTTTGACATGCTGCATCCTTCTTTTTTGAAAATAGAGCTCAATTAATGTATACGCTGCGCCGGACCAGGCGAGTCCTACGGCATAACCAGCCAGGATATCGGTCAGATAGTGGCCGCCGGTGAAGATGCGGCTGAAGCCGACGAAGGCGATAAGGAATAGTGCGGCGGCAATGACGAACCCTTTCCAAAATGCGGAAGATATGCGGGGTAGCAGCAGGTAAGCCAGCAATCCATAGAAGGTGATGACTGAAACGGCGTGCCCGCTGGGAAAGCCGGGGATATTGACGATGATCCAGATCTGGGTTGGGGGACGCGGACGGGCTAGAAAGGTGGAAAGCGCGTAAAAGATCGAGGCTGCGCCCAGCCAGCCAATGGTCACCAGCGTGAATTCCTGCCAGAATTTTTTGTAGAGGAAATAACAGGCAAGAAATATATCCAGAACCATGATGATTTCTTTGCCCAGGTAAAACCCGAAGGACATGAGCGGTTCGAAGATGGCCGGGTTTTTTAGACCGATGGCAGGCAAGGTATTGGCTAAAAAGCGATCCCAGGCGAGCAGGGGGCCTGGCGCAACCAGGTTGTAGGTGAGTGCGCCAAAGGCCAGGCTGCCGAAGATGAACATGAGCAAGCCGACGACCGGCCAGCGAGCCAGCAGGCCAGGTGAGCGTAAATCAGCAAAAGTGTTTTTGCCAGGTTGAATATTCGCCTCAGGGGATTTTTCCGGGCTTTGCGCCAGGGTGGTGAACTTTGAGTTGGATGTCATTGAAATAGCCCTTTATGAGTCTATCTTTTAGCTGTAAACAGGCTGCGTTGAGCAGGGAACAGGCCCCAAAGGCGATCAGAGCGAGCGCGACGAGACCTAACAGCTAAATGTCATGCGGCTTGTGCAACAGGGTGCTGAGTGCCGGATCGATGCCGATGGATTGTGGTGTGCGATACTCATTGCCCTGGCATTGTTGCGATTGGCGAACAGGTTCTGTAAAACGGCGAATGGCCTAAATCAGCTCAGTAGGTGTTATTTATCCTACAACATAAACTCCCCGGCCACATCCAACGACCGGGGAGTATTGTTCTCCCCCACCCGGGGGAGAATTCAGAGTGCGGGGAATGGTTTAGCTTACCCGCCAGCCAGGGTCGCGGGTAAGACTCAGGCTGCCAGTGGCTCACGGACTTTCGCGGCGATCTGGCGATCGGTCATCTTATCTGCCGTTTCAATGACCGAGATGCGCTCCTTCAACCCGGCATGATCAAAACGTTTTTCGAGCTCACCTTTGGCTTCGCCCGGGCCAAAGATACGGATTGAGTCTGCATCGCGAACCAGGGCAATGACCTGGTCGTAAAAGTTATTGAGCTGGTTCATCATTTTTCGGTCGCGCTGGTCTTCCGAGGTGACTTCTTTAAGCCCTTCTGGTGTTTTGGAATGTGCGCTGCCGGAATAGCGAATGTGTTCGCCGCCTTCGGATGCAATATACTTGATCTCTTCTGTATCGCCGGTGAGAAGCACGATGATCGCTTCGCGGTGGTCGATCCACAGACCTGCCTGCTTTTTCATGTTATTTCTCCTGTGTAGGGGTTTTCTTGAAGAAGGGCTGCTGCACTGTGATCACCGCCGCAGCAGGGGAGCGGGTGGGCTAATGCCCGGAGAAAATGATTTTCTTGAAGTCAATAAAGCCGCGCTGCACATCTGCCAAGGTCAACTCCACGCGCACACGCTCGCCAACATCCAGACCTTCGAAGCCATGCACCAGCCGGCCTTCAATGGGGAGGCTGAGCAGCCGGACCCAGGTGCCTTTTTCGGAAGCGCCGGTGACAATCGCATCGAACTGCTCTCCGATGCGCGTTTCGAGCAGCAGGGCGGCAGCGGATTTGCCAACCTGGCGTTCCACTTTATTGGCTGCGTCTTCTGCCTGGGTGCAGTGGGCTGCCAGAACGTCCAATTCATCCTTGCTGTAGGGCGAGGGCTTGCCATCCAGTATCGCTTTTAACAGGCGCTGGGTGGTCAGATCCGGGTAGCGGCGGTTAGGCGCGGTGGAGTGTGCATAATCTTTGACTGCCAGCCCAAAGTGACCGGGGGCATTCGCATCTGGCAGCTCGGCTGCATACTCGCCTGCGCCCAACAGCTTGATGACTGCCAACGAAATATCGGCAAAGCGCACGGGGTCTGCGGCTTTTTGGTGAACCAGAAAGCCTTCCAGCGCTTTTGAATCGGGATACTCTGGCAGATCATATTCATGATCGCTGGCAATTTTGACGATCCTGTCCCAGCGTTTTGGCGTGCGTACTACGCGGCGGATGGACGGTGAGCCGTTAGCAGAGAGATAACGCGCGATGATGCTGTTGGTGGCGATCATGAAATTCTCAATGATCTCTTTTGCGCGATTCTTTTCATCGATATCGAGTGTCTGGATTTGATCGCCATCGAATACTGGCCTGGCTTCAGCGGTTTCCAGACTGAGCGCGCCGTGGAGATGGCGCAAACCCTTGAGCCTTTGGGCTGCCTGATCCTGTATTTGCAGATTCTCGGCCAGGCCGGGCACGGCAGCGATCTCTTGCGGAAGTTCAGCTCTTTTTTCCAGCCATGCGGCGACGCTGTTGTAGGATAAGCGGGCATGGTTGCGCACCCAGCCCGAAGAGATCATTGATTCTTGAATGGAACCATCTGCATTGATCAGCATTTCAACCACAATCGCAATTCGATCCTTGTCAAGATTTAGCGAGGCGGTATCTGTTGAAATTTCTTCGGGCAGCATGGGGAAAATCTCGGCGGCGGTATAAACCGAGGTGGTATTTGTGCGCGCGTGTTCGTCAATGGCGGAACCCTTTTTGATGGAGAAGTCCACATCTGCGATGGCCACCAGGATTTTCAGCATATCGGACGGCATGTCCCCGCCATTTTGAGTAGAGGCGGGGGGTATCGCAACCGTAAGCTGGTCCAGATCGCGCGAGTCATCGTTATCGATGGAGGCCCAAGGCAAATTACGCCGATCTCGAATGGTGTGGCTATCATTGGCCGATGTGGACGGCTGCTTCCCCAATTCAGCCAGCGCGGCTGCGGAGAAATCTGGCAACAGCCCACGTTCCAACATGACGCGATGGGCAATATCTTTAAGAATGGTTCGATGGGTCTGATTATTTTGGTTCATAATATTTCCTGAATATTTTTAAATTGGCCTGCCACGCGGCAGGCCAATTTGGGCGGGGCTTATTTTGCGATAGGGGCTTTTGCGGCAAGGGTTTTCTTAACTTTCACGGTTTTTACGGCAGGGGTGCTGGCTGTTTTAACTGTGGCGGCTTTTACTGGTTTTGCGATAGGGGCTTTTGCGGCAAGGGTTTTCTTAACTTTCACGGTTTTTACGGCAGGGGTGCTGGCTGTTTTAACTGTGGCGGCCTTTACCGCTTTGGCAACAGGGGCGGGCGTAGATTTTGCCGGAGTAGTCCTGGCAGCCTTTGCGACGAGCGCTTTCGAAGATTTCGCGGGCGGCGTTCTTGGGGCGGCTTTACCAACGGGTTTCGCTACGGATGCTTTGACGGCCTTTGCAACAAGGACCCTGGGGGTTTTCGGCACGGCTGGTGCCGGGACTGCTGCGCTGACAACCACTGGTACGGAGCGCAGGAGCGGGGCGCGATAAGGAAGCAGCTCGTTTCGGGCGGCTTGCTTCAGGCGGCGCACATGGATGCGCTGTCCGGCGGACAGGCGTTTGAAATCAGTTTTTTTTGGTTGGGTTGACATTTTGTGAAGCTCCTTATTTTGTGAATGACTCTGGTTGTGTGTTTGTCCATGCCATCCTGGATTTCTTTGTGGGCTGGTGTGTTTGTGGTGCCAAAATCTTTGTTCTGTGACCGAGATTGCATACCGAGCAGTGCGCTTTTGATACTGCTTAGAGTATGATTTTTGAATAATGTTTGTTCAGTTCGGATTCGGCTTTTTCCTGGGTGTAACCGTATTGTTTTTGAAGGATCGCGATCATTTTTTCCCGGTCTTTATCATCCCGGGGCGGGTCGGCAGGGTTGGGTGTAGCGCGCCACTGGTCGATTTTGCTTCGAATTTCATTCCATTTTCCTGCGATAAGGTTATTTTTCATGGTTGTTCTCCTGCCCGGCTTCAGGCCGTTTGCAGATTGCCCTGGTTGGGTTGGTATTTTCCCATCAGATGGTTATATTCGGCTTCATCCATCAGCAGAATATTGGGGGGTTGCCTGGTGGCAAGGTTCGGCGCGTTCAACGATCTGAGCATTTTCAGAAAACTATCCAGTCTGTGGTGCATTAATGTATGAGCGCCAGTAGAAACGGAATCATTGTCCAGAAAGGGCATTTCTTCATTATCATAAAGATCCGGAGGTTCTTCAGGCATGGGCGGCGGCAAGGCTTCGAGAACCCTGGGGCTGTTGAGCTCGCCATTTTCCAGCACGAAAGCATAGCGCAGGCCATCGCTGTTTGAAGACATGACCTGTACCTTTAACTCTGTCTCCAGGTCACTTAGCAGGCGCGGATCGAAGTAATCGCTAAAGGGGATGGTGGTATGCGCGGCAATGAATTTATTGTCGAGCACACCAAACAGTACTGCGAGGCCAGTATCCGGGTCCTGGGTCAGCCGCCAGCGTTTAAACTTGGGAACCAATCCCCAGGCAGTGAGGAAAGCCGGCACCCGAACTCTGATTTCCCGCGCTTTTCTGTTTATTTGATTGGGGTTAACGGGTCGGGTTATCATGGTTATCCTTTTTGCTTACAACTTGCGCTTGACTTCATCCAGCCACCTGCGGACATGATCGGTGGGTTTGGTCATCTGAACTGGCGGATTGGCAAAATGATTGGTTGGCTGCACATCGTATATGTCTGGCGCAGGTTGCTCTGGCTGTGTGTCAATATTCGCCGGGGGGTATTGAATATTCATCCAGCGTATCAGGAGGAAGATACCGACGATGATGAAGGCTACAATGATCAGACCTGGGCAAAGCAGCCAAAGGTAAGAAAATTGTTCCTGCATCTTCTCTGCGCGCCGACGGTCCTGGTCTGTATACCACTGGGAGGTTGCCACGGCGGCCTGTGTTTGTGTAGCGATCAGGTTGGCGACAGCTGTTTGCGTGGCGGCAGCGAGCACGTTGTTATTTTGCTGCATGGCTGTGGCGTTTGCATTTTGCGTTGCAATTCCGGCGGTCATTTGCAGGTCGAACTGCACCTGCGCCTGGTGGTTTGCATCCTGGGTTGATGCGGCCCTCTGAGTTGACTCGGCCGCGGCCATGGTGGCGTGCGCATTGGCGCGATCAATTTCGGCCGTAGCAGCCAACGAAGCCGAAATGATATCGGCATTGGCCTGTTGCTGGGCCCGGTCGGCGCTGAGCGTGGCGCTGACCGAATTGAGGGTGGCCTGGGCATTGGCGCGCATTACTTCAGCTGTGGCGGCCGCGCTGGCATCTATGCCGCTTTGTTGTTCGGTCATGACTGCATCGAGGGTTGCCTGGGCGCAAGCCACACAGACTTCGTTTGTAGAGATGGGCAGCAACGCATTGTTAATGGCCGTGGGTGAGGTGTCTGCGCTTACATCGCACGCGGATAGTGTTAGCAAGAGCAATATCAGTGCGAGTACGCCAACGATTTTCAGTTTATAGACCATTAATTTATTGATCCGTATGAGCAAAGCTCTGTGCGAAGGTTAAAGGATGCCCAATAGTCTCAAAACGATGAGAATGACGGCAATGACCAGCAAGACATGGAGCAGGTTGCCGGTGCGCGGAATGCTGGCGTGAAGGTTGGGACCAAAATATCCGAGAAGCCAGAGTATGATCAAAATGACGATGATCCAGGTAAGCATGAAGTTTCTCCTTGTGGCGATGTGCTTGGGAGTGCGCTGGCAGTTTGATGTATGGCAACCAGCGGACATGTAAACAGTCTAAGTTCATCTTATAACAAACACTCCCTGAGGACATCCATCGCCCGGGGAGTGTTAATATCCGCCACTTGGGGGAGGTGGTTTCAGGACCAAAGACCAAGCAGATAGGGATTGATGAGCGTAATGAGAATTCCCCAGACGGAGCCAAGCACGACGCCCGCGATGACATCCCTGGGATAGTGCGCGCCAACATAAATGCGTGTGAACCCGACAAGCGCCGCAACTATGTACAGGGCTGCGCTGGCTGGCATACCGAGCTGGTAATGCTGGATAAAGAGCGTCATCAGGAAGAATATCTGGCTGGTATGTCCGCTGGGAAAGGAATCGCCCGGTTCCTGCCGGCCGATGACGCGCGCATCTTCAAAGATGTGAAACGGGCGATCACGGTCTGCAAGTATTTTGATCGTTTCCACCAGCAGTAAGAGGCTGAGTGTGCCCAGGATGATCTCAAAGGCCAGGTGGCGATCATTCAGGAAAAAAACAACCGCTGCGGCGGCAAATGCCGTCAGCAAGTTGCCAAGCTGAGTCAGCAGCCACATCAGGCGGTCGAGCCATTTGGGATAGCTGCGTGTATTAAACAGCGTGAAAATGTGGGCATCCACGCGCTGACCAGCGGACCAGATCAGGGACAGGGTGAGCAGGGCAAACACGAAAAGCAGGGTGACCAGGGCGCGCTGGCTGCGGAATGCGGCCCACAGGGAGGTTCTGGTTTCAGAGGGCATTGAGATCAAGAAATAGGTCAACCCGGCGACCAGGATGACCAAAAATGCAGGCCGCCGACGTTTCGCAGACCAGAAAGAATCGCGGGTAGGCGTGGTTGGCAGAATTCCAACCGCGGTCAGCACTTCCACGGGCAGGGGATTGGGCGTGTCATTATTCATGGGGCACCAGTGCGGGCACAGGAGTTTCGACCGCCGTGAGAGCCGGAGCGGGCTGCCCCGTGAGCTCCGCGCCTGCCATGACGCGCAAGGCATGCGGGTGGATATGGATGGATAGTGGACCTTGTTCAAGCAGAACGCCATCGGCCAGCACGGGCATATTTTGGTCAGAGCTGATGGTTATCTCTTTGGCGCTGTAATGCTTGATGCCGTTATCTTCGACCAGCCCGCCGCGCGAGAGCATAGCGTAGGAGATCATGTTCAGCTTGGTCATGTCTGTAAAGGTGAATACATCCAGGCGGCGGTCCATGAAGGAAACATCCGGGGAAATCTGGAAATGCGGCCCGAGAAATGGCATGTTGGTGACCAACATCATCAGGGCGGTGGTTTCTATGTGCGTATGCCCATCCAGCTCGATCTGCAGGTTGGAGGGGGTGGCTGCGACCAGGGTGGATAATAAGTCCCCGATCTGGGCCAGATTGCCGTGCTGAATATCATCTGCCATGGGGTAAATATCCGTGAGCCCGCCCAGCGCGACGACTTCCAAAAACCAGTGACGGGATGAGCCGCTGTGCACGCGCCCGACATCGATCTTGAGTTTGCGGCCTTCGCGCAGCAGGGCGACCGAGCTGGGAATATCGCCGGTGATCCCCAAGTTAAAGGCTACGTTGTTGCGCGTGCCGGTGGGGATGATGCCCAGGACGGCATCCTTGCCGACCATTGCGCCCACGATGCTATCGATGGTACCATCGCCGCCCGCCACAACGATTAGCTTGATGCCGGACTTGATGGCGTTATGCACCACCGCTTCCAGGTCGCTATCGGGGCGCACGGTATAGACCTCGGGCAAGATAAATTGGTCTTGCATGGCGGAAATGATGGCGGCAAGTTGAAGCGGCGATTCTTCCGGACGGCCGGAACTGGCATTGAAAATTAATTTGGCGCGCAGCGGACGATGGGATTTGGGTTGGTCGGACATGGTTACCTGCATTTCATTGGAAGAAAGGAGCAATTATCAACCATACACTTAAAGTATTTTCTCACGGGATAGTAGCGCTTGTTGAATGAGACCATCCCCCCGGCCCCCTTCCAAAATCGGAAGGGGGAGAAATCGGCTTTTTATGTGGAGTTTTGCGCCAAGAGCAGGCTCAAAACTCTACAGGCGGGGCAAACATCCGATTTTCATTCGCTGGACGGCCAAATTTAGGATGATTTTCCCCGCCAGGAACATGCGGGGTGAAAAAACCGCTTTGAAGTACCATGAGTAAATACAACTTTAAAGCAGGCCGCCTCGCAGGGACGCTGCGCGAGGCGGCCATTGGCTTAGCGGCCCAACAAAATGAAGACGCCGGCTGCAATGGCCAAGAGGGACAGGATGACGCCCAGTCCGGCAACGGCCGGGACGAATGCCATCAGACCGGTAAGGATGAGCCAGATGGCCAGCAGCAGAAAGCCGATATTTTTCGTGATTCTCATGATGATCTCCTTGCCCGGTCCCAGCTTTGATGGACGCCTGGCATAATTTTTTTAGGATGGAAAACAGATTAGCCGGGCAGACTCGGGGTTCAGGAACTCAGGAGCGCTTTTCTTCCAGCTTTGGCGGCATCGGAGACGTGTTCGAACTGCTCGACGACCATTTCCTGGCCGTTGTGAAGCAATTCTTTTGCCATTTTGCGTCCGTCTTTGGCAAATTTCTTACCATCGGAGCGAACCTGGGACATGGCATCTTCAAACATTTCGGTGGTCTGATCGACCAGTTCGATGCTTTTTTCCTGGATCATCTTACGGGTCTTTTGTCCGGATTGTGGGGCAAACAGGAACATGACGGTGGCGCCAGCCACTCCGCCGATCAGCAGACCGACCAAAACGCTTAAAACGTTATTACTGTTATATTCCTGGTTTTTATCATTCATTATGGTTTCTCCTTACAGCGATTAGTAGATTTTTTTTAGTCATGGGGGAAATTTGTTTCGGTTTTCCGATAAATTTTCCTCCATCGAGGGTTGCATTTGCATATACATCGATCATATTGTTGCTGAGCCGGATGATAATGATGAGCAACCCTATTACAAACTGTTGTGATAAAACAACTTCAAAGATATGGGTGACGTCCAACTTGCCAGATTCACAGACAAGAATTACTTCTGGCTTATCCCATACGATTATGTCCAGAAAAGACTGGTCATCGGAATACGTTGCGCATGAGACACGCAGGCTGGTTTCTTCTTCCAGAATTCGCGTGACACCTTCGCTTAACAATGAGCCATCCCCAATGACAAAAACTCGTTGTTGAATAGAAATCGATTCCAGCATATTCTTTCCAATCTTTCGGACCTGGTTAGCGACTTTTACGATTGTTGCGCAAAAGAAGTTTTACTTGTAGTTTTGTTGATCTGACGAGTAAATACCGGCTGCTTTTTGTTCGTCTTCCGTCAATTTTCGAAAGAATATCGGGATTATTTGGATGAAACCAGCCAGCCGGTTGATAAAGCTGCTAATAACCTGCTGGCCGGCCTCATTTTGACGGAAGAATTTGTGCATGTCTGTCTTTACATTTTAGAGAGTGGTGTGGTGTTCGCTGGTGGTGGTTTGCGTGGTGCCCACAGTGGGGCTGCTCGGCCGGTAAAAGATCAGCCAGACCGTGCGTTCGATGCCCCAGGCGATGAGGGCGTAGATCAGCATGGCGAACAGGGATGAGAGTTCGATTACCATGCCGCCAGCGGCAGGTGAGCCGATCAGAGCGGCGAAGGGGAACAGGAACAGGGAGGTAAAGCCATAGATCAGGGCTACGATCGGGCTATCCGGGTTGGCGCCGATGAGCAGCAATCCGATGCGCAGGGCAATCAGGGCTTCGAGGATGCCGAACAGCAGCCAGATCAACTGCGTGGCCTTAAAAGTAAAGATGCGTTGTTCGCGTTCGGGTTCGCGTTGGGTAGAGGTAACTTCTGTCATTCTTTGGTTGGTCATTTTTGTCTTCTTTCTGAACCTGCTGTGTGGGGGCGCAGGCTCAGGGGTTGGTGCAAGGGGAAGGATCAGTTAGTGCGGCGGCCTCTGGAACGGAAGAGGTTGACGATTGCCAGCAGGATGATGGAGCCAAGCAGGGTGACGAGCGCCGTGGGAACGGTGATGGCGTCATTGATCGTGCCAACATTAAAGATGGGGCTGAGGAAATAGCCAGCCAGGAAGGCGCCGACCACAGCTACTACGATATTGATCAACAAGTTGGAGCGGTCGTGCATCAGTTCAGTTGCCACCCAGCCAATAATTGCGGCAACTACGAGGTAAATGAGCAGGTTCATGTGTTTCTCCTATCCCGCCTGTGGTGCGGGATTCTAATGAAAGTAGGTTGGTGCGGCCGGATTTTTATTTTGCGATCCGGCCGCGCCACGCGCTAGAATTGTTTACTTGACAGAGGTGGGTTCGGGGTTGTTCTTCAGGTTGGTTTCGTACTCGGTCACGCGCCTGTCAATTTCATCGGCGGCGTGCTCGCGAGTGTAGCCATACTTTTCCTGGAGAACGCCGACAAGAACCTCGAACTTACCGGCAGTCCGGTCGAGATCATCATCGGTGAGTTTGCCCCACCAGGCCTTGGCCTCGCCGCGGACTTGTTTCCACTTGCCTTCGAAAATATCTTTGTTCATGGTTCACTCCTTTGGAAATTATTCCCGGAAACGTACCGGGATTGTTTGAAATGCTGCCCGGTTTCAGGTCAATCCCTTAAGAACAAGGGGATATTGGATGTAAAGCGGGAAGCGTTGGGTGTATTTGCTGCAAACAGATTGTTCATACATTCATCCTATAATAAAAACTCCCCGGCCACATCCATCGGCTGGGGAGTTTGTTTCTCCGCCATTTGGGGGAGAGGTGGTTGATTTTTGTGGTATTTTAGACCCGGCTGCCGGCGGCGGCCAGCAAGCGTTCAGACACACGTTCGGGCGACTCGCCTTTGCTGATGAACGCATCGGCGCCAGCTGAGAGCGCAGCCTGTTGGCGGGCATTCAGGTGGCTGATGAGGACAATGATCAGCGCGCCTGAACAGGCCGCGCGGAGTGCTTCCAGGGCATCGTTTGCATCTGGGGGTAGCAATTCCCATTCCACAAGGAGCATATCCAGCCGGGTAGTAGGGGCATTCGCCAGGGTGGCGGGCCAATCGTTTGCTTCACCTGCTATTTCCATTTTAAGGTCGAGCAGCAGCAGGCGCAGGGCATTGCGTTCTTCGGGCAGGGCATCGGCTAAATATACGCGGGTCATATACACATCCTACTACAGAAGTTCTGCGGCTGTATCAGCCGCCCGGGGAGTGTTGTTCTCCCCCACTTGGGGGAGAAGCATGTCAGCAACTGATGATCACTTTGAGCGTATGCCCGGTGATTGCATCGGCGAAGGTGTCATAGGCTTGCATGGCCTGGTCCAGGGTGAAGTGATGGGTGATCAACTGGGCCGGTTGGAGCTTGCCGGATATCACGGTTTTCAACAGCATGGGGGTCGTTACAGTATCCACCAGGCGGGTGGTCAGGGTGATGTTTTGGGACCAGAGCTTATCCAGGTTTAACTGCACGGGTTTGCCGTGTACGCCAACATTGGCGATATGCCCCCCGGCGGCGACGATGGCCTGGCAAACATCAAAACTGGCTGGAATGCCAACCGCTTCGATCGCCACGTCCACACCGCGATTATCGGTGAGCGCCATGATCTTTTCGGCAGCGTTGCCCAGACTGTTATTAATGACCTGGGTTGCGCCAAAGGTTTTGGCAACCTTCAGGCGGTTGTCGTCGTTATCCACCATGATGACTTCGGCGGGTGAATAGAACTGCGCGGTGAGCAGGGTGGCCAGCCCGATGGGGCCGGCGCCGATAATTGCCACCGTATCACCGGGCCTGATCTGCCCGTTGAGTACCCCACATTCGAAGCCGGTAGGCAGGATATCGCTGAGCATGACAAGCGCTTCTTCGTCTGCTCCGGCCGGGATTGGGTACAGGCTGTTATCGGCGAAGGGGATGCGCACAAACTCGGCCTGGGTGCCATCGATCAGATTTCCCAGAACCCAGCCGCCCTTCTCGCAATGTGAATACATGCCTTTTTTGCAATTGGCACATTTGCCGCAGGAGCTGATACACGAGATGAGTACATGGTCGCCAACGATGAAATTGGAGACGCTTGCGCCGACTTGTTCGATGACGCCAACGCCTTCATGGCCCAGAATGCGGCCATCCGTAACGGCTGGCACGTCACCCTTCATAATGTGCAGATCGGTGCCACAAATGGTTGTTTTTGTGATCTTGACGATGGCATCTGTGGATAATTGGATTTCGGGTTTGGGCATATCTTGCAGGGCGCGTTTTCCCGGGCTGTGGTACACAAGTGCTTTCATTGGGTTGCTCCTGAAAAAAGATGGGTTATTTTAAGGATTGTCATAGGGGACGCTCCTGCTTTCGATGGAAGGTGACTGGCAAGAGTTCAGGGAAATCTTGCAATCGTTTGCGCATGCTCGTACGCGCGCGTGCCAGGCGGCTCTTGATGGTGCCCAGGGGCACATGCATGGCACAGGAAGCTTCGGTATAGTTCATGCCCTGAATATCGACCAGGACAAGAATGGTGCGGAGGTCGGTGGTCAGGCTGCCCAGGCAGTGCTGGATGGCGTGGTCGAGTTCGCGGTTGGAGAACTTTTCTTCTGGTGTGTTATTTTTGTCTGCCAACCAGCGCGGGTTTTCGATTTCATTATCTTCAGCGTCATCGGGTTCAAGCGGCAGGCTGGGGCGCCGCTTTTGGCGGCGCAACTCATCGTAGCAGGCATTGGTGACCACGCGCATCAGCCAGGATTTGAATGATCCGCCGCGGAAATAGTTGATGTTGCGAAAAGCTGCAATGAAGGTATCCTGTGCGGCATCGGCTGCCAGATCGGCATCTCCCAGGATATACAAGGCGGTGTTGAAAATAACCTGCTGATAGGCCAGAACAATGCTATTGAATGAGTTCAGGTCGCCGCGCTGGGTGGCAAGAATGAGAGCGGGTTCATCCATTTTCTGGATTGGGTTCAACCCTTGTGTGGCAGCTGCCAGGGGTTGGTTTTGAGCGATGTTCCTGAAACTATTGTTCTGGAGTGTTTGTTCTTTAAACATAATCATTCCTGATGAAACCAGTGCCCGAGTCTTTCTGAAAATACTGGCCGGATACTAGCTAATAGTGGAGCGCCTTCCGGCAAGGACTTTACGTTGATCAAAATGGGCCAGATTCGCCAGGCCGACAAAGGTATCCTGCGTGCGGTCATGCAATTGCGCGCTTTTTTGCAGCAGGTCGGCGCGGGTTTTTTCACCGGAGCGCGGCGCAAAAAGGAGCATGGCTGCGATTCCGGTCAGACTACCCAGGAGGATGCCGGTAAAAAGGGCAACCAGGTCATGCAGTTGTGCAGTGTTGGTGTGAATTGTTTTATTCATTTCAAACTCCTGAGGATAGAAACCTGAAGGATCAAATGATCTTTTTATTGATTTTCTTGGGAATTAAGAACTCTGCCATGTGATTATTGATCTCTTTTTTGGCCAGGTCGTTGCTGTAGCCGTACTTTACGCGCAGCAAGGTGGCGTATTTATCCAGCTTAATATTGGCTTTGTCCACCTTGAGCAGGTCGTGGTCATTCAGCGGACTCGACCACGTGGTGCTCTGGCCGCGGATTTGCATCCAGTTGATTTCGAACTCTTCCTTGTTCATTATGATATTCTCCCGGTTTTTGAATCTTTCAAAAGGCGCGTGGTCAACGATCATAAATTTACCCAACAATGTGGGTTTCACAATTTCATCTTACAATGAAACCTCCCCGACCACATCCTTCGATCGGGGAGGCTCTTTATCCGCCATCCGGGGGATGTAGCGGGACTTGCCGGTAAAACACGCTATAGATGAAGCCTTCGGGAAAAATTCATTCTTTCATTCCCGTCAACCTCAAACCACGAGGCGGTTAAAGAAAGAGCGGTAGCGCTGTAAAGCCATGCGCAGGTCTTCGGTGGAGACATCTGTGCCCTGTTTCCAGCGGTTTTCAAGCTGGCTGTGTTCGTTTGTAAACATGCTGGTGATCTGACCGATCACTTCAGTGACCAGCGCGTCCGCTTCCTGGACTGCTGTGCGCGGTTCGTCCACAAACCTGGCTTGAACTTCATTCCAGTGTTTGCGGAAGCGCTCGGTTTCGCGCTCGTCGAGCAAAGGCGCGGGCGAGTTGGGGTATGGAATAGCCGGGGTCTGCGCTTCGGGCGTTTCATCCACCAGGGGCTCAACAACGCCCATATTGTCCTTGTAGACGATTGTCTCGCCATTGGGTGCTTCCTGAACCATTAAGTTCTCGGTCTGCGCGGGGAGCGCATCAGCCTCATCCACCGGCCATTCGTCGATGAGAGCCGCATCCAGGGGTGTCTTTTCAACAGAAGGTTCTGTGCCTACGATCGGGCCATTCCTGGTTTCATTGACGTTCTCCAAGGGAGTTGAGCTAAAGAACCGTTCACCAAAATTATTTCCATTCATATCAATTTCTCCTTTCCGGGAAAAGCGCCGGGGTTATCACGCTACAAGTGCTTCGGTTTCGAGGAGTTCTTCAAACAGGGAACGATAGTAAATCATAGCCTGTCTCAATTCTTCTGTATCTGCCTTGCCTTCCATGTTTTTGAGCGCGATCAGCCGGGCGGCGCGGTAGTTGCTTACAAGGGCGGGGTAGCTGACCGAAAGATCGGCGGCGCGCTGCTCAAAATCTGATACCGGATAGGCGCGCATTTGCATGACTTCCATGATCAGGCGGTCGGCATCTATAATGGCCTGCCCCGGCAGATCGACAAATTTGGATTGAACAGCCGTCCAATCGGCCAGGTAGCGTTCGCGCTCGACCGTGGTAAGCGAGTGAATTTCGAGGGTATCGACATATTTTTGGCGTTCTTTAAGCTCTGTTTGGGCCTTCTTTTCGCTGCCCAGAGCCTGCACCGTGTGGTCGTATTCAGGGCCGAATTTGTCCTGGAGTTTCTCTTTTCGGGTGGTGCGTGTAAAAACCAGGGCCAGCACGACGCCCACGACCACAACTGCCAAAACCGCACTGATGATTGTTATGTAACTATTCATCGTAAATCTCCTTTTTTCACTTCAATATGCCGCCTGCGCGGTGGTTAGTGACGTCTTGAACCGAGGAATGCGCCCAGCAGGGTGAAGACAATCGCCACGCCCAGCAGGAAACCAAAGTTATAGGGGCTGCCATCGTTATGCACTTCGTACATCTGTATGGCGGGGTTTACAAATGAAAGCACCAGAGTCACAGGAGAGATCACACCTTGCCAGACGCCCAGCAAAAGGCCGGATGTGGGCCGGCCATTTTCGCCGGTGGTATTCATGAGAGGGTTGATGCCTGGAGCAGAGACGTTGAAGCTCATGGCCGGGGTGTTGACCTGTCCGGCTGGAATATTTACTTGCGCCGGAGCGCCTGGCGCGCAGCCAGCGACCGTTACAAGCATCAGTGTCAATAGAGCAAAGAGCATTCGGTTCTTTTTCATGGCTTATCTCCGGATATGATTCAATTTCTGTTAAACATGGTCTGTTGGAAATCATTAAACTGTTAATGATTACACAGCCCTACCATCATCATACATACAAAACTCCCCGTTGACATCCATCGCCCGGGGAGTTTTGGTCTCCGCCAACTGGGGGAGATTATTGCAGAGTTCGTGTCTAGCCTTCGTGCGGTTAGCGTTTGAAGAAGTGCAGGATGCCGAGCAAGACAACGGCACCGAGGAAGGCAACCAGAATGCTGCCGATGTTGATGCCGTTGACGGCATCTGGCATGTGAAATAGCACAGATGCCAGCCAGCCGCCGATGAGGCCGCCGATAACGCCGACAACCATATCACCAATGCAGCCAAAGCCGCCGCCCTTCATCACCTGCCCGGCCAACCAGCCGGCGATCACTCCAACTACGATCCAGGAAATTATTCCCATTTGATGTGCTCCTTTTTTGTTGCTGAATGTAAATTCTGAAAATGCTGCGGTTACTTTTTCCAGTAATTTCTGGCGTTGCTTTGCGTTTGCGCGTTGATGGCTTCTTCTACGGAGGCGATGCGCGGGGCGTCTAAAAGCTTATTATTATCCGCCAGCAGGACCAGCTCGATCTTGACGCCTGGCTGCAAGGCTTCTTTGGGGATGTTGGTCTGGCCGAGCGACACCATGACAAGGGTGCCATCCAGAAGTTTGACCACATAAAAACCCAGCTTGCCGCTTTCGGGCTCCAGAACTGCATCCTGCACCGTTCCAAGCAAATTGTGATTGCCATCCTTCAGCTCGGCTCCGATTAATTGCGAGGCATAAGCGATCTTGTGGACAGCATTGGCCGAATTACTGCCACCAGCCTTGCACTCACTGGTCAACATGCTCACTCGCGCCACCTGCAGCCAATAAGCGCGCACGGTATCTTCCCAGGCTTTGTAGGGCAGCAAGACGAGCGGAGCAGCGAAAACCGGCGCGGCTGCTACCTGGGCAGGGGTCATATAAACTGATATGGTTTGCGCCGCGGCATCCAGCACGCCGCTATTGATGGTGACCACTTCAAAGGGAATGACCAGGTTGTCAGCGGCGGCCACTTTCAGGCTGGCATCTGGGGTGACCACAAAGTAAATGATATAGGTTTCGCAGGTGTTAATGATAAAGTCGGAAACCTGGCCCAGCGTGGCTCCATCCAGGCCAATGACCTTGAAGTTGAGCAGGCTGGAGAGGCGCGTAAGTTCCTGGCGCCGTTCGGGAGGCTGGATGCCGGCCGCGTTGGTTTGCGGCGGTTTCTTGCCCTTGAGCGCGGGAACGGCTGCACCATCTTTAGCTGGTGGAACCACAGAGCTGTCTGGAGCAGCAGCCACAACTGTGGCCCCGGCAGTGTCTGGCTGTGTTGAGGATGTTACCGGCGAGTTCTCCGTGCCCGTACAACCTGCCAGAACAAGCGTAAGCAGGGTTAAAATAACCAGATAGCTTCGTATGGTTGACATCTCAAATCTTCCTTTTTTCGTTATTCTCCTGCTTCGTGATCGAGTGCTGAGCGGCTTTCGGCCAGGGGTGAACCTTGCAGGGATTGGGTGATACGCTCGCGCAACCCTTTTTTATTGGGCTTTCGGTTTCCAAGGCTTTTGATAGTATCCAGCAAGGTGGTGGTCATGCCCCGGGTAAGCTTTTTTAGCGCTTCACTCGAAAGCTTCTCGCCCTTTTCAAACCAGCGCACGGCCGCATAACCCATTACTACGGTAGTCGATGAAGCGATCGCCGCGCTCAGCAGCCAGCCGGGCAGGCCGCCAAATTTACTAAATTCCTGGAAGATGGTTCTGCCCAGGAACCCGAGGCCAAAAGTGGCAACCAGTTCGGATGCGCGCTGCGGGGTGATTTTGTAATTGTAGATGCGCGCAATACTGACCACCATGATGGACTGTGTAATTACCAGCGGGACAAAATCGATGACCGGAATGGGCACCAATGCGATAGCGGCCGAGATGGAGGCCGACCTGACGATGGTCTGCCAGGCAAGCTGCCAGCGAAATTCTGGCAAGGCCTGCCCCAGCGCGGCAACCATTTCGGGTTCGGTGGCTGCTATGGCCAGGAGAACTTTCCCGAGGTTTTTGCCTTCTTTGGCAACGATTGGCACAATTTGATCGGGTTCCAGCCCCAGGTTTCGCGCAGCACTTGAAATGACAGCCTGCAGATCTTTGCGGGGTACGAGGTCAATTTTGTTGAGCACCACCACGAAAGGCTTTTTCAGGGCAGATAACTCGTTGAATAGTTCCTGCTCGGTCTTTTTAATGCCCTGAACGGCATCGAAAACCAGCACCAGAAAATCAGCATCCGCAGAGGCCGAGAGCGCCAGGTCTTTTTCCTGATCGCCGGAGATTCCCACTGCGTCTGCGCCAGGGGTATCGACCACAGTAAACAGGGCAGCATCGGCCTGCTGATTCTCTTTGGTTGTGCCTGGCAGAGGGCTGACAATAGCCTGGTCGCTTTTATTTTGCACAAGCAAGTTGTACAAAGTGGATTTGCCAACATTGGTTGGACCGACGATGGCTACGCGGTGCTTGTGTCCGAAAGCCTGGCGAACCTGGGCGGTGGATAATTTGACCAGCACCTTTACCAGGTTCGCGTCTGTCGGGAACCCTATGATCAGCGAGAGGAAACTGGCCTGCTCATTAGGCCCAAGCGCTTCCCAGAGTTTGCGCACCGGCGCCTGAACATCGGATGGAAATTGGTCGAGAATGTCATCGAATAGTGTCATAGAATGGTTTCCGGCAAAGACGGGATCAGGAGTAGAAGGACCAGACAACGTTGAAAGGTTGGCGTCTCAAATACTCCGGCTTTCTTGAATGCGATAATCTTGGGTCGATATTTTTGGGTTCCGAGCTCGCCCCGGAGAAATTCTTCTGGGACGAGCTCTTATTTTGACTGGATCGCGGAGCCAGGGTATCTTTGCCCGGTGCGATTTGCCGGGCAAATCGATCCGGGACTACTTTGCCCCGTGCTGAATCCGGGACTACTTTGCCCCGTGCTGAATCCGGGACTACTTCGCCCCGTGCTGAATCCGGGACTACTTCGCGATGACGGTGATATTCATCGTCAGGATGCAGAGAGTTTTGTTGCCTGAGACGATTGCCCAGGTTGTGTTGTAGATACCTGGTTTGAGAGGGGCGATCATATCTACTATGATTTTTCCGCTTTCGCCAGTTTTGATGGTTTGCGAAAAGTCATAAACATTGTTTTCGCGCATCTTTTCGCCGCTGATAAATTTGTAATCTACAGAATCAGTGGTCCAATCGTTGCCGCTGATATTCTTGACCGTCCAGACTGAGTCGAAACTATCGCTAACATGGACTGCGGTCTTGGGGGCGGTAATGGTTACTTCACAGAAGTTCCCGGCGGGCTGCCCGGTTGCAACCGGGTTTGCGGTATCTGGAAGGGTCGTGATGCCGACCCAAACAGTCTGGCCGAAGGGTTGACCCAGGGCATTTTCAATCTGCCAGAAGCCCTGGTAGGTGGAGGGCTGTACCGGGGCGACCAGATTCACGCTCAAATCAATAGTTTGACCGGGTGTGACGTTCTGGGCAATTTTTATAGGCTGGCCGTTCATCTGGGCAGCGGAGACGCTTCCGTAGGCATAGGCCAACTGGTAACCCGGTATCCACGTGCAGGTTCCGGAGTTTTGCACCCGCCAGGTTTTTACAAATCCATCTCCGGGCTTGATGAAGGGCGGGGTGCTCATGTTTTTATCGGCATATGTTACGTCGGCGACGAATTTCATTCCGTTCCAGCAGGCGGCGGGGGTGGCTGTAGCAACAAGGGGAATTAGAGTGGCAATGGGACGAACGGTGGGTACTAGCGTTGGCGTTTGCACCAGGGAGGTGATGTCAGGCTGAATATATTGTTGAATAAAGCCCAGGATTGTTCCATCGGTGAGCATTTCATCCATCACGCGGTCAATCTCTGCCTTCAGGCGCGGGGTTCCCAGGCGCATGGCAAGCGCTAGATCCTGTTCTTGCAGGCCGTCGCCAACCACGCGCAGGTCCTTCTGATCGCCGTAGTAACTGGCGGTTGCCTGACCGAGGACGACCACGTCAATTCGCTTTTCCCGCAGGTCGCGCACAGCTTCGTTGGCGTGCGTATAGCGGAATAATTTTTCTGCGGCCATTTTGCCGGTATCCACCAGCGTCTGCTGCATCATACTCTCGTAGGTGGTGCCGCGCTGCACACCTACACGCAGGCCGGCCAGTTGGTTAAAATCGGTGATGGGCTTGATGGTTGAGTCTTTGCGGGCCAGCACGGAGGTCTGGTTGACGTAGTAAACTGGCGAAAAAGACATCTGGCTGAGGCGCTCGGGAGTAACCGAGATGGCAGCCACAGCCAGATCGATCTGGTTGAGCTGCAGGGCATCAGCCAGGCCATCAAAAGAATAATTCTGGATATCAACCGGAATATTCAAGCGCTGGCCGATTTCCTTGATCAACACCAGGTCAAAACCTACTGCGTGAAAATTGGGGTCGATGGAAGCAAAAGGCGGGTAATCATAGGATGTGCCGACTACAATTTTGTTATTTGCCACGATCCGATCCCAAACGTCATCACTGATTGCGGCGGGTATGGTTGCACTCGGCGCAGGTGTGAGGCTGGGCGCAGGTGTGAGGCTGGGCGCAGGTGTGGCGCTGGGTGACACAAGGACTACGGGCACAGCGGGGAAGGTGGCCGCGCATGCGCCAAGCAGCATGCTGAGGATTACTAGAACGGGTATGATTTTTAAAACTGCTTTATTCATTGGAATTTCTCCTGATTTATTTCTAGATAATTTCCATGCCGAGGTCGGGTTTAATTTTCGCCCAGGTGATCATCGGCAAAATGTCGACAGCCGGCAGAGCGATTTGCAGGGCAAATCGGGCGGAATGCGAACCTTGACTCTTATCCTACAATAGACACTCCCCAACCGCATCCACCGGTCAGGGAGTGTCTGTCTACGCCACTTGGGGGATGGCGTGCCGAGAGAATGTGCTCTAATGAATTTCGCCGGGCGCAGCCTGCTTGAGCCTAAGCTCGTAATAGGCGACGCTCAAGTAGGCGCCAAAGAGAAATATAAGACCGCTCAGATAGGCCCAGATCAGAAAGGCAATAATGGCGGCCACCGAACCATAGACCAGGTTTGTGACTGAGATGTAGACGGAAACAAATAACAAAAAAGCCTTTTTGGCAAGTTCCCAAAGCAGACCGGCCGCAATGGCGCCGGGCAAAATTTCGCGCCAACTGGATTTTCCATGCGGGAGCAGAATGTAGATCAGCATGAACAGGATAACATCCAGCAAGAACGCCACACCGAAGCTGAGGCCATCCCGGATTGGGATAACCTGGTTGGTTATGCTGGCGCCAAGATTGGCAAGCAGGCTGCCAGCAATGGAAGCCAGGAAGAGAACCGGGCCTACAAAGCAGATGACAAACAGGATGGACAGGCCGCGCCGCTTCCAAACAGCGTGGATGCGTTTGTTGGCCCAAATCCCGTTCAGTGTTTGTGTGAGGGTGTAAAAAATGGTGGATGCTGACCAGGTCAGACCCAGCAGGGCCATGCCGCTGACTGGTCCGCGCGCGCGGATAATTTGATCGAGGTTTTGACCCAACAACTGGCCCAGGGCCGGCGCAATAAACTCCAAGGTTTTAATGATGGGCTGCTGATCCATCATGGGGCCCAGGTAGAAACTGGCGATGGAAATGCTTAAGAGGGCGATGGGAAAGAGCGAGAAAAGCGCGAAGTAGGCAATCGCCGAGGCTGTGATGACCGAGTCAGGCTTGAGCGCCTGGGCGGTGGCGCCTGCAAACATCCCCAACCAGCCGTGTGAACGTTGATCAAGGTGGTGTACGCTGGCAAGAATCTTCTGTGAAAGAGATGGCAATTCTGGAACTATTTTGGGCGGGGTCATGTTATTTTCCTGACCCAGGGCTGCCCGTATCGGAATCATTTGGCAGGGCTGCCTCCAGGATGGGCTCGGCCCTGGAGATCAGGCGGGTGAGGCGCTCCATGCTGCTGGTGATCAGCGGCAGGCGCGGTTCGGGCATGGCCTGAATGCTGGCAATAAGGTCATCCTGGCGTTTTTTTAAGTCCGATACCTGGGCGGCGGCTCCGGCAGCCAGACGGTGGCTGACCAGCAGACTCCACAGGATATGGAAAACGGCTGAGAGCGGCGGGGCTATTAGAATGCCGACAATTCCAAAGGTATTTGCCAGGGCAATCAAGATCACCAGGGTCAAAATTGGATTATCCCAACGGCGGTTGAAGAGGCGCGGTTTGACCCAGATGCCCAGGGCGATGAGGACCAGGGCGGTATACAGGCCGGTGAACAGGCTGAGCTGCACACCGGTCAGCAGCCCCACCAGCAATGGAGGCAGCAGCGCAAGGAATATCCCGGCAATCGGGATAAGGCAGGCCAGCGCGGCGGCCAGCGCCAGCAGTATTGGGTATGGGGAACCGAGGGCCCAGTATCCGAGACCCAACACCAATCCCGCCAGCAAACTGTGGAGCATCTGGCTGCGCAAGTAAGCGCCCAGGTCAGGCTCAATGGTGCGCCAGATATCCCGGGCCTGTTTGCGCTGTTCGGATGGCAGCAGCGATAACCACAAACGTTCAAAATGGGCTTTGTTAATGATCCAATACAGACTGAGAAACAGGATAACGAGTATGTCACTCAGCAAACCGGCAAGACTCTGCGCGAAACCGAGCATGGCTGGCAGGACAAGCTCGCCCTGCTCGCCGGTGAGCGCGGTGAAGAGCTTGCTGGGCGGGGGCAGCTGCCCGGCAAGGGCGTACTGGAACAAGGTGCCGTACAGCCAGGGTGGCAACTGCCACTCATCCTGTACAGAAACTGTTCGGGCCAGGGATTGAATCTCTTCGATTGCGGTTTTGCCGATTAGAAAGAGGCCAAAACAGAAAAGTGCCATAATTAACACGTAGAGCAATATCCAGGCAGCGCGCACCCAAAGGCCCCGCCCGACCAGGCGGCTGACCAGGGGGCGCAGGGTGGCTGCGACCATGAGCGAGATTAACAGGTAAACAAGCACGACGCGGAACTGCCAGACAACCAGCAGCGCCAGCAGGGTGACCATAATAGCAACGCCGATGCGCACAAACTGCCTGGTCATTGGTCACCTGAAGGGGTCACCTGGGCCAGCAGCGCATCCAGGTCGGTAGTAATGGCTTCAATCTCATCCATAACATGGTCAATATCCTGGATCATGCGGGTTGAGCCGTGTTTCTTGTTGCGCGCCTGTTTGCGCAGGTCCTGGGCTAGACCCTGGGCTTCGTAGCGCAAGCGGCTGGCATAATCACGGCCGGGCGCAATTTCGGCATCCTTGTTTTCGGGATGAAAAACGTAACGGTCGAGCAAAAGTTGAATGATGGCCGCGATGGGGATGGCCATGACCGCGCCCATTACGCCGAACAGGAAGCTAAAAGAAAAAATCGCCAGGATGGAGACGAAGGGGTTAACTCCTACGGCCTTATCCATGACGCGCGGCACCAGGAAACTATTTTCCAACTGCTGGATGATGATCGAGGCAACGATTACCCACACAAACTGGACGGGCGACATGGACAGGGCGATGACAGCCGCCGGGATCATGCCGAGCAGAGGCCCAACCATGGGGACGGCTTCGAGGACGCCGGCCACGAGCGCCAGCACAAACGGGTTGGGTAAACCAATCAGCAGATAGGCAACCAGGGCCATGACACCGATGACCAGGCAAAGAAAGGCCTGCCCGACAATGTACCCCCCTACCTTTTTTTCCATGGCGGCCACTAGCTCGGCGATACTTGCGCGCTGATTTTTGGGAGTCAGCAACAGCATTGAATGAATGGCGTTCGGGCCATGAAGCGTCCAGTGAAAGGAGAGCAGCAGAACAGCAGTCACCGTAAAAATGCTGCCGGCCGCCGAAGTGATATAGCCGAATACCTGCCCGGCAGAATCCAGCATCTGACCGGCAATACCGCCCGGGTCATATTGGCCGCTTACCAGCGCTTTCCCTGGCATGGCGAGGTTGAGACTGTCTGGGAGAAAGGCGGTTAGCTGCCCCACAAACTGGTTGCTGCCTGCCATCATCCAGTTGCGAAAGATCGTGTAATAGCCCGGGAGCAGATCGATGATCTTGCCGCTTTGATCGGCGATCAACGGAACGACCATGACCACGAACCCGACCAACAGGGCCAGCATGACGATGTAAACAAAAATGGCCGCCTGCATGCGGTGTATGCCGCGTGCATCCAGCCAGACCACGAGCGGCCGGATGACCGTGCCCAATACAATGGCGATGAAGAGCAGGAATATCACCTGGCTGAATTGATACAGAAGCCAGAAGCAAAAGACGACAGAGGCCAGCACGAGAGTCGCCCAGACGACCCGTCTGAAGGTCCATTCTTCAAGCTGTGGAGATGGAAGAATACTCATGGCTTATTTCGCCTGATCCTTGCCTGGCGCATCCTGTGAGCGGGATATTAACTCCAGCCCTTGAAGGCCCAGGCCAAGCTGACTGATCAGGAACCAGATGAGCACAAAGCTCAGGCCCCAGGTGATGGCCGTCATCCAACCGGGGGCGGCGAGTTGGGTCCCTTCAACGCGTTCCTTGAGGCTGGTGGTCACGGTTTGATACTGTTCGACGACAACCTGGGCGCTGGCCAGGCTGCTGCTGATCTCACGGGTGGTGGCGGAGATGTTGGTCAGCTCGGTTTCCACAACTGCCAGGTTGGTCTTGCCAGTGACCAGGCTGGTGTGGATGGTTGCCAGCGAGGGTGAGAGCGAATCCATGCTTTTTGAAACCTGGGCCAGGGATGTGTGCAGCGGCACGGCTGGTTTGTAGGGTGACACGGGTGAAAAAGGAACGCTGCTGAGGAGCGCCAGCGCGTTGTCGATTAGCAGCGCACTGCTCTGGGCAGAGGCGAGCGAGGTCTGGGTGGCCGCAACGGAGGCCGGGAAGTCTTTGCCGGTGAGTGTGGTGAGGGAATCGAGCATGGGATTGGTGTCGTGGATGGCGACGGCCAGGGCCCGGGTGGTGGTTTGCAGCGAGGCGACATCCACCGTGACGGTCTTCAGCACCTGGGCAACCACGCCGAGACCATCCTGGGTGGTGCCAAGCGCTTGATCAAACAAGGCCAGGTTATCAGCGACGGTCTGTGTCACTACAGGTCGGTAGCGCCATAATTCGATCAGGCCAACCAGGCTAAAAATTACCCCGACCACGGCGGTAATGACGAAAACAAAGCCAAACACTCTTTTTGGTAGCATGGGCACATCCTGGTCAGTTTGAACTTGCTGCAATTGCGGTGAAAGCGCCGGGTTGCCGGGGTTAAAGCGCTTATATGGATTGGGGCGACAGTGCCCCGGCATCCTGGCTTTCTGTATTCGTGTGTTTTTCAGCGGCATTCACGCTATGCGAGGTGCTTTGCTTGCCGGTCATGGGCGGGGTGGTTTTGACTGCATCCACCGGCCAGTTGAGCGCCGGTCCCTGGCCAACAATGACATTGATGGCGCGCGGCAGCACTTCAAAATTCAGGATGGTCGGGCCGAGATGCTGATCCTTGTCCCGTGCTGGAACCGGGACGAGCCCGTCGGCAACTTCGGCTATCTCTTCGCGCGAGCGGATGTGGACGCGGCGCGTGCGGTAGAAGCGCACGTTTGGATTGTCGACCCGGCGACTCTTGAGTGTCTTTTCAAAGTGGCTGGCCAGTTCAACCACGTTCATGCCATCGTAGATGGCGACATCCAACAAGCCGTCATCCATCCTGGCTTCCGGGGCGATCATGTTATTCAGGGCGTAGAGCGGGGCATTCGAGACGGTTACGAGCTGCGAGTTGACCATGATCTTTTCACCGTTGTCGAGCTCAATTTCCACCGGTCCCGGTTTTTGGGCAAACAGCTTGCGCAGCAAGGATGGGAGTTTACCCCAGCGCCCTTTCTTGACAACCTGCCCAACCGGCAGGACAATTGCCAGACCCAGCCCGGCGGTCTCGAGGAAATAGGTATGCTTGCTTTTGCCATTGGCGCGGATGCTGCCCACATCGATCTGGCGGGTGAGGCCTGTTCCGAGGAGTGCGCAAGCCTGTTCGATATCCAGCGGGATGCCCAGCTCGCGGGCCAGATTGTTCATGGTACCGGCGGGAATGATGCCGAGCGTAACGCGGCTGCCCACCAGGGTGAGGGCTACATCTTCAATGGTGCCATCGCCGCCCACGGCAATCACCAGGGATTCTTCGTTATCAATGGCCTCGCGCACCCACTGGCGGACGGCTCTGCCGGAGGTTTTCAGGTAGACTTCGGCCTGAATGCCGTGCGCGCGCAGCATGGCAACCAGCCTTTCGGGCGAGCCGACCTGCGCGGCAAACGTTCCGCCCTTGGGGTTGATGATCAGCCGGGCAGGCCGCAAACCATGCGCAAATTGGGCGAGCGGTTCGCCGCCCGGGTTGCGCAGTCCGTGCAGGTGCTGTTCCAGTTTGGCTGCTTTGGATTCCAGGCTCTGCATTTTGCGGCTGGAATTTTCCAGCCTGGCGCGCTGGCCGCCAATATGCCTTACCGATTTGGTCTGTTCGGCTTGCAAACGATGCAGGGCCTTATTTGTCTGTTTGATCTGTTTTCGTTCGGATACCATTCAAAACTCCTTGCCCGGTGCGATTGCTTGACCACCGAAACCGGCGTTATAGGGGCCGGATGTTGTGCGGGACAAAAATCCCAGCATGGTTTATTCGTCTGACTCGTGTGCCCTGGATTGCCATCTCTGGTAGGCGGCCTCAATTTCATCCGCTGTATGGGTGTCACAGGCAACTATTGGCTGGTGTTCAGCGTTTCCCGTGCCAGATCGTAACGCGTGCCCGCCATGGCTGGTCACGGTAAAATCCAGCAGTTTGTCTTCGTGGGTATACACCGCCAACACATCGAATAATTTGCCACATACGATGCAGCCGTGTCTCTGAACCATATTTTTGTTTTCGGACATGCAGACCTCCATATGCGAAACGGGAGCATCCATAGCGGGAGCGGATTGGACCCGGCTGAGTACATCATGAATTCAGCTTACATCAAACGCGCTGCGGCAGCATCCATCAGGGGGGGAGTGTTTATCTCCGCCGGTTGGGGGAGATGAACAGGCAGGTATTCGCCGTTTTAAATGGTTTTTGGGGAAATAAAAATCTGGTCATTGCCGGATTGTTTGGCGGCATATAAGGCCGCATCTGCTATACGAATTAATTCACGAGCCACAAAGCTATGATCTTTGGCCGCCGCGAGACCGATGGAGACGGTTGTAGGGTTATGAGGTTTTTCACCATAGTGGATGACCTGTTCCTTAATTAATATGCGAATTTGGTCGAGGCGTTGGCGGTTGTCTTCCAGGGATGAATCGGGCAACACGAGCAAGAACTCATCGCCGCCATAACGGCATAAAATATCGGTTTTGCGCAGGTGGTCGCGCAGGATACGTGCTACTTCACGCAAGACCACATCGCCTGCCTCGTGCCCAAAGGTGTCATTTACCTGTTTAAAACCATCCAGATCAATCATCGCCACACATAATTGGGTTTTCTGGCGCTGGGATCTATACAACTCATGTTCCAGGTTTTCTTCCAGGTAGCGCTGGTTATACAACCCGGTCAACGGGTCGCGGATGGCTTGTTCGCGCAGCTCTTCGCGCAGCTTTATGTTGGATAGAGAGAGTTTTATTGCTTCGCTTACGGTCACAGCCAGTTGTCGCTGGCTTATGGAATATTCGCTTTTAAGATTGCCAACCAATGATAACAATCCCAGGGTTTCACCCTGTACCATTAGCGGCAGGCACAACGTGCCAGCTGTGGGTGTCAGGTCAAAATGCTTGCAAAGCAAGTCATGGTCCGGGTCAATGACCTCGTGGATCTGACCGCGACGCATGGCCCAGCAATCTTTTAATGGGAAAGCCATTTTTATAATGGCTTTATCACCCCAGGTTGCGACTGTCTCCATTTGCTGGCTGAGTGGGACCAGGACCGCCAACCCGCCATTTTGGCCGCTGAATAAATCCCGCGCTATGATGGCGATCACCTGATAGGCCTCTGTGACGTTGGTACAGGATTGCAGCAAATCATTCATGCGGATAAGCAGATTCATTTCCCTATCGCGGCTTTGCAATTCATCGACCAGGGTCTGGAGCTCGGAATTTGCTTTAAGCGCCTCTTTTTCTGCGACCTTGCGCGCGGTAATGTCGCGAATATTGCATTGGATCACTTTTTCAATGCCTACCAGATAGATATTGCTGACGAACTCGACCTGGATGAGCCTGCCGTTTTTTGTTTTGAGGGGTAGATCATCATAACGAATGTATTCATTTTTCTGCAGGGCTTCAAAAGCACTCTGACTGGCTTCGACATCTTTCGTCGCGCCCACTTCCCAGAGCTTTTTTTTCACAAACTCCTCGCGCGAATAGCCCAACATTTTTATCAAAAACGGGTTGACATCCTCGATCAAACCGGTTTCAGCGTCCAGGATTAAAATCCCATCCTGGGCCGTCTCAAACAGGCGGCGATAACGAAGCTCTGAATCCTTTAGCTTTTGCATGATTGGTGCCTTTATTCTTCTGGCCGAATTGTGTTTGGCTTTAAGATGGCTGGCTTGTTCTCCCGGCCGGACCAGCCAGCCGGGAGAACAAGCTCTACAAGGTGTTTTGATCAGGTGACAATTAAGGGGGAGTTCGGTTTTCAGACAGGACGCTTATCCTAATGTGCATGTGGGGTGTTTATTTCAGGTTGAAGGTTTTTACCAGGAAGACAGCCGCTTCTGCACGGGTTACGAATAGATCGGGGCAGAACTGCGTGGTCGTGCAGCCAGCAGTGATGCCATCGGCAGCCAACTGCTTGATCCAGGCGGCAGCCCAGTGGTTGACGGGTACATCGGTGAAACCAGTACTTGAGCCGACAGCCGGCGGGGTATAGCCCGCGCCATTCTTAGCCTTAAGGAGGAAGATCGCGATTTCAGCGCGGCTGACTGTGGTGGACGGGCAATACCGATTAACTCCGCAGCCGGCAGTCATGTTTTGGGCAGCAAACTCTTTGATCCAGGCGGCGGCCCAATGGGTGATGGGCACATCGGTGAACCCGGTGCTGGCACCCACAGCGGGCGGAACGTAGGAGCTGGGATTCATGCCATGCAGGATGAAGACCGCAATTTCGGCACGGTTGACAAATAGATCGGGGCAGAAGCTCAATGGGTCGGGATTGCAGCCGCCGGTGAGCCCGTTGCGGTAGATGGTCTCGATATAACTATTGGCCCAGTGGCCGAAGGGGACATCTACAAAGATGGGCGAGGGGCTGATGGTAAGGGTGTTTTGTTCGAGGGTCACAGCGGTCTGCGCCAGGGCCCGGCCGTTGAGGGATGCGCCGGTACGGAAATGGATGGCTTTTGCAGCGAGAATAGTGCCTTCAATATGGGCGGTTGTGCCAATTTCGACACCGGTGCCGCCACCAACCTGCCAGAAAATATTCTTGGGCTGCGCTCCGCCGCTTAACAAGACCTGGGCGCCAGAACCCATGGTGAGATCACCGGAGATCTGGAAAATCCAGACGCCATCGGCGGGTCCGGCCAAGGTAACATCGGAAGTAATCAAGACGCCGGTGCCCCACTTGTAGAGACCCGGGATAAGGGTTTGACCACTAAGGTTGCCAGAGTACAGTTCGGTGAAATCAGGGATGGGACGTCCCGCGGCATCGGTATAGGCGGTTTGCATGTTGCTGACGGCCGTGGTCAGGTTGGAAGGTGTGGGGCTGGCATAGTTAGCCGCGTAGATTTTTCCGGTAACCTGGGATGAAGTTGAAAATTTATTGGTGGGGTCTGCGATCAATGAGAACCCGGTGATGGCGGTCGAGTCGATTGGACTCGTGCCAATATCACCCGTAATAGCGGAAGTCGGAACGTTGGTGACGCCTGTTTTTGACAGGATTACAAAATGCGCTGCCAAGCCCAGATCGACCGACGCTGGGTTGCCGGCTGCCCGCACGCTTTGCCCGGCGCCCAGGGTGAGCGAAATCACGAGCAGCGCCATTAATACAAGGCGGGCAAGGTTGCCGAATGGATGAATCATTGCCTTTTTCATTTTTGCCTTCTCCTCCCCGGTAAAACCGGGATTATCAACGTTTTGTGCGCCTTGATTGGCACACATGCAGATAAACCGAATTGTTTAATTCAATCTGTCCACTATAATCCTAAAACAAAACCTCCCCGACCACATCCATCGGTCGGGGAGGTTTTGTCTCCGCCATTTGGGGGAGGCAAAAAAACGGGGGGGGACTGGCCGCTATTTTATGCGCGTGGCATAAACAACGGTGTGGTGATCGAACTCGCCATTTACAATGTAGCCAGCGCAGGTGATCAGCGTCAGGTGCGCCAGGCCGTCGGGGGCCGGAAGCGGGCCTACGCCGGTGACAGGCCCGGCGCCATAAATCCTTTCAAGCACGTGCGGGTCGGAAGACTCTTTGAGGGAATAGTTCTTGACCTCGTCAACGCTGAAGCGAATATTCATAGTGGTAAGCTTGAGATGGATGATGATTTCATCACCGGGGCGCAGGTCTTGAAGGTTGGCGAAGATCTCAGACCGCCCAAGCGGGTCATTGACGTGCCCGGCGATGGTGGCTGTGCCAACCGAGCCGGGGAGGCCGCCGCCGCGATACCAGAAAGCCGTATGCCAGATTGGGTCGCCGATATCTCCTTTGGGCGCATCCATGACATTTTTGGCGTTGAGGCCAACGGCAACCACCGGGGCAATCAGCTTGAGCGCAGGAATCTGAAGCTCGAGCGGCACAGACTCTGGCGCGGCTCTCAGGTCCAGGTTTTCTTCAACCAGCGGGCCAAGCACAAAAAGCGTGGGGGTGGATTGGAAGGCCGGTGTCGGACCCGGTGTTTGCGAAAGGGGAAGCCCAGATGAATCAACACCGGATTGAGGAGGCACAGTTTGTGTCTGATCAATCCGGTGTTGTACGCCGCATCCCGCGAGCGCGGCGGCAATGATCAGCATGGCTGCAATGCAACCAGGAAAGCCGCGATGCTGGGCGATGGGCATGGTTTAAAACCAGTTTGTTATTGTCTGGGCAGGCGACCGCGGCGGTATGCGCGCAATCCGATGATCAAAGCCGCTGTACTGAGGCCGGTCACAATCACAATGCTCCAGGGGAATTCCTGGCTGCGAATGGGCGCGCCACCGGTGTTCGGCAGGCCGCTGACTGAGGGGGCCGGGGTCTTCCTTGACCTGGTCACCGCTGTAGCCTCTTCTGTGGCTGCGGGCAGCGCGCAACTCGGGCCAGTGATCGTATTGTTGATCAGGGTTACATTGCCATTAATGACCAGAGCGCGACCGTCAAGGGTGACACTGTCGCCAAAATGAATGCCTGTGCCCGCGATGATTGTGCCCACAAACGAACTGCCGTTGATCGTCGTCAGGCTTTGAACACGCCAGTACACATCGCAAGCCCGGGCACCATTGATCAGGCTGACTGAGCCGGATGAGACGAAATCGCTGGAGGATCTGAAGATGTATATGCCCGGCCCGTCAAGGGTCAACACACCACCGTTCAGCCGTCCCGCGCCGATGTCATATACGCCGGGCACGAGTGTGAGGCCGTCAAGCGCCGGGCCCTGGTTGGATGTCGACGGTTGGCCTTCCAGGTTAAGCGCGGCAGAGGTGGTATCTGCGAGTACTCCCGCAGCCACGCCGTCACAAAAGTGCGCAGCGCCACCAATGGTAAGTCCTACCGGGATTATGCAGCTTGGCCCCGGAAAAACATCCACATCCCGGTTGGTGCTGCTCGTGCCGCTATTCGTGACGCCCGTGGTTGCCAGGATTGAAGCTGCCGCCGCGGTGCCCAACGGGGGTTCGGTAGCCAGAAGCTGCCGCGCGAGGACATTGATGGATGAACCTGCCAGTAAAAGTGATATCAGCAGAACAATGGAAATTGTAACATTTTGTAATTTACGCATTTTGGCCTCCCGCCAACCTTCCGCAAGAAAGGGATCCTGCGAAACCGTTCAATCATCCAGTGAGCTTTAAGACGTTAATACTTGCCAAGAACAAAGGATTGGCAATATTAGATCTCTTGCATAAGTCCGCTCTGGGCTAAAGCCCTGAGCTATGAAAAGCGCCCCATGAATGGGGCTTTAATACAATTAGCGGTATTGCAAGGTCAGGATTTGACAGTTGTGAAAGATAGTATTTCTATTTTAACATAGAAATACTATCTTTCACAACCATCGGTCGGAGATGTTTTGTCTCCGCCATTTGGGGGAGAGCGCCTGATCAGACGAACAGCTTGTTTCTGAGGGCCAGGGTGACCGCCTCGGTGCGGCTGGCGACGCCCAGTTTGGAGAGCACTTTGCTGACGTGCGACTTGATGGTGGATGGACTGACGGTAAGCCTGCCGGCGATCTGTGTATTGTTAAGACCCTCGACCATGAGCAACAGTACTTCGCGTTCGCGCTCGGTCAGGTCAAGACCGGGGGCTGGCGGCTGGCTGGCGGCTTGCACCAAAGACTGCGCAGCTTCTTGCGAGAGGGTGGTGCGCCCGATATGCGCAGCGCGGATGGCGCGCGCAAGCTCATCGACCGAGACGTTTTTCAGCAGGTAGCCAATCGCGCCGGATTCCAGGGCGGTCTTGATCAGCTCGCCTTCCTTGAAGCTGGTGAGGGCCAGCACCTGAACACTGGGAAATTGCTGGCGGATGGCGCGGGTGGCGCTGGCGCCATCCATGCCGGGCATGACCATGTCCATCAGTACCACGTCCGGCATACATTCTGCGCAGCGCTGGATGGCTTCCAGGCCGTTTTCGGCTTCGCCAACCAGGAGCAGGTCGTCGAAAACCATTAAGAAGGTTGCCAGTCCGCGGCGCACCATGGCGTGGTCGTCAACCAGCAGGATGCGAATGGGTAGGGGTGTTGTCGTGTCGGTGGTCATAAAGTCTTCTGCCTCATAAGTGAATCGGGTTGAACTTCTTCCCAGTTGATGATTATTTCGGTGCCGTGGCCCGGCTGGCTGGTAATCGTCAGCGTGGCGGCCACCGCTTTGGCGCGCTCGTCCATCATGCCCAGACCATAATGGCCGGAGGGCGCCAGTTTAATGGTATTAAACCCGCGTCCATTGTCGCGAATGTGCAATTCGAGCCTGCCGGGTGTGTTCTGCAGGTTGATTTCGACCTGGCTGGCTTTGGCGTGTTTGGCAATATTGTTCAGGGCTTCCTGGCAGATGCGGTAAACGGCCACCTGTGTTTCGGCGGGCAAACTACGTGCGGTCTGACCACTGATTGCAATGCTGACCGGCACATTTGTGCGCCCGGTGAAAGCGCTGCCCAACAGGTGTAACAGGTCGCCCAGGTCGGAATCGGTCAATGTAGATGGGCGCAGTTCGGCCAGCAGGGCGCGCATCTCGGCCAGGGCGCCACGGACCAGCTTGCGCAGATCCTCCAGCGAGCGGCGCGCTTCGGCCTGGTCGCGCTCCCACAAACGCGGCAGAACTTCGGCGATCAGACCGGCGGAGAAGAGTGATTGGTTAACGGCGTCGTGCAGGTTGCGCGCCAGGCGCTGGCGTTCTTCCAAGACCGCCAGTTCTTGCGCATGCCCGTAAAGCTCGGCGTTGAGCATGGTGATCGCGGCCTGGTTGGCCACGCTGAGCGCCAGGTCGGCGTGGTGCGTGGTGAAGTAATTGCGTTCGGCATGCGCAATGCCGAACGCACCGATCACGCGTTTCTTAACCGCCAGCGGCACCCACATCCAGGATTTTGCACCTTCCAGCAGGTCAATAGAATCGCCATTTTCCAGGATGGCGTGCAGCAGTTTTGCGGATGGCTCGTTGCTCCACAGATCGGCAATGCGAGTGGGGTGATAGCCGTTGAAGAGCGTATCGAGGGTTTTGTGGTTTTCCAGCGGAATGCGGAATGGCGAAAAACTTTCCAAGCGCCGGGTGCCGCGCACCGCCAGTGCCACCAGGGTTGAATCTTCGAGGGCAAAGAGACCGGCGTGGGTGAACTGGATAAGCACACCCAACTGGTCGAGGATCAATCCCGGCTGCAGTTCCAGGGTGGAAGCCAGGGTTTGGGAAATTTCGAGCAGGACGGATTGTTCATGCGCGCGCATGCCGACGCGTTGGTGAAGCTGGCGTTCTGCCTGCACCCGTTTGCTGACATCGCGCAGCACAGCCAGGGCGCAGGTCTGGCCCTGGTACTCAAACGCCACCATGCGCCATGCGACATTAAGGAGTGAATCATCGCGGCGGAAATGCTGCGCCTGCATTTCAAACACACCGCCTTGTTTAACGACCTGGGTGTAGCTGGTGAAAGAAGACTGGCTTTTGGGATGGATCAACCTGATGATGCGCATTCCGATTAACGCATTGGGGGCGTAGCCGTGCATCTCTGCGGCGGCCGGGTTGACAGCCAGCATACAATCAGTTTCCATGTCGATGACCAAGATGCCGTCGCTAATGGATGCGAAAATACTTCGGAGGTCGTTTTCAGAAGGATTGTTTTTGAGAGGCTGATTGGATGCTGCAGCTATCTCGCGCGGCGAACGCTTGGGAATGTCCCGTGCGGGAACCGGGATTAGCTCATCAGTTGGCTGGTTCATAAGAACCTCTTTTCTTCGACTCGGGCGTATGCAGGCGTTCGATTTCGGCCAGCACATCTTCTGGCCTGGTTTCCTTTTCAAGGTCTGCCAGCTCGCTTTCCGGTGCGGTATCCGGGGCTACGCTGTTGGCGTGATCTATAACGCCCAGTTTATGCTGGATGGCATCCAGCATTTGCAGGACGCGCGTTAATTCATGCTCGGTGAGCAGGCCGATGTGCAGACCGAGATCGGCGCGGCGCTCGGTTTCTTGGGCGAGACGGTTTTGGCTGATGAGCACAAAGGTGGAAAGAAAAATCGCTTCGAGGGAAACAATCATGGTCAAGAGGCCGTAAGGAAAGGGGTCAAAAGCTGGTAAACCCAGCCAGCCTGTGTTGAGCAGAATCCAGAGCGCAAACCAGACAATATGCAGGTAAGCGAATATCATGCGCCCTGAAAAAGCGGTGATGGCATCCGCGATACGGGCTTGCAGGCTGCGTTCATGCGACGCTTTGTCGCGCAGGCGGATGATGGTGCGGATGTTGCGTTCAATAACTTTGCTGAGCGCAGGGTTGTCTTTTTTTGAGGCTTCTTTTTCTTGCAGGTCCTTGGGCTGTGGCCTGGGTTTCATAGGCTCTCTTTCATTTTTCCAGCACCACGCGCACTTCATGCGGTTGGCCGTCATCCAGCAGCGGCAGCAGCCTGCCGGTCAGCAGGCTGCCATCCAGGAAGATTTTCCCGTCTGGCGCACCGCGGTTGAGGTTGTGCGGGTTCTCGATAGTGATTCTATAATGGCTGCCGCCAAAGCGGTAGTCCACTTTGAAACCGGGCCAGTTGGCCGGGATGCAGGGGTTGATGCTGAGCGCATCGCCTTGCCGGGAGATGCCCAGGATGGCTTCGATGCCCAGGCGGTACATCCAGCCGGATGAACCGGTATACCAGGTCCAGCCGCCGCTGCCGGTGTGAGGCGGCATGCTGTAAATATCGGCGGCGATCACGTAGGGCTCCACCTTGTAGCGTGCGATTTTGCTGGGGGTATCGGTATGGCTGATAGGGTTGAGCATGTGGAAACAATCCAGGGCGCGGTCAGCCTGCCCAAGAAGGGCAAAAGCCCAGGCGGTCCATATAGCGGCATGGGTGTATTGCCCGCCATTTTCGCGGATGCCCGGCAGATAGCCTTTGATGTAGCCTGGGTCGTGTTCCGTCTTGTCGAAGGGCGGGGTAAAGAGCAGGATCATCTGCTCGAGCGGTTTGACCAGCAGGCGGCTGACGGAGTTCATGGCTTGCGCCGCTCGCGGCGGGTCGGCCGCGCCGGATAATACCGCCCAGGATTGGGCAATCGAGTCTATCTGACATTCGGTGCTGCTGCGCGAGCCGAGCGGCGAGCCATCATCATAGAAAGCGCGCAAATACCACTCGCCATCCCAGGCCTGGGCTTCCAGCGCGCGGGAAAGCTGTTCTGCCTGATGTCGGTAAGGAGCCGGGTCAGCCTGCATCAGCTCGGCCAGCTGCGCAAAGCTCTGGAGCGCGGCGTGCAGGAACCAACCCAGCCAGACGCTCTCGCCGCGCCCGGCCATGCCGACGCGGTTCATGCCATCGTTCCAATCACCGCCGCCCATCAGCGGCAGGCCGTGCGCGCCGGCTGTCGAACCTTTTTTCAGCGCGCGGCGGCAATGCTCGTAAAGCGAAGCGCTCGCGCTGCCGGTTTCAAACTGGGCGTAGCGTTCCATTTCACCGGCTTTGAGTTCTTCGCCGCTCAGGAAAGGCAGGTTCTCAGTCAAAATAGAGGTATCGCCGGTGGCGGTAATGTACCCGGCGGTGACATACGGCAGCCAGAGCAGGTCATCGGAAAAACGTGTGCGCACTCCGCGCCCCAGGGGTGGATTCCACCAGTGGAGTACATCGCCCGCCTCGAATTGGTGGCGCGCCGCTTCCAAAATCTGCTCGCGCGCCAGGTCTGGGCGGGAATGCAGCAGCGTGAGCACATCTTGAAGCTGGTCGCGGAAGCCAAAGGCCCCGCTGGATTGGTACAACGCGGTACGGCCCCAGAGGCGGCAGGCCAGGGTTTGATAGAGCAGCCAACGGTTAAGCATGATATCCATGCCGGGGTCGGGAGTTACGACTGTGATGGTGCTCAGGATGGTATCCCATTGCTGCCCGACGGCCTGCCAGAGCGCTTTAATTTGACCGGGGGCCTGGGCCTGCTCGATCAGTTGCAGGCTTTCCGCGCGGTCTGCGCCCTGGCCGAGCAGGAAAAAGAGCTCTTCTGTTGCGCCGGGCGGCAGATCAACGTGCAGTTGGATGACAGCGCAGGGGTCAAGCCCGGCATTGACCGCGCTGGTGAGGCCGATGCGGCCAAGCGCAGCCGGTGCACGCAGGCTGCCCAGACGACCAAGAAATTCCGTGCGGTCGGTGGTGAGGCCGTGCGGTTTTTTGCTGGCGGCGAGAAAAGCCACGCGTTCGCCAAACTCGCTGTTATAGTGGTTACTGGCCAGCAAAGCATGTCTTTTAGAGTCGAACTCCGGCATGATATGGGCCTGTTGGGCATCGCGCGTGGTACCCAGCACCCACTCGGCATAATAGGTGACGGTAATGCGACGCGGTCGCTGCCACAGGTTTTGCAGGCGCACATGCACAATTTTTAGCGGGGTCTGCGGTGCGGCGAACAGGCGCAGCTTCTGGTTCAGGCCGTGGCTCTGGCTTTCAAAGATAGAATAGCCGGCCCCGTGCCGGATCAGGTGGGCGGTATCGGCGACAGCGCCGGCAGGCATGAGGGTGGGTGACCAGACCAGCCCGGTTTCCTCGTCACGCAGGTAAAGCGCTTCGGCGGGCATATCGATCAGCGGGTCGTTGCGCCAGGGGGTCAAGCGGTTTTCGCCGCTGTTGAGCGCCCAGGTGGAGCCGGAGCCGGTTTCGGAGACCAAGAAGCCGAACTGCGGGTTGGCGATGACGTTGACCCAGGGGTGCGGGGTGTGCTGGCCGGGCAGCAGGTGGATAACGTATTCGCGGCCATGCTGGCTGAACCCGCCGAGTGTGTTGTCCATCAGCAAATCAACCGGCAGGGGCAGCGGAGGTGTGGGTTCTGCGTCACTGGTGGACGATAGCACGGGCGTGAAGGCCGGCAAGTGGGTGGGCTGGGTGATCCCCATAGAACCGGGACTACCTCGCAGGCGCTGGGCGTGTTCGGCCAGCGATCCGGTTCTTTCATCGAGGATGACACCTGCCACGGTTTCTAACAGGATGCGGTCGGCCGGCTTGAGCAGGTCGGTTCTCAACACGAAAATGCCATTGCGCTGGTTGAGCGAGTCATCCACACCCATGCGCCGGAGTTGGTTCTGGATGGCATTATGCAGATCGCTGGTGTAGCCGGTCTCCTGGTCGTTCAAAATGACCAGGTTGACTGTGGCACGACGGCTGCGCCAATAGATGAAGGCCTGAACGGCCTCGGACAGCAGGGGTGATTCGCCATCCAGAATGCGAACCAGCAGGATGGGGTAGTCGCCAGAGATGCCGAAGGCCCACAGGCCCGATTGACCCTGTCGGTTCTGAGCCAGGATATGCGGAGCGGCGCGCAACGCCCCGGCAGGTGAGAGCAAGGATGAGTAAATGCGCTGGATGTTTTCGATGGTGTAGGCATTCAAACCCTGCTCAACGAGTTCGTGTTCAGTGCGGGCGCGCGCCTCGTCAAATGCGCGGTGGATGGCCTGCCCGGTCTGATAACGGGAGAGCTTCTCTAGCGCTTCGGCGCGCGTGGCAGCGGCCAGGGTCAGGAAGGTGACCCTGGTTTTGGCGTGCGGTTGCAGCTCGACTTCCTGGGCCAGCGAGAAAATTGGGTCGAGTGTGCCGCCGACGCCCCCGGGGAGATGCTTGCCGGGGGTATCCAGGGCGTGCGGTGTCTGTGCTGTCTGTGAGCGGCCCAGAAATTGAGCGCGATCACTTTCGTACTCGCCGGTGAATTTGCGCCCGGCTTCAATGACCAGGGCATGAATCAGCACAACGGGTTTTTCGTCCGCCGAGCGCGGGCGGCGCTGGAAGAGCAGGGCATGCTCGCGGGGCAGGTATTCGCTCTCTATAAACAGTTTGTTGAAGGCCGGATGGCGCCGGTCGGCCGCCTGCTCCGCCAGCACCACTTCGCCGTAGCTGGTGAATCTCAACTTGCGGGGTTGTTCGCTATCGTTCAGGATATTTACGCGGCGGATTTCAACGCCATCCGGGCTGATGGTGACGCCGGTGCGCAGTGAAATGCCATTATCGGAACGCTGGAACTCGACCTTGTGCGGATAGAACAGGACTTCCTGCTTCTCGGGGCCGCAACCGATGGGCTGGCAGGTGGCGGACCACAGTGCACCGCTTTCACAGTCCTGCACATAGATCCATGTGCCGCAGGCATCCAGGGTGGCATCGGCCTGCCAGCGTGTGAGCGCAAAATCGCGCCACTGGCTGTAGCCGCCCCCGGCGTTGGTGATGAGCAGGTGGGCGCCGGACTGTTCAAGCACATGCACCTGAGGCATGCCGCTATCGACGGGGACTCGCCATGGCGCGCTGTTCACCAGGCGCTGACCTTCGAGCGCTTCCATGGGCTGCTCGGAATGGGGAAATTCAATGGGCGGGTTCGGGGGAATTTTTTCCTGGAGCAGTAGTTCCACGCTCTGGATGCGCTCGTCGGCGTGAAAGCGCCGCACCATGACATCCTCCAAAAGGTAATTACAGGCCGAGAGCAGGATCATGCCCTGGTGGTGGGCCATGTAGGATTGGACGATGGCAAAATCCTGCCCGGCCGGGAGGCGCGATTTGGTGTAATCGATGGCTTCGAAAAAGCCAAAGCGCCCGAGCATGTTCAGCTTTTCCAGATGCGCCATATTCTTGAGCACAGCCTGCGGCTGGAGAGGAAGGGCCATGAGCGAAGCGTAGGGGGAAATCACCAGATCGTCGGGCAGGTCGCGTTTGTAGCCCAGCTCCGGCGCGCCAAAGGCGCGGTACTGGTAGTTCAGATTGAGATCGAAGGCATAGTAGCCCGATTCAGAAATACCCCAGGGTATCTGCGACTGTTCTTCGGCGTAACTGATCTGCGCACCAACGGCAGCAAAGCAGCTATCCGAGATGAAGGTTCCGGTGTAATTCCTGGTGAACAGGCCCGGCATGAGATATTCGAACATGGTGCCGCTCCAGGAGAGTAAGACCTGCTTGCCATTGGTGATCGTCACCGGCCGGCCGAGATGCTGCCAGTGACTTTGCGGCACATCGCCTCTGGCAATCGCGATCAGGCTGGCGATGCGCGCTTCGGAAGCCAGCAAATCGTAGTAGCTCGGATCGAGCTGTTCCAGGCTGGCGTTGTAGCCGATGTGAAACACCTGGCGGCGTTCACTGTACAAAAAGCGGAAATCCATGGCAGCCACGGCGCTATCCGCCTGCCCGGCCAGGGACTGAAAGTCGAGCGATAGAAGGCTGACGGCCTGGCGCGCGGCTGTCAGGCCGTCAGCAAGGGTTTGTGCCCATTCCTGCGCCGGTAACTGTGCTGCCAAGCTGCCCAAATCAGTCTGGATGCGGGCATAGACGGCATCCGCGCTGCCTAGTGTAGGCAGTTCCGCAGGCAATCTCTGGAGAAAAACCTGCCAGGCGGCGGCTTGCGCCTGCGACAGCCCAGCGGCCGGGGGTGTCTGGAGGGTGCGCCAGATAGGGAGCCAGGGCGCGAACAGTTCCAGGCTGCGCTGCATGTCCTGGATCTGGTGTTGCATTAAATCAAGATAGAGTTGCAGTTCAGTCAGGGACTCGCGGCGCATGTTAGGGTGGTTTTCGAGCAGATCGATCAGACGCTGCGAAACCCTGGCCCAGCCCTGACCGGAAAGCCAGGTGAGAGTTGCCAGCCAATCGGCGGGATGGTTTTGCGCGGCGCTGAGGCGCAGGTAGATGCCGGTGAGTTCCACCTGGAAAGATTCGATATGAGCTTCGGGGGTGTCTTTTTCCAGCGCCAGCAGCGATTCGGTCAGGATATCCATGATGACGAGCAGCCCCTGCCACTGCTTATCGCCAAATAGGCGCGCTTCGGTGAGCGCCAGGCAGCCCTGTTTGAGCGTGATCAGGCAGGCTGCCAGGTTGCCGCTATCCACGGTTGAGATGTAGCGGGGCGGGAGGGCGGTCATGCTTTGCGAGTCGTACCAGTTCAGCAGGTGGCCGCGATAATGCTCGAGCGCGGTCATGCTTTCGAGCGTGGAGCGCAGGCGGATGGCCAGTTCCGAAAGCCCAAGGTAGCCCAGGTCATAGGCCGAGAGCGTGGAGACCAGGAATAGGCCGATGTTGGTGGGGGTGGTGTAGTGCGCGATGCTGCCGCGCGGGGCCTCTTGAAAATGATCGGGCGGCAGCCAGTGATCATTGGGGCCGGCGAAACGCTCGAAAAATGCCCAAGTGCGGCGAGCCAGGCGCAGAACCTGCCTGCGCTGCGGCTCTGAAAGCGGTGTGGTGGTGTGGATGACCGGCTTGCTGATCTGATAGGCAATTTGGGGCGCGATCAGCCAGGCAGCCAGGAACGGCAGCGCGACCCACAGCGCGACCGGGTTGACGATGGCGGTGGCAACCCCGAGCAGGATGGTCAGAGCGAGGGGGGCGGCCATCTCGCGCCAGCTTTCAACCATCGGGTTCAGCGCGGTGGCGCGCGCGGCGGTGGCCGCCGTGGTCCATTGCAGCAGGTGGCGGCGCCCAATCAGCAGGCGCGCCAGGGTGGTGCGGATGGCGCCGAGCATTAAAAGCGCTTCGTAGGGCAGAAACACGATGGCAAGCGCCCAGCGTGTGAGCGGCAGCCGGGCTGGTTTGAAAAGCTGCTTGAGAGTGGCACGCTTGCGGTTGCCAGGGACTTTGCGAACTGTTTCGCGCAGGGTCTCCGGGATGATGTGCACTGCGAGCGGCAAGGCAGAAGGCAGCAGCACGAGAATTGTCCAGACCAGCGCCGAGCCGGGCAGGAACAGCCAGCCGGCGACGAGCAGGGCCAACAATGTTGGCGGCAGCAGGCTGCGGCGCAGATTGTCGAAGACTTTCCAGAGATTGATGGCGGACAGGCGGTTGCGCTGCGGGCCAGCGCTGGTACTGACAATGGGAAACATCCAGGGCAGCAACTGCCAATCGCCGCGGATCCAACGGCGCAGGCGGCTGGCATACACCAGGTAACGCGATGGGTATTCCTCGTAGAGAACGATGTCGGTGACCAGCGCCGCGCGCCCATAGATGCCTTCGAACAGGTCGTGGCTCAACAGGGTATTCTGGCGCACCTGGCCCGCCAGGCTGCGTTCAAAAGCAGCGACATCATAGATGCCTTTGCCAACATAGCTGCCTTCGCCAAACAGGTCCTGGTAAACATCCGAGACAGCGAAGGAGTACAGGTCAAAGCCAGCGTTGCCGGCAAAGATTTGCGAAAAGAGTGAGCGGTTCGCGCTGGTGGGCTTGATGGAAACGCGCGGCTGCAAAACGGTGTAACCGGCGATGACCGAGCGCCCGTCCGGTGCAAATTCGGCCTTGTTGAGCGGGTGCGCCAGGGTAGCGATCAGGCGGTTGGCACTATCCTGCGGCAGGGAAGTATCAGCATCCAGGGTGATGACATACTTGATCTCTGAAAGGATGCCGATTTGCCCCTCTATACTGATATAGGCGGTTTCCTGCGGGCTGATATTAGCGATATTCCTCAAGTTGAGCAGCAGGTGGTTAAAATCCGCCAGTTTGCCGCGTTTGCGTTCCCAACCCATCCAGACCCCTTCGGATGGGTTCCACTGGCGCGGGCGATGGAACAAGTAAAAGGGCCTGGCGTTTTCGTATTTTTTGTTCAGGGCTTCAATACCGGCGCGCGCCAGGGTCAGGAGGCCGTTGTCTTTCGGCATATGCTCGGTGGAAGCGTCAACGAAATCGGTTAGCAGGGCATAGGTCAGCAGCGGGTCGGGGTTGGAGATATGGTAGAGTTCCAGCTCGCCCAGCAGATGTTCGAGTTCATCGGGGCTTTCGAGCAGGGTGGGAACGACAACCATGGTGCGGTTGCCCGCCGGGATGCCATCAGAAAAATCCATGCGCGGCAGGCTTTGGGGTCGGATGCGGTGGGTCACATTCCACTGAATCAGGGCGATGGCGGATTCCAGGGCCAGCCCGGCGCCCAGCAGGGCGGTGACAAGAAGTTGGGCAGGCGAGCCACCCGAGAACCCGGCGTAGGCCAGCAATCCCCACCAAAACAATACCGAAAAGAGCAAAATACTTCCCAGGTAGCTGGCGGTGGGTGCGGCAAGCAACGCGTGTTGCGCGCGAACATTGAATTCAGGGCGGTACACGCAGCGCAGTTCGATTTCGAGCGCCGCTCGTCCGGCATCCCGCAGGTAATAGCCGACATGCGCCTGCCGGGGGCGTCCGGGCAGATCGCCGGAGCGGGTTTGGGCGAGTCTAATGGCCGCCAGGGCCACCGATTCTTCGCACCGTGCGAGGTCCGGGATTGTTACGCCCCGTGCGGTTTCCGGGACTATTTCGCCCCGTGCGGTTTCCGGGACTATTTCGCCCCGTGCGGTTTCCGGGATTGTTACGCCCCGTGCGGTTTCCGGGACTATTTCGCCCCGTGCGGTTTCCGGGACTATTTCGCCCCGTGCGGTTTCCGGGACTATTTCGCTGAAGGCTGAATGCTGGGCCAGCTCTTCGATGACGTTGCGATAACTATTGCGGGTGTTAAAATCCATGGCTGCGTAAACGCCGGCCGGGTCGCCGCGCAAAATCTGCTCCACGCGGCTGGTTTGTTCAAAAAAATCATCCCAGTCGGTGGCGGCCAGCAGGCGCAGGCTGAGAAAGCAGTTGGCGACGATCTGTTCGTTGGCCAGCTTGAGAACGGTGATTTGGCCGGGGATTTCGCTCAACCCGTTGGGCGTCTCCATGCCGGTCAGTTCGGTGACGGCGTAGACCAGCCGTTCGAGGATGCCGATACGCAGCATGATCGGCAGCGCCCACAGTTCCCCAATTGTGAGGGGCGTGACCTGCTGATAATCGCGCACGAAACCGGCGGCCTGGGTAAGATCGAGCTGTCCGTGACAGTAGCCGATCCATTCCCAGGCGAGCGCAAAGATGCGCGTATGGGTTTGCTGGGCTGTGCCTGGCAGCCGGGGTAGTTGCGAAAGGAAATTGGTGGGCAGATCTTCTTCAACCTGGCGGAAGGTCTGCTTGACAACATAAAAATTATCCTGCATCCATTCGCCGGCGCGGGAGATTGCCAGGCTTTTGGATGGAGCGGATTTGAAAGCGGCATTGGCTTTGCCCAAAACCAGTTCCCAGGTTTTCAGGTTCTCGAGCAGGTTGGCTTTTCTCTTCTGTGCGCTGGGGGGGGGTGTTTCCACATCGTTTTTTTGTGAAAAGAACAACCCTGCCCGCATTCGTAAGGACTGGAACATTCCGGATTTTGCAGGGATTTCACCCGCTCCAACTGTGTGCGCTTGCGCCAACTGGCGTGCAAATTCGCTTACGTGACTGCCTGCATCGGTAATGGTTGTTTCGAGCCGGGTTTGCTGTGGGGAAATTTGCATGGGCTAACGCTCGGCGCGTTCTCCGGGGACCAGGTTGGGTGGGCCGGATTCCTGCCTGCCGGGCAAATCCTGGATAATGAGAAGGGGGACTTTGCCATACGTAATAAAATTATTAACCATGCTGCCGTAGGGCCATTGGAGATTGCCCGAGTAGCCGTGCGCGCTCAGGGCAAGCAGCTCGATATGTTCCTGATCGGCCAGTTGGTGCAGCGCAGCGGCGGCATTGTCGCTGGTGATGAGATGGGTTTGGATGGCGAGTCTATCCAGGGACGAGCGTGAACGGACCTGCTCGAGATAGCGCTGGGCCTCCTCGCGGTTGCGCGCCACAACGCGGTTGGCCAGGTCGATATCCAGCTCTGACGGCGGCATCTGGCGCGCCATTTCGGGGGGCTGCACGATTTGGACGAAATGAATCTGGGAGTTATGATAATGCGCCAATTGGGTGATGACCGGCAGGACATTTTCGGCGCGCTGCGAGCCATCCAGCGGCACAAGGATGCGCTGGTACTGCGGGGTTTCGCTCTCGGCGGGCAGAGTGGCTTCATTCTGACGGGCGCGGATGACGAGGATCGAGGTCTGTGAGATCTGGATGATTTTCTGAGTGATGTTGCTGATGCCCCACTGGGTAATACCGTTGCGCCCATGACTGCTGAGAACAATTAATTTCGCGCCGGTGCTTTGGGCGTATTCCGAAATCCCTTCAGCTTCCAGCCCTTCCAGCATGGAGGTCTGCGCGCGCAAGCCGGATTCTTGCAGGAGTTTGCATATGCTTTCCAGGTAGATGCTGGCCTTGGTCTTGTGGATGTGCCAGTTGAGCAAATCAAACATCGGCGTAGAAGCATCGGCCTGGTTTTTTTCCAATACACGCAGCAGGGTAATATTTGCATCAAACGTACGGGCAATGGCTGTGATGTGCGGTAATACGCATTCGGCGAGTTGAGAACCGTCCAGTGGGGCGAGAATAGTATCTAACATGGTGCTTCCCTCGATTCTTACATACTGCCAGAAATAATCGGTCCGAGAATGGGAGATCTCAATCGACTGAACTGTGGCCGGTATTGGCGATGTGACTGGGTATGGGAGGCATCTCGCAAAAGCGGGTGAAGCTAAGAATCGCTGTGCGTTGTTAAGATGTGGACGGCCATGACACGCACCTTGCAGAAATGCGTCTTCCAACCGTAAGCGGTTTAGCTTACAAATATCAGTATACTCCCATTGGCATGATCTTGCCAACGAAGACCAACGGCGTAATTTTCGCCGGGTTTTTGTTGGCATTTTGTTGGCATTTTTTTCAAACGGAATAGAATGAAATTAAGTGTATACGATTCTCTGCTTGCCATCAGAAAAGCTTGAAGTGATTATGATTTTCAGAACCCTGCTGCAACGCAAAACTCGCATAGTGATCATGATTTTCGGGATCGACGTGGGTGTCTCCGTCATGATTGTCCTGGACACCCAGGCGGATGGATTCCAGGCGGGCCATAGTGCGAATTAAAAGCAGAGTGTCCGTTCTACGAAAACGGACACTCTGGGTGACAAACAGCTTGTGGATTTGGAAACCTCAGGCGGTTTGTCTACTGGCGGGGAAGGCGGG
>Ga0105047_10000571_pt1 | contig 63237 bp, 55 predicted proteins | sample MAT04_FD_78384 | JGI IMG/M metagenome (GOLD analysis project Ga0105047, IMG submission 78384) | Freshwater microbial communities from Lake Fryxell liftoff mats and glacier meltwater in Antarctica - MAT-04 (megahit assembly) | ecosystem: Environmental > Aquatic > Freshwater > Ice > Liftoff... | reverse complement strand
GTCAAACGCTTCCGCCGGATCAGCACGCGCTACGACAAGCTGGCCGTCACGTTTCTTAGCTTCGTTCAGTTCGCCGCCGTGCTCGATTGGCTCACTCATAAGGTTTGAAAACACGCCCTAGTAAAACAGCGTGCGATCGAGGCTCCGGTACTGGATGGCCTCCAGCAGGTGCGGTGCTTCGATGCGGTCGCGGCCGGCGAGGTCGGCAATGGTTCGGGCCACCTTGAGAATGCGGTCGTAGGCGCGGGCAGACAGGCTGAGCTGTTCCATGGCTTGCTGCAGCAAATCGCCCAGGATGGAGTCAATCGGGCAATGCCGCCGAATCTGGGCATGGGTCATCCGGGCGTTGGCGGTGACCTTGGTGCCGGCAAACCGTTCTTGTTGTTGCGCGCGGGCGGCATGGGCGCGGGCCCGAATGGAGGCTGAGGTCTCGCCGGGCTTTTCAGAGCGCAGCTCGGTCAGCGAAAGCGCGGGGGCGTCAATGTGGATGTCGATACGGTCGAGCAGCGGGCCGCTAATGCGTGAGCGGTAGCGCTGAATCTGGGCGGGCGCACAACGGCACGCGTGCTTCTTGTCACCGAGGTAGCCGCAGGGACAGGGATTCATGGCCGCGACGAGCATGAATGCGGAGGGCAGGGTGATCTTGCCGGCACTGCGCGAAATGGAGACCTCGCCATCCTCGAGGGGCTGGCGCAGCACCTCGAGTGCGGAGCGCTTGAATTCGGGCAATTCGTCGAGAAAAAGTACCCCATGGTGCGCGAGTGATATTTCACCCGGCCCGGGAATCGTGCCGCCGCCAAGCAAGCCCACGTCCGAGATGGTATGGTGGGGGCTCCGAAACGGCCGCGTGCCCCACGCCATCTCGCCACTGATGGTGCGGCCGGCCGCGGAGTGAATGCCAAGGATCTCGAGCTGTTCGTCGAGCGTGGGCGCGGGCATCACAGTCGGAATGCGCTTGGCGACCATGGACTTTCCCGAGCCGGGCGGGCCGATCATCAGGATGTTATGGGAACCGGCGACTGCGACTTCCACGGAACGCCGCAGGGCCTGCTGGCCCTTGATCTCGGAAAAATCCACGACACTTTCCGTGGCTAGGGGCGTGTCGCGCAGCCGGGCCGCGCCGGGAGCGAGCGGAGGCAGTTGAATTTCCCCGCCCAGGAAACGCTTGGCCCGGTCGAGCGTCTCGACGACACAAACCTCGACGCCTTCGACCAAGGATGCCTCGTCGGCGGAAATGGCCGGCAGCAGCAGGCCGCGCTTGCCGAGTTTACGGGCGAGCCGGGCCATCGCGAGCGCGCCGCGGATTGGGCGAGTGGCACCGGACAGGCTGAGCTCGCCGGCGATCAGCCAGTCTCCCAGTTGCTCGGTCTTGAGCTGGCTGGTGGCGACGAGGATGCCGAGGGCGATGGGCAGGTCATAAATCGGGCCCTCCTTGCGCAAGTCGCCGGGGGCGAGGTTAACGGTGGTGCGGGAATAAGGTGACCAGAAGCCGCTATTGTTGAGCGCGGCATAAACCCGGTCGCCGGATTCCTTCACGGCGGCATCAGGCAGGCCGACGATGTACAACTTGGGATCACCGACTTCATTGGCATTGACCTCCACGTGGACCAAGGCGGCATCAATGCCTTGGAGAGCGGCGGAAAAGCAGGTGGCGAACATCAAAGCAACCCCGAGCCCGCGGAGGATTACCGCCAGAACCGCGCGGTTACTTTTCGGTATGCTGGCGAACGATCGCGATGTTGTGCTCGACGGCCTCGAGATACGCGTTCCGTCCAGCCGGGTAGGGCCGCGCGAGGAAACGGTAGACGGCCTTGAAATCATTCTCGAGGCGCGGGCGGATAAACTGGCTCCAGAAATGGGGGGTTTTCAGGACGAGGTCCTGGGGGGATTTGAACCGGCGGCGGTCGCTGGGGACGGCGACAAAATCGTCGGATTCGCGGAATTCTCCGAAGAGCACATCGAGCTTGGTGGGGTAATCGGGCGCCGCCATCTGCCCGAGGAGGTCGGCGGTCGCGAGGCTGCAGCCGATGAAGCGGTCGGCCGGCCCGTCGAAGTGGAGCCGGCCGATTTCGTTATTGGCGCCGGTGCAGTTGATCGCGCCCAGCACGCCGGAGATTTCCCTTTCGTTGACGCCCAGCGTGGGCAGATAGGAGGCGGCGAAAGCGCAGCTGCGCAGGACGTGGGTAAGGGTATATTTTGCACCGGTGCCGCCCTCATCCGACCGTACCTTCAGGTAACCGGAGTCGTGCAGGAGCGCGGCGGCGATCGCCAGCTCATACTGGCGGGGGGTGAGTTTTTCGATTTCGCCGGACTGCTGGGCGCCCTCCAGCAGCAGGACGAGACAGACCGTGGCTTGGAGCGTGTGCTCGAAATCATGGTAGCGCAGATCGATGGCTTGGTAATCCGGATGACGGCCCGCGAAGAGGAGTGCCACTTCGTGAAAAGCACGGTCCAGCAGGGTCGGGACGGCGCCGGGAAAGAGGCGGTCGAAAATATCCCGGACCAGGGCGGCAACAGCGGAGGGATTCTTGGTATCAACAGGTGACATGCGGTGCAGCCGGTGAAAAAAGATCTCCTTCGACACACGGCACGGCGAAGTGGCGCGATTAAGAATTTGCGCATTTGTCACGCAAGGCCAAATCTAGGGGATAATACTTAGAGATGATTTTCGGGATCACAGGAGGAATGGGATGCGGCAAATCCGCGGTGGCCGGGATGTTCACACGCGCGGGATTCCGGCGGATCGACTCGGATGCGCTGGTGCGCGAGCAGGTGCTGACCCTGCCAGCGGTGGGGTCCCAGCTGCATCGGCGGTATGGCAGCAATGTGATCGCGGCGGATGGGACGGTTGACCGGTCGCAGTTGGCACAGCGCGTCTTTGCCGATGACGCGGAGAGACGGTGGCTTGAGGATCTGACGCATCCGCTGCTGTTTGGCCTGTGGCGCCAAGCTCTCGCGGCAGTTCCCGAAGGACCATGGGCGGTCGAAGTTCCGCTGCTGTTCGAGAAGAACCTGGAGAATTGGTTTGATTTCACCCTATGCGTCGCGTGTTCTCCAGCCCAGCAACTCGCCCGACTGGAGCAGCGTGGCCTACCGCACGCGCTCGCCGAGCAACGAATCTCCAAGCAACTGCCCCTGGCGCGTAAAATCGAGCTGGCTGATTTTGTTTTGTGGAACGACGGCAGCGTCCAATTCCTACAGGACGAAGTTGACGAACTCATTCGCGGCGTGCGGACGGCGAGCTGAGGGTTTCGTTGCCCGCCGCATCCCGACGGTCTGCGCACCCCACTCATTATTAATTGTTTAGAAAATAGATATGCCCCCGAAAAACGACAGTGATAACTCCGCCTCCGGCTCTGATCCAGACACCGGTGCGGCCAAGAAAACTTCCCGGCTGACTCGCCGTCCGCGCACCGTCAAGACGAAGGTGGTTGCCAGCTCTGAGCCGGAGGCTCCGACAGCGGTTCCCACACCTGAGCCCGCACGGGTAGAGTCGCCGCGGGCGGAGTCGGCAGTCTCGGCTTCCAGCGATTCCGATCGGGCGGCCATGGTGCGTGCCTCCTCCGCCGAGTCGTCGCCCTCCGAGGGCGGCCAGGGCAGTGGAGCTGGGCAATCTGAGAATCAGGGCGGTGGAGGCCAAAGCGGGCAGGGTGGCCAGGGCGAGTGGCAGGACCGCGGCGGTAGCGGTGGTGACCGTGGTTTTTGGAAACGAAACAAGCGCAAGCGCGGTCGCCATGGAGGCGGTGGTGGTGGCGGACACTGGCAGCCGAGTGGTGGCGCTGGACAGGGCGGTCAGGCACATTCCCAGCACCCCCCGCAGCCGCCGCCGCCGAGCAATGCGCCGGTCTATGGCGATCTGCCGAATCCCTCTCGCTTCTATGATCTCGCGGCGCTCAAGACCCTCGCCAAGGACATTTCTTCCGGGCAGGGCAATCCGGTTTATCTCGACGAACTTTATGCCCTGACGCTCGCCGAGCTGACCAGCTTTGCCAAAAAATCCGGCGTCGAATTTGAGGGGGCCCCGAACCGCAAGCAGCTCATCGCCCAAGTGTTCAAGCTGGCGGACGAGGGCAAGCGGCCTATCCACGACCGCGGTTATATTGATGTGACCGATCGCGGCGCCTTTGTGGTGCACGAGCACGTCAACTACCGGCTGTATCCCGACGACGCCTTTTTACCCGAGAGCCTGATTAAACTCTACGGGCTCAAGCGCGGGCATCGCGTCGAAGTTCAGGTGCAGGCGCCGCAGGGCGGAGACCGTTGCCCGGCTGTCGTGGCCGTGGACAAAGTCATGGGCGGGGACCCCGCGGAGATTTCCAAGGTGACGCCGTTCGAGGAACTCGTTCCGTATTATCCGCTGAAGCGCATCCTGCTGGAATCGGAGGAAACCTCGAAGGATGTCTCGATGCGCGCCGTGGACATCCTGACGCCCATCGGTTTCGGCCAGCGTGGCCTGATCGTCGCGCCGCCGCGTACGGGCAAGACCGTTCTTCTCCAAAATATCGCGAATTCCGTCACGGAAAACAGCCCGCACGCCAAGCTCATCCTCCTGCTCATTGACGAGCGACCCGAGGAAGTGACCGATTTCCGCCGCCATACCAAGGGCGAGGTGGTGTCGTCCACGTTCGACGAGACGCCGGAAAGCCACGTGCACTGTGCCGAGATGGTCATCGAGAAGGCGCGCCGCATGGTCGAACAGGGTGAACACGTGATCATCCTCCTGGATTCCATCACGCGCCTCGCCCGCGCTTACAACGCGCTGACCGGCAACCAGGGCAAGACGATGTCCGGCGGTCTGGAGTCGAATGCACTGCAAAAACCGAAACGTTTTTTTGGGTCGGCGCGCAACATCGAGGGCGGTGGCAGCCTGACTATCATCGCCAGTGCGCTGGTCGACACCGGCAGCCGCATGGACGAGATCATCTTTGAGGAATTCAAAGGCACGGGTAACAGCGAATTGCACCTCGACCGCGGCCTGGTGGAACGGCGCATCTTCCCGGCAATCAACATCGACCGGTCGGGCACGCGCAAAGAGGAGCTCATTTACCACCCGGACGAGTTACAGCGAATTTACGGTCTGCGGCGTGCGATGCAGGGACTGGGACCGATTGAGTCCATGGAAATGCTCATCACCCGGCTCAAGAAAACGAAGTCCAATGCCGAATTCCTGATGAGCCTGAACCGCTAGGTTCCGGTTTCATGTGACCCAGCTGGCCCACGATCCGTATCTGCCCCCCGCGCCCCGCCAGCCGTCGGACGGGGCGGAATGGCAGGTCAGCGAGTTAAAGGTTAAGGCCGTTCAGCTCTCGGCCGTGGATATCCCGGACGAGATTCTTTCACTCGTGCCGCGCGGCGTGGCCGAATGTCATGGGCTGATCCCTTTTGCGCGTCGTGGTCGGAACCTGCAGGTGGCGGTCAGTGATCCGCTCGACGTGGAGGTCATTGATGGCCTCAGCCACCAGCTGAATCTCGAAATCGAGGTCTGGATCGCGTCGGCGGAAGACATCTCCCTCGCGATCAAACGGAGTTATGGGGCTGATATTGTGCCGGTTCCTGGAGAGATCGTTGAAATGGCTGCCGTAGCGGGTGGGAAGGGCGATGAGACGATCATCCCACTGGTTCACGACCTCATTCGTGAGGCGATTCGCCGGCGTGCGTCGGACATCCATCTCGAGCCGCTGGAACGGCGGTTTCGGATGCGCTACCGCATCGATGGTGTGCTTTTTGAGATCACCGGCCCACCCAAACACCTGCAGCCCGCGATCATTTCCCGCGTAAAAATCATGGCGAACATCAGCATTGCGGAGAAACGCATCCCGCAGGATGGACGCATCCAGATGACACTCGAAGGCCGTTCACTGGATCTGCGCGTCGCGTCGCTCCCGACGGCGCACGGGGAAAGCATTGTCATGCGCATCCTGGATCAGCGGGACGTCCGGCCCGGGTTGGGGGAACTCGGTTTCATGGCGGACGACCGCGCGCGCTTGGAACAGCTCATCACCCTGGCCAACGGACTCATTCTTGTGACCGGGCCGACCGGTTCTGGAAAAACGACCACGCTCTACGGGTGCCTGCAGCAGCTCAACCGGGTGGACCGGAAGATCATCACGGTGGAGGACCCGGTGGAATATCAGCTCAGCGGCATCAATCAGGTGGCTGTTCGGCAGGAAACCGGACTGACCTTTGGCTCGGCGTTGCGGGCGATGCTGCGCCAGGCGCCCAACATCGTCATGGTAGGCGAAATCCGCGACCGGGAGACCGCCGAGATAGCCTTCCATGCCTCGCTGACCGGCCACATGGTTCTCAGTACACTGCACACCAACGATGCCACGGGCGCAATCTCGCGGCTCGCAGACATCGGCGTGCAGCCGTTTTTGTTGTCGGCGTCATTGCGGGCGGTGCTCGCCCAGCGGCTCGTCCGCAAAAACTGCCTGCACTGCCGTCGCCGCGAAACGCCCACCGCAGCTCAGCGGTCCTTGCTAGGTTTGAGCCCGGGTCAGGCCGCTGGAGCGACGTTCATGCGGGGAGGGGGCTGCCCAGCCTGTACGGGGACGGGTTTCCACGGCCGCATGGGAATCTTTGAGCTCCTGGTGCTGGATGAGGAATTCTCACAAATGATTCACGAACGTCCGGTTTCCGCCCGCTTGCGGGCGCTCGCTCGGGCGCGGGGCATGCGTAGTCTACGCGAGGATGGTGCTCGCAAGGTAATCGCTGGTTTGACCACCATCGAGGAAGTCGTCTCTATCACCACCGTCGACGCCTGCTAACCCAATCACCCGGATCCACCATGAGCTACGAAATGAACGAGTTGCTTGAATTGGTCGTCGAGCAAAACGCCTCCGACCTCCATCTGCAGGTTGGCCAGCCCCCGACGCTCCGGCTCAGCGGCAGCATGACGCCCATCGATGGGCCGGCGCTGAGCCCGATCGACACGGAAAAACTGATGCAGGCCATCACGCCTGACAGCCACATCAGCAACGTAAAACTCAATGGCGGCTCGGATTTCGGCTTCGCGTTTGGTGACAAGGCCCGCTTCCGCGTGTCGGTGCTCAAGGCCAAGGGCAATTACGGCTTGGTGCTCCGCCAGATTCCCTACAAAATGTTCGGTCTGCGCGACATCGGCCTGCCGGACAAGATCCGCGAGCTCCTCTACCGCCCGCGCGGCCTGATCCTCGTCACGGGCCCAACCGGCTCCGGCAAGTCCACGACGCTCGCGTCGATGGTGAATTACATCAACGAGAACCGTGACGGCCACATCATCACGGTCGAGGACCCGATCGAATATTATCACAACCACAAGCGCTGCGTCGTCACCCAGCGCGAGGTGCACTCGGATGTGCCGAGCTTCGCCGAGGCGGTTCGCCGCGCGCTCCGCCAGGATCCCGACATCATCCTCGTGGGTGAAATGCGCGACCTGGAGACGATCGAGGCGGCGATCAGCGCCGCCGAGACCGGTCACCTGGTGTTTGGCACCCTCCACACCAACGGCGCGGCCAAGACGATTGACCGGATCGTGGACGCGTTTCCCGCGAACATGAAGGACATGATCCGCACGCAGCTGGCCTCGTCGATTCAGGCGGTCATTTCCCAGGTGCTCTGCAAGAAAATCGGCGGGGGCCGGATTGCTGGCTATGAGATCATGATCAACACGACGTCGATCGCGTCGCTGATCCGTGAAAACAAAACCTTCCGCATCAACTCCGACATCCAGACGGGCGCCAACCTCGGCATGATCACGATGGATACGCACCTGATGAGCTTGTTTAACCGCGAGCTTATCACGGCGGACGAGTGTGTGGAAAAAGCCCAGGATCCCGTGCTCATGCGCGACAAGCTGGTGCAGGGCGGCGCGAAGTTGAAGGCGCTCTGAGCGCGGACCCGCTCGGACTGTGGGCGCGCGACCGGGCGACGAGGCTGCGCTTCGTTGCTCACGGTTTTCTGACGAAGAATCTGCTCCCAAGCGGACCGGAAGACCCCTGGCTTCGCCAAGATGTCCGAACTGGAGGCGACGTTATCCCCGGAGACCCTGGAGCTTTTGCCCGCAACGCTGGCCCGGGCGTATCGCGTCATGCCCCTGAGGGCCGCCGGTGCGGGGATCGAGCTTCTTGCGTCCGATCCGCACGATGAGCAGTTGGCCGACGACCTCACGTTTGCGCTGAACCGCGAGGTGCGCTTGCTGGCCTGCGATGCCGGCGTGCTCGAGCGGCTGATCAAACGGTACTACGGCAAGGCGAGGGACCAACCCGGAACGGGGCCGGCCAATCCCGGCGGAGCGTTGTCGGCTGATCCGCGGCAGGAACCGTCGCTTGACGACCTTACTGCGATGGCGGACCAGCCTCCGATTGTCAGGATGGTAAACCAGATCCTGGCGCAGGCTATCCGCGACCGGGCGAGCGACATCCACTTCGAGCCGTTTGAACGGGAATTTAAAATCCGCACCCGCGTCGATGGCGCACTCTACGAGCTGCCCTCGCCACCCCGGGCGCACGCGTTGCCGGTCATTTCCCGGATCAAAGTACTGGCCAATCTCAACATCGCGGAGCGGCGGATGCCGCAGGATGGGCGCATCCGGACCACGCTGGACGGGCGGGGAGTGGATCTGCGCGTGTCGACTCTGCCCACGCAATTTGGCGAAAGCGTGGTCTTGCGGGTGCTGGATCAGTCGGCGGTGCGCTTGGATCTCAGCCAACTCGGCCTACCAGATGATGTGTTTCCCGGGGTGGAGGACATGATTTGCCGGCCCAATGGAATTTTTCTGGTCACCGGACCAACGGGTTCGGGAAAAACCACGACGCTTTACAGCGGCCTCTGCGCCATCAATACGCCCGATCGCAAGCTGCTCACGATCGAGGATCCCGTGGAATACGAAATCGAGGGTATCATGCAGGTGCCGGTCAACCCGGTTGCGGGACTCACGTTCGCGTCCGCCTTGCGCTCGTTCCTGCGCCAGGATCCCGATGTGATCATGGTCGGCGAGATTCGCGACCTGGAGACCGCGCAAATCGCCCTCCAGGCGTCACTCACGGGACATCTCGTCTTCTCCACGTTGCATACGAACGATGCGCCAGCTGCGGTGACTCGTCTCCTCGATATGGGAGTCGAGCCATTCCTGCTGGCTACCACGGTCCAGGCGGTGCTGGCCCAGCGCCTCGTCCGGCGCATTTGTCTGAACTGCCGGACCGCGCAGAAGCCGTCACTGGAGCTGCTCTCACAGCTGGAGATCAAGCCGGCCGATGCGGGTGCGGGGCAATTTTTTCATGGCCGGGGATGCGCTGAGTGCGGGCAGACGGGCTATCGCGGGCGGAAAGGGATTTTCGAATGGTTGATCCTAAGCGAGCCTTTGCGGGAGCTGGTGACGCAGAGGGCGCCGGCGCAGGTGATCCGGCAGAAAGCTCGGGAACTGGGTATGCGCACGCTGCGGGAGGAAGGCCTCAGAGCGGTCGAGGCGGGCATTACCACGATCGAGGAAGTCCTGAAATATACCTGAATGTCCGAGTTTACCTACATCGCGATTGAACCTGGCACGGGCCGGGAGTGTCAGGGCCTCGTGGTCAGTGCGAATTCGTTGCTGGCCGCGGCGGAGCTGAGGACCCGGGGGTTGGCTCCGGTTTCGGTCGCGCTGAAGCAGCCGGCGCGTCTGGTCGAGGGCGGATCCAGCCAACCCGCGGCGGGAAAAAGACACTATGGGTGGACGAGCCGCGTCGTTAGCGGCAGGGGCCTGACCCTGTTTACGCGGCAACTGGGCACTCTCCTAAAAGCGGGGATGCCGCTGTTACGAGCACTGGAAGTGCTCGCCCGGCCGGAGCGTAACCTGGCGTTCAAAGCCGTCATCGTGAAACTGGCGGCTGTGATCCAGGCCGGGGGAAACTTGTCGGACGGGCTGCGGCTGTTCCCGCGGGCCTTCGACGAGCTTTACATATCGATGGCGAAGGCCGGGGAGGCGGGTGGGGCGCTCGACCGCGTGCTGGCCCGTCTGGCGGGATTTTTGGAACGGACCGAGCGGATCAAGGGACGCGTCAAGGCCGCCATGACCTACCCCGTGATCATCATGGTGGTCGCGGGCGGCATCCTGACCGGGCTGATGGTTTTTGTGGTGCCAAAATTTCAGCAGATCTTCAGCGGCGTGCTCAAAGGCCAGCCGCTGCCCCAGCTCACGCGGCTGGTGATTGGGGCGGGTGACTTCATCCACCATCACTTGGCCGCGGTGTTGGGCTTGCTGGGCTTGCTGGGTCTGGTCGTGCGCGGCGTGCAGCGGAGCCGGGCGGGCCGGCGTCTGATCGACTGGCTCCTCATCAAGTCTCCGCTCCTGGGTGATCTGTTTCTCAAAGCGGCGATCGCGCGGTTTACCCGGACCTTCGGGTCGTTACTGGCGAGCGGCGTGCCAATCCTCGAGGCCTTGGTGCTCACCCACGCGGCGAGTGGAAACGTGCACGTCGCGGAAGCACTCCTGGTCGTCCATGACCGGGTCAAAGCGGGAGGGTCGGTCACGCGGGCGTTGGAGGCCGCGGCGTTTTTTCCCGGTCTGGTCACAAGTCTGATCGAGGTGGGTGAGGAAACGGGCGCGCTGGCCGAAATGCTGGGGCGCATTGCCGACACCTACGATGAGGAAGTGGACAATGCGGTTGCCGCACTGACCTCAATTATCGAACCCATCATGATCGTGGTGATGGCTTTAGTGGTTGGCGTCGTTGTCATCGCCCTCTTCTTGCCGATGGTAGGCATCGTCCAGCACCTGCAGTGAGGATTCATGCTTAATTAGCATCCCGCGCGGGGACGACTTCGGGTGCATTTACGTAGTCCGCCGATGGGCATGGCTATTTGTGTGACCGCTTGGTTTCATCAGCCACTGCTCACGTTGGGCATAGCCTATTAATCCTCATATCATCCATGAAAACTCCCAATAGATCCGTCCAAGGCTTCACCTTGGTCGAAATCATGATCGTCGTAGTCATCATCGGCCTGCTGGCCGCGATGGCCATTCCCGCGTTCCAGAAGGTGCGCCAAGCCTCCCAGGACAAGACCGTGTTGAACAACGCGCGTCAGCTGTCCGGAGCCGCGGACCAGTACTACCTGGAAAACGGTGTTTCGAGCGTCTCGCTCGGCAACCTCGTCGGTACCGCGAACTACGTGAAGTCCCTGAACCTGGTGGCCCGCGAGACCTATCCCGGTGCCTACACCCAGGGTGAGGCCATCACGATCGAAGCCGTCGCCGGCGTGCGCACGATCACCTACGCCCCGTAACCGGGTCGCAGCGTCCAACCTTCAAGCCGTCCGCCACAAGCGGACGGCTTTTTTGTGCCTACCCGGGTGGGTGGCTTAGGACTTCTGCGGCCGCCGCGTCAGCAACTGGGAACTCAGTCCGGGCAGGCGCTCGGAAAATTCTTCGCCGTCGGCGGCCTGGCGCAAGGCCCGCTGCACCATGCCCATCTTCGCATCGAGATTGTCGATCATAGACACGAAGACGGCCTCGGGAGTCGCCGCATACACCGCCGCGCCCCATTCGGGCTCACCCTGGTGGCTGAGAACGATATGTTCGAGCCGCTCGAGCAGTTCCTCGCTGAGCTTGGCTTTTTTGCCGGCCTTGCGCACGAGCTGGTAGCCGAGCACCACGTGACCCTGGAGAATGCCCCGGCGGCTGCGTTTCGTGGCTAGGGTGCCCTCGTACTCGATGGTCTTGCCCGTATCGTGTAAAAGGATGCCGGCCATCGCTAAATCCGCGTCCACCTCGGGGTAGAGCGGGAGCAACGCGCGGCAAGCGCGGGCCATGTGCACGGTGTGCTCAAGCAGTCCATGACGGTAAGCGTGGTGCATGGAGACGGCGGCGGGGGTCCAGCGAAACGCGTCCCCGATTTCGTCGAAGACCGCCCGCGTGGTTGTGCGCAGCTCGCCATGCGTGATTCCGTCGACGAAGCCATTGAACTCGGTCCACAGCGCGTCGGCATTCTCTGGTGCCAGCTCCACGAGGTTGTCCAGCAGACCGGGAGCGCCGAGTTCCGCTTCCGACAAGACCGTGAGACGGCCCAGTTTAGGGGACAGCCGGCCTTGGTAATAATCGACTTTGCCCTCGACGCGGACCACGGAGCCCTCACCCGCGTTTTTCAGCAGGTCAAATGCCGGGTTGTCGCTGAAGACCGTGCAGCCAAAGGAGCCGGTGCGGTCGCCGAGATCGACGCTCAAGAAGGGATTTCCGTTCGAGGCGGTTTTGGCCGCGAGTTTTCGCACGACGAGCAGGCTGACGAAGGTCTGGCCGCTGGCATTATCGAGCGCCTTGAGCTCGCGAACGGAGGAAAGGGGCAGATTGGCGTCGGGCATGGCTGGTTACAGGGCAGGAGGATTCAGGGCTCGTAGTATTTCTCGCGGGCCCGGACTTGCACAATCCGTTTTTCCGGAAGAATGCACGCGGTCAGGCTGCCGCCCATCACACAGCCGGTGTCGATCCCGAGTGACCATTTCAACCGCGAGACCTCGGGCCGCGGGGTGTGGCCGTAAACGACAAAGGGCGGCCCATCCCACAGCTCTGACCAGTGGGGCGCAGCCGGATCCTGCGCGCGCTTGAGCGGGGTCCCGTCCTTGGCGACGACTTGGATGCGAGTGACGATACGCGCCGGCTGCCGCTTCCAAGGAATCGAAGGGAGGAAGCCGCCGTGCACGAGTACCACTCTAAGCGCCGGGTCATGGAAGGTAAGCGGCATGGCGCTGAGGTAGGCCCAATCCTGGTGATCGAGCTGCTTGAGCGTGTCGTAGTCGTTCTTCTTGAGATGGGTCGGGTCGCCGGTCTTGCGGTAGTTGAGCAACCGCAGCTCATGGTTTCCGAGCAAAGCGAGCCTGGCGTGCTCACGGGCGAGGGCGATGACCTTGGCGCTGTCAGGTCCGCGGTTCACCAAGTCTCCGAGGAGGATTACGCGGTCGTGCTTGGTCAGCTCGAGTTTCACGAGCAGTTCCTCGAACTCCCCGGGGCAGCCGTGGATGTCGCCGATGGCAATGAGCCGGCCTTTCATGGAAAAAGGGGAATTTGGCTAGCGTTCATTTTTTCGCAGGCTAAAAACGAGGCACATGGAACTGACTTTGCACCCCTCCGCCAAGACCTGCCGGGCGTCCGGACGCGAATTCGCCGAGGGCGACCGGGTCGTTTCGCACCTCGTGCGGGAGGCGACGGGCGAAATCGGGCGGCACGACGTGCTGGCGGCCGAGGATGCAGCGTATGTTAAGCCGAGCTTCGTATTTTGCAGCTGGACGGTGAGCTACAAAGCGCGGCGGACAGACGAAAATCCCGGACGGACGCTGAAGCTCACGGCGGAGAACCTCTTTGTCACGCTGGGCGACCCGGTGGCCGAACCGAATCCGGCGAACACGCCGTTGCTGCAATTTCTGGCCCTGTTGCTGGAGCGCAAGCGGTTGATCCGTCCACGCGGATTGACCCCCGATGGCGAGCGGCAGATCTACGAGCACATGCGAAGTCACCAGCTTTACGAAATCCCCGTCGGTACGCTCGACGCGGAGTTTTTCATCCGGATTCAAGGACAGCTCGATCTTTTGGTCGGGCCGGCGAAGTCCGCCCCAGAGCCCATCGCGACTGGAGTTTGAGCGTGGGCGGGACATGGGAGCGGCGGCGGTGGGGGATTGGTTTTGCAGTGTGGGCGTGGCGATCACCCGAATGAGTGACCGCAGCGGGTTAAACGAGCCGATCCATCCCCGTTACCAAAACGTTACCGAAGCGCCTGCCGACCGCCAGCCGATCGTCAGCGGCGGACCGGGACGCCCTGCGCCGAAAGATAATCCTTGGCTTGGGGAACCGTAAACGTGCCGAAGTGGAAAATGCTCGCGGCCAGGACGGCACTGGCGTGTCCCTGGCCGAGCACTTCGCTGAGATGAGCGAGGGTGCCGGCGCCGCCGCTGGCAATGACGGGGACAGTGACAGCGTCGCTGACTGCGCGGGTGAGCTCCAGATCATAGCCAGAGCCGGTACCATCGCGGTCCATGCTGGTCAGGAGAATCTCGCCTGCGCCCAGCTCGACAGCCCGTCGGGCCCAACTGACTGCATCCAGTTCCGTGGGATGACGTCCGCCGTGGGTGTAAACGCGCCAGGATTTGCCGTCGGGCTCACGCTTGGCGTCGATCGCAAGCACGATGCACTGGCTCCCAAAGCGCAGGGCGGCCTCGGAGATGAGGGTGGGATTCTTGATCGCAGCGGTGTTGAGCGAGACCTTGTCCGCCCCGGCCTTGAGCATCGCCTCGATATCGGCGAGCGTGCGCAATCCCCCGCCGACGGTCAGGGGCATGAAGCACTGCTCGGCGGTGGCGGCCACGACCTCGAGCATGATGCGGCGCTCGTCGCTGGAGGCCGTGATATCGAGGAAGATGAGTTCGTCCGCGCCTTGGGCATCGTAGGCGCGGGCACATGCGATGGGATCTCCGGCATCACGCATCTCCTGGAACTTAACGCCCTTCACTACGCGGCCGGCGTTGACGTCCAGGCAAGGAATGATGCGGCGGGAGAGCATGGAAGCAGTGACGAGTAACGGGTGACGAGTGACAAGTTGGAAGAAGCACGCTTCACCGCCGACCTGCCGGGCAGGTGCTTGCGTCACCTAGGCACTTGGGACTCGTCACTCCTCACTTCCGACTCAGACATGAGTGACGTCGGGCTCGAAGTTTACCGCGAGGCGGTAGACATGGCCCGGGCGCATGATGAGGGGATGGTCGCGAACGAGATATTGCAGGTAATGGATCTTGCCGTAGTTCGTGCGATAGGCCGGGTCGGCGGTCACTACTTCAGTCTCCTGCCACGTGCCTTGGAAATCATCCTTCACCACGGTGCAACGCTGGCCTTGGGGACCGAGCGCGAGCGCGCCGTTGACGTGGTATTTAGAATGCGGGGCGGCGATAGCGAGGACGTAGCGGAACTTATCGAGCGTGACGGCCTGCTTCACAGAGTAGGCGAACTCGCAGCTGACCTTGCTGCCCGTGAACGTCCACTGGACCTTCACACTGCCGAGGCCCTTCACGAACTCCTCCTTGAGGGAGATGAGCTCAGGCTGTTCGTAGCGGAAATAGAAACTGTTCTTCAGGCCGAGGCCCGTGACGCAGTTCTTGCCGTAGAAGGCCGGGATCGTGACGTGTTCGCCGAAGGTCAGCTCGGGGAGCATGACGGGCAGATACATGTTGTTCGGCCAGTCGAAAATACCCGGGGAATGCGGGAAGGGCAGGGAGTCGCTGGTCAGCTTGCTGCCAGAGCTGATGAGGGGGATCTGCAGGTGGAGACCGCTCTCGGCGTCGCGATAGAGAAAGAGGCCCTGCTCCTTGCGGTTGCTCTTGTCGAAGATGACAAAGCGCCCGGAGGTGCGCGGCGGCTCGATCTTGGGCGTGCCGGGGGGCATGTGCACGGTTTTGGCGAGGCGGGACCACTGGCACAAGTAGCGGGCGGCGTCGAAGTTCGCCATGCGCGTGGTGTGGTGCGAGTAGGCGGTGCGCTCGTCGTCGCGGAGGTCGAGGAAGCCATGCTCCTGGTCGAGGTAAGTCTCGTAGAAAAAGAGGAACAGCCGGCGGAGGATATCGAAGTACTTCGCCTTTTGCTCATCAGGGATCCAGCCGTCGCGCAGGCCCTGCAGGATGAGGCTGATGCAGTGCATTTGGCCGTAGGCGCCAGCGGCACGGCCGAAGGCCCAGCCGAGTCCATCGGCGCGGACGAGGTCCGGCATCACCTTGATGTATTTTTCGGCGTAGGTGCGGAGGGTCGGCAGCTTGCGGTCGCGCACCCCGCTGTTGGCATGAAGCTGCAGCGCCGACCGGATGAACACGAAGGTCATCACGCCGTAGAGATTGAAATTGCCGCCAAACCCCGTGGTAGCGTCGTCGAAGAAGCCGGCCGAGCTGGTGGCACTGATGCGCTCGACCATGCGCTCGATCAGGCGCGAGGTTTCATCCTTCTTGGACAGTCCGAGGCTGAAGCGGGCGACCGCGCGGGCAACGTTGAAGGCCTGCCAGTGGTTGTCGTAGTCGCTGCGGTGGAGCAGCTGCTTGTCGATCCGCTCGCGGGTCTCCTCGACGAGGCGTTCCCAGACCGGGTTGCGCTCCTTGGAGGGACCGAAGGCGAGGAGGCCGAGTGAGGCGTAGGCGAGGCCGTTTTCCGCCGCCGGCTCGGTAAACATCTGGGCCGTGATGCAACGGGCCGCGAGGTCGATCAGATCGTAGTTGCCCAGCGTGGTCTCGCCGGTGGCGCGGTAAAATTCCCCAAGGGCGTAGGCCACGTGGCCAGGTTCGTCGGGACGCGATTGCTCGCCGTTCGCGGGGAGGAGGGTGCCGTCAGCCTGAATTGAGTCGAGATTGTGGGCCAGCATTGAGCGGGCCATGTCGAGACATTGCTCGGAGAAACTGTGCATGCGGTGTGGTGAGGGAGCGGCGGCGGCGAGGAAGGGAAAGGAAACTTTGTCCGGCGCGGGGCGCCGGCGGCAAGAGTGAAGTTAGCGGGCGATGAGCTTGAGGAACTCGGCGTTGGTCTTGGTTTTGGACAACCGGGCAATCATCGTCTCGGTCGCCTCCTCGATCTTCTGCTGCACAAGGGCGCGGCGGAAGAAGTGGATACCCTCGAGGGTCTTGGGATCGATGAGGAGTTCCTCCTTGCGGGTGCCGGAGGCGGCGATGTTGATCGCGGGCCAGAGGCGCATCTCGGCGCTCTTGCGGTCGAGGACGAGCTCCATGTTGCCGGTGCCCTTGAATTCCTGGAAGATAACGTCGTCCATGCGGCTGCCCGTCTCGACGAGCACGGAGGCGATGATGGTGAGCGAGCCGGCCTCCTCCGTCTTGCGCGCGGTGGCGAAGAGCTGGCGGGGCTTCTCGAGGGCTCGGACATCGAGACCGCCGGAGCCGGTGCGGCCGCTATTGCGCGCAGTATTGTGTGCGCGGGAGAGCCGAGTGATAGAGTCCACGAAGAGCACGACGTCGCGGCCGACCTCCACAAGGCGCTTGGCCCGCTCAATGGCGAGATCCGCGATACGGATGTGGTTCTCGATCTGCTCGTCATTGGACGAGGCCCAGATCTCAGCGGAAGTGACGCTGCGGCGGAAATCGGTGACTTCCTCTGGGCGTTCGTCGACGAGGAGGATCATGACGTGGCATTCGGGATTGTTCTCGAGGACGCCCAGGGCCATGTCGCGGAGGAGGGTGGTCTTGCCGGTGCGCGGCGGTGCGACAATGAGGCCTCTTGTGCCCTTGCCGATCGGGCAGAAGAGATCCACGGCGCGGGTCGTCATGCGGCCGTCCTTCATTTCCGTTTTCAGGAACTGGTTCGGCGAAATGGTCGTGAGCGTGGGGAAATCGAAGCGCGCGCGGCGATCCTCGAGGGCAACGCCGTCGACGGTCTCGATGAATCGCATCTTCGGGTTCGGAAAGCGGCCGTCGGGCGGGAAGGCGGTGCCGCCAATCATCGAGCCGGTGCGCAGCTTAAAGCGGCGGATGAGCTCCTTGGGCACGAACGGGTCGGTGGGCCGGCGCTTGCCGCCGCGGCTGAGGTCGAGCAGCTGGCCGTTACCACCGCGCTGGATGTCGACGTCGAGGACGCCCTCGACGTGGATGGTTTCCACCGGCGCAGGTGCGGGTGCGGCAGTTTCAGTGCTGACGGGGGCCGCGGCCGGGACCGGCGCGGAAGTGTCCGCCGGAGCGGACGCAGTTTTCTTTTCCATACGAAGTGTGAGACAATGCACGCCCGCGCTTGACGCTTGAAACTCAGAGCGGGATAAGAGCGGTAGTACGCGTTCCTAACCCCAAATCCGCCACCATCGTGACAGACCAGACGATTACCTCAGTATCCCGGGAACACCGGAAGTTCAGGCCATCGGCCGAGTTCAAAGCCCAAGCCAATCTTGGGAGTGAAGCCGCTTATAAGAGGCTGTATGCGGAGTCTGTCAACTCCCCAGAAAAGTTCTGGGGTCGTCAGGCCAAGGACCTGCTGGCGTGGCGGAAGCCTCATAAACGTGTGCTGGACTGGAAGATGCCGCACGCCAAGTGGTTCCTGGGCGGGCAATTGAACGTCGCGGAAAACTGTCTGGACCGCCATCTGGGCACCCCGCGCGAAAACAAGGCGGCGATTATTTTCGAGGGTGAGCCCGGCGATATCCGGACGATCACCTACAAGCAGCTCCATCGTGAAGTCTGCCAGTTCGCCAACGTGTTGGCGTCGCTGGGACTCGCGAAGGGCGACCGGGCGGCGATCTACATGCCCATGGTACCAGAGGCGGCCGTGGCCATGCTGGCCTGCGCGCGGCTCGGCGCCATTCACACGGTGATCTTCGGCGGGTTCTCCAGTGAAGCGATCAAAGATCGCGTGAATGACTGTCAGGCGAAGATCGTGATCACGGCCGATGGCGGCTGGCGGCGCGGGAAGGTCATCGAGCTCAAGACGAACGTGGATCGCGCCTTGCCCGGCACCCCGACGGTCCAGCATGTCATCGTCCTCAAGCGGGCAGGCACACCGGTGACGATGACCTCGGGTCGCGACCGCTGGTGGCACGAGCTCATGGCGACCGCCTCGCCGACTCACAAAGCGAAGGGCTTCGACAGCGAGAATCCACTTTTCATCCTCTACACGAGCGGTTCCACGGGAAAACCGAAAGGCGTACTTCACACCAGTGCCGGCTACCTGCTCGGCACCACGATCACCACCCAATACGTTTTCGACCTGAAGGAGACCGACATTTATTGGTGCACCGCCGATATCGGCTGGATCACGGGTCACAGTTATGTCGTGTACGGCCCGCTCTCCTGTGGCGCGACCGTGATGATGTATGAGGGCGCGCCGAACCAACCCGAGCCCGACCGCTTCTGGGACATCATTGACCGCCACGGCGTGACGATTTTCTACACCGCGCCCACGGCGATCCGGGCGTTCATGCGTTGGGGTGATGACTATGTGAAGAAGCACAGCCTGGCCTCGCTGCGCCTGCTGGGCTCGGTGGGCGAGCCGATCAACCCCGAGGCGTGGATGTGGTATCACACGCACATCGGCAAGAAACGGTGCCCGATTGTGGACACGTGGTGGCAGACGGAAACGGGCGCCATCATGGTGTCGCCGATGCCTGGAATCACGGCGACGACGCCCGGCTCTTGCACACGGCCGTTCTTTGGCGTGGTGCCAAAGGTCCTGGACGAAGCGGGGAAGGAAGTCCCGCGCGGTTCCGGCGGAAAACTGTTTCTCATGCAACCGTGGCCCTCGATGCTGCGCACGCTCTGGAATGACGACGAACGCTACAAAAAACAGTATTGGTCAGAAATTCCCGGTCTCTATTTTGCCGGTGATGGCGCGCGGTTCGACGAGAACGGTTATCTCTGGGTCGTGGGACGAATTGACGATGTGCTCAACGTGTCCGGCCATCGCATCGGCACGGCGGAAATCGAGAGCGCACTCGTATCGCATCCCGCGGTCGCCGAAGCCGCCGTGGTCGGCCGCCCGGATGATTTGAAGGGGCAGGCGCTGGTTTGCTTCGTTTCGCTCAAGGGCACGGCGACCGCCTCGCCCGCGCTGAAGGAGGAACTCCGGGCGCATGTGGCGAAGGAGATCGGATCGCTCGCGCGGCCGGACGACGTTCGCTTTGCTGCCGGCCTGCCGAAGACCCGCAGCGGAAAGATCATGCGCCGCATCCTGAAGGAAATCGCCGCGGGCGGGACCGTCAAAGGGGACACGACCACGCTCGAGGATTTCAGCGTCGTCGCGACGCTGCAGCAGGAGGAGTAAGTCCGAGCCTCCCGCCGCAACGGCCGGACCATAACGTTTTGGAGACGTAAGTCCGCTTTCCGCGAAGGTCACCTTCGGCTTCATCCGGGTAAGGCTGCATTTACGAGCAGCTTCCACCCCCGGCACAGGTTGCCGCCATGCCTCCCGAGGATTATCGCTGGTAGAGTTGCTCGTGGTCTTTGGCGATCATCCGGACGCTGACCGCCATGGGGTATGGTACTTTTCGAGGCGTGGGACAGCACGCTCCCGTGGCGCGGCCGCGCGGCTATCTCGCGGCGCTCAGCCAAGCCCTCGAGCACTCTCGCCAGTCCCCCCGTAATATGGCGATTACCCCCTGACGGCGGATACTACGGGAAAGTTTTGCCGGGACCTCACCAGTCGCCCGGGATCCAGCGGCGCAGGCCTCCAGGGCCGGACTTTCCCGATGGAATTACCAGTCGGGCTGCTGGCCACGACCAGCCGGACGCGATGGCCAATGGGTTCGTTGATCCGTGGGGTCACGGCTACCAATACGTTTTCTTTACGCATCAGGCCGAGACAGCGCGGCCGCAGCGTGGCTTTGTGTTGCTCCCGTGAACCACGCAAATCAACCGAACGATTGGCCGCTCGCGCTGAAGTCGTGCCCAACTCCTCGGGCGCACAGGGCGGGATTGTCTCCAGCGCGGACCGCAACGCAGCGAACCTCTACGCGGAAAAGTGAAGCGGGGTTGCAGACCCGGGGGTTCACGCTGATCGAACTGCTGACCGTCATGGCCCTCATTGGGCTGCTGGTGGCGATCCTGATCCCCACGACGACCTCGGCCCGCGTTGCGGCCAAGCGGGCTAAAACCAAGGTCCAGTTTGGCCAGTGGTCGCTGGCAATGGAGCAATTCCGGCAGGAGTACGGGTATTATCCCGCGGTCGATGGCGACGGCGCGGGTCATGTCATGCCGGAATATTTCGCGGGGGCGCTGACCGGCCGAATGCTCGACGGGCTGACCCCGGCCACCGGACCCCAGCAGGCCGGCAATGTCCGGCGGTTTCGCTTTTACAGCATCGGAGAGGGAGAGATGGACGCCGGACGCAAGGCCTTGACCGACGCCTTTGGTAACACGGACATCGCCGTGCTTTACGACCGGAACGGCGATGGGATGATCAGCGGCGCCGATGGTGCCGTGGTTGCCGTTCGCGGGCCGGGCTCCGACGCGGAAATTCTGCCCGATGAGGGTGACCTAAATCTTGTCACGGGTATCCGGGCCGGGGTTATTTTTTATTCAGCGGGAAATGGGACGGCTCCGAGCGACCTCGTGTTGAGTTGGAAATGAATCCCTCTCTTCCAATTCGTGGATTTACGCTGATCGAACTGCTGGTGGTCCTGGGCATCATCACACTCCTGGCAGGTGGACTGGGTCTTGCCCTGCGTGATGGCGAGTCGGCTCGCGCCTTGGAGGCGGCGCAAGCGACCGTTGCCAGCCTGGTATCTGCGGCACGCGTCGAGGCGGTTTTGCACCAGAACCGGACCATGCTGGTTTTTGATGCAGATCCCTCGGGGGATTGCTTCCTGCGCGGAGTGCAGGTGGCCGTCGAGTCAGCGCCCGATTCTGGCCGCTGGCGGATTGCAGGCCCAGGCGCCGTACTGCCCCGTGGGATTTGCGTTGTGCCGGGAAGCGTGGGCGTGGTCGGGGCCACGTTCGCAGCGGATGATGCGCAACCGGGCACCTGGCCGGAAGAACGCCAATCGACGCTCGAGATGATGCCGGCCGGGAGTATTCTGAACGGCGCCGACAATCCATCGGGAAAATACCTCGGCATGTCGGTGCCGCTGACGTCCAAGGGACTGGCCGGCGTGGGGGTAAGCGTAAAGCTTGTGCTAGCCGCGGTCCGACGTGCACCGCCAGGTTTAATCTTTGATCATCCCGACCAAGTGCGCGGCATTGCGCTGAGTTCCTACGGTGTGGCGATTCTCCTCAACGATGCACGGGCATTCGATTTTTAAAAGGCGTGCGGATGGGCGGTGGCGGGGGTTCACCTTGATCGAGGTGGTCGTGGCGATCGGCGTACTCGCAGTCACGGTCGTAGCGGTGGTCGCCCTGCAGGAAGCCAACAACCGGGTGGTCGCCGGCATTGCGGGGCAGGAGCGGGCGGCGCAGTTGGTGGATGCGAGCCTGATCGAGCTGGCACGGCTGCGCGGCCGGCCGGTGGCGGGCGGGCAGCCGAGCCGGCTTGAGGCCTTGGCGGCGCTCATTCCGGCGAGCGACAGCATCCAACCCTTCAAGCTTGTCGCCTCCCGCGATGGACTGCGGGTCATCAGTGAGGATGAAGCAGATGATGCCGTGACAGGGGTGGCGCCGCGGGACCGCTATTTTCTGATCGAAGTCCGGCGGCAACCATCGCCGCTCAGCTACGTGGCGGATGCAGGATTTCTCGCTGTTACCCTGACGGTGCGTTGGCCCTATCAAATCGCCACGGGTTCAGGGCCGGCGAATGCCGTGTTGACTGACTTGGAGCAGGGATCGCGCGTGGTCTTCAACGCGGCGCTCGCCCCATGAGCAAACCACGCGCGTTGGGCCGCGGGTTAAGGCCGAATCCGGACGCGGGCTTCACCCTGGTCGAACTGCTCGTAGCCGCCACGCTCACGGTGCTGATTGCAGGTGTACTGGTGGGCCTGATTGCAAACCTGCTCGCGAATTGGGATCGGTCAGGGGGCGTTCTCACGGCGGAAAACGAAGCGCGGGACGTCCTGGACCGCATACAACTGGACTTGCACGGCGCGTGGAGCCGGGAAGATGGGGGCACCTGGCTGGTCGCCACGATCCAAGCCGACGCGAGTGCCAGTGGGGTTTGGGAAGGGGGAGGAAAACCCAGCGCCGGCTCGCTGAATCCGGCGGCGGTGGATCTGGCCGCGGCTCGCTTTGGACTCGCGGGAGTCTGGCTGCGGTTTTTTACGGTGTCGCAGATCACCCAGGCCGACGGGCTGCCGGCTCCGGTGGCCGTCTCCTACCAGATCGTGCGACGAGCGCCGACCCCGGTAGATTCGCCCGCTCATTATTTGTTGTATCGGTCCGAGGTTGCCTCCGACCAAACCATGGCTGCAGGCTACGAGTTGGGTTCAGCGGTCTATACCACCGCCTCTGAAGCAGCCGGTGAGCCCGGAAACTTGGTCCGGCCGGGCCGCCGCCAGGTGCTGGCGGACAAAGTCATTGATTTCGGAGTGCGGCTTTATGCCTACCAGCCGGATCCTGACTCCGGCTCCCCGATGCTGCGCCAGGTGTTTCCGGTCGGGGCCGCCGACCTTGAGTTTCGGGCGCGCAGCCCGAGATCACCCACGGAGCCGCGTCACCTGTTTCCCGCCGTGTTGGAAGTGCTCATCCGGGTGCTCACGGCCGAAGGAGCCCGGCGGCTATCGGCCTTCGAAGCCGGCCAGATGACCGGGGATTGGTGGGAGATAGCGAACGAGCACTCCCGGGTATTTGTTCGCCGGATCCAGCTGAAGGCCGATTTGCCATGAGCATTTGCATTGGGGGATGGAGCGGGAGGTCGGGCCGCGACACCGGGGGATTTGCGCTGCTGATTACACTGGGGCTGCTGACGTTGCTCATGGTTTTGCTGCTGGCGCTGGCGACCCTGACCAGAGTCGAAATGCGGAATTCCGAGAGCATGTTGCGCCAAACCCAAGCCCGGCAAAACGCTTCCATGGCGCTCACGCTGGCTATCGGTCGGCTCCAGAAATTTGCGGGCCCGGACTCGCGGGTGACGGCCACGGCGGAAGGATTTGGCGGTCGTGAGGGCACCCGCCACTACACGGGAGTGTGGGACGCTTCGACGGATGATCCCACACCGCTGAGCTGGCTGGTCAGCGGCAACGAATCCGTCGTCGCAGTTACTCCCGCCGGGAGCGGCGATGTGGTCGAATTGGTTGGAGCCGCGTCCTCCGGCATTGCCGGTGATGTCATGGCGCCGCGGCAGGCTATTGTGGCCCCCGACGTCTCGGCGCTTGCGGGCCCGGTAGTGAGCGGCCACTACGCGTGGTGGGTGGGTGATGAAGGAGTCCGTGCGGCGGTGGCGCTCCCAGATCGCACAAACGAGATTTTCTACCGGCCGTTCGACACCACCGAACTTCGTCAACGGATTCGCCAGCAGATCGCTCTCGGGGCCGGCGCAACGGACAGTGCAGGCGTGACGGTCTTCGAACCGCGTGATGCGGCCAATGCCGCTCTGGTGCCCAATGCCATAGCCGGAAACCAACTCGCTTTTTTTCTGCGACCCGATGGAGCGACAGTCGTCGGGTCAAATGCGATAAGGCAGAATTTCCAGAATTGGACCGCGAACTCCCGCGCAGTTCTCGCCTCGACCCGGCCGGGCGGGTTGCGGCGCGATCTGTCCCTGCGCCCTGACCTGTTGGGCCCGGCGTTGGCGGCCTGGATGGACCCTGGCACCAGCATGGAGGATCCGGCGTCACCGCTCCCGCCAGCGATTTCGCCGCTTTATCCGGCGATCAGTCCACGGGAGGCGCTGCGCCGGCGCTACCGGATGACGGCGCCTCTAACCGCAGGGGGAGTGACGGCGGGCGTGGCGCCGGTGCTCTCCTATTTTTTGATCACGTTTAATATCCGGACGGATCAGTCGGTGGGCGGAGCGGTTCGTCCTCTGGAGGTGCGCGCCCGGTGGATGGCCACCTTTTGGAATCCCTACACGAGTGCGCTCATCCCGGAGGATTTGCAGCTGGAAGTGACCGGGTTGCCGGTGACGCAGGTGGTGGACGACACGCTCGGCGCCACGGTGGCGGCCGTTGAGCTGGATTCACTTTATGGCGCGCCGTTGCGCATCAGCTTGCCGTGGCTGTCGGCGGGGCGTGCGGACCAGCACTCATGGCTGCCGGGCCGGGTCAATACCTGGTGTGCGGCGGAAGATCTGAACAAAGCTTCCCCGCCACCGACCGCGGGGTTTGCGAGCATCTTTTATACGCGGACTCTCAGCGTTGCGGCCGGGCAGGGGGTGCAACGTGCCTATCCCTCCGCGACGATGAGCAACACGGCGCAGGCGCATCTGCAGGGCGCCGCGAGCCAGCTGACGTTGCGGCTCTACCGAGCCTTGGCTGATGGCGGCCGGGAATTGTTGAGAACGCATGTTAGCCCGGCGTTTGCCGCCTTCGTCACGACGCCGGGTGCCGCCAATGCGGCGACCTACCAATTTAGCTGCGTATTTCATCTGACGGAAAGCGCGGATACACCGGCGACCCCCGAGGTCTGGCTCACGACGGACGGCCAGGATCCGCGCGAACCGGTGTTGCCAGCGGGGGCCTATCTGCCCCCGGCGAATGGTCCGCGGCCGGAACTCTACCCCAATTATACGTCGATCTCATTTCCGGACCGGTTGTTGGATCGCGCACTTCCGGCAAGTCCGGGCTCAAATACCGGGCAATCTTACAACGAAGACACGCCTCTCTTCGAGTTGCCGCGGGGACCACTGCTCTCCGTGGGAGCGCTGCAACAGCTCCCGCTCGCGGGTCTCCGGCCGTTTGCCATTGGTAATTCCTGGGGCAGCTCGGGCGGATGGAACCGACTGTTCGATCGGTATTATTTCTCGGGACTGGCTCTGGGTGTGGGCCCGCCCAATCTTGCCGCGAGCGAGCCGCTACCCAATCCGCTGCTGCACATGGCGGTGCGAGCGGCCGATGGCACAACTTTGACGGCGGCTGATCTCACCGCTGAAAGCCTCGCTGGTTACTCCTCCAAGTATCTGCTGCAGGAGGGCGCCTTTAATATGAACTCGCTCGGGGCCGCGGCGTGGCGGGCGACGCTGCGCAGCGGACGATTCACTGCCGGAACCGGGTTTACTTATCTCGCATCTACCGCGACCACCGGCACGGCTGCAGACTCCCCGTCGACGCAAACAACTTTGGATGGCGCCATCTTCTGGCGGTTTCCTATCTCGGCCCAGGAAACTTACCGAGCGGATGCCGGCTATGCGGCGAGCACGACGGTGCCACCGGCCGCGCCCAATGCCACGTCGGGGGCGAACACGCATCTTTTCAGGCGAGGGGTCCGCACGCTTACGGCCGAGCAGACCGCTGCCCTGGCGGACGCCATTGTGGCGCGGCTGCGGGAGAAGTTTGTTGCCGGAGGCCCCTATCGTTCGCTCGAAGAGTTTCTGAATCCATCGCCGCTATTCGGCGGATCGAGCCTGCTGGAAAGGGCGATCGCCGACGTCGTGACCGTCGATGGCCGGGGTATTAATGATCCGCTGACAGTGCCGGAGTTCAGTTCCCAATGGCTCACCCAGGGCGACGTTCTGAGCCTGCTCGCTCCGGTGCTTTTTCCGCGATCTGACACGTTTCGGGTACGGGCGTACGGTGACGCCACCAATTCTGTCACCGGCGTCATCGAAGGCCGCGCATGGTGCGAGGCGATGGTTCAGCGTTTGCCGGCTTACTTCGACGCAACGCAGCCGGCGGAAACGCCCCCTGATTCACTCAACGCCCTGAATCAGAGCTACGGCCGCCGGTTCAAGGTCATTCATTTTCAATGGCTCACTTCATCCGATATCTGACCGCTACCCTGGTTCTTTGGCTCGCTCCTGCCTCGATTGCAGAAACGCGACCGGGGCCGCAACCCCTGCGACAGGTGACTTTCACGGTCTTTTCCGCCCAACCCGTCGTTGGCCTCGCCTATGAGCCAACAACTGGAGCCGCGCCTAGGGCGGTGATTTTCTATCCCACCGCTCGTTCGCCCGGCTACAACCATCACGGACCGGCGCCCCTCAAATTTTTCAATGTGGCGTCCGGGGAGGTGATGGCCGAGGTAACGTTGCCGTCCCGGGTCCGAGCGCTGTTGTTGATCTTCACTCCGAACGACAACCCGGGCTCCGGCGTCCTGCCGTATCGAGTGCAGATGGTGACTGACGACGTCTCAGCGCACGCGACCGGGACACTGAAAATCCTGAATCTCACCGGTATGAAACTCACTGGAGCAATCAACGGTCGTCAGGTGGAGCTTGTATCCGGATTCAATGAACCCATCCGGGTGGACGGCACGGCGGTGATTGAGCTGCGGACTCCGTTCCGGAACCGAAGTTACCAGGCCTATGCTGAGACGATCGCCGTTGGACGCGCCGGCCGGGGATTGCTCGTGCTGCTGCCGCCGTATCGCCGGGGTTCGCTGGAAGTTCAGTCACGCGTTCTGGTTGATGATCCCGCGCCCGCGAGGACGCGGCCGGAGTCCGGGCGATTGCTGGTGGATTGAATTCTGCGTGTTGCTTCCATCCGGCGCCGCGTTCAAGGTAGGTGCGTGATGCGCATCGTGATTGTCGAGGACCACCTGATGTTCCGCGAAGTTTTGCGGAAGGTGTGTGCGCGCGACCTTCACCACGAGGTGGTGGGCGAAGCGGCCGACGGGAATTCGGCAGTGGAGTTGGTCGCCCGGACTTCGCCCGATCTGCTGCTGCTGGACCTGCATCTCCCCAACTTGGATGGCTTCGGCGTGATCGAGTCGCTGCAGCAAGCGGCCCCCAATGTGCGCATCCTGGTGCTCTCCTCGCATTGCGATGAGTATACGGTTTTCCGCGTGGAGAAGGCGCGGGTCCAGGGTTTCGTGGACAAGAACACCAATACCGTCGCCATCCTGAAGGCGGCGATCGCCGCAGCCGGCCAGGGAAAGACGTTCTTTTCGGAATCGTTTCTCCGCATCAAGATGGCCCGACATAACAACCCGCAATCCTTCGACAAATTGCTCACCGATCGCGAGCGGGCGGTCCTGACCTTGATTGGCGAACCGCAGAGCGACCGCGAGATTGCGGTCCACTTGGGGATATCGGCGGAGACGGTGGAGAAGCACCGCTTCAACCTGCTCGGAAAACTGGGACTGCAAACCACCACCGAGCTCGCCCGCTACGCGCGGGAGCACGGATTTACGCTGGCAGTTCCTCGGGCCGGTACCGACGCATTGCTTCCGTAAGGTCGCGGATCTCGCGATGGACACGGTGGAGCAGGCCGACAAATGCCGCCCGGTCCCGCTCGCGCGCCGCTCGTTCGAGGTTGATGGCGGCTTCCTTCAGCGCCGTGCTGCCGACGAGCTCGGCATGGGACAGCAGATAATGCGCGGCGTAGGCCAGCGCCTCGAAATCCCGGGCTTGGTAAGCCGCCGTCAGGCGCGTCTCGGCCTCGCTCAGGGCGGCCAAAAAACAGGCGACCTGCTTTTCCAATCCCTGGTCGGTGCCGTCAGACATGTAGTCGAGCAATGAGACATCCAGCGCCGGGGTGGGCGCGTTGGGTGATACATGCATGGAAGCGGCGGTGAGCAGGCGCCGGCCGGCCGTGATCAGAATCTTGCGCAGTTTTTCGGGCGTGAGGGGTTTGCCCACAAAGGCGTCCATCCCCGCGTCCAGACAAAGCGCGCGATCCTGCGTTGTGCAATAAGCCGTGACCGCCAGGAGGATCGCGCGGGGGCCGTCGGCCTCGAGGGCGCGGATTTGCCGGGCGACGTCGGTGCCGTCCATGTCCGGCAGGTTGCGGTCGAGTAAGACGAGATTGAAGCGTTTCTCGGTAAAGAGCCGGATCGCCTCCGCGCCGGTGCAGGCGCGCTCGCAGGAGAGGCCCAGTTTGGCGAGCACGGCGGTGGCGGCCCAGGCGTTGTAGTCGGCATCCTCCACGAGCAAGACCGAGGTGTGGGCGATGGAAACCTTCGCGGGCTCGATCGGGGCGATGGCGGCCACCATGGGCAGGCGAAGATAGAAACGCGCCCCGAATCCCAGGCAGCTCTCGATGCCCACCGACCCGCCCATGAGATCGGCGAGCAGGCGGCAGGAGGCGAGGCCGAGCCCGGAGCCCGGGATTTCGCTGCGCTGGGCGCGGGGGAGCCGGGTGAACTTGGTAAAGAGGGCCGCTTGATCGGCGTCGCTGATGCCGGCGCCCTCGTCTGAGACCGCAAATTCAACTTCGCCGGGCGATCCGGCGGGAATGCGGGCGGAGAGGCGGATGGTCCCCCCGGCGTATTTGAGAGCGTTGGAGACGTAGTTGACGAGAATCTGCTGAATCCGGCCGGCATCGCCGAGCAACGGGAAGGAGGCCTCGGGTGCCACGTCGACGATCAGGCTCGCGCCGCTGACCGCCGTATCGGCTTTCAGCATCGTGGCCACGGAACCTAGCAGTTCGCCGGGCATAAACGGGCCGGCCCGCAGTTCCACGCGGCCCGCCTCGATGCTCGCAAAATCGAGGACATCGTCGACGAGGGTTGAAAGATACGTCGTGCATTCACGGAGCGTCGCGACGAGCTCGCGCTGCCGGGGATCAAGTCGGGTGTTTTCCAGAGCGAGCGCGAGGCCGACAATGCCGTTGAGCGGATTGCGGATATCGTGGCTCATGTTGGCGACGAACTGGGTTTTGGCCGCGCTGGCCAGCTCCAGCTGTTCGGTGCGCTGGCTGACCTTGCGCTCCAGTTCGGCATTGTGGCGTCGCAGCGCCCGGATGCGCAGCCGGTAGATGCCATACCCCGCCGGCACCAAGCCGAGCAGGAGTCCCGCTACCGCCGGCGTGGTCCGCCACCAAGGCGGCAGGATCACGAAGTTGAAACTGGTCTCATCACTGATCGCGCCCGTTTCTGCGACGGTGCGCACATGGAAGGTGTAGCGGCCATCGCGCACCGCGGTGAGTTCGCGGCGCGAGGAGGAGTCGGCCGGGAGCCAGCGGTCGTCGATGCCATCGATGCGGGTCTCCAACCGGAGAGCGGGGCGCATTGCGAAATCGGGCGCGGCAAATTCGAAGAGGACGGAGCGCGTGGAATAGGGCAGGGAGCGGCTGATGGGTTCCAGCGAGTCTTTTTCCGCACTCCGCGCAAAGGCGTGGAGCAAGGGGGCACGGGGCTGGGGCGCGACCGGGCCGTGGGCGACGACATGGCGCAGCAGGCCCTTGGTTCCGCCGATCCAGAGCACAGTGCCGTTTGCGCCGTCCGGTTCGGCGAAGATCGAGCGCGGCGCGCCGATGTTCCACAACCCCTCGGCGGAATGCGGCTGCCACGTAGCGTGGTTACCTTGGATGGTGATGCGCGCGAGACTTGCTGGGCGATGCTCCCCCTCAACGTAGACAACCCACATGGTGCCATCGCGGGATATCTGAGAAAAAGCGGCGATGCCCTGGAGACGCCGCCCGGCGATAGGCTCGAATTTTTTTGCATCAGGGCCTTTGACCCAGCCTCCAGTCGCGGAGAACACCACCAAGCTGCCGTTAGCGGAAGCAACGGCGAACCCCTGACCGTCGAAACGTGGTAATCCGTAGGCGGGATCCGGGAGCGAAGCTTCGACGGGATCGGACGTGCCTGGGGCCGCCGTCAAAATGCCCCGGGTGGTTGTCCCCAGCCACAGGTTTCCGAAATTGTCCTCAGCGACAGTCGTAGCGATGTCTGGAAGGTTCTTTACCAATACGCGCGACTGGCCGTCGCGAGCACGCAGTGCGATGTCCCTCCCATCCGAGATCAGAATGCTGCCGGGCCGGTAGCGCGAAGAGCGCGCGACGAAAGCGTCCGCTTGCGTAAAATAAAGGGATGAAATCCCCGCTTGGGATACATTTCGCACTCCGTGCAGACCTGCTACCAGAAGTCCGGTTTCTGTCGGTTCGATATCGCTGACGAGGTCGGCGAGTCCCGCGATTTGCCGGAAATGTTTTCCGTCGGATTGGAGTTCAAAGGCTCCATTGCCTGTCGCTAAGGTTAAGGTTCCGTGATTCGAAACAACCTTGATCACAGGTTGTGCGGGCAGGGCTGCTCGATTGTCGAAAAACGACGAAGGAGAAATCACGGAAAGATTGAAGATACTGGAACTGGAAGTGGCCCAAAGCTTGTTCTCCTGATCGACAAACAGGGAATAAATCGCCGAGGTAGGCAGCCCTTCTTCCTGGCTGAGGATACGTTGCAACGTCCCGTCAGGTTGAACGAGTGCAATGCCGCCGTTCAATGTGCCGATGGCGAGGCGGCCATCGGGCAAGCGCAGGGCGCAAGTGAGTTTATTCCGAACAATGAATTCCGAAGCTGCTGGAGCAAAAGGTTGCAACCTTCCGTCTTGCAGCGTTACCAGACCGCATGAGGTGGCGAAAAGCCAGCCATGTGACGTCGACTCCATCCACAGCACCAGACAGTCGCCCATGACGGATGCCGGGATGATCAGATGAGGACCAGTATCACTCACCAAATATATCCCGGTCGAACTGTGGTGCACATACGTCACTCCGTCCACTCGCATGGCGTGCAGCCTGCGGACAGGAGGGCCGGGAATTTCCCAGACGCGCATTTTTTCTCCGTCCCAGCGCAAGATCTTTTCGGATGTGATAAACAGGGCGCCTTTTTTCTCAGCAAAGACCTGCCAAACATCACCTAACGTGGCGTCCTCTTTTGGCAGGAAAGAGTTTAGCGAACGAAAAGACCAGGTTCGCTCGCCGGCAGATTGCTGGAACCAACCAATTTCTCCCACGGCCGCCGCCCACAAGCGCCCATCTTGGCCGAAGTCCAAACCACGCAGGGCGTATGTTCCATTCACGGAACTACCCGACCATCGTTCGCCGTCATAATTTACCAGTTCATTGCATCCAAAATGGAGCACGCCATCAGGGCCTTGCACTGTCACCCAGCTCATCGCATCTGTCCCTATTTCAGTGGCGGAAAACGAGCTGACCAGAGGAAACCCCTCACTTTGCGCCCGCGCAGCTGGGCCAGCCGCCGACAGTATTAGGAAAATTACCAGCCAGCGATGGAGTCGATCGAGGTCCAAGCACTTGGAAGAGAGCAAGTTCACGTCCAGATGTGATACCTATTTAGCGCACCAGTGGCGATGCCTTTTTTTACGTATTGATACCAAAAACACTACCGGAATTCCGGTAGTCAGCGGAGTCGCCACCTGCAGAGAACTGACGAAACCTCTTCCTGCCATGAATTCCATCACTCGTCTCGTCTACGGACTAGTTTCCACAATCCTGCTCGCAGCGGGTTTTTTGCGCGCCGCGGATCATTTCGATCCCATGAACAATAGCCTGCAACTCGCAAATAAACAAAACTCCACGGGGGTGGCCGCACCATGTATCGGGCCATGTGCCAACGCCTCTCAAACGGCCTAGTCCATCCCCGCCATGCTCAGCCTCGCCGCCCTTCGCTATCGTAACGTGCTCGCTGCTCATGGCGGGCCCGTGGATGCGATCGAGACGGGGGTGTTTCCGGTGTGCGGCCGGCGGATGATCCAGGCAAATGCCCGGCTCTCCGCTGGCCTCACCCCGAAACGCGACCAGAGCATCTACAGCGATGCCGATGGCAGCGGCACCCACCCGCGCGCCAGTGTGGCCCGCCACATGGCCGTGTCGGAAGCGCTCGAGCGCTGGGCTTTTCACTCAGTGGTGCGCTCGGAGCGGGCCGCCGATTTCGGTTTCGACGTCGATCCTTCCTCAAACGGGATGTCCGCCTTTCCCGGCCTTGTCCGCACGCATGCACGCCGCAAGGCGATGCTCGAAGCGGTGGAACGCTACTCGCTCATTTCGTGGTGGGAGGGCCGCGCGCCGGGCCGTTTGTTCGAAACTGACTGGCCGGGAGTTTCCGCGGTGGCCATCGACGGGCCTTTCGGCGGCGTCACGGTCATCACTTTTGCCCGCACGGATTATGGCGGCTATGCCTATGGCCACGCGGCCGAGGAATCCTTTGGCGCCGCCTGCGAACGCGCCGTGGTGGAACTCGCCCGCCATGAGTGGGTGCTGCGTTCGTCCTGGCTCAGTTTTGTCTCCGGCGAAAAGAGCGCGCCGACGGATCTGTTTGAGCGTCGCTGCCTGTATTTTTCATCGGAGGAGGGGCATGAGCACTTTCTGCGCCGCGTAACGGGTCGGCCGAGTGGCCCGATGCTGCGGCCAGACGTGGTGTGCGACCGCGACATTCCCGGGCCCTGGGCCGATTATGCCACGGTCTGGCGTTTTGCGCTGCGGCCCCCGTCGGACGGCTTCGTTCACGCCGGCGACGACTATTTTTTCTGGTGACAAACAATCCTTTCGGTGTCCACCCAATCGAATCTTCTTCGCCGCAACCTTGGCCCGGTGCTCCCGTGTCCAGGCGCGGACCGCAGGCCATCCGCATCCTGCATCTGGAGGACAATGAGCTCGATGCGGCGCTGGTGCGCAAGTTGGTGACCGCGGAATGGCCGTCGTGCCAGATCACGCTCGTTTCGAGCCGGTTTGCCTTCACGGGCGAAATCCAACTGCACCCGTTCGACCTGATCCTGGCGGACTATACCTTGGATTCATTCAACGGACTGGAGGCGCTCGCCATCGCGCAACAACGCGTGCCGGAGACGCCGTTCATTCTCTTGTCGGGCACCTTGAGCGAGGAGCGGGCGATTGAGGCGGTCCGCGCCGGTGCGCGGGACTACGTGGTCAAGGACCAGATCCGCCGCCTGACGACGGCCATTCACCGGGCGTTGAGGGAAAATGAGGAGCGGGGCAAACGCCAGCAAGCGGAGCGCTACAGCCGGGAACTGGCGGGCTTCCTGAACAAGGCGCGCGATGCCATCTTGGTGATTAACCTGGAAAACCAAATCACCTTTTGGAACCGCGGAGCCGAGCAGCTTTGCGGCTGGAACGCCGTCGAAGTCGCCAACCAGACCGCGGAGCAACTGTTCGGCCCGGCCGTCGCCAGCCAGATCGCGCGCGGCCTAAAAATCACCAGCGAGCAGGGCGAATGGTCCGGCGAACTCGAGCTCTGCACCAAGGGAGGACAGCTGCGCCTGGTGGAGTTTCGCATTTCCCTGATCAACGACGATCGCGGCCAGCCGCAGGCGCGGCTGGCGATTTGCACCGACCTGACCAAGCAGCGGCAGGCGGAACGCCGGATTCGCGAGCAGGCCGAAATGCTGGATCAGGCGCGCGAGGCCATCGTCATCACGAACATGGACGGTCAAGTGATCTACTGGAGCGCCGGGGCGCAGCGCATTTACGGCTGGCAGAGCGAAGAGGCGGCGGGAAAGACCGTCGAGGAACTGTTCCCGGGCGAAGCCGATATGGGCCGGTTACGCGGTGCGCGGGATATCACCCGGGCCCAGGGTGAGTGGCATGGCCTGATGCGTTTGAATGACCGGCTGGGCAAGCCCCGAACCGTCGAGATTCGGCGGACCCTGATTCGCGATGAGAGCGGCCGGGGCAAGGCCCACCTCAGCATTTCCAGCGATGTCACCGAGCAAAAGCGCCTTGAGGAGCAGCTCGCAAGGGTGCAACGGCTGGAGAACATCGGATTGCTGGCCGCCGGCATTGCGCACGACCTTAACAATATGTTGGCGCCCATGCTGCTGTCCCTGCCGGTGTTACGGGAAGCGGTGACGGACCGCCCGGCACTCCGGATGTTGGATCTCCTGGAACAAAGCGCAGCGCGTGGGACGGCGTTGATCCGACAGATTCTGGCCTTCGCCCGAGGTACAGGTGGGGAGCCCCAGCTCGTGCAGCTGCGGCATCTGCTGCGCGATACCAGTCTGTTCATCGCGGAAGCCTTCCCGAAGAACATCAAGGTGGAGGAGCGGATCGCGGCCGACTTGTGGCCCGTCAACGCCAACCCCTCGCAGCTGAACCAGGTCCTGTTGAACCTCTGCCTCAATGCGCGCGATGCGATGGCCGGGGGCGGCACTCTTTTTATGCGCGCGGAAAATTGCACCCTCGACGAGGTCACTGCCGGGGACATCGAGGGCGGGCGTCCCGGCAGGTTTGTCATGTTGCAAATCGAGGACACGGGCACCGGCGTTCCCGCCGAAGTTTTGGCCCACCTCTGGGAACCCTTCGTTACCTCCAAGGGCGCAGGCAAGGGCACGGGCCTGGGCCTCTCGACCGTGCGGGGCATCGTCAGCAATCACTCGGGTTTCATCCAGCTGGACACGATGCCGGGCAAGGGCACGTCGTTCCGGGTATACTTCCCAGCGGCGCCGGTCGCGAACTCCGTCCCCGCGACACCCTCACTCCAGCCGCCGCACGGCCACGGTGAACTTATCCTGGTGGTGGATGACGAACCGCCGATCCGCAATATGATCAGCGAAATGCTGACGCGGAATGGCTACCGCGTGCTGACCGCGAGCGACGGCGCCGAGGCCACGGCTTTTTTTGCCAAGCACGCGAACGAAGTGCGCCTCGTGATCTCGGACCTGAATATGCCCAACCTGGACGGCGCGATTCTGACGCAGGTCCTGAAACGCATGAATCCCAATGTACGGGTGCTGATTGTGAGCGGCTTGTCCGCCCCGCAGGATAGCCGTCCAGCGTTCCGGCCGGAGAATTTTACCGGGGCCTTTCTGCGCAAGCCGTTCAAATCCGACGATCTGTTGCGGAAGACCGCCGACTTGCTGCAAAGGCCGGCGACCCCCGCGGCCGCAAGCTGAGCGCAACGCGAGGCGGGGGCGGTTGGGCGGGGCGCCGCCGGGAAAAAGCTCGCGGCGGTCCGGGACTGCAACCAAACCGAAAACCGACCCCACGACGCCGGGCAGGCGCCGGAAATCAAGCCCCTGATTTCTGCTGGCCGAAGGAGCGTTGCCGTACCCCCATGAAAACCCGCCGTGATTTTATCCGGACGACAGCGCTTGGAGCGACTGCCGCCACCGTTTTACCCCGCCTCTTGGATGCTGCGCCGACGCCTGGTGCAGCCGCATCGGGAGCGTCAGCCGCGTTCGCGCCCGCGACTCGCCGCGTGCCTACGGAACGGCATGGCAACCTCTTCAACGGGGATACCTGCACGTATTTCTACAACCCCGAGATCTGGCTGCCGGAGGGCGGTCCCTACACCGCGAAGGTAATCCACCGCTATGTCGAGATGCTGGCCGGCAACGGCATTGACACGTTTTTGATCAACGCGAACGCCTCGAAGGCGTGGTATCCCAGCAAAGTGATCCCGACGATTCTCGACGGGTACACGCGCGGGGACCGGGAGTTTTTCCGCGCGCATGCGATCTGCGTGGGCATTACCAAGCCTGAGGAGGTCGAGGCGTTCATGGACAAGCAGATTGTATTTTATAACCACTATCTCGACCTGGTGGAGGCGGGCGTGGACTGGTTGGCTGAAACCTCCACGGCCTGCCGGCAGCGCGGGGTGGCCCCCTGGGTGAGCATCCGCATGAACGACCTGCACGGGCACCGCAATTTCCCGGGGAGTTTCTTCAACCTCCCGATGTTGAAGCGGAAGGAAATGCGGCTGCACCACAGCACGTATCCGGGCATGGCCGGGGACCTGACGTATCGCGAGGGACTCAATTACGAACTGAAGGAAGTGCGCGACTTCATGTTCACCCAGATTCGCGAGGTAGTGGAGGACTACGATTTTGATGGGCTTGAGATCGACTGGTGGCGGCAACCGCTCTGCTGCGAGCCGACGGCTTCGCTGCAGACCCTGGCGATGATGACGGACTGGTTCCGCGAAGTGCGGGCCATGACCGAACGGCGCGCCGCGAAAACGGGGCGGCCGTATTATCTCGGCATGCGGATTCCCGGCCGGCTTGAGACGTTGAAGAGCATCGGGATCGATGTGGTGACCCTGTGCCAGGAAGGGACCCTCGATTTCATTTGCCCCTCCGGATTCTGGCGCACGGCGTGGGATATGCCGCATGACGACCTGCGCCGTCAGGTGGGGGAGCGCACGACGATTTACGGGGTCATCGAGGAGGGCGCCAATGCGATTCCCACCTGGTCGCCGCAGTACAACCTCACGAAGGAAATTCGCTATATTTCCTCAAGTCCTGAAATGCTCCACGCCAATGCTGCCGGCAAGCTCGTGCTCGGCGCGGACGGCATCGAGTGGTTTAACTTTTACGTCGGCGACCAGGCCAAGGTGCCCGGTATCGGGTCCAATTATGCGTTGCTGCGGGACATCCACCGCCTCGAATTTCTGCGCGGCCGGGAGAAGCACTATACGTTTGCGGACCGGGGCTTCACTGGCCTGTCCCAGCCGCCCTTCGAGGCGCCCCCGCAGGTGCCGGTGATTTTGCAGAAGAACTGGCGTCAATCCTTCCGGCTGCCCATGTCCGCCGAGCCGGGCGACCGGGGGCTGCGGCTCGTGATCCAAGTCGTCCTCAGTCGGGGTGCAGGGGTGGAACCCGTGCCGGTTTCCATCAACGGTTGCTGGCCCCAAGCGGTCAGCACGGCCAATGACCGGCTGTTGTTTCCCTGCGGCTCGCTGACGCACCACGTGAAGGATCACGTGGGGCACGATTACACTTTCCCGCTCACCCTCGTGCGCGACGGATGGAATGAAATCACCGTCGAAAATACCAGCGACCATCCGCTCACGGTCGTCTGCATTGAGCTGGGCGTCATGGCCGCTCCCGCCCAGTCGGGATTGGCTTGAGACTCGTGGGAATGCCCGGCGATCAGGTCGGGACATTAAAGATCGTGCCCTGTTTGCCGCCCATGACCTGGGCACGGTGGATGGGGGTCACGGTTTCGCCCGTCGCCCAATCCACCATCCAGAAATTACAAAAAAGTGTCAGCTCGGGCGTGTTGTCCCGTCCATACTTGAACATCAGCTGATAAGAATGCCCGGCGCTGGCCGTCAGCGCGAGGGTGGCTCGCGCCTTGAAATTCGAAAAACGATACTCAGCCATGATGGCATGTTTCCCGGGCGTCAGGGCGATGGCTTGGTCCCAATGGTCCCGGGCACCGCTCACCGACTGCAGGTCGATCATATAGACGAAACCCGTGTGTTCTTCGCCAAACAGACCTCCCTCGGTGAACCGGGAGCCCTTCAAGGTAGCGACAGATGCACCGGCGACGGGCGCCTGATAGACGTCGGCGGAAGGTGGTGGGGGAGCGGTAGCGCAGCCGGCCAGCAACGTGACAAGACCGGCGGCGAGTAATACGGGGTGAAGTGACAGCATAAGTTCGAATAGACCGAACTAAACGGGGTTAGGCGGTCAAGAGAGCAGTATTCGATCCTGGGGTCCGATGACGCTTTGGAGCTGTCCTAAACGATGCATACGGAGGCACCGCTCAGCCGGACTCATCCAGTTGGAACAGAAGAATCGCCGCACAAATCATTGTCTAGCAACGCCAATATCCATGATTTCTCGTCTGCTATGCAGTTAACTTTTCGGTCTGACCGCCATCCTCGTAGTTCGGCTTCAACTGCATGAGTCCGGCTCAGGGCTGTTCGTCATGCCGATATCGTGTCAGCCCGACGATCCCGACAGATTATAGCCTCGGAATAACCTTGATGCAGGGAGGTTGAAAATTGGTGCCAGAGGCCGGGATTGAACCGGCGACCAAAGGCTTATGAGTCCTCTGCTCTACCACTGAGCTACTCTGGCATTCCCACCTTGCCATCGCCCTGCCGGTCAAATGGCCGGCCGGCACAAAGGCAAGAGCGGCGTAATTAGGTTCGGTCGCTCGGCCCCGGCAAGCAAAATGGTGGGCTCCGCGCTCAGCGGGTTGGGAGCCGGACAGCAGAATGGCCGGATGGGTTACCCCAGGCCGGCCATCAGGGCTCCTCTCGTTTGAGAGAGTCGGGTGGTGATCAGGCGCTCTTGGACAGGTAGAAGCCGAAGACGCACCAGAAGAACACCAGCGTGGCGTAGGAGGGGATGTGCGCCCGGAAGGAAAACTTCGTCAGGCGGCTTTTGTCCTCATTCTTCCAGAACCACTGCAACACCAGGCGTTCCACCCAGACGGAAAGGAAAAACGCGGGCACGAGCATCACAATCGCGGCGGCGGGCACCATCCAGTAGAGATCACGGCCGCTGTGGACCAACCAAGGCGCCTGCACGGTCACCGCGTAGAGTTTCTTCCACCACGTGGTGAGACTGTGGACGTCATTGCCACCAACCAGCTGCTGCGCTGACAGCCAGAACGCCCAGAGGAGGGGAAAGCCGATCAGCATGGACGTAAAATTGGAGGCCGAGATCGGGCCGAGCGCCTGGCCCATCGTGAGGCCGAGAATCTTTTTGGCGGAATACGCCTCGATCAAAACGATCGGCACGAGGGCCACAAAGATGGCAAGCATGTGCCAGAAAAGCATCGGCATGCTGGAGTCGGCGAGAGAGGGGATGTTCATGGGAGAATGTGCGTTGGCGGATTAACAGTGCACGAGGAAGTTCGCCCCCCGAAAAGCACGGCGCGAGTGAAATGCGGTTTGGCTGCTTTAACTTACAGTTCCTTTACGCCATTCTGTAAAAGAATTGGTATGAAGCTTACAGGCGGTGATTTACGTGACACGCCGGTGCTGCGAAGCCTTGGAGCACACGTCTCTCAGTCTCGCAATCCTGTCGAGGGATGCCAGCCTCTCAAAGTTCGGCCAACAATGCGCGCAGCTCGCGTTCCGGGTCCTCATGCTGTTGCTCCACCGCGAGGCGCAGGGCATCGATCAGGAGGGGCCTCGCCTCGGCAGGGCGGCCGAGCTGGAGCAGCAATTTGCCGAGGAGGATGCGCGGCATCATCCAGTCCGCCCGGCTCGCGGCGCAAAATTCCAAATGGGGCACCGCCTCCCGCAGGCGGGCTTCGTTAACGAGGGCCTGCGCGAGGCTGAAACGAAACAGCGGATTACTCGGCTGCGACGTGACGAGCGCCTGGAACTGCTCCGTGCGTGACGCCATGCGTCAGCTGACGTCATCCACGAAAATCAGCACGCCCGTGGCGTTGTCGGGCCCGCCGCGACGAACGGCGAGCGTGACGATCTCTTGCAAAAGTTCCTCGGGCGTCGAATCCCGTTCAACGATCTCGGCCAGCTCGGAGTCGCGGACCAGGCGCGTGACCCCATCCGTGCAAAAGAGATAACGATCCCCTTTTTCAAGGGGACGGTTGATGATGTCGACCAGCGGCGGCGTGGGCTGGCCGATGCAACGGGTAAGCGCGTTGCGGTTGGCCTCGTGATAATAAACGGTTTCGCCCCGGGCGCGACGCATGCGGGCCTCGTTCTCAACGGAGTGGTCCTCGGTCAGCAACTGGAGCCGGGCGCCGCGCAGCCCGTAGCAGCGGGAATCGCCGACATGGGCGATCTGCAGGTTGTTGCCCTTGATGTAGCCAAACGTCAGGGTCGAGCCGATGCCCATGCTGGGGCTAATCTTAATACCGAGGTTGTGTACACTCAGGTTGATCTGGTGCACCAAGGCGATGAGATCGATGGTCGCGTCCGGCGACTGTCCGCTGATACCCGCAACCACTTCATCCACAGAACATTGGGCGGCGTCGGCTCCACCGGGCAGGCCACCCACCCCGTCCGCCACGCCATAGATCATGGAAGGGATTTCGAGGACGTAGCGGTCCTCATTTCGTTGGCGGACACGGCCGATATCAGTGAGCGCAGCAGCGCGAATCGAAGGCATGTAGTTGGCTAAGGTTGGCCGGGTGGGAGATTAAGCGAAAGGATGAAATTGTTCGGCGCGGGTCTCCTGAGTCAACTTGGTAAACTGGGTCCGGGGCAGACTCTCGATAAAGAGCGCGCCGTAGGCTTTAGCGAGGATGCGGGAATCGAGAATGGTGATAACCCCTTTGTCGGTCGCCGTGCGGATCAACCGGCCGGCTCCTTGGCGGAATTTAATCAGCGCATCGGGCAAGGTGAGCTCGTTGAACGGATTGCCGCCGTGGTCGCGGATCCATTCGCTGCGGGCCTCGGTGACGGGATGCGTGGGCAGGTCAAACGGCAGGCGCGTGATGATCACTTGGGAGAGCGACGGACCTGGCACGTCCACCCCCGCCCAAAAGCTGTCCGTGCCAAAGAGCACGCCATTGCCCGCGGCTTGGAGTTTGCGCGTGAGTTCGGTGCGCGAAAACTCCTCACCCTGCATGAGAAAAGGCCGCTTCTCTCGTGAAAATTCCGGGGCCAGCGCATCCGCCACGAGGCGCATGTCATTGTAGCTCGTGAACAGCACCAGCGTGCCCCCTTTCACGCGCAACGTGCAGAAACGGATGTAATCGATGAGTGACTCGATCGCCAGTCGCGCGCCTTGCGGCGAGGGCAGGGGCACGTCGGCCGCCACGTAAACCCGCATGTGGCGGTCAAAATCAAACGGCGACTGCACCACGACGGCGCGTGCCTCAGTCGCCCCGATGCGCTGCTGGAACGGCAGGATCTGCCCGCCCATCGCAAGGGTGGCACTCGTAAAGATTACGGCGGTGTGGCGCTCGAGCAATTCCTCGCGCAGGTAGGGCGCCACGTCGATCGGCGCGGTCCGGAGCGTGACGATGTTCTGCCGCCGTCCCGAGCGCTCGAGCCAGAAGACGAACTTGTCGTCCGCCACCGCCAGCCACTGCTTCAGGCTGGTCTGGTAGGTTTTCAGGCGGCCGCGTTGGTCGAGCAACTCATCGCGTTCCCGTCCCTCTTCGAGTTGGTCGGCGCGCGCGCCCACCGCCTTGATCAACGCGAGCAGCGGCGCGTCGAGCCACGGGTCGCAGTCGAGGGGATCGCGCACGCGGACCACAGGCTGTTTGTCGAGGAGCTTGTCCCGCAGGAAACCAAAAAACTGCTCCGCCGCTTCCAACGCATCCACGACCAGCTGTTGCTCAAACGCGCCGCCGTGCTTGGCGAGCAGGCCGCGCCGGGTCTTGGGGTTGAAGAGATACTTGAGCATGCGGTCCGTGCCGTAACTGCTGAGCCGCAGGCCGAAGTGGTCGGTCGCAACCTCCGGCACGGTGTGGCCCTCGTCGAGCACGACAAAATCGTCGGGAAACAGCACGCCGCGCGAACTGCCTTTCTCGGCGGCGCCCCCCGCATTGAGGTGCGCGAAGAGCAGCGAGTGGTTGACGATGATGACTTGGGCCAGTCGCAACCGCGCGCGGACGCGTTGGTAGAAGCAGCGTTCGCCGTCGCAGTGCTTGCGCGAGCACGCGGAAGAGTCGGCGCTGACCCATTCCCAGACCTCCGACGCAGGCGGAGGCGAGAGCTCGTGCCGCAGACCATCGCGCGAAGTCTCGGCCCACGTGGCGATGCGCTGCAGCTCGGTATGTTCCGGCGAGGCAAACAGCTCCTGCTTGTCCCGCAGCGCCGCGGCGAGTCGCGTGGTGCAGCAGTAGTTGGATTTGCCCACGAGGACGGCGCTTTTGAAATCGGCGTAGGGTTGCAACTCAGGCGTCGAGCGAAACACCCGGCGGCAGAGCGGCAGGTCCTTCGATTCCAGCTGCTCCTGTAAGGAGATCGTGTGCGTCGAGACGATCATCTGGCGCGACTGGTCAACCGCGTGGATGATGCCGGGCAGCAGGTAGGCGAGGGACTTGCCCACGCCGGTGCCGGCCTCGAACAGCAGCGGTTCGTCGGCTTTCAGCGCGGCGGCGACGGTGCGGGCCATCTGCTCCTGTTGAGGTCGATGTTCCAGCTGCAGACCGTCGTGCAACCAGCCGCCCTCGGCGAAGATCTTGGCGGCGAACTCGGTCGCGTGGCTCGGCGGCGGAGCCGGAGGTGATGCGTCGGTGTCGTCGTGCAGGCCAATCATGAGCGGAGTTCGTTCAAGATTGGTGCGCTCCCCGGGGGTGCAAATGAATTTGCGGGATTGCACCGACCGGGCCAGCTTCCCCGCGATGTTGCCGAAAGACCACACTGCGGGCTGGGTGGACGAGCTGGTGCAGTTTCTGCGCTCCCAGCCCGAGATCAGCGCCATGCGGGTCGATCCGGACTCGCACCATGTCTCGGTCGCCACGATCGGGCCGGTGGATCTCGCAGCGTTGGAAGCGAAGCTGGCAGCGACCATTGCGGCAGTTGAAACGAAGCATGCGGCGAAGCTGACGAGCCTGGCCCCGGCGGGGTTTCTGCTGCGCCGCGAGGGCAGCGCGACGGTCATCGGCCGCGAAACCTGCGAGACGGCGCAAAAGCTCTGGCTCTGGCGCGAGATGGAATGGCCGGAGATCAAGGCCGAGCCCACAGCGGAGGATCAGGAATGGCGGACACTGGCGGTCCTCGCGGCGGTCTGCGGCGCCTTCGGCGTGGCCGGCGGGCTCTCCATGTATTTTTTGCCGGGTTTGCCCTGGCTGGCGCGGGTGCTGTTGGGCATCGGACTTGTGACGGGCGCGTGGGACGCGGTCGGGGATACGCGCGAGAACCTGAGCAAAGGGCGGATCGACATCCATTTCCTGATGCTCGCGGTGGCCGTGGGCGCCGTCTTCATCGATGCGTGGGGCGAGGCGGTGTTGCTGCTGTTCTTGTTTTCCGCCTCGGGGGCGATGGAGGAATACGCCTTCGACCGCACCCAGCGCGAGGTCAGTGCCTTGCTCAAGACCTCGCCCAAGCGCGCCACGGTGGTTTCGGCGGAGGGCAAGGAGAGCGAAATCGCGGTGGAAACCCTGCAAATCGGCCAGCGGGTTCGCGTGAAGCCTGGCGAGGCGTTTGCCGCGGATGGCGCGGTTCTGACCGGCCGGAGCGCGAGTGATGAATCCACGCTGACCGGCGAGGCGACCCCCGTCGAGAAAGGCACGGGCGACCAGGTTTTCAGCGGGACGATCAATCTCTGGGGCGCGCTCGACTATGAGGTCGTGCGTCTGCCGGCCGAGAGTACTCTGCAAAAGGTCATCCGTCTCATCCAGACGGCGCAGAAGCTCAAGGCCCCGAGCGAGCGGTTCACGGATAAATTTGGCACGGGCTACACCTATGCGGTCATTGGTGGTTCATTTGTGATGTTCCTGGTGTGGTGGCTGGGTTTTCAGCTGCCGCCGTTCGAAAATACCCCCGAGGTCCGCTCGGCGTTTTATCGCGCGATGACGCTCATGGTCGTCGCGAGCCCATGCGCGTTGGTGCTTTCGATTCCCTCGGCGATCCTTGCGGCGATCGCCTGGGGTGCGCGGCATGGCGTATTGTTTCGCGGGGGTGCCGCCATCGAGAAACTAGCTGAGATCAATGTCGTGGCCCTCGACAAAACCGGCACGCTCACCACGGGGGAACTCACCGTCGTGGGCTACGAGAGTTTTCCTGCCGGCCGCGAGCAGGAGGTCATGGAGCTGGCCTACGCGCTGGAGGCGAAGTCGGAGCATCCGCTGGCGCGGGCGATTGTCCGTGACGCCAAGGCCCGCGGAGTGCGGGTCGTGGAGATTTCCGATTTCCAGAACATCGTCGGCGCCGGAGTGCGCGGGAGCCTGAGCGGGGCGCAATTGCTGCTCGGTCGGCGTGAGCTGCTCGAAGCCGGGCCGCTCGCCGAATGGGCCGAGAAACTGCCCCCGGCGTCCGCTGATCTCTCTGAAATCTGGGTCGTCGGAAAGGATGTGCTCGGACGCGTCCTGCTGCGCGACCAGATCCGCGCGAAGTCCCGGGCCGTGCTCGCCGAATTGAAGCGGCTCGGCATTCACACGGTCATGCTGACCGGCGATCGCCGGCAGGCGGCCGAGGCCGTGGCCAAGGAGTTGGGTCTGGGGGAAGTGCGCGCCAATCTCACGCCCGAGCAGAAGGTCGAGGCCATCCTGGAACTCCGGAAGAGTGGGGGCGGACGGAAAGTGGCGATGGTCGGCGACGGCGTGAACGACGCGCCGTGTCTCGCCGTGGCGGATGTCGGCGTCGCGATGGGCGCGCGCGGCAGCGATGCGGCCCTGGAGCAGGCGGAGGTGATCCTGATGCACGACCGCATCGAGAATTTTCTGGCGGCCGAACGGCTGAGCCGCCGTGCGCGGTCGATCATACGCCAGAACCTGACGATCTCGCTCGGCGTGGTGATCATCATGGTCGTCGCGACCGCGTGGGGCGCGGTGCCGCTCGCTATCGGCGTGGCCGCCCACGAAGGCAGCACGCTGGTGGTGTGCCTAAATTCGCTGCGGTTGCTTTTTGGCAAGAACGCTTAGGCGGGAAAAAGATGAATCTAGCTTGTCCATGCTGTGGATTCCGCACGAGAGCTCTGGACCTTTGTCGGCGAGACTAACCCAGCGTCCTCATACTGGCGAAGATCCTCCGGCCCAATAGCTGGGAAGCTAATCGGCGATTAAGACCTGGTCGCCGGTGCGTACCTGTTCGTAGAGCTCGATTATCTCGGTGTTCTGCATCAGGACGCAGCCTGCGCTCATCCTTTCGCCGATCCGGTCTTCATGGTTCGTGCCGTGGATATAGACGTAGCGGGCGTGGGTATCCACGTCGCCGCCGAGATTCACTTCGGGCTCGAGGCCGCGGAGCCACAGGATCCGGGTCGTGATGAAATTCGTGTTGGTGTCGGCATCGGGAAATTCGGAGTAGTGCTTGCCGGTCGGGACGCGAGACTTGAAGACCACACCCGGCGGCTGGCCTTCTCCGATGCGTTCGGCGATTTCGTGGAGACCGCGCGGCGTGCCCAGTGAGTCCTTGATGTTCGAGGGCGGCTTGCGGGAAGTGGAAACAGCGTAGCTCTTTACCAATTTGCCGTGGTGGAAGAACTGCAGGGTGGAGGGGCCGAGCCGGACCACGATAATCCGCGCTGCGGGCTTGATACCGAGACGGAGGCAGGTTTTGGTGACCTGTTCCATTGGAGAAATCATCGTGAAAACATCATCCTTCACTGTCGGCATCGTCGGCGCCACAGGCGCTGTGGGTCAAGAGCTGCTTCAGCTCCTGGCTCAACGTAATTTCCCGGTGTCAACGCTGCGGCTCTTCGCCTCGGCGCGGTCCGCGGGCAAAGTCGTGGAGTTTTCCGGCAGGAAAGTCACCATCGAGGAGGCCCGGCCGGGCGTGTTCGGGGAGATTGACGTGGCGTTTTTCGCCGCGGGCGGTCCCATCACGCGCGCCCTCGCGCCCGACGCGGTCAAGGCGGGCTGTCTTGTGATCGACAAGAGCTCCGCGCTGCGCATGGACCCGAATGTCCCTCTCGTCATTCCCGAGATCAACCCGGAGGCGCTGCGCACCCATCAGGGCATCATCGCCAATCCGAATTGCTCGACGGCGGTCACCCTTATGGGTCTGTGGCCGCTGCATCAGGCGTTTGGCCTGAAGCGTTACTTTTGCTCCACCTATCAGTCGGTGTCGGGCACCGGCGCCGAGGCAGTGCGCGAGCTCGAGGGCCAGGTCCAGGCGCACGTCGCGGGCTCGCCGATCGCCCACAAGGTTTATCCGTATCAGATCGCGTTCAACGCCATCCCCCAGGTCGATACCTTCGGGCCCAACGGCTACACCGGCGAGGAAACCAAGATGATGCTCGAAAGCCGCAAGATCATGGGCCTCCCGGAGCTGCGTGTTTCCGCCACCTGTGTCCGGGTGCCGGTGGTGCGGGCTCACTCGATTTCCGTGCAGGCCGAGTTCGAGCGTCCCGTAAACGTGGCCGCGGCGCGGGCCGCGATCTCCGCGTTCTCCGGGGCGCAGCTCGTGGATGAGCCCGCGCAGGGCAAGTATCCGACTCCGCTCGATTTCGCCCGGCAGGTGAAGTGTGGCGTCGGCCGCATCCGCATCGATACCGCGCTCGACAACGGCCTTTCTTTCTGGGTCACCGGCGACAACCTGTGGAAGGGTGCCGCGCTTAACGCGCTGCAGAACGCCGAGCTCATGATCCGCGAGGGCCTGCTCAGGCCGAAAGCGGCCGTGGTTATGACATGACCCGCCGGGGCCGGGCTGGAATAATGCCTTGTCATAACCGCCCTGCGATTGCTTAGCTGCACCCTCGGTTCGGACGCCTAGCTCAGTTGGTTAGAGCATCTCGCTTACACCGAGGGGGTCGGGGGTTCGAGTCCCTCGGCGTCCACCAGTCCCCTTCACCCATCCAACCCTCACCCATGCGACATACGATCTCTGTCATCGTTGAGAACAAGTTCGGCGTTCTGGCGCGCGTTTCCGGGATGTTTTCCGGCCGCGGCTTCAACATCGACTCCCTCAACGTCGCCCCGATGCATGACCCGTCGACCTCGCGGATCACCGTCGTCCTGAAGGGCGATGACGCCGCGCTCGACATGGTCATCAAGCAGCTCCGGAAGCTGGTCAATGTGGTCGACGTCCTCGACTTCAAGGAAGGCCAGGCCGTCGCGCGTGAGCTCGTGCTGGTCAAGGTCAAGGCCGACAACCGCACGCGTCCCGAGTTGCTCCAGATCAAGGACATCTTCCGCGCCAAGATCGTACACCTCTCGGCCGACGCCATCATCATCGAGGCGACGGGCGACGACGAAAAAGTCACCGCGCTGCTCGGCCTGCTCGAGCCGTTCGGCATCATCGAACTTGCCCGCACCGGCCGACTCGCGCTCCGGCGCTGAGCGCCGAAAGCTTTAAGCGCTAAGCTTTAAGCCAATCTCCCCGACTAAAACCCCAACTCAAACCCGCAAACCAAGCTTAGCGCTTAGCGCTCAAAGCTTACCGCTTTCCCCACCATGCCCGCTAAAGTCTACACCGATAAAGACGCCGATCTCGGCGTGTTCAAAAATAAGACCCTGGCCATCCTTGGCTACGGTTCGCAGGGCCACGCCCACGCGATCAACCTGAAGGAGAGTGGCTGCAAGGTCATCATCGGCCTCTATCCCGGCTCCAAGTCCAAGGCCGTCGCCGAACAGCACGGCTTCGAGGTCTACGACACCGCCGAGGCTGTCCGCCGCGCCGATGTTATCATGGTCGGCCTGCCCGACATGAAGCAGGCGGATGTCTACAAATACGACATCCTGCCCAACCTGAAGAAGGGTAAGACGCTGGCGTTCAGCCACGGCCTCGCCGTGCACTTCGGTCTCATCAAGCCCCACAAGGACATCGACATCATCATGATCGCGCCGAAGGGCCCGGGCCACATGGTCCGCCGCCTCTACGCCGAGGGCAAAGGCATGCCGGCCCTCATCGCCGTCGCGCAGGACAAGTCCAAGACGGCCAAGAAGCAGGCGCTCGCCTGGGCCAAGGGTATCGGCTCGACCCGCGCCGGCGTGCTCCAGACCACGTTCAAGGAAGAGGCCGAGACGGATCTCTTCGGCGAGCAGGCCGTCCTCTGCGGTGGCGCCAGCGCCCTCGTGCAGGCGGGCTTCGAGACCCTCGTCGAAGCCGGCTACCAGCCCGAGATGGCGTATTTCGAGTGCCTCCACGAGCTGAAGCTCATCTGCGACCTCATGTATGAGAGCGGCATCGCCGGCATGCGTTTCTCGATTTCGGAAACCGCCAAATTCGGCGACATCACCCGGGGCCCGCGCATCGTGAACAAGAAGACCAAGGCCGAGATGAAGAAGATCCTGAAGGAGATCCAGTCGGGCAAGTTTACCCGGGAGTGGGTCAAGGAGTACAAGGGCGGCCTGAAGAAATACAACGCGCTGCTCAAGAAGGGCGAAAAGCACCAGATCGAGAAGACCGGCGCCTACCTCCGCGGCATGATGCCCTGGATGTCCAAGAAGAACCTCAAGGGCGTGCAGGCTTCGTACAACTAAGCGCCCGCCATTGCCAAATTCCCCGGGGCGCAGACACTGCTCTGCGCCCCTTTTTATTTCCCGATGAGCCAACTCATCCTCGCCACCCGAAAGAGCCCGCTCGCCCTTGTGCAGACCGGAATGGTTGCCGCGCATCTGCGCATCGCGCTCCACGTCGAGACCGAAGAGCTGCGCATCGTGACCACGGGCGACAAGCAGGCCGACTGGTCGCTGGAACAAAAGGGGGGCAAGGGACTCTTCACCGGCGAACTCGAGCAGGCGCTGCTGCGGGGTGAGGCCGATGTGGCCGTGCACAGCACCAAGGATCTGCCGGGCGAAATGCCCGCGGGTCTGGCCATTGCCGGCTACCTGCCGCGGGAGGATCCGCGGGACGTGTTGATCGTGCGCGCGGGCTTGGCGGCACCTCAGACCATCGCCACCGGCAGCCCGCGGCGCCGGCTGCAGATTGCAAAACTGTTTCCGGGAGTGGAATTTACCGAGATCCGCGGCAACGTGGACACGCGTCTCCACAAGATCGCCGAGCAACGCGTTGCCGATGGCACCATCCTGGCGTCAGCCGGCCTGAAGCGGCTCAGGATCGCGAGCTGGGCGGGACTGGACTTTCGTCCGCTGGGTTTTGAGCAGATGGTACCGGCCGTGGGGCAGGGCGCCATCGCCGTACAGTGTCGCACCGCGGATGCCGCGCGACTCGCTGCGGCGTTTGATGCCGTCACGGCCAAGGGCATTGCGCTCGAGCGCGCCTTCCAACACACGCTCGGCGGTGGTTGCCACACCGCTTTCGGGGTCCATGCCGTGGCGGCGGAATTGTTTTTCTTTCACGAACAAACCGGGCTGCGCCGACTGCCGCTGGCAGCTGCGGACCTGGACGCGCCGGCGCAGACGGCGGCGCGGATCCTTAAATCCTTGGGACTTACATGAGCTCACTCACTCTCACCGGCCGGCGCATCGTGCTGACGCGCGCCAGCGACCAAAATTCCGAGCTGCATGCGAAACTCGCCGCCTTGGGTGCCGAGGTGCTGGAGCTCCCGCTGATCCGCGTGAGCAAGTCGGTGAAGAACGACGATCTCGCCGAGGTTTTCCCCGAGCTCGGAAGCTATGACTGGATCGCGTTCACCAGCGCGAATGGGGTCCGCTATTACTTCGAGGAGTTTTTCCGCGTGTTTGAAGACATCCGCTCGCTCGGCCTCATCCGGATCGCCTGCGTGGGTGAGGCGACGGCGAAGGCGGTCAAGGCCCTGCACCTGCGCGTGGAATGTCAGCCCGTGATCGCCACGGGCGAAGCCCTCGCCGCGGAGCTCATCGCGACGGGCAGCCTCGACAGCGCCAAGATCCTCGTCGTCACGGGCAACCAGAACCGGGAAACCCTTGTGTCCAAGCTTGAGGAAGCCCGGGCCATCGTCGATTGCCTGCAGGTTTACCAAACCGACAAAAACGACCTCACCGCCGACCCGGCCGCAGCGGATTTCCGCGCGCGCGGCGCGGACGCGATTCTCTTCGCCAGTTCGTCTGCGGCGCAGTCCTTTGCCGACCAGGCCGCCGCGCTCCAGTTGGCCAAGGACGCCCGCCGACCCTTGGCCGGGAGCATCGGGCCGCAGACCAGTGAGACGATGAAGAAGATCGGCGTGCCGGTTGACTTCACGGCCAAGGAGCCGGGACTCGACCCGCTGGTGGCGGCGACCGTGAAGGCCTTGGGTTCACGCAAGACCTGACCGGCGGACGAGACCATGCAACGGCTCCTCGTGATCCTCTTCCCCGGCGATCATCGGCGCAGTTGGGCAAGTCTGATCGGACGGGCGGCGGTTCTGCTGTTTTTGGTCATCTGGACGTGGCCGTATTTCACGGTGCGCCTCGTGGACCTTGGCCAGGAACCGGGCGTCATGCATCCCGTCCATCTCGTGATTCACGAGGCCGGCCACACGATCACGGCGATGCTGACCAACAACCGCACCCTGATTGTCTTCATGGGCAGCGGCCTGCAGGTGCTGTTCCCCCTGGTCGTGACGATCGCATTCTATCTTAAGAACAAGGACGCGTTTGGTTCCGCGTTCGGCCTGTGGTGGACCGCCCACGCCACTCTCGACGTCGCGCCTTACATCGGCGACGCCCGGTCGTTGAATCTCCAGCTGCTCTCCGGCGGGACGGGCAAGGAAGTCGAGGGCCATGATTGGGAGTATCTCCTGACGCACTGGCACGCCATGGGGCGGGATGTTTACATTGCGCACGACGTGGCGGCGACGGCGCGCGTGGTCATGGTCCTGGCCTTTGCCTGGGCCCTCGGCTCGTTGATTTACGACGCTTACATGCGTGATGCCCCCGACGCGACGTCCACCGATCCCAGCGTCTAGCCTGCTCCACGAAACTCTGACGGATTGCCATGGCCGGATGACGCTGCCATCTTTCACCTCTTCCATGAAAGTCCCTTTCCTCGACCTCAGCCTGCAGCACCGGCGCCTCCGCACCGCAGCGTTGGCGGCCCTGACGGCCACCTACGATGCCACGCGCTTCTGCCTCGGCAAGGACGTCGAGGATTTTGAAAATAACTTTGCCTCCACTCTCGGCTATCCGCGCGTGCTGGGCATGAACAGCGGCACGGCCCCGCTGCACGTGGCGTGCATGCTGGCGGGCTTCGGTCCCGGGGATGAGATCATCACCGCGCCGTTCACCTTCATCTCGTCGGCGTGGGGCATCAATTACGTCGGAGCCAAGCCCGTCTTCGCCGATATTGAGGAAGGCACTTTCAATCTCGATCCCGCCAAGCTCGCCGCCGCCGTCACGCCGCGGACCAAGGGCATCATCGTGGTCCATCTCTTCGGCCAACCCGCGCGTATGGACGAAATCATGGCGGTCGCGAAGCAGCACAACCTCTTCGTCATCGAGGACTGTGCGCAGGCGGTCGGTGCAAGCTACAAGGGCACCCCTGTGGGCCTCACTGGCGATGTGGGCACGTTCAGCTTTTATCCGACGAAAAATCTCGGCGGCTGCGGCGAGGGCGGGGCGTTCGTCTCGCGCCGTGAAGAGCTTCACACCCGGGCCCGGCATATCCGTGTCCACGGCTCGGACCGCCGTTATTATCACGACATCATCGGCGGCAATTTCCGCATGGATGGCTTCCAGGGCGCGTTGCTCAACGTCAAGTTGCCGCATCTCGCCGCCTGGACGGCCCGTCGCCAGGCGATTGCGGCGCGGTATCTGGCCGGGATCAAACTCGCCGGGGTGCGCCTGCCGGCGCAGCCCACTTATGGCAAATCTGTCTTCCACCAATTTACGATCCGTCACCCGCGTCGCGACGCGCTGCGCGAGCACCTGACGAAGCACGAGATCGGCACCGATTTGATCTATCCGGTGCCGTTGCACCTGCAGAAATGTTACGCGGACCTTGGTTACGGCGAGGGTTCGTTTCCCGTGGCGGAAAAGGCGGCGGCCACTTGCGTCAGCCTGCCCATCTTCCCGGAGCTCACGGACGCGCAGGTGGACCATGTCATCGCCAGCATCAACTCCTCCACCTCATGACCGACGGCGTCAGTTTAAAGGTCTGCGGTCTGACCACCCAAGCCGACGCGGAGTTTGCGGCCCAGGCGGGCGCGGACTTTCTGGGTTTCATTCTGATACCCGAATCGCCGCGATATCTGTCGCTAGGCAAGTTCGGCGGCTTTGCCACCCACCTGCCCAAGGGACGCAAAGTTGCGATTGCGCTTGAGCCTACCACGACGCAGCTCGCCGAGATGGACGCGGCCGGCTTCGATTTCTTCCAAATTCATTTCCGCCATGACGTTCCTGTGACGACGGTGGCGAGCTGGGCCGAAGCCGTGGGCAGCGATCGGCTGTGGCTTTCACCCAAGCTCCCGCCCGGCGTCAGCGTCCCGGCCGCCGTGCTGCCGTTCGCCAAGACGTTTCATTTCGACAGCTACCACGTCCGCAAATTCGGCGGGACGGGTGAGACGGGCGACTGGAGCAAATTCAAACGTCACCGCCGGCTGCACCCGAAGAAAACCTGGATCCTCTCCGGCGGACTCAATCCCACCAATATCAGCGATGCGCTCCGGCAGTCCGGGGCGCGATTTGTGGATGTGAACAGCGGCGTCGAATCGGCGCCGGGCGTGAAGGATCACGGAAAGCTGCAGCGCTTCGTGGAGAAGCTACACGAGCGTCGGGCTTGACGAGCCTTCGTGGGTCAGGAGCTGGCGCTTGATATCGCCGCCGAACGCGAAGCCGGTCAGCGAACCGTCGCTGCCAATGATGCGGTGGCAGGGCACAATCAGGGCAATGGGATTGGTCGCGTTGGCCCGGCCGATGGCGCGGGAGGCACCGGGATTGCCGAGCTCAGTCGCGAGCTGGCCGTAGCTGCGGGTCTCGCCGAACGGGATCCGCACCAGGGCGGCCCAGACCTTGTGCTGGAAAGGGGTGCCACTGGGCGCGAGCTGAAGTGTAAATTCCTGGCGCTGACCGGCGAAATATTCCGTCACTTCCGCCCGCGCGGCAGCGACGCGGGCCGGATCGTGGACCACGTCATCCGCGGCAAAGCGCTCGCGGAGTTCAGGCAGGCCGCCAAAGGCGGTGGCGATGACGGAGCCGTTGGAATCGACCGCGACGGAGAAGTCTCCGGCGGGTGTGGGAAAGGTGTCGTAGAATTGCCTCATGTGGGAATGGGTTGATTGAATTGCCAAAGATGCGTGGTAGCGAGGCTGCGATAGGGCGAAAACATCGCCATGAGCCGGCGGGTGGCATCGACGTCGGGACGCTCGTCGAGTTTGAGCAACGCGAGCAGTCCGCTCGTGACACCGGTGTCACCGAGCGGCACACAATCGGGCAGGCCAAGCGAGCGCATCATCAGATAGTTCACGGACCACGGGCCGAGTCCGCGAATGGCCAGCAGCGTGCGCTCGGCGCGCGTGGCGGACATCGTGCGCAAGGCCGTCAGATCGAGCTGGCCCGCCACGATAAGCCGGGCGGTTGAGATCACGTAGTCGGCCTTCTGACGGGAAAACTGCAACGGCATCAGGTCGGCTGGTTCCAGCGCCGCCACGGCCGCGGGGGTGGGCGGAGCATACAGTCCGTGGGCAAACACCGAACTGGTCCGCTCGATGAGCCGGCGCTTCAAGAGGCAGGCAAAGGCGAAATTGATTTGCTGGCCGATAATCGCCCAGAGCAGACCGTCGAACACGGACGGGGTCTGGCTGATGCGCAGCTCGCGCCGGTTTGCCACCAGGCGGGCCAGCCCGAGCTTTTTCGCGAGCCGGGCAAAGGCGGCGGCATCCTCATCCAAGCCGAGCAGACCGACCACTAAAGCATGGGCCTCGATGGCCGAGCCTCGGGAGATTTCCGCGCGGATGACGTCGGGCGCCAACTGCAAGGTCAGCAGGGTGGGCCCGTCGCTGAGCTGCACCACCGCCGTGTAGTTCGTTCCTTCGAGCCGCTCGGTCACACTGTGGATGTCCCGACTCAACGCGCGGTGGAGATAGGGCAGGAGGTAGCCCGCGGGCAGTGCTACGGCGAAACTCTTGGCGTCACGCAATTCGCGGTAGGCAGCGGGCGTGAGTCCGTTCAACCGGCGAAAGTTTTCATGAAACGCCGACAGCGCTTCAAACCCGGCGTCCAGTGCGATGCGAGACAGCGGCGACTTGGTCTCCAGCAACTGATGCTTGGCCGCGGTCATCCGGGCCCGCAGCAGCAGGTCGGCGGGAGTCGTGTGGTAGTGTTGCCGAAAGAGTTCGAAGACTCGCGTCGCGCCAAAACCCGACCGCCTCACGATGGCGCGGGCGTCGGTGAAGTTCGCGGGATTGCCCCTGACCTCCGCCACCAACGCCTCAATGGTCTCCAGCACAGGATCCGCGCCGCGGGCAAAGTCATCGGGGTGGCATTTCTTGCAGGCGCGCAGTCCCGCCTCCCGGGCGGCCTCACAGGTCGGAAAGAAGCGGACATTGGCGGGCTTGGGTTTCCGCGCCTTGCACGCCGGCAGGCAGTAGATGCCGGTCGTGAGCACGCCGGTGAAGAAACGGCCGTTGTAAGCCGCGTCCCCTGCCAGCACCCGGCCATACATCGCGGCGTTCGTCATTCGCATGGGAGCGCCTTAGCACAGGGCAGGCCGCCTGTCGTCCGGATTTCTCCGGTGCAATTGGCGCGCGGTCGTCCAGTCGTAGGTAGGGGCGCAGACATTGCTGCGCCCAGGCCGTCTGGCGGCTGTTTGGCGGCTGGACACACAAGGAAGACTGGGCAGCTTTGGCGCATGCCTTCGATTTACGAAACCCTCCGCGCCGACATCATTCTCGCCATGAAAGCCCGCGACAGCGGCACGGCGCTCGCGCTGCGCACGGCGGACGCCGCCATCCAGCGCGCCGCGATGGACACGAACAAGCCCATTGATGACGCGCTTGCCACCGCGACCATGCGCAAGGCGGTCAAGAACCTATCCGACGCCAAGGCCGAATTTGAGAAAGGTGGTCGCACGGATCTCGTCGCCGCGAACACCGCCGAAATCGCCATCCTCGAAAAATACCTGCCGAAGGGCCTAGACCCTGCGAAACTCGAGGCGTTGGTGGCCGAAGTCATCAAGGAGACGGGTGCCACCACCAAAAAAGAGATGGGCAAGGTCATCGGTGCGCTCAAGCAGCGACCCGAGGCGCCGCTGATTGACTTCGGCGCGGTGAGCAAACTCGTGCAGGCAAAACTCGTGTGAGCGAACCTGTATCCCATGAGCGACAAAAAATCTGCGACTCCGCGTGAAGTCACGGTACGCGAGGAGCCCATCGAGCTTTGCCAGTTCCTGAAATTTGGCGGGCTCGCCGCGACAGGTGGCGAAGCCAAAATTGCTATCACCGACGGCAAGGTTTTCCTGAACGGAGTGGTTGAGACTCAAAAACGGAAGAAGCTGCGGGCGGGCGACAAAGTAACCTTCGGCGAACAGACGCTGGTGGTTCGGATCGCCTGAGTCACAGGGGTCCGGGGCGGTTGTCTGGCTGGGGGGCTCCGCCGGACACGGGCATGAAACGGTTTCGTTTCGCGCTGGTGCCGCGCTGCGGCGTGCGCCGGCTCGGTTCGCTATAGGGCTTGCGCCGGTAGCCGGGGCGGTTCGGGTCTGTGGCGCAAAGCATCTGGTAGTCCTGCATGCGCTTGAATAGCCCGAGCAATTGGTCGGGCAGGGGATAGCGGTCGAGGCCGGACTGCTCGAGGGCCAGCAGGAGTTCGTGGGTTGCCTCCAACGTGGAAAGGCAGCCCGGCTGAGGCTGTTGCTTGATGATGTAGCGACTGGGGGACGTCGCGGTGAACATGACGCGCGGCAAGCGCTGCAGGCTGGGGCTGAGGCGGAGCATCTTGCGCGCCCCGGCCCACGTCGCATCGAGGAGAACGAGCACCAATCGGCGATGACCGATCTCCGTCGCGTTCAGCCCACCCGTGGAAAGGTTGCGGGCCTCCGCGCCGGGATAGACGAGCAGGGGTAAGTTCTGCGGGTCGTCGAGCAGGGCTTGGACCTCCTCGTGGTGGTCAAATTCCTTCCCGACGTGGATTTCGCTGTTTGCGAGGCAGAGATGCGTGAGCCGGCCCGTCGCGGCTTTCTCCTGCTTGTATTCCTTGGGATGCATGAGGAAGACGAACTTGGTCCGCGTCGGCATCGCTTGGATCGACGGACACCAGCAGAGGCTCTTGGGCCAGAAGCAACGGTAGCAAGTCTCGCGGCTCATGTTTTCGCAGATCGGAGTTCGCAGATCGGAGTTCGGGGAGCGCAGTCCGGCGTTCGAGATTTGGTGGATTTAACGATCTTCGATCTCCGTCCTGCGAACTTCGATCTCCGCGCCGTCCCGGCGCTCACATCCCCGGGAAACCGCCCTTGCCCTGTTTTTGCATCATTTCCATCTGGCGCATCATCTTTTTTCCGCCGCCACCCTTCATCATTTTCATCATTTTCTGCATCTGCTGGAATTGCTTCAGCAGCTGGTTGACTTCGACGATCTTCACGCCGGCGCCATTCGCGATGCGCTGGCGGCGGCTGCCGTTCAGGACCTCCGGTTTGCGGCGCTCCTGGACGGTCATGGAGTGGATGATGGCCTCGGTCCGGGCCATCTGTTTCTCTGCGTCGGGGCCGACTTCGACTCCGCTCATCCCGGGCATCATGCCCATGATGCTCTGGAGGGAGCCCATCTTTTTGACCTGCTGCATCTGCGCGAGGAAGTCCTCGAGGTTGAAATCCGCTTTGCGCATCTTCTCGGCCATGCGCTCGGCCTCCTTCTGGTCGATGTTCTCCTGTGCTTTCTCGACGAGCGAGACGACGTCACCCATGCCGAGAATGCGGGAAGCGAGGCGGTCGGGATAAAATGTGTCGAAGTCCCCGGTCTTTTCGCCCGTGCCGATGAACTTGATCGGCACGCCGGTGATGGACTTGATGGAGAGCGCCGCGCCGCCGCGGGCGTCGCCGTCGAGCTTCGTGAGGATCAAGCCGGTGAGCGTGAGGGCGTCGTGGAAGGCCTTGGCGACATGGACTGCCTCCTGGCCAAGGGCGCCGTCCACGACGAGGAACACCTCGTCGGGCTGGACCTTGGCGCGAAGTTTTTTCACTTCCTCGATCAGGTCGGCGTCGATCTGGAGCCGCCCGGCGGTGTCAAAGATGATGCAGTCCTCGGTCGCCGTGGTGGCAGCCGCAAGGGCGGCCACGCCGATGGCCGGCACATCCCGGGAGCTGCGGTCGGCGTAGAACCCGAGCTCTTCCTGCTTGGCGAGGATCTCGAGCTGGTCGATCGCGGCGGGACGGTAAATGTCGCAGGCCGCCACGAGCGGACGGTAGCCGCGCTTCTTGAGGAGCTTGCCGAGCTTGGCGGTCGAAGTGGTTTTGCCGGAGCCGTGGAGGCCGACCATCAGGATCTTGAGCGGACGGGTGGGAGAGAGGTTGGTTTCGCCTTCGCCGAGCAGGGCCACGAGTTCGTCGTGGATGATTTTGACGACCTGTTGGCCGGGCGCGACGCCCTTCAGGACCTCCTGGCCGACGCACTTCTGCTGGACGCGGTCCACGAAGTCCCGGGCGACCTTGAAATGCACGTCGGCGGCTAGTAGCGCGGTACGCACTTCCTTGAGCGCGTCCGCCATATTGGCCTCGGACAGCTGGCCGACGCCGCGGAGGTTGCGGAGGGCACTGCCTAGTTTTTCGGTCAGGGATTCGAACATGGAAGGTGAATTGAAAGGGGTTATGGGTACCGGTTCACGCTAATTTTGGCAAACCGGCCGGAGAAGATTAGGGTGGATTAATGGGTTCAACTTCCGGAGGCTGGTCCTCCCTATGAACCCGGCTCTCACGTCCTCCCGCACACCGCTGCCATGTCCCATGGCCGTGGGGGAAGTTTCGTCATGAGCGCCGATCCGAAGTCATGGGTGGCGGGCCACGTGGCCGCGCTCCCGAAGAGCGGCATCCGCGACTTTTTTGACCTCGTCACCCAGCTTAAGAAGCTGGGAGGCGTCATTTCACTCGGCGTCGGCGAGCCTGACTTCATCACGCCCCAACACATCCGCGACTACTCCATCGCGTGCATGAATAGCGGCCGCACGTCCTACACGTCCAACCTGGGCGAACTGGAGCTTCGCCAGGAGATCGCGAAATACGTCGAGCAGCATTTCAACGCCACCTACCGGCCCGAGGACCAGATCATCATTACGGTCGGGGTGAGCGAGGCGCTCGACCTGGCTTGCCGCGCGTTCATCAACCCCGGCGACAAGGTGATGTATCACCAGCCGTGTTATGTAAGCTACCACCCGAGCATCGCGCTCGCGCATGGAAGCCCGATTGCGGTGCCGACGTTTGCGAAGGACGACTTTGCCGTGACGGCGGAATCGCTGCGTGCGGCTTGGGAACCCGGGGCGAAGATGCTGATGCTCAACCTGCCGTGTAATCCCACGGGCGGCACCTGCAGCCGCGAGCAGCTGGTGAAGATCGCGGACTTCTGCCGCGAGAAGGACCTGCTGGTGCTGACGGATGAGATTTACTCGGAGCTCACGTTCGACGGCACCCACACGAGCATCGCCAGCCTCCCGGGCATGGCGGAGCGCACGATTTTCCTGCATGGTTTCTCGAAAGCCTTCGCGATGACCGGCTGGCGCATCGGTTACGCCTGCGGGCCGGCTCCGCTCATCGATGCGATGATGAAGGTGCACCAATACACCATGCTCTGTGCGTCGATCATCGCGCAGGACGCTGCGCTCGAAGCGCTGCGTCACGGCTGGGACAGCATGCAGCAGATGCGCGCGCAGTATCATCGCCGCCGCGACCTCATCGTGCGCCGGTTCAACGAGATCGGGCTCAAGTGCCACTCGCCGCGCGGCTCGTTTTACGCCTTTCCCAACATCTCCTCAACCGGGCTCACCGAGAAGGAATTCGCCGTCGGCCTGCTGCAGGAGCATAAGGTCGCGCTCGTGCCCGGCACGGCGTTCGGCGTGAACGGCACCGGCCATGTCCGCGCGTGCTTTGCCACGAGCTACGAGCAGCTCATTGACGCCTGCGACCGCATCGAGCGATTTGTGCAAAACACCGGCAAGGGGCGAGGGGCGTGAGGCGAGGGGAAATCAATCCTTTCCCTACTGCTCTCGCCCTCTAGCTTATAGCCCTCGGCCCTTCGCCTATTACTATGAATCGCACCGTCGCCATTGTTGGCCGTCCCAATGTCGGCAAGAGCCGCCTGTTCAACCGGCTGGCCAAGAAGCGCATTTCCATCGTCCACGACCAACCCGGTGTAACCCGTGACGTCATCTCGGCCGAGGTCGAGGAGGGGAATTACACGCTGCTCGACACCGGTGGCATTGGCTACAAGGGCAAGGACACGCCCGCGGCGCTCACGGCCGCGTCCGAGGAGCAGGTCAATTTCGCGATGGATACGGCTGCGCTGATCCTGTTCGTAATCGACGGACTGGAAGGCCTGACGTCCCTCGACCAGAAGATCGCGTCGCTGCTCCGCCGGGCCAAGAAGCCCGTGCGGCTGGTGATCAACAAAGCCGATTTCGACGACGACAAGATCCAGCTCGAGGAGGCCTACCGCCTCGGTCTCGGTGACCCAGTGCGGGTTTCGGCCGAACACGGCCGCGGCGAGGCTGACTTACGCGATGTCATCATGGAAGTCCTGGGGCCCGTGGATGATGTGGATCGCGGACGGGACGAAGCCATGGCCCTCGGCGTCTGCTTCATCGGCCGGCCGAATGTGGGCAAATCCTCCCTGAGCAACCGGCTCCTGCAAAGCGACCGGCTCATCGTCAGCGATATGCCCGGCACGACGCGCGATGCCGTGGAACTGCCGTTCACCTTCAAGGGCCGTGACGGCAAATTGTATCCCTTCCGCCTGATCGATACCGCCGGGATCAAGGCCGCGACGAAACTCGCTTCGCCGGTCGAGTATTTTTCCCGCCTGCGCTCGCTCGATGCCATCAAGAACTCCGACGTCGTGTTCCTCGTGCTCGATGCCGTGGATGGTGTCACGCAGCAGGACAAAGCGATCGCGGGCGAAGCAGTCAAAGAGCACAAGCCAATCGTCATCGTGGTGAATAAGTGGGACTTGATCCTCGAGTCGTTCAAGCAGCAGGGCGGTTTCGAGCCTTACAAGAATGAGCGCGATTTCCGCGAGAAATACGAATACGCGCTGTTCGAGCGGCTCTATTTCACGCCTGGTTCGCCCGTGATCTTTGTGTCGGCTGTCAGCGGCTACGAGGTCGACCGCATGCTCAACGCGGCGGTGAAACTCAACCGCCAGCTCGATATCAAGCTGCCGACGGCGAAGCTGAACCAGATCCTCGGATTCCTCACCGAGCGCATGCCGCCCCCGGCCGTCGGTGGCCGCCGCTTCCGCATCTACTACGCCACGCAGACCGGCAACCGGCCGTTCCGCATCAAGCTGTTTTGTAACCGCGGGGAAAAGCTGACGGAGCAATACCGCCGCTACCTCGAAGCGGGCTTGGTCAAGGAATTCGACCTGAACGGCTGTCCGGTTTATTTCGACCTCGTCGGCAAGGAGAAGCACGAGCCCGGCACCCCGTATTCCGGCAAGGCCGCCAAGGCGGAGCGCGCTGAGGCCCATACCCCAAAGTGGCGCACCAGTGAGGCGTCGGGGGATGATTTATCCCATGAAACGATCGAAGACTGAGTATCGCGGCGGCCACGCCCTGAAGTTCACCACCGGAGCGATTGAGCTGGTCGTCACGACCGACGTCGGTCCGCGCGTGTCGTCCCTGCGCTCGCTCAAGGGCAAGGCGGGTAATGTGTTTCTGGAAATGCCGGCGAACGAGCAGCGCTTCCACGGCGTGTATCTGCGCGGCGGACACCGGCTCTGGCACGCCCCCGAGGATATCGTCCGCACGTACCAGCCCGATGATGACCCGCTGGTCGTTAAGTTTCTTCCCAAGGGTGTCGCGGTCACTGCTCCCGCCGAAGCCAAGACCGGCCTGCAAAAGGGAATGAAGGTGGAGGTGCTCGGCGAGCGCACGATCCAGGTCACGCACACGCTCACCAATCGCGGCCTCTGGGCCGTGGAGTGCGCGCCGTGGGCGCTCACGATGTTTCGCGGCGGCGGTTATGCCGCGATGCCACTGATGCCAAAGGGCGACCATGCGCGCGGTGATTTGCTGCCGACCTACGCGCTCGTGCCGTGGACGTTCACTGATCTCTCCCTGCCGGAGTGGCAGCCGCACCGTGATTTCATCGGCGTGGACGTGGCCAAGGCGAAAACGGCCCAGAAGCTCGGCGTCACGAATTATCCCGGCTGGGCAGCCTATTGGGTGGATGGTACGACGTTCGTGAAATATGCTCCGGTTGTAGTGGGCGCGTCGTATCCGGACCTCGGCAGCTGCTTCGAGTTGTTCACCAATGGCGCGATGATCGAATTGGAAACGCTGGGGCCGCTCGTGAAACTTGCCCCCGGGGGGGTTACGACGCACGTGGAATATTGGGGCGTGTTCAACGGACTGCGCCGGCCGGATTCGGACGCCGCTTTCGCCCAGTCGCTGGCGCCGGCCGTTAAGGCCTGGCAAGCGAAGTTGAAGTGACGCCGCTTAACCTTGTCTTTCTCGGGTCCGATTCCATCGCGCTCCCGTTGCTCAACTGGCTGGCGAACGAGGGGAGCGAACTCGCCCGAGTGGTGGCGGTGTTGACCCAACCCGACCGCCCCGCGGGACGCGGTCAGACGATCTCGCCCAACGCGATAAAAACGTGGGCGCTCACCCGCCACCTGCCGGTGCACCAGCCGGAGAAACTGACTGACGACGTGCGCGCACAACTGGCTGGCTATGGGGCGGATGTCGCTCTCGTGATGGCCTACGGACATATTTTGCGGGACGAATTCATTTCCACCCCGCGACTCGGGACGCTCAACCTGCATACCTCGCTGCTGCCTAAATACCGGGGCGCTTCACCCATCCAGACCGCCATCGCCTCGGGCGAGCGTGAGACCGGCGTCACGCTGATGCGCATCGTCCGGGAACTCGACGCCGGCCCCGTCGCCGATGTCGAGCGGACCCCCATCACTGCGCTCGAGACGGCCCAGGACATTGAAACCAAGCTAGCCGCCGCGTGCGTGCCGCTGGTCGCGCGGGCCTTGCCGCGGTTGTGCGAAGGCGCCCTGGACTTCGCCCCGCAGGATATTACCGCGGTGAGTTTCTGCCGCCGCTTGGAAAAAGCCGACGGCGCCCTCGACTTTGCGCAACCTGCCGCCGCTCTCGCTGCGCGGATCAACGGACTGTTCCCCTGGCCTACCTGCACCGTTTCGCTGCATGGCCAGGACGTGAAGCTCGGCCTCGCCGATGCCGTGCCCGGCAGCGGTCCTGCTGGTACGGTGCTCAGGTCCGATGCCGCTGGCCTGTTGATCGGGACCGGTTTGGGCGTGCTACGGTTGCGCCGCTTGCAGCGCCCGGGTGGCAAGTTGCTGGTCGCCGCGGATTTCCTGAGGGGATTTCCCGTGCCCGCCGGGACAATCATCGCCTCCCGGCCAATGTCACCGCTGGTTTCGGCCACTCCCTTCCGAAGTTAGTTCTGAGGTCTTCCTTGTTTTTGGAGCCCATTTCCGCAAGCTCTGCCGCCATGTCGTTCCGAATATTTTTTGCCTGCGGCTTGCTCCTCGCTGTTGTAGCCGGGCAGGTCCGAGCCCAGCCCACTGCAGTGGAATATGCTAATCTCCGCGAGGACGTCCGCGGGCTCGTCGGAAGAGTCGGGGAGCTTTCCCTCCGTATCGAGCAGCTCGAGCGGGAGAATGACGTTTTGAAGCAAAAGTCCGCCGCGTCCGTCCAAGCCTACGCCACTGTCACCCAGGTGAACGACGCGGTGGCGGAGCTGAACCAAGCGATCAAGTCGGGTGACACCGCGACGGCCGAGCGCGCCACGGCCCAGATCAAGAAACTGGGCGAGGCGACCAACGCGGCGCTGGACTCCCTTGCCAAGGGCATGGCGACCCGGCCGGTCGTCCAGACCACCTTTAGCGACAGCTACCCCAAGCAAGGGCTCAGTTACACCGTGCAAAAAGGCGATACGCTGGCCGAGATCGCCAAAAAAACCGGCGCGAAGACCCAGGACATCATCAACGCCAACAAGATCACCGACGCTTCGCGCATCCTAGTCGGCCAGACTCTTTTCATTCCGACCGCCAGCAAATAACCCCATGGCTGCAGCACCCAAATCACGTCTTGGCCGGGGACTCGGCGGCCTCATCGCCAGCGCGGTTTCCCACCCATCGAAACCCGAGGTGACCACACCAGCCGCGACGGTGGCGGCTCCCGCGGTCGCCGCGCCGGGTTATTTGGAAATCGCGGTGCACTTGGTCGAGCCCAGTCCCTATCAAGCCCGCCGCGAAATCACGCCCGAGCAGCTCAGCGAGCTTGCCGACAGCATCCGCTCGGAAGGGCTGCTCCAGCCGATCGTGGTGCGCAAAACCGGGGACAAATTCCAACTGATCGCCGGCGAGCGTCGCTGGCGCGCATTTCAGCAGCTGAAGCTTAAGTCCATCCCTGCGCGCATCGTCGAGGCGAGCAACGCCTCGTCGGCCGCGCTCGGGCTCATCGAGAATCTCCAACGCGAGGGCCTCAACCCGATCGAGGAGGCGCACGGTTACGCCAGCCTGATCCGCGATTTCGACCTGACGCAGGAAGCCGCCGCGGACCGCGTCGGCAAGGCCCGCGCCACCGTGGCCAACACGCTTCGTTTGCTCGCCCTCGATGCCGAGATCCAAGGTTTCCTTGCCAAGAGCCTGCTCAGCGTCGGCCATGCGAAGGTGCTGCTCGGCGTCACCGACACGGCCCACCGGGCGCTCATGGCCCGCCGCGTGATTGAGGAAGGATTGAATGTGCGCCTGACCGAGAAGCTCGT
>Ga0105047_10000569_pt1 | contig 63246 bp, 61 predicted proteins | sample MAT04_FD_78384 | JGI IMG/M metagenome (GOLD analysis project Ga0105047, IMG submission 78384) | Freshwater microbial communities from Lake Fryxell liftoff mats and glacier meltwater in Antarctica - MAT-04 (megahit assembly) | ecosystem: Environmental > Aquatic > Freshwater > Ice > Liftoff... | reverse complement strand
GATCGTGACCTGGCCGCCGGTGCCGGCGTTTACCTTGGCGGCGAACGCCTCGGTGGTCCTGTGGCACAGGTGGGTCGTCGGCATATGGTGGGAAAACACCAGCCGGATCGGTGCCGCCTGCGCTCGCGTGATCTGCGGCGCTGCCAGCACGCTGGCTGCGCCAGCACCATAAGTCAAAAGGGTACGACGGGAAATTGCCATGTTTGTCTCCGGTGGTCGGCCAAGTGGCCGTGTTGTGATGCCCCAGGCCGCTCAAGGAATTGTCACCGGGGAGTTTTATGCTAATGTAATATCAACACAGCGTCAAATGAAGTCGACGCGGGCCCGCCGAAAGGCCTACAACCGCTAAGGAGACAAGATGATCAACGACATGGATGTTGCGCGTTACCAGCGCGACGGTTACATCGTGGTACCCGACGTTCTGTCGGCGCAAGACATACAGGAATTGCGCCAGGTGACGGATGAGTTTGTCGAGGCGTCACGCCAGACGCTGCAGCATACCGATGTGTTCGATCTGGAGCCCGGGCATACGGCACAGCAGCCGCGTTTGCGCCGCATCAAGGCGCCCCATGCGCAGCACCCTGCCTTCGCTCGCGTGGTGCGCCATCCCGGAATCCTTGCGGTACTGCAGAAACTGTGGGGACCGAACGTCCGGTTCGATTTGTCCAAGCTCAATCTGAAGGCGGCCGGGTTCGGATCGCCGGTGGAGTGGCACCAGGACTGGGCCTTTTACCCCCATACCAACGACGACCTGGCAGCCGTCGGGATCATGGTCGATGACTTCACCACCGACAACGGCTCCATGATGGTGATACCCGCCAGCCACACCGGACCCATTTACAACCACCATGCCAAAGGCTATTTTGTGGGCGGAATCGATCCGACCAAGGTCGATGTGGATTTCTCCAAAGCCGTGATGTGTACCGGCAAGGCGGGCTCGATCACGGTCCACCATGCGCGGCTGATCCACGGCTCCTCGGCCAATGTTTCGGGCCAGCCGCGGCGGTTTCTGCTGCACCAGTACCGCGCGGCCGACGCCTGGCCGCTGATTCAAACGCCCACAGCCTGGGAACCCTGGACCGCGCAACTGGTGTCTGGCGTCGACACGCTCGAGCCGCGCATGACGGCGGTGCCGGTGCGCCTGCCTTATCCGGCGGCGCCCAGCCAGGGTTCCATCTACGAGAACCAGCGTGACCTGGATACGCGCTTCTTCAAGGATGCAGACGAACTGGCGGGAACGGCTTCCTGATGCAGCAGTTGCGCGTCTACCAGTCGATGTGGGCGATGGAGCGGCGTCGGCCGGATGGCGCCGAGTGGTCGCTCGACGAGAAGCTCGAGATGATCCATGCTGCGGGCTTTGACGGTGCCGGTGTGCGTTTCTTCGATCGGGATTACGTGCGCAGCGTCACCGGCAGATTGCGCGACTGGGGACTGACCTGGCAGGCCCAGTGTTATCCCAGGACCGTCGATGACTTGCGCCCGATTCTGGACCACGTCGCCGAATTCGGCGCCGACCACGTGAACCTGCAAGCCGATGTGCGGCCCCACACCGTCGCAGAATGTGTGCCCTTGATCGAAGGCTGGCTGGGTCTGGGCCAGCGTGCGGGTATTCCGGTGCACATGGAAACCCACCGGGACCGCATGACGACGGATCTGTATTTCACGCTGCGCCTGCTTAACCGCTTCCCGGGTCTGCGCCTCACGGGCGACCTGTCGCATTACCTCGTCGGGCGTGAATTTGCCTGGCCGGTGTCCGACGAAAATCACCGCCTGATGCACCGCATCATCGACAACTGCTGGGGCTTCCATGGCCGCGTCGCCAGCCGCGAACAGATTCAGGTGCAGATCAGTTTCCCGCACCAGAAAGAGTGGCTCGACCTGTTCATGGGCTGGTGGGAATACGGGCTGCGCAGCTGGCGCCGGCGCGCGCCAAACGACGCCGTGTTTACCTTCCTATGTGAACTCGGGCCACGTGAATACGCCATGACCGGCGCCGACGGCTATGAGCTGTCTGACCGCTGGGAAGAGTCTCAACTGCTGATGCGCCTGGTGCGCGGCCTGTGGCAGCGGCTGGAACAGGAACAGGAGCAAATGCCATGACCCCCAACGCGATCAAGCACGATGTGATGGCCGGCAAGACCGTTGCCGGCGCCATGGTCTTCGAGTTTTTCTCGCCCGGCATGAGCGCCATCCTGGCCAACGCCGGTTGCCGCTTTGTCCTGTACGACATGGAACACACCGGCCTGGGTTACGAGACACTCAAGTGGCTGTTTTCCACCTGCCGCGGCCTTCCGATCGAACCCATGGTGCGGGTGCCGCGCGGCGAATACACCTGGCTGGCGCGTGCGCTCGACCTGGGCGCGCGCGGCGTGATGATTCCCATGGTGGAAACGCGGGAACAGGCGCTTTCCATCGTCAGCGCCTGCCGCTATCCGCCACAGGGCCGGCGCGGCGCCGCGTTCGGTTTTGCCCAGTGTGACTACCTGGGCGGTGATGTGCGCGTGAAGATCGCCGAGTCCCATGCACGGACCCTGGTGATCGCCCAGATCGAAACCGAACACGGACTGGCCAACGTCGACGAAATCGCCGCCGTGGACGGTGTCGACGTGTTGTGGGTCGGCCATTTCGATCTGTCCAATTTCATGGGCATTCCGGGTCAGTTTTCCGACCCCCGCTTCGAGGCCGCCATGCGCAAGGTGGTGGACGTCTGCCGCCGCCACGGCAAGGCGGCGGGCTTCATGGCCACCGACAGCGCCTGGATCCAGCGCGCCCGCGACATGGGCTACACCATGATTGCTGCCGGCACCGACAACAGCCTGCTGCAAAACGCCTTCGCTGCTTTGGTGGACCAGATCGACGGTCGCGCCACGTGATGCGCGCCTTGGGCGGCAGCGCGCAAAACCCCCATGTTTGACCTGAAGCACAAAGTGGCGCTGGTGACCGGCGCTTCACGCGGCCTGGGCTGGGCCATGGCCGAGTCGCTGGCCCGTGCCGGCGCCCACGTCGTGCTCAATTCCCGCGACGGGGCCGCACTGGCGGCGCGGGTGGCACAGTTGCAGGCACAGGGCTTGTCCGGTGAAGCGTGTGCGTTCGACGTCACCGACACGGAGGCGGCCGAGTCGTGCGTGGCAGACATCGCAACCCGTCACGGCCGTTTCGATATCCTGGTGGCCAATGCCGGTATCAACCACCGCGCCCCCATCACTGGCTTCGCATTGGCGGACTTCCAGCGCGTCATGGACACCAACCTCACATCCGTGTGGGTGTTATGCCGGGCTGCTGCGCAGCAGATGGCGCCGCGCCGGAGCGGCCGCATCATCATGACCGGATCCATCAGCGCACTCAACGCGCGCGCCACCGTGTCCGCCTATGTTGCGAGCAAGGGTGCGGTGCATGCCCTGACGCGACAACTGGCCGTGGAGCTGGCGCCCGACCAGGTCACTGTCAACTGCATCGCCCCCGGATTTTTCGCCACCGAGATGAACACCCCGCTGATCGAGAACCAGGAGTTCAACGACTGGGTCTGCCGACGTACGCCGGCAGGTCGCTGGGGCGACCTGCGCGAAATCGGCCCGGCAGCGGTGTTCCTCGCCTCCGACGAAGCTTCGTATGTGAGCGGTCTGGTGCTGACGGTAGACGGCGGTTTCACTGCGGCCATGTAGCCGCCACGGCGCTGGCCGCTACCAGTCTGTGACAGAGCCGTCCTGCCGGAAAGCTGGCATCAGCACTTCTGGGCGCGCTGGATATTTGCGCGCCTCGGCTTCGTTTACATCAATACCCAGGCCAGGCCTGGTGGGTGCCGCCACAGAGCCTCGCGTCACGTCGTAGCCGCCGCTGACAACGTCCATGCGCCAGGGCACGTCGTTCCAGACAATCTCCTGGATCAGATAATTCGGGGTGGCAAAGCCCACATGCAGGCTGGCAGCAGTCGAGATTGGCCCCTGCGGATTGTGGCAAGCCACTGTGATCGAATAGGTCTCTGCCATGGCTGCAATGCGCCGTGCCTCCGAGATGCCGCCGCAATGCGACACGTCCGGCTGGATGATGGCGCAGGCCCGCTTCTCAAGCAACTCCCGGAACTCCCAACGGCCAACCAGCCGCTCCCCCGTCGCAATGGGGATTCGCAAAGCCCGCGCTACTTCCACCAGCCCATCGACATGCTCAGGCCAGCAGGGCTCTTCGTACCAGAAGAGGTTGTAGTCTTCGATCAGGCGCCCGAACTGGATCGCCGCCGCCGGTGTGCAGCGCGCATGCAGGTCGAGCATGATGTCGAAATCGTCACCCACCGCCTCGCGCATGGCCCGCACACAGTCGGCCGCACGGCGCAAAGTGGAGGCGCTCTCGATCGGCTCAGAGATCGGGATCGGCATGCCCTTGGCTGCGGTAAAGCCACGCGCCTTGCTTTCTCCGATCAGGCGGGCAAAGTCGGAGGGCGCGCCCGTCTTGTACATCCCCTCCAGGCTCCCACCGCCCAGGTGGTCATAGAGCCGCAAGGTGTCGCGCACCGGGCCGCCGAGCAGTTCACACACCGGCTTGCCCAGCTCTTTGCCTTTGATATCCCACAGCGCCTGATCGATGCCGCTCAGGGCCGACATGGTGACAATGCCGCCACGCCAGAAATACTGGCGGTTCATGATCTGCCAGATGTGTTCGATGCGCCGCGGGTCCTGGCCCATGATCAGCGGCTTCAGGTCTTCGATCGAGCCCACGACGCCCTGGGTCTTCCATTCCAGTGTGGCTTCACCCCAGCCGTAAAGTCCCGGTGTGTCGGTCTCGACCTTGACAAAGATCCAGTTGCGCATACGCGCATTCACGACAAGGGTTTCGATGTTGGTTATCTTCATATGTGAGTTCTCGCAACGCGGGAAGAAACTCCTCTCAGGCCGCAGCGATCTTGGCCGCATCGCGGGCCAGCGCTTCGCGGGTCGCCATGCTGCGGTACCAAACCGTCACGGCCGAACTGCTCAACACGATGAACAGGCTGTACAGCACCGGAATCAGCAGCACCTGCTGCTGCATCTCTCCGGTGAAGGTCAGTGTCACGATGAGAACCGCCAGGGGCCCGTTCTGGATGCCGGTCTCCAGGCTGATGGTGCGCGAGCGATTCGGGTCCTGCCGGAGGGCACGGCTCAGGAAATAACCCAGCAACATGCCGAACAGACCCAGCGCGACGGCTGCAAAGAACACGTACCAGGGCGTGGACAGCAGCAACTGGTAGTTGCGCGGCACCCAGGACACGACCAGGAACAGGATCACAAGAATGCCCAGCATGGAGCCGATCAGCTCACCGTGGCGCCAACGTTCGGGTTCAACTTGCGCAGCACCATGCCGATCAGGGTCGGCACCAGCAAGACCACCAGTACCTGGGCCACATTGGAGGCCGGAATCGCAAACTCACCGGTCACTCCGGCCAGCTCGCTGTAAAACGCAATCAGGGCTGGCACCAACACCACTGCGCACAGGGTGGAGACACTGGTCATCATGATGGACAGCGCCAACGCACCTTTGCTGAAGTAGGCAAAGATATTGGACGTGGTGCCACCCGGCATGCAGCCCATCAGGATCAGGCCCACCGCCAGCGCCGGCGGCAGGCCCAGCACGACCGCCAGCAGATAGCCCAGAAAAGGCATGATGCCGAACTGGCACAACACGCCGATCAGCACGCCCTTGGGTTTCTTGAAGGCGATCAGGAAGTCGCGAAAGGTGAGGCTGGCGCCCATGCCGAGCATGATGACCATCATCATGATCCCCAGCAACATGGTTTCCAAGGGTGTCAACATGGGGATTTCCTGGTGTGTTCGGAGGTGGGTTCGGCGCGCGCCTAACGCGCGGCAAACTCGGCTTTGACCTCGGCCTTGAGGTCCTTGCGCAGGATCTTGCCGACCGGTGTCTTGGGCAACTCCACGCGAAATACCACGGATTTCGGTATCTTGTAGTCGGTCAGCAGCGTCTTGCAGTGGGTAATCACGGCGGCGGCTGTCAATTCGCCCTCGAAGTCCGGGTTCTTGACCACATAGGCGCGCACCCCTTCGCCCGAGCGCGGGTCCGGAATCCCGACCACGGCCGCCTCCAGGATCGCGCCCATCTTGGACAACGCATCCTCCACCTCGTTCGGGTAGACGTTGAAGCCCGACACCAGCACCAGGTCTTTCTTGCGGTCCACGATGCGGAAATAGCCCTCGGGGTCCATCACCGCGACGTCCCCGGTATACAGCCAGTCGTCCTTGAGCACGATGGCGGTTTCATCGGCGCGGTTCCAGTAGCCTGCCATGGTTTGCGGGCCCTGCACCACCAGTTCGCCGGGTTCACCGACGGCTGCGGGTTGTCCATCGTCCTGTACCAGGCGTACCCGGGTGCCCGGCACCGGAATACCGATGCTGTCCGGTTTTGCCACACCACTGAGGGGGTTGAAGGTCACGACGGGCGAGCATTCGGTGAGTCCAAACCCTTCGGCAACGCGGGTGCCCGTGATGTGTTGCCAGCGCGCGGCCACGGCGCTGTGCAGGGCCGTGCCGCCTGCAATCGCGGCTTTCAGGTGTTTGGGCGGGAAGGCTGAGAACCACTCCTCGTTCATCAGGCCGTTGAACAGCGTGTTGACGCCCGTGATCCAGGTGATGGGGTAGTTTTCGATGGCGCGTTGCAGGTTCTGCACCGGACGCGGGCTGGGCACCAGGATGTTGCGCGCGCCGATCTCGACGAAACACAGCAGGTTGGCCACGAATGCAAAGATATGGTAGAGCGGCAGGGCGGTCAGCACGCATTCCTTGCTGCCCATGTGCGAGCGCCCCATCGCCAGCACCTGTTCGATATTGGCCAGGAAGTTCGCATGCGTGAGCATGGCTGCCTTGCTCACGCCGGTGGTGCCGCCGGTGTACTGGAGCGCGGCCACTTCGCTGGCGGCAACGCCCGTCCAGTAGGTCTGGACGACACCCGGCTTTGCCTTGGCGCTGGCCGTTCCGGCAGCCAGCGCCGCCGACAGGCGCAGCACCGGCACGGCCAGTGCCGGTATCGGTGGCAACACCTTGCTCCAGACCTTTTGCACGCCGCGCACGATCAGGTTTGGCACCGCAGGGAACATTTCCGAGACAGCGGCGAGCACCACGTGTTCGATCCCGGTGCCGGGCACGACGGTGGCCAATTTGTCCGCAAACATGTCGATGATGACCAGCACCCGGGCACCCGAGTCGTTGAACTGGTGCCGCATTTCACTGGCGGTGTACAAGGGGTTGGTGTTGACCAGTACACAACCGGCCTTGAACACGCCGAAGGCCACGACCGGGTACGCCAGGCCATTGGGCAACTGCACGGCGACGCGGTCGCCAGCCTGAAGCTTGCAGTCGATCCGCAGGTAGGCCGCGAAAGCGTCCGATGCGTCGGCCAGTTGCCGGTAACTGAGCGAGCCATTCATTCCGTTGGGCACGACGCAGGTAAACGCGGTCTGCGCGGCGAAACGCTGGCAGGCGGAATGCACGAGGTGACCCAGGTTCGGATAGCGTGCGGGCGGCAGGGTCTGGCTGATGTTGCTGCCGTAGGCCGCCAGCCATGGTTGCTTGTCGTAGGCAGAAAATCGGGCATCCATGGCGCATCTCCATTTTTTTATATGCTGCCGGATGGTTCATCCAGCAGCAACGGGTAACGTAACACGATTGCAATTGGCAACAAAGAGCATGGGGACACTCAGGAGTCGCTCACGCATGGGAGTGCGCGGTCGCCCGGGAGCAGGGCGCCCGACCGGCGCAGCGCGCCGCAAAACCTTGCAAAGCAGGTGGTAGCCGTGCCAATGTCACTATCGGTCTTTTTTGGATTGGAGCTCCATGATTTATAAAGTGTTGACGCTGGTGCATCTTCTGTCGGTGATCGTCTGGATCGGCGGCATGGTGTTTGCCTATTTCTTTTTGCGACCCGCCGTGGCCGCGCTGGAGCCGCCACAGCGAGTTCGCCTGATGCAGGAGGTGTTGGGGCGGTTCTTCGGCGCCGTGCTGGTGGCGGCCGGGGTGATCCTGGCCAGCGGTCTGTGGATGATCGGTCGCGTTGCCAAGGCTGCCGTGCAGTCGGGTGGCGGCTTCCAGATGCCATTCGACTGGACGGTGATGGTGGTGTTGGGCCTTTTGATGATGGGCATTTTCGGGCACATCCGTTTTGCCCTGTATAAGCGGCTCGGTCGAGCCGTCGCGGCCAGTGACTGGCCGGCCGGTGCGCAGGCACTGGCTCGAATCCGCATCGGGGTCGCCTTGAACCTGGCCTTGGGGACGGTCATTACGGCGGTGATGGTACTGTACTGACGCATGTTGCGGGCCGGGGGGCGCGCCAGTGGCCAGTGCCTCGCCCCATGTAACATCTCGGGCAACCCAATACCCCTGTCCCGCCATGCCCACGCCTCACACCGCCATTTTTCAAGGCACCCTCCCGGCCCTGATGACCCCCTGCACTCCGGCGCGCCGGCCCGACTTCGACGCCCTGGTGCGCAGCGGGCAGCGACTGGTCGCCGCTGGCATGCGCGCCGTGGTGTACTGCGGCTCGATGGGCGACTGGCCGTTGCTCAGCGATGAAGAGCGCATGGAGGGGGTGGCCCGACTGGTGGCCGCAGGCGTGCCGGTGGTGGTGGGCACCGGTGCCCAGAGCCCGGCACGTGCCGCCGCCCTGGCCGCCCATGCCAACCGGGTGGGTGCGCACGGCCTCATGGTGATTCCGCGCGTGTTGTCGCGCGGCAGCTCGGTGGCAGCGCAGCGGGCGCACTTCGAGGGCGTGCTGGCGGCGGCGCCGGATTTGCCGGCCGTGATCTACAACAGCCCCCATTACGGCTACGAGACCCGGGCCGACCTGTTCTTCGACCTACGCGCACGCCACCCCAACCTGGTGGGCTTCAAGGAGTTCGGCGGCGCCGCGTCACTGAGCTACGCCGCCAACCACATCACGAGCCGCGATGATGCGCTGATCCTCCTGGTCGGCGTCGACACCCAGGTGGTGCATGGCTTCGTGAACTGCGGCGCGGTCGGGGCCATCACGGGTATCGGCAATGCGCTGCCGACCGAAGTACTGCATCTGGTGGCACTGTGCCGGCTGGCGGCAAAGGGTGACCCAGTGGCCGAGCGGCGCGCACGCGAGCTGGATCACGCCCTGTTCGTGTTGTCCTCGTTCGACGAAGGGGTCGACCTGGTGCTCTACTACAAGCACCTCATGGTGCTGGCGGGCCACCCCGAATACATGCTGCACTTCCATGCCGGCGATGCGCTCTCGGACAGCCAGCGCCGCTATACCGATGCGCAGTGGGAGCGGTTCAAGGCCTGGTACTCACGGTGGTCGGTCGACGCGGCCTGACACGTCACCCACGCTGCGCGCCACCAGCGTGAAAACGGCACTGGTCATCGGCGGGGGGTTTGTGGGCGCGGCCTGCGCCTGGCAGTTGCAGCGCGCCGGCTACCGGGTCACGCTGCTCGACAGAGGCGATGCCACACGCGCCGCCTCCTGGGGCAATGCCGGGCATCTGGCCATCGAGCAGGTCGAGCCGCTGGCCTCGGTCGCCAATCTGCTCAGCCTGCCGCGGCGCCTGTTTGCCTGGGGCGGGCCGGTGGGTTTGCCACCCCGCGACATCGCCACCTGGCTGCCGTTTGGCCTGCGCCTGGTCGCGGCCGCTGCGCCGCGGCGCTTCGCCCGGGGGCGGCAGGCGCTGGCGGGCCTGTTGGCACACGCCTTGCCGGCCTGGCGGCGGCTGGCGGCACAGACCGGCACGGCGCAGCACCTGCGCGAGGACGGGCATTTCGTGGCCTGGGAGTCGGCCGTCACCGCGCAGCACGGCAAGCGCCATTGGTTGGGTGCCGACGTGGGCGAGGCCCGTGTGCGGATGGCGTTGCCCGCCGAGTTGGCCGAGTTGCGCGCGCAATTTCGTCAGCGCCCGGTCGATGCGGTGCGGTTTGACCACACCGGGCAGATCCTGGACCTGGCCCAGGCGCGCGGCGGCATCCTGAAGGCTTTGCGTGCGACAGGGGGCACGGTGCAGACGGCGCAGGTACGCGGCATTGCCATAGCCGACGGCCGCGCGCGCGCGCAATTCGACGACGGTACGATGGCCGCCGATGCCGGCCTGGTGCTGGTCTGTGCGGGTGCCGGCTCGGCCGCGCTGCTGCGCGCCACTGAGGGCGCCGTGCCGCTGATCGCCGAGCGGGGCTACCACCTGGAGTCGGCCCTGGCGCCTGACGCGGCCGCAACCGGTTTGCCGCCGGTGGCCTTTGAAGACCGTTCGGTCATCGTCACCCGGTTTGCATCCACCCTGCGGATCGCCGGTTTCACTGAATTCTCGCGCCTGGATGCACCGCCCGATGCGCGCAAGTGGCGCGCGCTGGCGCAGCATGCGGCTGCCCTGGGCCTGCCCATGGCCAGCGGCGCCAGCCAGTGGATCGGTGCCCGCCCGACCCTGCCGGACTATCTGCCTGCCGTGGGGCGCAGCCGCGCGGCATCGAACCTGGTGTATGCTTTTGGCCACCAGCACCTGGGCCTGACGCTGTCGGCGATCACCGGCGAACTGGTGGCCGCGCTGGCCTGCGGCCAGCCTCCGGCGGTGGACCTGCAGCCCTTCGGTCTTGGACGCTTCCGCTAGCGTGCAGCATGCACTGGCTCGCCACCCTCCTGCGCCGGCGGCGCCCCCCGAGCCCCGAGCAGCGGGCGCGCCAACTCATCCAGGCGATCGACGCCGGCGGTCTGCCGCTGCATGCGGGCATCGTGAACGACATTGCCCGGGCGCTGGGCCTGGAGGTATCGGCGCGTGCCCGCATGCACGACACGATCGCCCGCATCCGGGCGGCCGTGCAGCGCTTGCCGCCTTGAACGGCCGATCCGCCAGCACGCCAGAGCCATGAATCCACTTTCACCCGCACCAAGTACACCATGACCCGGCCCTTGCCTTCTGCCGACCCGCAAACCCAGGGTCTGTCGCCCGAGCGCCTGGCCCACGCCTCGGCGCTGCTGGGTGCCGAGGTGGCCGCTGGCCGGGTGGCGGCGGCCTCGATCCTGGTCGCCCGCAACGGGCATGTGGTGCTGCACGCTGGCCATGGTGCCGCGCCGGACGCGGTGTACTTGCTGGCTTCGATTTCCAAGCCGGTCAATGCGGTGGCGCTGATGCGCCTGGTCGAACGCGGCGTGGTCGCGCTGGACGACCCGGTGGCCTGTTACCTGCCTGAGTTCGCGGGTGCCGATCGCGCATCCGTGCGCGTGCGTGACCTGCTCACCCATACCTCGGGACTGCCCGACATGCTGCCCGAAAATCTCGACTTGCGGCGCGCCCATGCGCCACTGTCGGCCTTCGTGCAGGGCGCCTGTACCGTGCCCTTGCTGTACCCGCCGCGCACCGGCTTCGAGTACCAGAGCATGGGCACGCTGCTGGCTGGCGAGATCGTACAGCGCGTGTCCGGCCAGGCCCTGCGCGTGTTTCACCAGCGCGAGATCTTCGAGGTGCTGGGCATGCACCAGTCCTCGCTGGGGCTGGGTGGGCGGCAGATCGCCGATACGGTGTGGTGCGAATACGCCAGCAGCCCGGACGTGGATCGTTTTGGTGGCAACAGCCCGTATTGGCGCGACATGGGCCACCCCTGGGGTGGCATGCATTCCACCGCGACCGATCTCTCACTGCTGTTGCAGACCTTTCTGAACGGCGGCGGGTTGCGCGGCCAGACCCTGCTCGGCCGCGCCACGGTGCAGCGCATGCTCAGCGACCAGAACACCGCGATCGGCAAGCCCTGGGGCCTGGGCTGGGGCCTGGCCACCAGCCCGGTGTGGGTCTACTGCGGCGAACTGGTGTCACCGCGCACCTTTGGTCATTCGGGCGCCACCGGCACCGTGGCCTGGGCCGACCCCGACAGCCAACTGCTGACAGTGATCCTCACGTCGCGGCCGACCGCCCAAGACGACGGCCGCCTGCTGCGGGTGGTATCCAATGCGGTGGCTGCATCGGTGTTGCGCTGATGCAGCCCCCGCGGCCCTTGGCGCCGCGCTGGAGCGCGAGGCCGCTGTCCACCGGGGGGCCTTGGCGCGTGCCCATGTCAGCTGGCGCTGCTGCGCGCAGTGCCCGTATCATCCACGGCGCCGGCCACTGGATCCAGTACGAGTGCGCCGACGAGGTCAACACCCTGCTGCTCCAGTGGCTGCAGTCCCAATCCCATTCCTCACCCTCCCACTCCATGAGTCCACTTTTCACGCCCTTTGCGCTGGGTCCGCTGACGCTTCCCAACCGCATCGTCATCGCGCCGATGTGCCAGTATTCCGCCGATCAGGGCCGGGCCACCGACTGGCACCTGATCCATCTCGGCCAACTGGCGCTGTCGGGCGCCGGCTTGCTGATCCTGGAGGCAACGGCGGTCGAGCCGGCAGGCCGCATCACCAACGGTGACCTGGGCCTGTTTGATGATGCGACCGAGTCCGCACTGGCCCGGGTGCTGGCCAGCGTGCGCCGGTATTCGGCCATGCCGGTCGGCATTCAGCTCGCGCACGCCGGGCGCAAGAGTTCGAGCCGCGCGCCCTGGGAAGGCGGGACGCAGATCCGTCCGGACGAGCCGGGTGGGTGGATCACGGATGCGCCCTCGGCCCTGGCTTTTGGGCTGGCCGATGTGCCTCCGCATGCGCTGGATGCCGCCGGTCTGGCCCGCGCCCGGCAGGCGTTTTTGGGCGCCGCTGTGCGCGCCCATCGGCTGGGGCTGGACCTGATCGAGCTGCATGCGGCCCATGGCTACCTGCTGCACCAGTTTCTGTCGCCGCTGTCCAACCGGCGTACGGATGCCTATGGCGGCTCGCTCGAGAACCGCATGCGTTTCCCGCTGGAAGTGTTCGATGCCGTGCGCGCTGCCCTGCCGGAAGGCTTTCCGCTGGGGGTGCGCATCTCGGCCACCGACTGGGTCGAGGGCGGCTGGGACCTGCCTCAGAGCGTGGCCCTGGGCCAGGCTCTGCGCGCGCGGGGCTGCACTTTCATCCATGTGTCCAGTGGCGGTTCGTCGCCCCTGCAGAAAGTCCCGCTGGGCCCACGGTACCAGGTCGGTTTAGCGCAGGCGATTCGCCGTGAGACGGGCCTGCCGACCATGGCCGTGGGCCTGATCACCGACCCGCACGAGGCCGAAGGCATCGTTGCCAGCGGCCAGGCCGACATGGTGGCGCTGGCCCGCGGCATCCTCTACGATCCGCATTGGCCCTGGCATGCCGCTGCGGCACTGGGTGCGCAGGTGGATGCGCCCCGGCAGTATTGGCGCTCACAGCCGCCCGGGTCGTCTCCGCTGTTCGCCAACATCCGCATCGGGCAGCGCTGAGAGCCCAGGCGTGTCTTGGGGGCCTGGCTTTCATGCCATGCCCCAGCGGCGCTTCAGGCCGCTTCGGGCCAGAACTGGCACGACACCCCATGCCCCGGGCTGAGCCAGTGCCAGTGCGACGTGCCGATGGCGCCATGGTCCTCGCCGAAACGGCAGGGCCCGATGCCACCACGGTGCGCAAGAAAATCCAGCTCGGGCGGTGCCATGGCCAGCCGCTCGCGCTGAACGGCCGGGTCGGGCACCGGCACGGCCTCCAGCAGCGCTTGCGTGTAAGGGTGGCCAGGGCGGTCAAAAACCTGCTGCGCTGTGCCGATCTCGACGATCTGCCCGCCGAACATCACTGCCACGCGGTGCGCGACGTGGCGCACCATGGCCAGGTCGTGCGCGATGAACAGGTACGACAGCCCCAGCCGCACCTGCAGCGACTTCAGCAGCGCCACGATCTGCGCCTGGGTGCGCACATCCAGCGCCGATACCGGTTCGTCGCAGACCACGAAGTCCGGGTTGACGGCCAGTGCGCGTGCAATCACGATGCGCTGGCGCTGGCCCCCCGAGAACTCATGCGGGTACCGGCGCACCACGTCGGGGTCCAGGCCGACAAACCCCAGCAGTTCGGCCACGCGCTGCGGCATTTGCGCGGCGGGCACCGAGCGGTGCACGCGCAGGGGCTCGGTCAGCGTGGCGCCCACGGTCATGCGGGGGTTGAGGCTGGAGTAGGGGTTCTGCAACACGAACTGCATGTGCCGGCGCATCGCGCGCACGTCGGCACGCGGCAGCGCCGTGAGCTCGCGGCCCAGCAGGTGCACCGAGCCGCCGCTGACCGGCTGCAATTGCAGGATCGCCCGGCCGGTGGTGGTCTTGCCCGAGCCCGATTCGCCCACCAGCCCCAGCGTCTCGCCGGGCTGGATCTCGAACGACACCTTGTCGACCGCCTGCACCGACCCCTTACCGCGGCGGGCCGGGAACACGACCGAAAGGTCCTGCACACGCAGCAGCGGTTCAGTGCCCGCCCTCATAGCAGCCTCGTGGTGCTGTCCAGGCGCGGCACGGCGTCGAGCAGAGCGCGCGTGTAAGCGTGTTGCGGGGCCGCAAAGAGGGCGTCCACCGTGCCGGACTCGACGATCTCGCCGTCCAGCATCACATAAACCCGCTCCACCATGCCGGCGATCACGCCGAAGTCGTGCGTGATCAACATGAGCGCCATGCCCAGCTCTGCGCGCAGGCGCATCAGCAACCGCAGGATCTGCGCCTGCACCGTCACGTCCAGTGCGGTGGTGGGCTCGTCGGCGATCAGCAGGTCGGGCTCACAGGACACCGCCATCGCGATCAGCACTCGCTGGCGCATGCCGCCCGAAAACTGGTGGGGGTAGTCGTCCACGCGCCGCGCTGCGTCGCGGATGCCGACCAGACCCAGCAACTCGATGGTGCGCTTGCGGGCCATTTGCGCCGACGCGCCGGTGTGCCGGCGCAGCATGTCGTCGATCTGCGCGCCGACACTCAGCACCGGGTTGAGCGAGGTCATCGGGTCCTGGAACACCATCGCGATGCGCCGGCCCCGGATGTCGCGCATCTGCGATTCCGGCAGCTGCAGCAGGTCCTGCCCGCGGTAGTGGACCGTGCCGTCGAGCTGCAGCGACGAGCCCTCGGGCGCCAGCCGCAGGATGGCCCGCGCGGTGACGCTCTTGCCGCAGCCGGATTCGCCGACGAACCCCACGGCTTCACCGGGTGCGATGTCGAATGAAATGCCCTTGACCACGCGCGACGCGACCCCCTCCCGGGTGAAGCGCGCACTCAAGCTCCGGACCTGCAGCAGCGCGTCGGCTTGCGCCATCAGCGGCTCCCCACGTCGAGCACCTCGCGCAGGCCATTGGCCAGCACGATGAAGGTCATGGTGGCGAAAACGATGGCCGCCGCTGGCCCGATCACGGTCAGCGGAGCGAGCTCCATGAACTGTCGCGCCTCGGACAACATGCCGCCCCAGTTCGGGTCGGGTGGCGGCGGGCCGATGCCCAGGAACGACAAGGCGGTGACGGTGAAGATGGTGTTGGCCAGCGTCAGGCTGGTCTGCACCAGGATCGGAGAGATCACCATCGGCAGCACATGGCGCGTGGCAATGGCGAACTCGCCGACGCCCACACTGCGCGCCGCCTCGACATGGTCCCAGCGCTTGACGCTGAGCACCGGGCCGCGCACCACGCGCGCCAGGGTCGGGGTGTAGACGATGGCAATCGTCAGGATCAGGTTGGGCACGGTCGGCCCGAGTGCCGCCACCACCGCGATCGCCAGCAGGAACACCGGGAACGCGAAGATGATATCCAGCGTGCGCATGATGAGCTCGTCGACCAGCCCGCCCACATAACCCGACAGCAGGCCGAGCACCAGGCCTGCTGTCACCGCGATGGTGACCGCTACAAAGGTGATCAAGAGCGTGGTGCGCCCACCGATGATGAGCCGGCTCAGCACGTCGCGGCCGATCGAATCGGTGCCCAGCCAGTGCGCGGCACTCGGCCCGGCCAGCGAGTCAGGCGAGGTGGTGGCGGCGCCATAAGGCACGATCCACGGTCCGAACAGGGTGACCAGCACCATGCCGGCCAACATGACGAGGCCCAGTGCCAGCAGCAGCCGGCCGCGGGTACGGGGATGCGGGGCGGCGGCCTCAGTCATAGGACACCCGGGCGTCGACCCGGGCATAGGCGATGTCGACCAGAACGTTCACCAGCAGCACGATGGTCGCGGCCACGAGCACGATCGCCTGGATCACCGGGTAGTCGCGGTTGCTGATCGAGTCGAACAGGTACTGCCCCATGCCCGGGATGGTGAAGATGGTCTCGATCAGGATGCTGCCGCCCAGCAACGAGGCGAGTTGCAGCCCGGTCACGGTGATCACCGGCGTGAGCGCATTGCGCACCAGGTACTGCCGCAGGATGGTGCCCGGCTGCAGGCCCTTGGCCCGGGCCACCATGACGAAGTCCTGGCTGGAGACCTCGAGCACCGCAGCGCGCGTGTTCTCGGAGATCGTCACCGACACTGCCAGTGCCAGCGAAAACGCCGGCAGCAGCAGGCTGCCGATATTGCCCAGCGGGTCGGTGAAGAAGGGCGTGTAGTTGAAGATGCCGAGCTCGGGAAAGTACAACCCGGCCAGCAGCACGATCAGGGTGGCCACCACAAAATTGGGCACGGCCAGCACCAGGCCGTTGATTGCGCGCACCACCCAATCGGTGCGCCCGCGCAGCCGCGCGGACAACAGGCCGCTGCCCACACCCATGAGCATGGCCATCACACCGGCCATCAGTGTGAGCTCGGCCGTGACCACCAGCCGTGGAAGCAGCTCGCCGAGCACCGGCTTGTGCGTGACGAAGGAGTCGCCAAAATCACCGCGCAGGATGCTGCCGAGCCAGCGCAAGTATTGCTCCCAGACCGGCAAGTCAAGACCCAGGCCGCTGCGGATCGTGTCGAGGGCATCGGCCGACAGCTCGGTCGTGCCAGCCGAGGCCTGGGCAAAGTCGCCTGGCAGAGCGCGCATCAGCACGAAAGCCACCACCGACACCCCCAGCAGGATCGGCAGCATCCACGCGAGGCGCACCAGCACCACGCGGGTCATGGCAGTGGCCCGGCCGGGCCAGACACGCCCAGCATCCGGCTACTTGTCGATCCAGGTGGTGCGCACGAAGGTGCGGATGCTGGCGGCCAGAGCCACGTAGCCCTTGACGTACTTGCGCCAGGCTTCCCAGCGCAGCGGGTACTGGTAGATCTGCAGGATGTAGGCCTGGTCGGCAATGTGTTTCTGGATCTGCTGGTAGGCGGTGGCGCGTTTGGGGTTGTCGAGAATGGTGCGGGCGTCTTCGATCATCTTGTCGAGCTGGGCGTCGGCCATGCCGATGCCCTTGCCCTGCGCGCCGGTGGACAGCAAACGCGAGACGATGGCGTCCGGGTCGGGGCTCCAGCTCAGCGCGATCGACATCAGTGTGTAATCGCCCTTGACCCACAAGCCGATCAGGGGCGCGGTCTCCATCGGTTTGATGTTGACCTTGATGCCGGCAGCGGCCCACTGTTGTTGCAGCACCTGCGCGCATTGCACGTCCAGCGCATTGGCTGCCACGACGATGTAGTCGCCGATGTCGAGACCGCTGGCGTAGCCGGCTTCTGCCAGCAGCTTCTTGGCGCCCGCCACGTCGGTCTTGTAATAGGGCATGGGCCCCACGCCGTCATAACCGCCGATCTGGCTTTCGGGCACCATGGCCCCGACCTTGCCGGAGCCACCCAACACGGTCTGCAGGCAGGCCTTGCGGTCAGTGGCCAGGCTCAGCGCGCGGCGTACCCGCACGTCGTTGAAGGGTTTGGCCTTCAGGTTCATCCAGACCGGGAAAGTGCGCGAGGTCTTGCCGGGGGCCGAGACCAGATCCGGTGAGGTCTTGACGACTTGCGCTGCGACCTTGGGGTCCTTGAACCAGGTCATGTCGATCGCCTTGGAGCGCAGCGCCGAGGTGATCGAGGCCTGGTCCTTGAAGAACTTGAACACCACGGTGGCCAGGTAGGGTTGCGTGTCCTCGTAGTAGTTCGGGTTGGCCTTGAGCGTGAACTGCTGGTTGGGCTCGTAGGATTCGAAGACGAAGGGGCCGGTGCCGACCGGTTTGGTCTTGAGGTCGGTGACGCCCCTGGGCACGATCACCCCGTTCGGGTTGGTGGCCATGTAGCTCAGGAAGGTGGCACTGGGCGCCTTGAGCTCGAACTTGACGGTGTGGGCGTCGATCACCGTGACCGCCTTGATGCCGGCAAACAGCACCGCGCTGGGGCTGGCGCTTGCCGGGTCGAGAATGCGATCGAAGGTGTGCTTCACGTCCTCGGCGCTGAAGGTCTGGCCGTTGTGAAATTTCACGCCCTGGCGCAGGCGGAAGATGTAGGTGGTCTCGTTGGGGGTGAGGTAGCCGGTGGCGAGGTCTGGCTCGATCTTCATCTCGGCATTCCAGCGCAGCAAGCCGCTGTAGAGCAGGGCGGTGAAGTCATAGGACGCAAAGGCTGTGAGCGTGACCGGGTCCAGCCCGATCGGGTCTGCGTCGGCACCGATGGTGAGCGTGCCGCCCCGTTTGGGCGCCCCGGCCTGGGCCAGGGCCATCGGGCTGAGTGTGGCCAATGCGCCACCGGTGAGGGCGAGCTGCAGCAGGCTGCGCCGCTGCAGGCCCTCGGCCACGTCGGGCAGCGTGTCACAGAGGGCCAGTTCGAGGTCGGATGTCGTTGCCATGGAGCGTCCTTGGTGGAGTGGGTGGCGGGGGCGTGTCGTACGGCCGGAACAAGGGCGCTGGCGGCGTCCAGTCGCTGGCAACACGCTACTTTTCATGATAGCCATTGCATCGGCTTTAATTGCCGTATTGCATGTTTCACCGCATGAAACGAGCGCTTGCCCTGCACCCGTCGCACGGCCCGTGCGCTCGCGCTGTGCGCGCCGCACAATGGGCGGTATCCCTGATTGCCCACCCAAAGACCCGCCCATGATCCGCATTGCCACCGCCGGTTACCAGCACGAGTCCAACACCTTCTCGGCCATCCCCGCGAGCCTGGACCTCTGGCAGCGCTCCGGCATTCTGGAAGATGCGGCGTCGATCCGCGCCGAGTACGCCAGCTCGCAGTCGACCCTGGCCGGATTCTTTGCTGCGGCCGCCGAAGACCCGCAGGTCGAACTGGTGCCGCTGTTTTTCACGCGGCTGATGCCGATGGGCGCGATCACACCTGAGGCCACCGACTTCATCTTCGACCGCATCCTGGCTGCGCTGCGCGACCACGGTCCGTGGGACGCTGTGCTGCTGCCCCTGCATGGCGCTGCAGTGTCTGCCAGCTACCCCGATGCCGATGGCGAACTGGTGCGCCGCGTGCGGGCGCTGGTGGGTCCCAAAGTGCCGATCGGCGTGGCGCTGGACATGCATGCCAACATCGCGCCGCAGTTGGTGGAGTCGGCCGACATCGTGACCGTGTACCAGACCAACCCGCATATCGACGCGTTTGCGCAGGCCGTGCAGTGTGCGCGTTTGGTGCTGCGCACGGTGCGCGGCGAGATCCACCCGACCAGTGCGCTGGAGATGCCGCCACTGCTGGTCAACATCCTGTGCCAGGGCACGGACGACGCGCCGATGAAAGACCTGCTGCGCGAGGCCGCTGTGCAGGCGCAGCGACCCGGCGTGTTGTCGGTCAGCGTCGTCGAAGGTTATCCCTATGCCGATGTGGCCGAGATGGGCATGTCCTTCATTGCCATTACCGACAACAACCCGGCGCTGGCACGCGAGGTGACCAGCGCGGTGGCGCTCGCTGCCTGGAACATGCGCGCCGCACTCAACCAGACCGCGCCCTCGATCGACCAGGCCCTGCTGCGTGCCCGCGACGCGCGCGAGGGGCCAGTGGTGCTGTTCGACGTCGGCGACAACGTAGGCGGCGGCAGCCCGGGCGACTCGACCCACATTCTGCATGCCGCACGCCGCCTGGGTGTGGCCGACCTGTTGCAGGCGGTTTGCGACCCCGACGGGGTGGCACTGGCACAGGCCGCCGGTGTGGGTGGGCGCATTGATGCTGCCGTGGGCGGCAAGAGCGACGCCATGCATGGCGCCCCCTTTGCGGTGCAGGCTACCGTGACCGCGCTGAGCGACGGCTGCTATGAGGAGACCGGCCCCACCCATGGCGGGTTTCGCTTCTTCAACGACGGCCCGAGTTGCGCGCTGCGCACCGACGACGGCTACACCCTGGTGCTGACCTCGCGCAGCGCCGGTTCGTCCAGCCTGCAGCAGTTCCGCGCCCTGGGCATCGAGCCGACCCGGACGAAGATCCTCGTGGCCAAAGGTGTGCATTCGCCCCGTCCGGCCATGGAGCCGATCGCCAAGGAGCTGATCTGGGTCGCCAGCCCCGGCGTGACCAGCGCGGATCTGTCGACCTTCACCTACTGCCACCGGCGCGTGCCGCTGTATCCGCTGGAGCCGCACACGGTGTGGCCATGATGGGCATGTCGCATGGGGCCTCGGCTGCCCATCTGCCGGTTCCTGGCCACCGGGCCCTGCAGGCCCGTTTTGGTGACGCCTTACGCGCCCTGCAGTGAGCGCAACAGCTTGAGCCCGGCGCGGCCGTTGACGGCTTGTCCGAGCCGCTTCTGCTCGGCACGGATGGCCACGCGGCTCCTGTCGCCCAGCATGCCGTCCACCTCGCCGATATCGTGGCCGAGCAGCAGCAGCAGGCCTTGCAGTTCGCGCCGCTGCGCGCGCGACAAGCCCGGGTCGTCGGTCGGCCAGGGCGTGCTGAACAGGCCCGCGCCGCGCAGGCGGTCGCTCAGGTGGGCGATGGCCAAGCCATAACTCTCGGCTGCGTTGTAGCTGTAGATGGCGTCAAAGTTGCGCAGCACCAGAAAGGCCGGTCCGGTGGCGCCCGCCGGCGTCATCAGGCCGGCGCTTCCCAGGTCGGCGGGCAGAGGCGAGCCGTCCACCCGTTGCAGGCCTCGGCGGCTCCAGTCTGCCATGCTGCGCTTGGTGCGGCGACCCTCCCCGGCGGTGTCGAAGCCGGCCGGCAGCTTGACCTCGAAACCCCAGGGCTGGGTGTTCTGCCAGCCGGCCCTGGCCAGGAAGTTGGCCGTGGAGGCCAGTGCGTCGGCGGCGTTGTCCATCAGGTCGCGCCGGCCGTCGCCGTCAAAGTCGACCGCCAGCCGCTCGAAGGTGCTGGGCATGAACTGCGTGTGGCCGAAGGCGCCGGCCCAGGAGCCGATCAGCCGCTCGGGCGCGATGTGCCCAGCCTGCAGGATGCGCAGCGTACTGTAGAACTCGCCGCGAAAGTAGGCCTGCCGCCGGCCGAAACACGACAGTGTCCCCAGGGCCTGCACCAGCGGGTACTTGCCGAAGGTCTGGCCGAAATTGCTTTCGACGCCCCACACCGCCACCACCGTGGCCGGGTCGACGCCGTAGCGCTGCTGCACCTTGGCCAGGGTGTCGGCATGGCGCTTGAGCAGGGCCTGCCCCTCGGCCACGCGTTCGTCGTCCACCAGGCCGGCGAGGTAGTCCCAGATAGGGGTGGTGAATTCGGGTTGCACGTTGAGCTTGTCGATCACGCTCATGTCAGGCGATAGGCCGCGGGTGTGCTGGGCGAAGGTGGCCACCTGTACGCCGGCCGCAAGGGCGGGCGCCCGCAGCTTGTCCAGACAGGTGGCGAAATCGTCGGTTTGTGCCCGCGCCGGCAGGGCCGGCAGGGCCAGCAGCGCGGCGCAGAGCAGCAGGGTGGTTTTGGGTGTCATGGCGGGCTCCAGTCTAGTCCGTCTGCGCTTGGCCGTTGCGGCAACAGGCAGGGCGCGCGGATCCGGCACATGAGGCGTGACGGATCATCCCGCGGGTGGTGTGGTGTCTTTCAGCAGCAAGGCGGCGTTGTACAGCGCGTTGCGCGGCAGGCCGGTGATCTCTGCTGCCAGACGCACAGCCGACTTCAACGGCAGTTCGGCCAGCAACAGCTGCAGCACCCGGGTGTCCGTGCCCGTTGCAGCGCTCGGGGGTGCCGGGTGCAGTACCAGCACGAATTCGCCCCGGATGCGGTTGGTGTCGGCTGCCAGCCAGGCTGGCAGGTCTTGCGCCGCCAGCGTGGCGATCTGCTCGAACTGCTTGGTGAGCTCGCGCCCGACCGTGATGCGCCGCGCGCCCAGCCCGGCCAGAGCTGTGGCGGCGGCCTCGATGCGGTGGGGCGCCTCGAGCAGCACGACGGTGCGCGCCTCCAAGGCCAGACCGGCAGCGGCTGCGGCCCGTTCAGTGGCCTTGCTGGGCAGGAAACCCGCAAACACGAAGCCGGCCTCTGTTCCCTGGGCCAGGTCGATGCCGGCCACACTCAGGGCCGCCGTAACGCTGCTGGGGCCCGGCACCGGTACCACGGACAACCCGGCCAGCACGGCCGCAGCCACCAGCCGGGCACCGGGGTCGCTGATCGCGGGCGTGCCGGCGTCGCTGACGTAAGCGACACGTTGCCCCTGGCGCAGCCGGTCGACCACCTGGGTTGCGGCTTCGACTTCGTTGTGCTGGTGCAGCGCGAGGAACTGCGCAGGCGATTTCTCCAGTCCGTAGGCACGCAGCAGGGTTTGCGTGTGGCGCGTGTCCTCGCAGGCCACGGTGTCCACCAAGGTGAGGACGTGCAGCGCCCGCAGGCTGATGTCGGCCAGGTTTCCGATGGGCGTGGCCACCAGATACAGGCTACCCTGAGGGTAATGTTGCTGGGCCGCAGCGGCGTGGGCGGCAGCGCGTGCCGGTGCAAAAGGTGAGGTCAATGCGCGAATCCAGTTTCAGGGAGGACACCCGTGGTGTCGCCGACATCCACGACCAAGCAGGCCGGTGACGCGGCCGAGGACCGTGCGCTGCGCCACCTGCAGTCGGCCGGGCTTCGGCTGGTCACGCGCAATTATCGGACGCCCGGGCGCGGCGGCGGCGAAATCGATCTCGTGATGCGCGACGCCGGCGGCACGCTGGTGTTCGTGGAGGTGCGCGCGCGCCAGACCGGCGGCCATGGCGGTGCGGCCGCCAGCATCGGGGGCACCAAGCGCTGGCGCATCGTACTGGCGGCACGCCATTACCTGATGCGCCTGGGCGCGCCACCGCCGTGCCGTTTCGATGTCGTGGTCATCGATGGCGGTAGCCTGCAATGGCTGCGCGCGGCGTTCGATGCCACCTGAGCCATCTCGTCAGCGAAATTACATCCCGTTGCAAAAGCGACAGTTATCATGCCGCCTATGCTTGAGCAGCGTATCGAACAGCATTTCATAGACAGCGCAGACCTGAAGTACCAGTCGGCCCAGGCGCTGAGCAAACCGATCGCGGCCGCGGTACAGGCGCTGATGGTCTGCGTCACCAGCGGGGGCAAGGTGCTCGCCTGTGGCAACGGTGGATCGGCCACCGTGGCCCAGGGTTTTGCGGCCGGTTTCGTGGGCGGGTTCGAGCGAGAGCGCCCCGAGCTCGCGGCGATCGCGCTGGCCACCGACAGCGCCACACTCACCGCCATCGCCAACGGGCACGCGTTCAGCTCGGTGTTTTCGCGCCAGGTGCGGGCGCTCGGTGGTTCGGGCGATGTGCTGCTGGCGATTTCGTCCGATGGCAACTGCGCCAACCTGCTGGACGCCATCACGGCCGCACACGAGCGCGAGATGGTGGTCATCGGCCTCACCGGCCATGGCGGTGGCCGCATGGCCCAGGCGCTGGGCGACACCGATGTGCATATCTGCGTGCCGCACGACCGGCCGGCCCGCGTGCTCGAAGTTCAGATGCTGGCCTTGCACTGCATGTGCGATGCCGTCGACACACAATTGCTGGGTGAACAAGAGGAACCAACACCATGACGATCCGGTCCCATAGATTTGTAGCATTGGTGGTCTGCGCGGCCTGCCTGGGGGGCGTTTTGAGCGCCTGTGCTCCGGTGGTGCTGGGCAGTGCCGCGATGGGGGTGCTGGTGGCGACCGATCGACGCACCTCCGGCGCCCAGCTCGAGGACGAAGGCATCCAGCTGCGCGCCGCCGGGCGCATCCGAGAAAACGTGGGCGACCGGGTCCATGTCAACATCAACAGTTACAACCGACAGGTGCTGCTGACCGGCGAGGTTCCGACGGCCCAGGTCAAGCTGCTGGTCGAGCAGCTTGTCTCGCGGGTTGAGAATGTGCGCGCCATCGTCAACGAGCTGGGCGTGATGGGCAACTCGACCCTGACCCAGCGCTCGTCCGATGCGCTGGCCACCGGCCGCGTGAAGGCGTCCATGGTCGACGCCAAGGACCTCTTCGCCAATTCGTTCAAGGTGATCACAGAGCGCGGTACCACCTACCTGATGGGCCGGGTCACGCAACGCGAGGCCAACCGGGCCACCGACATCACGCGCAGCACCGGTGGTGTGCAGCGCGTGGTGCGCGTGCTGGAGATCATCACCGACGAAGAACTGCAGCGCACCCTGCCCCAACAGCCGCTTCAGCCGGCGACTGCGGCACCGAAACCCTGAGCGCGCCGGGCCCTTAGGCCGGGGCCTACTTCAACCGCTTGATCAGGCTGGAGGTATCCCAGCGCGCGCCACCCATCTGCTGCACGTCGCCGTAAAACTGGTCGACCAGCGCCGTCACCGGCACCCGGGAGCCATTGCGGCGCGACTCGTCGAGCACCAGGCCGAGGTCTTTGCGCATCCAGTCGACTGCGAAGCCGAAGTCGAACTTGTCCGCCACCATCGTCTTGCCGCGGTTGTCCATCTGCCAGCTCTGGGCAGCGCCCTTGCCGATGACTTCGAGCACCTGCACCATATCCAGGCCAGCCTTCTGCCCGAAGGCGATGGCCTCACTCAGGCCTTGTACCAGGCCGGCAATGCAGATCTGGTTCACCATCTTGGCCAGCTGCCCGGCGCCGCTGGCGCCCAGCAGCGTGAAAGCGCGCGAAAAAGCCATGGCCGCAGGAGCCGCCGCCTCGAAGGCTGCCGCGTCGCCGCCGCACATGACGGTGAGCAGGCCATTCTGCGCGCCAGCCTGACCACCGGACACCGGCGCATCGATGAACTGCAGGCCGCGTTTTCGGGCCTCGGCATCGAGCTCGCGCGCCACAGTGGCCGACGCTGTGGTGTGATCCACGAAGATCGCACCGCCGCGCATGCCGGCAAAGGCGCCGTCATCCGAGCGCTGACGGGTGCCCAGATCGGCGCCCAGGGTCACACTGCGCAGGTCGTCGTCGTTGCCAACACAACAGAACACGATGTCGGCGCCCGCGGCCGCCTCGCGCGGCGTGGCGGCGCTGCGCGGGCCGGGCGTGGCGGCATATTCACTGCACCAGGCGGCCGCCTTGGCAGAACTGCGGTTGTAGACCGTCACTGCATGCCCGGCCAGCGCCAGATGCGCAGCCATCGGGTAACCCATCACCCCCAGCCCGAGAAAGGCGAGCTTGCGTGCGGGCGTGGCGGTGTAGGTCTTGGGATTGGTGCTTGGCATGGGTTGGAGTGGGTCAGACGATGGCGAAGTTTTCGGTGCCGGCGCCCAGGTCCTGGGTGCGACCGCGCTGGCTGTTGAGCTTGATCTGCAGGCGCAGGTCGTTCAGCGAGTCGGCGTTGCGCAGCGCGTCCTCGTAGGAGATGACGTTGTTCTCGTAGGCGTCGAACAGCGCCTGGTCAAAGGTTTGCATGCCCAGATTGCGGCTCTTTTTCATGATCTCCTTGATCTCGGAGACATCGCCCTTGAAGATCAGGTCGGAGATCAGCGGGGTGTTGAGCATGATCTCGACGGCAGCCGAGCGGCCTTTTCCGTCCTGCTTGGGGATCAGCCGCTGCGACACCAGGGCCTTGAGGTTGAGCGACAAGTCCATCAGCAGCTGCGAGCGGCGTTCTTCGGGGAAGAAGTTGATGATGCGGTCCAGCGCCTGGTTGGCGCTGTTGGCGTGCAGTGTGGCCAGGCACAGGTGGCCGGTCTCGGCAAAGGCGACCGCGTGTTCCATGGTCTCGCGGTCGCGGATCTCGCCCATCAAAATAACGTCAGGCGCCTGGCGCAGCGTGTTCTTGAGGGCGATCTCCCAGCTGTCGGTGTCGAGCCCGACTTCGCGCTGGGTCACCACGCAGTTCTTGTGCATGTGCACGAACTCCACCGGGTCCTCGATGGTGATGATGTGGCCATAGGAGTTTTCGTTGCGACAGTCGACCATCGCCGCCAGCGTGGTCGACTTGCCCGAGCCGGTGGAGCCCACCAGGACGCACAGGCCGCGTTTGGCGGTGACGATCTCCTTGAGTACCTGCGGCACACCCAGGCCGTCGATGGTCGGCAGCACCTGCGGAATGACCCGCATCACCATGCCCACCTTGCCCTGCTGGATGAAGGCATTGACCCGAAAACGCCCGACGCCCGGCGGAGAGATCGCGAAATTGCATTCCTTGGTGCGCTCGAATTCTGCCACCTGCTTGTCGTTCATCACCGACCGCGCAAGCGCCAGCGTGTGTGAGCCGTTCAGCGGCTGTGGCGACACCTTGGTCACCTTGCCATCGACCTTGATGGCAGGCGGAAAATCACCGGTGATGAAAAGGTCGCTGCCGTTGCGGCTGATCATCAGCCGCAACAGGTCGTTGATGAATTTGGTGGCCTGGTCGCGTTCCATGTTTCATGTGCTCCCGCAAGATGGTCATTTCTTTTCGCTCAGGCGCGCACTCACCACGCGCAAACGCAGGGAAAGTTTGCGTGCCAGCAGCGCGATCAGGTTTGCCGCCAAATGGGGATTGGCCGACATCATGTCGTCCATGCCTTCGGCGCTCAGTGCAGCCACCTCGCACTCGTTCATCGTCGTGCAGGCCGAGAAGCGGATGCCGCTGTCGAGCAGCGACATCTCGCCCAAGATCTCGCCGGGTCGGGTTTCGGCCAGCCGCAGCCGCTCGCCCCAGGGCTGTACCCGGTCGACTGCGATGGCACCCGACAGCAACACCAGCATGAAATTGCCGTACTCGTCCTGGCGGATCACGTCGCGGTTGGGCGGCACGGTGGCGAAATCGAAAAATCGCTCCATGCTCTGGATCGCCTCTGAATCCAGGTGGTTCATGTATTTGTCTTTCGACCACAGACCCTGCAGCAGCTTGGTGCCGCGCGAGGAACTGATGCGCCGGGCGTCGATCTCGACAGCACGCGCTTCCCAGGGCACCAGCAAGGATGCGTCGACCCCAAGGCCGGCGAACGCGGTGCTGAACAAGATGGAGTCCTGCTTGTCCTCGGTCGTGTCCGACGGGGGCTTGGGCTTGAGGAACTCGAAAAGGCCTGTCATTGCGTCCTCCTGGTCTGGAATCGGGCTCAGCCGGGAAAATTCTCGGGGATCTTGGCTTTGCTGCGGGCTTCGGCAGGGCTGATCACATTGCGTTTGACCAGGTCGGTCAGGTTCTGGTCGAGGGTCTGCATGCCGACGCTGTTGCCGGTCTGGATCGACGAGTACATCTGCGCCACCTTGGCCTCGCGGATCAGGTTGCGGATGGCGCTGGTGCCCAGCATGATCTCGTGTGCGGCGACCCGGCCCTGGCCGTCCTTGGTCTTGCACAGCGTCTGCGAGATCACTGCCTGCAGCGACTCTGACAGCATCGCGCGGACCATTTCCTTTTCGTCGGCCGGAAACACGTCGATGATCCGGTCAATCGTCTTGGCCGCGCTGGAGGTATGCAAGGTGCCGAACACCAGGTGCCCGGTCTCGGCGGCGGTCATGGCCAGCCGAATGGTTTCTAGGTCGCGCATTTCACCGACCAGGATGCAGTCGGGGTCTTCGCGCAGTGCCGAGCGCAGCGCGGCTGCGAAGCTCAGGGTGTGGGGCCCGACCTCGCGCTGGTTGACCAGGCATTTCTTGGACTCGTGCACGAACTCGATCGGGTCTTCGACCGTGAGGATGTGGCCGAACTCGGTCTCGTTGAGGTAATTGACCATCGCCGCCAGCGTGGTGGACTTGCCTGAACCGGTGGGCCCGGTCACCAGCACCATGCCGCGCGGCTTGAGTGCGAGGTCGGCAAAGATCTTGGGTGCATTGAGCTGCTCCAGCGACAGGATCTTGGAGGGAATCGTCCGGAACACGGCACCCGCGCCGCGGTTGTGGTTAAAGGCGTTGACGCGAAAGCGCGCCAGGCCTTCGATCTCGAATGAGAAGTCGATCTCGAGGAACTCTTCGTAGTTCTTGCGCTGTGAGTCATTCATGATGTCATACACCATGGCATGAACGGCCTTGTGGTCCAGCGGCTCGACATTGATGCGGCGCACATCTCCGTGGACCCGGATCATCGGCGGCAAATCGGCCGAGAGGTGCAGGTCGGAGGCCTTGTTCTTGACGCTGAAAGCAAGCAATTGGGTGATATCCACGGATTCCTCAATGGTTTGTTACGCTTGGGCAATTATGACCACGATTGCCGGCAATCTCCAAGCGGTTCAGGACCGCATCGACGCCGCGTGTCGGGCTGCGGGCCGCGACCGGTCCAGTGTGCGTTTGCTGGCGGTCTCCAAGACGTTCGGCATCGACGCGATTCAGGCGGCGTTCGATTCCGGCCAGCAGTGTTTTGGCGAGAACTACATCCAGGAGGCGGTTGACAAGATCCAGGCGCTGCGTGGCCTGCCGATCGAGTGGCACTGCATCGGGCCGATCCAGAGCAACAAGACCCGGCTGGTGGCTGAACACTTCGACTGGGTGCAGTCGCTGGACCGGCTCAAGATCGCCCAGCGCCTCGACGCGCAGCGGCCGGCCCATTTGCTGCCGCTGCAGGTGTGCATCCAGGTCAATACCGATGGCGGGCCGACCAAGGCGGGCGTGCCGCCTGGGGAGGTGGCGGCGCTGGCCGCAGCGGTCGGCGAACTGCCGCGCCTGAAGCTACGCGGCCTGATGACCATCCCCGAGCCGGCCCCGGACTTCGCGGCGTCCAGTGCCCTGCATGCCCGTGCACGGATGCTGTTCGATGCGCTCAATGCGCAGGGCCTGGGCCTGGACACCCTATCCATGGGCATGAGCGCCGACCTGGACGCCGCCATCCACGCCGGCAGTACCGTGGTGCGCGTGGGCACGGCGGTGTTCGGGCAGCGTTAGGCGCCTGCCCGGGCGCGACCGCAGCGTCTTACTTCTTCGGCAACACCATCGGCTTGATGGCGCCGCACTCGGCCGACAGCCATTTGCCCTGACCGTCCATCGTGATCTGCTCCGGCCGGCCGCCGGCCTGGGTCTTGACAACCATCTTGCTGGTGTAGGCCTCGGCACTGACGAAGGTGACCTGGCCCTCGCCGGTGGTGGGCGGCTTGGTACAGGTGAACGACATCTTCATGGTGTTGCCGGTGCGCGGCGACGGACTGGCCTTGCAGTCGCCCTCGGGGGGTGCGACCTCGTTGCGCTCGATCATCTCCCGGGTCATGCAGACCTTGACCGCGGTGGAGCCCATTCCACCGGCACCCGTCGCGATGCCCTGTTTGGCCAGCATGTCCTGCATCATCTTGCGTTGCTCGGGCGGCATGGCTGCCATCTGTTTCTGCATGTCGGCCAGGCCCTTTTCCATGTCGCCCGAAGCCGACTGCATCTTGTGGGTGATTTCCCACAGGCCTGGTTTCATGGTCTGGGCCTGGGCACCGCTGCCGAACGCGAAAATGAGCATCACGGCTGGCAGCAGGGTCCGGTTCATGGCGAGCACTCCAAAAATTGCATTGTCGCTAATCGGCAGTTTGCAGCAGTGAGCCCGGCCCGGCTCACGGCAGTGGCAGCTGGGTGGTGCTCTTGACTTCCTCCATCACTGCGTAGGTGCGCGTCTCGCGCACGCCGGGCAGCTGCCACAGCACCGTGCCGGCAAATGCGCGGTAGGCCGTCATGTCGGCCATGCGGGTCTTGAGCAGGTAGTCGAAACCGCCAGCCACCATGTGGCATTCCAGGATGTCGGGGCGCACCTGCACCGCGGCCTTGAAGGCCTCGAACACGTGCGGCGTGGTCTTGTCGAGCAGCACTTCGACGAAGACCATCATGCCGCGGCCGAGTTTCTGCGGATTCAGCCGCGCCTCATAGCCGAGGATGTAGCCGTCCTTGGTGAGCCGCTGCACCCGGGCCAGCACCGCAGTGGGCGACAGCGCGACTGCCTCGGCCAACTTGAGGTTGGACATGCGGCCATCCTTTTGCAGGCACTCAAGGATGCGCAGGTCGATGCGGTCGGGGGAGTCGTCACCCATGGTGTCAGGCCACCCGGTAGGTTTCCAGGTGGATGCTGGTCTCGGTGCTGCGAATGCCCCGCACCAACCGCACGCGCTCCAGCACGCGCGAGAGCTCGGTGAGGTTCTCGGCCCGCAACTCGGCCAGCAGGTCCCAACGGCCATTGGTGTCGTGCAGGGCGGCGACACCGGGCTCGCCCAGCAGGCTGCCGATGACAGCGCGGGTTTCATTGCCTTCGACTGCCACGCTCATCCAGGCGCTGATCCCCTGGGGCCGGGCATCCGGGCGCAGGCGCACGGTGTAACCGACGATGGTGCCGGCGTCTTCCAGCTTGGCAATGCGGTTGCTGATCGTGCCGCGCGACACGCCCAACTTGCGCGCCAGGATGGCCACGCTGCTGCGCGCATCCTGGCGCAGCAATGCAAGCAATTGCAGGTCTGTGGCGTCCATGCTGGGCATTGTGGCATCCAATGCTGACGTATTGCTATATTTCTAACTAAAAGATGCCAGTTATGGCGATTTACATTGCCACCAGGGGCGGGGACACTACCTGTCTGTTCCCACTTTCGCCTTCGGGCACCGACCCGCCATGATCCGCAACGCCACCCTGCAGACCCATTTCCTCAGCGCCACCGACGCCACACATCTGGTGCGCCGGCTCGGCATCGACCCCTGCCTGCGCGGCATGGCCGACGCCATCCATGCCGACTATCTGCGCTGGCAGGCCTTCGACAAGCAGGCCCGCGTGGCCAGCCACTCCGAGACCGGGGTGATCGAGCTCATGCCGGTGTCCGATGGCCATACCTACGCTTTCAAGTATGTCAATGGCCATCCGTCCAATGGCCGTTTCGGGCTACCGACGGTGATGGCCTTCGGCCTGCTCGCCGATGTCGCCACTGGCCTGCCGGTATTCCTGAGCGAGCTGACGCTGACCACCGCCATCCGCACCGCCGCCATGTCGGTGGTCGCCGCACGCGTGCTGGCGCGGCCCGACAGCCGCAGCATGGCGCTGATCGGCAACGGAGCGCAAAGCGAGTTCCAGGCGCTGGCCTTTCACCACCTGATGGGCATCCGTGAACTGCGCCTGTTCGACACCGACCCCGCCGCCACCCGCAAGCTGGTGCGCAACCTGGCGCCCACCGGGCTGCGCATCGTCTGCTGCGCCTCGGTTGCCGACGCCGTGCAGGGAGCCGATATAGTGACCACTGTGACTGCCGACAAGACCAATGCGACCATCCTGCTGCCCGACATGCTCGTGCCGGGCCAGCACGTCAATGGCGTGGGCGGCGACTGCCCGGGCAAGACCGAGCTGCATCCCGACGTTTTGCGCCGCGCAGCGGTGTTTGTCGAATACGAGCCGCAGACCCGCATCGAAGGCGACCTGCAGCAGATGGAGGCCAGCTTCCCCGTCACCGAGATCTGGCGGGTGTTGCAAGGCCAGGCGGCCGGCCGCACGGATGCCAACCAAGTCACCGTGTTCGACTCGGTCGGCTTCGCGCTGGAGGACTATTCGGCGCTGCGCTTCATGCGCGACAGCGCGCGCCGCCTGGGGCTGGGCCAGCCGATCGTACTGGTCCCCGCGCTGGCCGATCCACGGGATCTGTTTGGGTCGATAGCTGACCCGCGCGCGCTGCCGGTTCCCGACACCGCACTGGCCATTGCCGCATGACAGCCGCCCAGCCACCTGGCGCAGCCCGTGGGGGGGTGAGCCTCATCGGCGCCCCCACTGATGTCGGCGCGGGCTCCCTGGGCGCCCGCATGGGGCCGGAAGCCTTGCGCGTAGCCGGTATCGAGCACGCGGTAGCGCAGTTTGGGGTGGATGTTCGCGATTGCGGCAACCTGGCCGGGCCGGCCAACCCCTGGCGGGACGCCGTGAACGGCTTTCGCCATCTGCCCGAGGTGGTGGCCTGGAACCAGCTTTTGCACGACGCGGTCTACCGCGAGCTGCACGAGGGGCGTCTGCCGGTTGTGCTGGGCGGCGATCACTGCCTGGGCATCGGCTCGATCAGCGCAGTGGCCCGCCATTGCCGTGCGCAGGGCCGGCGCCTGCGCGTGTTGTGGCTCGATGCCCATGCCGACTTCAACACTGCCACGCTCACGCCCAGCGGAAACATCCACGGCATGCCGGTGGCCTGCCTGTGCGGTCATGGGCCGGCCGAGCTGGTGGGCATTGGCGGCCATGTGCCGGCACTGCATCCGCGCGACCTGCGCCAGATCGGCATCCGCAGCGTGGACGCCGGCGAAAAACGCCTGGTGCACGACATGGGCATCGAGGTGTTCGACATGCGCTACATCGACGAGATGGGCATGCGCCACACCATGGAGCTGGCGCTGGCCATGACCGACCCCGGCACCCACCTGCATGTGAGCCTGGACGTCGATTTTCTCGACCCCGACATCGCGCCCGGCGTCGGCACCACGGTGCGGGGCGGCCCTACCTACCGCGAGGCGCAGCTGTGCATGGAGATGATTGCCGATACCGGCCTGCTGGCGTCGCTGGACATCGTCGAACTCAACCCGGCGCTGGATGTGCGCAACCGCACCGCCGAACTGGCCGTAGATCTGGTCGAGAGTTTGTTTGGCAAGAGCACGCTGATGCGCTCCGCCGGGCCGCGCGCTTGAGCCGTTCAGGCAGCCACAGGGCAGTCGACCCAGGCGGCGTTGGCGGCACTCGAGCGCACCACGCTGTCAACAAAACGCAGCCCCTGCAGGCCGTCAAACGCATTCGGGAAATGCAGCGCCAACGGGTCGGCGGGCGTGCCGCTGCGCCGCGCGGCCATCGCCTCGGCAGCGTCCGAGTACAGGTTGGCAAATGCTTCGTGAAAGCCTTCGGGGTGCCCGGCCACGATGCGCGATGCACGCGCCGCCAGCGGCAATGTGCCAGGGCCATTCGGGGTGCGGATCTGCGCCGGCTCGTCAAGCAGCTTGACCTGCAGCACCTGCGGGTGCTCCTGCATCCATTCCAGGCTGCCCAGCGCGCCGCTGACGCGGATGCGCAGGCCGTTTTCGACGCCGGCTGCAGCCTGCGTCACCCAGAAGCTGCCGCGCGCGCCACCGGTCAGGCGCAGCAACGCGCCGGCAAAATCGTGCGCCACCCGGTCTGGCACGATGCTGCCGGCTTCGGCTGCCACGTGGGTGACCTCGAGCCCCGTGATGAAGCGCAGCAGCTGGTGGGCGTGCGTGCCGATGTCGCCCATCACCAGTGAGGGCCCCCCGCGTGCCGGGTCTTCCTTCCAGGCCCGTCGGCCCGGGCCCGGCCGGGCGCGCCCGCCCTGAACATACTCCACCTGCACCAGCCGGATCTCGCCCAGCTGGCCGGCCGCCACCATGGCGCGCGCCTGACGCACCAGCGGGTAGCCGCTGTAGTTGTGGGTCAGGCAGAAGATGCGGCCACTGCTTTGCACCAGTTGGTGCAGTAGCTCGGCCTCGTTCAGGGTATTGGTCATCGGCTTGTCGCAGATGACGTCCAGCCCCTGGCGCAGCGCGTGCGCCGCGTAACGAAAATGGCTGTCGTTGGGCGTCATGATGGCCACTACATCGGCGCCGTCGTTCAGCGCGGCCTGTGCATCGATCAGCGCATCGCCGTCGGCATGGCAGCGCTCTGCAGGCAGGCCCAGGGCGCGGCCGGCGGCAATGGAAGTTTCAGCATGGGAGGACAGCGCGGCAGCGACCAGCTCGTAGCGGTCATCCAGGCGCGCAGCTTGGCGGTGCATCGCACCAATGAACGAGCCCGGCCCGCCGCCGATGACCGCCAAGCGCAATCGGCGCCCGAGCAGTGCCAGGACCGGGTTGGGCGACACCTTGCGGCCCCGGCGCAGTCAACCGCCCTTCTTCGGACGCTTGCCAGGATTCTTCTTGCTGCGGGTCGACGTGCCACGCTCCAGGCTGACCTTCTGGCCACGCACGACTGGCTTGGTGAAGCCGGCTGCGGGGGTGGGTGCGGGAGTGGCTTTGCGTTCTGCTTCGGTGCGGGGTTCTTTGGCCATGGGGGCTCTCCATTCGGTGGGATATCACCCCCGATTAGGCCACACTGGCGGACCCCGCTCCCCGGCACCGGGTTGCCGCGGGCCCCCGGCCACGCCACTGCAGGGGTGCCAGCGCCAGTAGCCGTCGGGCGACGGGGCGAAGCCCGTCGATCGCCTCCTGCTGGCCGGTGGCATGGCAGCGGGGCGCGCGGCGACGGTACGAGCCCCGATAGCGCCGCATAAATTGCTAAACAAGACAATAAAAATAGTTAAAAATTTACCTGTTAAACCACGAACATAGTGGTTTCGTCCAATTAAAGGAAATAGCATGCGCTTGCCCCTGCCTTACCGAATCGAGTCTGACGTGGTGGCCGAGCGCCTGGGCAGCCTGGCCCAGGCGCTGGACTGGGCTGACGCAGCCCGGGTGGCTGCCCCGTGGGTACAAGCGGTTCGGCGCCATCCACCTCCGTTCTGGGCGATGGAGAGCCTGCTCAAGGAATACCCGATCTCCAGTGCCGAAGGCCTGGCCTTGATGCGCCTGGCGGAGGCACTGCTGCGGGTGCCGGACGCTGAAACCGCCATCGCCCTCACCGCCGACCAGCTGGGCCGCGCCGACTTCGACAACGCGGGCGACAAGACACTGGCCCGCCTTTCCAGCACGGCCATTGCGATGAGCAAGAAGTTCCTGCCCGAGGGCGCAGCCCAGGGCGGCCTGTTTGCCAAACTCGGCGCCCGCTCGGTGGTGGCCGCCACGCTGCGCGCCGTGCAACTGCTCGGGCGCCAGTTCGTGCTCGACCAGACGATTGCCGAGGCCATGCAGGAAGCCGCCAGTGCCCAGCGCAAGGCCGGCAACCTGCGCTACAGCTACGACATGCTGGGCGAAGGGGCCCGCACCGAAGCCGATGCGCAGAAGTACCTGGGCAGCTACCAGAATGCGATCAGCGCCATCGCCCTGGGTGCCGACACTGCCGGCGCTTGCGAGCGCAACGACGGCATCTCGATCAAGCTCAGCGCGCTGCACCCGCGGTATGAAGACGCACACCGCAGCCGCGTGCTGGTCGAGCTGGTGCCGCGCGTCTGGGGCCTGTGCCAGCAGGCGGCCGTGGCCAACATCAACCTCACCATTGATGCCGAAGAGGTCGACCGGCTGGAGCTGTCGCTGGACGTCTTCGACGCGCTGGCCGCGCAGGTGGCGCAGCAGCATCCGCAGTGGAGCGGTTTCGGGCTGGCGCTGCAGGCCTATCAGACCCGTGCGCTGGAGCTCATCACCCACGTGGCCGCGCTGGCGCGCCGGCACAAAATTCGCCTGATGTGCCGCCTGGTCAAGGGCGCCTACTGGGACGCCGAGATCAAGCGCGCCCAGGAGATGGGCCTTGGTGCCTACCCGGTGTTCACCCACAAGCACCACACCGATGTGTCCTACCTGGCCTGCGCCCGCGCACTGCTCGATGCGCAGGACGTGATCTATCCGCAGTTTGCCACCCACAACGCCGGCACCATTGCCGCCATTTTGCAGATGGCGGCCCGCAGTGGCGCGGCCTTCGAGCTGCAGCGCCTGCACGGTATGGGTGAGGGCGTGTACCGCGAGGTGCTGCGCAACCCGCTGATCGCCTGCCGCATCTATGCGCCGGTGGGCGCCCACAAGGACCTGCTGGCCTATCTGGTGCGCCGCCTGCTGGAGAACGGCGCCAACTCCTCGTTCGTGCACCAACTGGCCGATGAGTCGGTGGGTATGGACGCGCTGCTGATCTCGCCGCTGCGCCTGGAGCCCGTGGGCTCGCTGCCGCTGCCACTGGATCTGTATGGAGCGGCGCGGCGCAACAGCGCAGGGCTGGACCTCACCGTGCAGCCCATGCGCGACCCGCTGCTGGCGGCCTACGCCGCGGTGCAGGTGCCCCGGGTTGCCGAATCGGCGCCAGCCGACGTCGCGCCCGCCGTGGCCGCCAGCCTGGCTTGCGTCCGGCAATGGAGCGTCACCGATGTCGGCGACCGCGCTGCGGTGCTGCGCAGCGCCGCCGATGCGCTGGAGCAGCAGATGCCCCGGTTCTGCGCGCTGCTGGTGCGCGAGGCCTTCAAGACCTGGGGCGATGCGGTGTCCGAGGTGCGCGAGGCCGTGGAATTTTTGCGCTACTACGCCTGCGAGGCCACGCGCATCATGCAACCGATGGCCCTGCCCGGCCCCACCGGTGAGTCGAATGCGCTGCGGCTGGTGGCCCGCGGCCCCTGGGTCTGCATCAGCCCGTGGAACTTCCCGCTGGCAATCTTCCTCGGCCAGGTGGCTGCGGCACTGGCCACCGGCAACACCGTGCTGGCCAAGCCGGCCGAACAGACGCCGGGCGTCGCACTGGCGGCAGTGCGCCTGCTGCACGCGGCAGGTGTGCCAGCCGCCGCGCTGCAGTTGCTGCACGGCCCGGGCGAGACCGTCGGCGCGGCCCTGGTGGCCGCGCCCGGCGTGGCCGGTGTGGTGTTCACCGGCTCCACGCAAGTGGCCAGGACCATTCACCGCGCGCTGGCCGCCAAGGACGGCCCGATCGTGCCGCTGATCGCCGAGACCGGCGGCATCAACGCCATGCTGGTCGACTCCACCGCACTGCCCGAGCAAGTATGCGATGCAGTGGTGCAAAGCGCCTTTCGCAGTGCCGGCCAGCGCTGCTCGGCCTTGCGCCTGCTGTGTGTGCATGCCGAGATTGCCGACCACGTCATCGCCATGATCCGCGGCGCCGCGCAAGAGCTGGTCACGGGCGACCCCGCCGATCTGGCCACCGATGTCGGGCCGGTCATCGATGCCGAGGCCTTTGCGGGCATCCAGCAACACCTGGCACGGCTGCGCCGTGAGGCCACGCCGCTGGTGGGCGACGCGGCTCGCCTGCCGGCGCTGCCCGCGCCACCAATCCCGAATCTGGTGCCACCCCAAGCCTTCGAAGTGCAGCGCATCGCCGACCTGCAGCAGGAGATCTTCGGCCCGGTGCTGCACATCGTGCGCTGGCGCGGCGACCCGGCCGAGGTGATCGCCCAGATCAACGCCCTGGGTTATGGTCTGACCCTCGGCATCCAGACCCGCATCGACAGCCGCGCCCAGGCACTGGCACACGCGGCGCATGTGGGCAATGTGTACATCAACCGCAACCAGATCGGCGCCGTGGTGGGGGTGCAGCCATTTGGCGGCGAGGGGCTGTCTGGGACCGGGCCGAAAGCGGGGGGGCCGCATTATCTGTACCGGTTTTGTGCGGAGCAGACGGTGACGATCAATACGGCGGCGGCGGGCGGGAATGCGGCGTTGCTGGCGGGGTAAGCCGGGACTCGGCCGCCAGCCTGGAGTCGCCAGCGTCAAGGCACTCGGTCCGGATGTGCACGATGCTGGGGGAGATCCGGCCCGCGTTGATTTGTCGTCTGCCGCTGCCTCACCCCATGTCGACGCAGCCGGCTCATGGCGTGCGCAAAGATGTCGGCACGGGGCCAGTTCGAGAATGCACCTGCGGCATCCCCGATTCGTCCCTGGCATTCAGGGCCGCAGCGCTGCCCAATGAACAGAGCCGCGCCATTGCGGCGGCAGGTCGTCATGCATGGAAATGTCCACCCGGAAGGGCAAATTGCTTTCACTGAAGGCATCGCGCAACGCAAACATGTCCTGCGGCGCAAGCGGGGGGCCGACAAGAGCGATATCCAGATCGGCATGCGCCTTGAGTGTGGCCGGTTGCGCACCGGCGCGCACGCGCGAGCCGAAAGCCATTGCCTGGTGTTGCGATGCAAGTCTGGCAAGCACCTGCCTGACGGTACGAAGCTCGTCTTCAGTCAGCACAATATCCGGAGCGGTCATGGCGCAAGCTTCACAATCAGTGCCTGCGCTTCTTGCAAAAAGGCAGGAATGCCCGCGTACACCTGTGCCGCTTTGGCGGGGTCGTAGGCGTGGGATGTGGCGTTGCGAAGCTCTCTGAATCCAAACCACGGCACCGAGCTGCCAATCAGGCCGCGTTCCATCGCAACACGCAGCATGTCTTTGTAGCCCAGGGCGTCGATGCCATCCGGGATGTCAGCAATGTCCTGCAATTGGCGACGCAGCGACTTGACGCACAGTTCATAGGTGTATTCGAACCGCTGGATGCAGCCATCCCGTGCCAACATGTCGCCGGGACGCCCCGCAGTCTCGACCATGGCGCTTGCAAGCGACTGGATGGCCTTGTCGAGGGGCGTGAAGTCAAGCATCGTCCGATTTTGCCACCAGGAGTTACCGGCAGCAATCGGCGGATTGAAGCGCCGTCTCGTGCCGACCCCTGCGCCACCCCGCCACCGAGCCTACCGAGAAAATTGTTCGCGCTGACTCGGACAGCCAACCCCCGGCGCCGCCACCCCCTCCATCCGCGCCTTGATCTGCAAAGCCAGATACAACGAATAACTCCGCGACTGTTGCAGATTCCCGCCATGGATCCACAGCCCTGGCTGGGCGGTGGGCTTCCACATGTTGCGCAGTTCGCCTTGCCAGGGCCCCGGGTCGAGGGCGGTGTCCGAGCCCAGCCCCCAGACTTTGCCCAGACGCTGCGCAACCTCTGGCGACAGGCAGCGCGCGGCCCAGTCTTCCATCGGGCCGAAGCCGGTGGCATAGACCACCAGGTCGGCGGGCAGCTCGCGGCTGTCGGACAGCACCACGGCATGCTCGGTGAGGCGCTCCACCTGCACGCCGCTGCACAGGCCGATGTCACCGTTGATGACGAGCGCGGAGCCGCCAACGTCGATGTAGTAGCCCGATCCGCGGCGCAGATACAGCAGCGTGAGGCCAGAGCCGTCCTCGCCGAAATGCAACTGGAAGCCCGTTTCGCGCAAACGCGCATAGAAGTCTGCGTCGCGCTCGGCAGCGATGCGCCAGACCTGCTTCTGGGCCTCGGTCACCAGCCGGTACGGGGTGGACGCCAGCATCAGGTCGGCGCGCTCGGTGGTGAAGCCGTTGCGCAGCGCCTGCTCCGAGAACAACCGGCCCCAGCCCAGCTCCTGCAGTGTCTCGCTGCGTGCCACCAGGGTCGGCGAGCGCTGCACCATGGTCACCTCGGCCTCGTTCTCCCACAGGTTCACGCAGATGTCGTGCGCTGAATTGTTGGCGCCGATCACGACGCAGCGCTTGCCGCGCCAGGCTTCGCCGTCGGCGAACGCACTGGAGTGCATCTGCACGCCCTTGAATGTGTCGGCACCCGCAAATCGCGGCGTCTGCGGCAATCCGGACATGCCGGTGGCCAGCACGAGCTGGGTCGGATGCAGGGTGCGCAGAACACCCTGGTGGCGCAACTGCACCGTCCAACGGCCAGCGCCGCCGTTGGCCGCGGGGTCGTGCGTCGCGCCCAGGCATTCGGTCTGGCTCCAACAGGCCAGCTCCATGACCTTCACATACATCTCCAGCCAGTCGCCCATCTTGTCCTTGGGCGTGAACACCGGCCAGTGGTCGGGGAAGGGCAGGTAGGGCAGGTGGTCGTACCACACCGGATCGTGCAGGCACAGGGTCTTGTAGCGCCGGCGCCACGAGTCGCCAGGGCGCTTCAGCCGGTCGATCACCAGCGTGGGCACGTCCAGCCGCTTGAGCCGTGCCGCCAGCCCGATACCGCCCTGGCCGCCACCGACGATCAGGCAATACGGCTGCGTGTCGATGCCCAGTGTCGCGGCCTCGTCGGCGCGCTCCTCGGCCCAACTGCGCCGGCCGCGCAGGGCGGCATGCACGACCCCGCGGGGTCGCCGGTCTGCGACAGGTTCTTCGAAGCCCTTGAGTTCCTGCAGCGCGGTGAAAAGTGTCCAGGCCTGGCCTTCGCGCAGGCGCACGATGCCCCGCCCGCGGCCGGTTGCGGTGTCAAAACGCAACCAGGCCTCGACGGTGCCACCGGCCTCGGTTGGTTCGCCGTCCAGCACCCAGTTCGACGGCGCGGTGGTTGCCAGCGTGGCGCCGAGCATTGTGGCGATGGCCGCGCGGCCTTCCAATGTGACGATGTTCCAGGTGAAGGCGACGAGATCACGCCAGCAAGCGTCCACCTGGAACAACGCGGCGCCGGCCTCTGGGTCGCCGCTTGCCAGCGCTTGCGCAAGAGCGGTGAGCCAAGGTTGGGCGATGTCGCGCGGGCTTGGCGGTTCAGCGGCCTGTTGGTCGGTCATGGTGGCGTCGGCTTGCGGTGGTGGTTGAGCGCAGCGGCAATGCAGAACGCTAGCGCATCCTGGGGCGGGGGATGGGCCAGCGCCAACATCAGGGCCCGGTTGCCCTCAAAGCCGAAATCGTCCGGGAACAGGCAGCGAAAAGTGTCCACCACTGGAGGGTCTCGTCGATCGGCCCCACACCCGGGATGCCCGCCGCGGCCTTGAACACCAGGGCGCGCAACTGCAGCAAGCTGCAGCGCACCGGGGGTGGGTGACTTGCGAACTTCGGCGCTACGGCACGAGGCTGGATCTCTGGCATGGATGGGTGCGCTGGCGCGTTACCTGATGGCGGCATGGTAATTCTCTTGACGTGTGCCGGCAAGAAGTGGAATCAGCGCCGGTGATGGTTGGCAGAGCCCGACGAAAGCCCAGGGCCACCTGGGGAGCCGCATTTGCTGCGCACCCGCGCAGCGGCGACGAGGACCTGTGGGGGGCGTCCCGCTCGACGGGCAGTGGAAGGCTGATCCGGTGGCTGCACTGACCTTTCCCAGGCAAGGAGAGGTGTGGTGGGTCAACCTGGATCCTGCCATCGGCAAGGAAATCACTAAAAAGTGTCCTTGCCTGATGGTCTCGCCGGACGCCATGAACACCCATCCGGGGATCGTGATCGCAGCGCAGATCACCTGCACCATCGAGCGTGCGCGCCTGATCCAGCGGATCACGCGCATCGATGCGGAACCCGCGTTGGAGGTGTTGCGCGAAATGTCTGCTCCGGTATGACGCTGCGGTTCTGACGGACCGCACCCTGCCAGTCTGCGCTGGCCACCACACAGGCGCGGTGGTCCCAGGCCGGGCAAGCTGCTTCAGCCAAAGACCCGCTGCGCGTGGATCCCCAACCCCTGGGCCACGCTGGAAAAGCGGTGGCCCCGCACCACCTGCGCCTGCGCAAAACGCGCTGCGATGCGCTCGGCCAGCGGCCGCAGGCCGGTGGAGCCGCCGGTGAAGTACAGCGCCCCGACCTGCTCGGCGCCGACACCGGCCTGGGCCAGGGTCTCTTCGGCGGCGCCGACGATCTGGGTCAGCGCGCCCTGGATCGCTTCGATGGCATCGGACTCCTGCAGCGACTGCTCCAGCCCGGCACCAACCAGCGCCAGGTCGATGCGTGTGGTTCCCCCTTCCGCCACCGCGATCTTGGCCGACTCGGCCTGGCCGATCAGGGCATGGCCCAGGCGCTGCGTCACCACACCCATGAGCCGCGCATGCTGCTGCAGGTCGGCATAGAAGCTTTTCATCTGCTGGAGTTCGGCCACGCGGCCTGGAGCATAGACGGTATTGATGAGGTGCCAGGTGGCAAGGTCGAAGTAAACCTTGCTGGGCACCTCGCGCCCGGTGGGGCCGACGCCCCCGTAGCCGCAGATGGGCAGGATGTGCGCGAGCTCGATCAGGCGGTCGAAGTCGGTGCCGGCCACGTGCACGCCATGGTTGGCCAGGATGTCCGCGCGGCGGTCCGCGCGCGTGCGCTGCTTCGGCCCCACGCGCACCAGCGAAAAGTCGGAGGTGCCGCCGCCGATGTCGGCGACCAGCACCAGCTGTTCGCGCTCGACCGTGGTCTCGAAGTCCAGCGCGGCCGCGATGGGTTCGAACTGGAACTGGACATCGGTAAAGCCCACGGCCCGGGCGGCCCGCTCCAGCGCAGCCTGCGCCGCCTGATCGCGCGCGGGATCGTCATCCACAAAAAACACGGGTCGGCCCAGCACCACCTGGGGCAGGCCGCCGCCGGCGTCGCGTTCCGCCAGCGCCTTGAGACGGCGCAGATAGGCGCCCACCACGTCGAGGTAGCGTACCGTGCGCCCGCCGCCGACGTCGGTGGCCTGCTCGGCCAGCGTCGAGCCCAGAATGCTTTTCATCGACCGCATCAGGCGGCCTTCGGTGCCCTCGACATACGCGGCGACTGCGGCGCGGCCGAAGTGCAACTGGGGCTCTTCATACGAGGCCAGGCCCTCGACGGCATAGAACACGGCCGTGGGCATGTTGGGCTGGCCGTTCTCCAAGTCCACCAGGCGTACCGGCTGGCCGTGTTGCGGCAGCGCGATGGCCGAATTGGAGGTGCCGAAATCAATGGCGCAGGCAGCAAGCATGACAGGGGGAAAAGTGGGGCCGGCCACACCAGGGTGGCGGCGACGGGGCGGGAAAGAGCGCGATTCTAGAGTAGAGGCGCAGGCACCGTTGCGACCGGATGGGATATTGCAGGCCGCATGGCATCCACCCCCGTCGTCCGCATTGCCATCGCCCTGTCGATGGGCGCAGCACTGTCGCTTGGAATTGCGCGTTTCGCCTATGGGCTGTTGCTGCCGCCGATGCGCTCCGACCTCGGCTGGTCGTACGCGCTGGCCGGCGCCATGAACACCAGCAATGCAGCCGGTTACCTGCTCGGAGCGCTGGCCACTCCGCCGCTGTTGCGGCGCTTCAGCCCGGGTGCGGCGCTGATGGCGGGCAGCTTGCTGGCCAGTGCGTTGCTGGCAGTGGGCGCAGTTTTTACCGATATATCGGCCTGGCTGGCGCTGCGCCGGCTGGTGGGGCGTGGCCAGCGCGCTGGTCTTCATCACGGGCGGGCTGATGGCCGCACGCCTGGGGGCCAGTCAGCCGGCGCGCGGCGGTTTGCTGATCGGCCTGTACTACGGCGGCACCGGATTGGGCATCACGTTGTCGGCACTGGTGGTGCCGCTGGTACTGCAGGTGGCCGGGCACCAGCCGCATGCCTGGGGCTGGGCTGCACTGGCGCTGCTGTGTTTTGGCGCAGCTGCCTTGCTGCGCTGTCCGGTGCAGCAGATCGCCCTGCTCGTCGCGTCGGGGACCGTGCCGGCTGCAGCCCGTGGTGCACAGGCACCGGGGCGCCGTCCGCTGCGACGCTTCGGATTCGCACTGGCCGGTTATGGCATGTTCGGCGTGGGCTACATCGGCTACATGACCTTCGTGGTGGCCCTGTTGCGCGAGCAGGGCCAGTCGGCTGGCAGCATCACGGTGTTCTACGCCTTGCTGGGTGTGGCGGTGATGGCGTCGCCGCGCCTGTGGGCCTGGCTGCTCGACCGCTACCGGGACGGCCGCCCGCAGGCCCTGCTCAACGGGCTGCTCGATGTTGCCATGGTTCTGCCGGCGCTGACCACCGCCTGGCCGCTGGTGCTGTTGTCCGGGTTGCTGTTCGGCGCGGTGTTCCTGTCGCTGGTAGCGTCCACCACGGCGCTGGTGCGACACAACCTTCCGCCAGCCCAATGGGCTGCGGGCATCGGTGCGTTCACGATCGTGTTTGCAGCCGGACAGATCGTCGGCCCCCTGATGGTGGGCTGGGTGTCGGACGGTGCCGGCGGACTGCAGCGCGGCTTCATGTTGTCGGCCGTGGCATTGTGTGGCATTGTGGATCGGTGCCGCGCTGGCGCTGCGGCAGCAGGCCCTGGTTCCTGCTGCGGGCTGAGGCGCGCGCGCACCACCCACAATACACCATGTCTTTCGATGCTCTCGGCCTGACCCCCACGCTGGTGCGCGCGGTGGGTGTTCTTGGTTTTGCCACCCCTACTGCCGTGCAGGCGCAGGCCATTCCCCCGGTGTTGCAGGGGCAGGACGTCTGTGTCAAGGCGCAGACCGGCTCGGGCAAGACGGTGGCATTTGCACTGCCGCTATTGCAGCGCCTGCAGTCACAGCCTGCCCCTTCGACCCGGAGCGTGCGTGCACTGGTGCTGGTGCCCACGCGGGAACTGGCCGCCCAGGTGGGCGGTGTGGCGCGTGGTCTGGCGCAGCAATTGCCGCAGCCGCCGCGGGTCGCGGTGCTGTTCGGTGGCGTGTCGATCAACCCGCAGATGATGGGCCTGCGCGGGGGTGCCGATCTGGTGGTGGCCACGCCGGGCCGGCTGCTGGACCTGGTGGCGCACAACGCGCTGGATCTGTCGCAGGTCGCAATGCTGGTGCTCGATGAGGCCGACCACCTGCTCGGCCCGGGCTTTGCCGACGAGATCGCGCGTGTGCTGGCCTTGCTGCCAGTGCAACGCCAGACACTGCTGTTCTCGGCCACGCTGGGCCCCCCGGTGCAGGCGCTGGCAGCGTCGCTGCTGCGCGCGCCGGTGGTGGTCGAGGTGCCCGACGCGCCGGCCAGTGCGCAGCCGGTCATCGAGCAGCGCGTGATCGCGGTCGATGCCAGGCGGCGCACCGTGTTGCTGCGCCACCTGATCCAGACCGCGGGCTGGCGCCGCGTGCTGGTCTTCGTGGCCACGCAGTACGCCGCCCAGCACGTGGCCTGGAAGCTCTACAAGGCGGGCCTGTTTGCCACGCCCTTCCACGGCGGCATGGCCCAGGGCGCGCGGACACAGGTGCTGGCCGAGTTCAAGGCCGGCCAGTGGGACGTGGTCGTGACCACCGACCTGGCCGCACGCGGCATCGACATCGCCGAATTGACGGTGGTGGCGAACTACGACCTGCCGCGTTCAGCCACCGATTACCTGCACCGCATCGGGCGCACCGGGCGTGCCGGCCAGGGCGGTCTGGCATTGAGTTTCGTGAGCGCCGACACCGAGGCCCACTGGCGCCTGCTCGCAAGGCGCCAGCAGCACGAACTGCCCATCGAGCAGGTGCCCGGTTTCGAGCCGGTCGAGCCGGCCAGCCAATCAGACCGGGCGCCGGTTCCCGGCACCGGCGGCATCAAGGGCAAGCGGCCGAGCAAGAAGGACAAGCTGCGCGCGGTGGCAGCCAAGGGTGAGGGTTCGGTGCCGCCTGCGCGGTCCTGATGTTCAAAATCGCATGTCTGCTATCCGGGTTGGGCGATCGAGTTTCGCCCTCGCGAGGTCAGGCCGGCGGCGCGTCGCCAGATACCGCAGGATCATCGGTGACCCGCGGCGCGCGAAAGCCGGGCTTGGCCAGAATCTCGATGTAGACACTGTTTGCGCCTTCCTGCGCTACTGCGTCGAGCCGTGGCTTGATGTCGGTTACCGGCAAGGGCTCGGCGCTGTCCTGGGCGAGCCCGAGGCGGCAGTCGAAATCCCAGAATTGCGCGCCCTCGGGAACGGGGCGGCGACGCTCGCGCTGCAGGTACTTGCGGATGTCGTGCTTGACGGCATCCAGCACGCGGTCAGGGTGACGGCCTTCGATGGTGAGTGGAAAAGTTTTGCGCATCGCCCATGGTAGCGCTTGCTACAGTGCGACTTTGCAACCGACGGGAGAATGGCATGGCGCAATCGACAGTCTGGGCGGGCAAGGTACTGGCATTGGTCAAGGGCGGCAACACTGCGGCGGCGATCGCGCAGATCAAGGTCGCGCCGAGCGTCAAGGACCTGCTGGCCTTCAAGAAAGCGCTGGTGGCGGCGCAACTGGTCGGGCGCTGGCGTGAACTGGATGCCGCGGTGGACGACAACCTGGCGCTGCTGGCGGCACCCCGGTTGCACCGGGCGCCCTGATCGGGCGGCGCCGCCCGGTCAGGGCTTGCGCAGCAACTGAAAGTCGAGCAGTCGCGTGGCGATGACCGTCTCGGTCAGGAAACACAGCAGCGCCAGCAGGAAGCAGCCCACCCCCGACAGGAAACCGAGCACCGCCCAGCGGCCGCTCACGAAGGCGGTCATCTCGCCCACGAACAGCAGGATGATCGTCAGGCCGATCAGGAACGAGCACGTGGTCAGCAGTGCGATGCAACCATTGGCCAGGCGCCCGCGCATCCGCAACTCGCCGAGCTCCTGCAGGGCCCGGGTCAGGAAATCGGCGTCGGTAGAGCTGCGTGCACGTTCTTCCACCAGCCGGGCCCGGTCGATGATACGGGCCAGCCGGCCGGCCACCGCCCCGATCATGCCGGCCACGGCAGTCAGGAGGAACACCGGCGCCACCGCCAGCTGGATGCCATGCGTGATGGTGGCGGGGTCGATGGGGATGGCCATGGCGTGGTATGCCCTGCTCAGTGGCCGGCCGGCGCCGCCGGCGTGTTCAGCGGGGGCGCCTCTCGCCGCCGGAACAACCGCACCAGTCCTTGCACCGCATCGTCCACGTAGGTGAACAGCACCGGTATCACCAGGAGACTCAGGAAGGTCGAGGTGATCAGGCCGCCGATCACGACGATTGCCATGGGTGATCGAAAGCTCGGGTCGGTGCCCCAGCCCAGGGCAATCGGCATCATGCCGGCGCCCATGGCAATCGTGGTCATGATAATCGGCTGGGCGCGCTTGTGGCAGGCGTCCAGCACCGCTTCCAGGCGGGTCATCGCGCGGTCGCGCCGTGCCATGATCGCGTACTCGATCAGCAGGATCGAGTTCTTGGTGGCAATGCCCATCAGCATGATCAGCCCGATCATCGAGGGCATGGAGAGTGCCGTCTGGGTGATGAACAGCGCCAGGATCGCACCGGGGATCGACAGCACCAGCGCACCCAGGATGGTCACCGGCTGCACGAAGTCCTTGAACAGCAGCACCAGCACCACATAGATGCACAACACGCCAGTCAGCATCGCCAGGCCGAAACTGTTGAACAGCTCGGTCATGGCTTCGGCGTCGCCCACCGTGGTCTGGGTCACGCCCGGCGGTAGCTGGCGCAGGCTGGGCAGCGCGAGCGCCAGCGCCTGGATCTCGCCCAGCGGCTGCTGATTGAGTTCGACTTCGAAGTTGATGTTGCGCTGGCGGTCGTAGCGGTCGATCTGCGCTGGCCCGCTGTCGATGGCGAAGCTGGCGACGTTGCCCAGCAGCACTGGCCCGTGGCTGCCGGGAACGGACAGCCGCGAGAGCAGGTCGAGATCGGTACGGGCATCGGCCTGCAGCTTGACCACCACCGGAACCTGGCGCTGCGACAAATTGAGCTTGGCCAGCCCCTGGTCGTAGTCGCCAGCGGTGGCGATACGCAGGGTTTCGGCGATCGCGGCCGATGTCACCCCCTGGTCGGCAGCCCGTGCGAAGTCAGGCCGCACGATCAACTCGGGCCTGACGAGGCTGCTGGTCGACGTGACGCTGCCGATGCCCGGCAAAGTGCGCAACTCGCGTTCGACCTGGCGCGCGTGGTCCAGCAAAACGCGTCCGTCGTCGCCGGCCAGCACAAGCACATATTTTTCGGACGAGCCACCAAAACCGACGTTGACCCGCGCGCCTGGCAGCACGGCAAGCGCCTGGCGCAGCTCGGCCTCAATGGTCTGTTTGCTGATGCCCTTGCGTTCGGCGCGCGGCGTCATGTTGATGGTGAGCGTGGCCTTGCGCACCTCGGAGGCGCCGCCCATCGCAAACGGGTCACCGCCGGTTGCACCACCACCGACGGCCGTGTAGATCAGCTTCACATGCGGGTTTTTCTGCACCAGTTCACGCGCCTGCTCGGCGGCCGCCAGCGTCTGGCGGAAGGTGCTGCCCGGCGCCAGTGAAATCGTGACCTGGGTCTGGGACAGGTCGTCCGGCGGTATGAAGCCGGTGGGCAGCCGCGTTGCCAGGCTGCCCGAGCCGACCAGGAAAAGCAAGGCCGCCAGCGTCGTCAGAATGCGGTGCCGCAGGCACCAGCGCACCCAGCCCATGTAGACGTTGCTCCAGGCCGGTTCGTGGTGGTCTTTCTTCGGCGGCTTCATGATGTAGGCCGCCATCATGGGCGTGAGCATGCGGGCCACGACCAGCGAGAAAAAGACCGAGATCGCCGCAGTCCAGCCGAACTGCACGAAGAACTTGCCCGGAACGCCCGCCATGAAGGCTGTGGGCAAAAAAACGGCGATCAGCGTGAAGGTGGTGGCGATCACGGCCAGGCCGATCTCGTCTGCGGCGTCCATGGCGGCCTGGAAAGGTGTCTTGCCCATGCGCAGGTGACGCATGATGTTCTCGATCTCGACGATGGCATCGTCCACCAGAATGCCCACCACCAGCGACAGGCTCAGCAGCGTTACCGTGTTGAGCGTGAATCCGAACAGGTACATCACGCCGAAGGTGGGCAGCACCGACAGCGGCAACGCCGTGGCGGCCACCAGCGTGGCCCGCCAGTCGCGCAGGAACAGCCAGACCACCAGCACCGCCAGGGCGGCTCCTTCGTACATCAGCATCATGGAGCCGTCGAAATTCTCCTGCACCGGGTCGACGAAGTTGAAAGCCTCGGTCACGACGATGTCGGGATGCGCAGCCTTGAGCTTCTCGAGCTCGGCGCGCACGCCCTGGGCCACATCGATCTCGCCGGCAGCACGGCTGCGCGTGACCTCGAAACCGACCACCGGCTTGCCATTGAGCAGCGCGGCCGAGCGTTGCTCGGCCACGGTGTCGCTCACCGTGGCCACCTGGTCCAGCCGGATGCGCCGGCCATCACTCAGGGCGATGTCCATGCGCGCCAGCTCCTCGGCGGAGTTCACCGTGGCGATGGTGCGCACCGACTGCTCGGTGCCACCCACGTCGGTGCGACCGCCCGATGCGTCCTGCTGGATCTGGCGCAGCTGGCGCGAGATGTCGGCCGTCGACGCGCCCAGGGCCTGCAGACGCAGCGGGTCGAGTTCGACCCGTACCTCGCGCGTGACACCGCCCACGCGCGACACCTTGCCCACGCCGCGCACGCCCAGGATGTTCTTGGTGACGGTGTTGTCGACGAACCAGCTCAGCGCCTCGTCGTCCATGCGCTGCGAGGCGACGGTATAGGTCAGGATCGGCGATCCCGACAACTCCATCTTGGATATCACCGGGTCGCGCAGGTCGGCCGGAAGGTCGGAGCGCACGCGCGAGACGGCGTCGCGCACGTCGTCCACGGCCTCCTGCGTGGGCTTCTCCAGGCGGAACTCGGCCGTGATGGTGGCCGTGCCGTCCTGCAGCTTGGAGTAAATGTGCTTGAGCCCCTGGATCGAGGCCAGCGAGTTCTCGATCTTGCGCGCGACCTCGGTCTCCAGCTGCGCCGGCGCCGCGCCGGGCAGCGATGCGGTGATGGTGACCGTGGGCAGGTCGATGTCCGGGAACTGCTGCACCTTCATGCCCTTGAAGCCCAAGAAGCCCCCCACCGAGAGCATCATGAACAGCAGGACCGAGGGGATCGGATTGCGGATGCACCAGGCGGAGACGTTCATTGGGCCACCACCCGCACCGTGTCGCCATCACCCAGGAAACCGCCGCCCGACTCGACCACCCGCGCATCGGGTGTCAGGCCCTCCAGGATCTCGATGCGGTCGCCACTGCGCCGACCGACACGCACCTTGGTTTCGCTGACTTTCGAGTCGGCGGCAACCCGCAGCACGTAGCTGAAGCCGTCGCGCAGCAGCACCGCGCTTTGCGGCAGGGTGAGCGCGGAGCCGCTGCCGAGCTCGAACTCGCCGCGGGCGAACATGCCGGGCTTGGCCGCGCCTGGCTGGGGCAGATCCACGTAGACCAGGCCGTTGCGGGTTTGCGGGTCGACCGTGGGGGCGACCATGCGCACCCGGCCTTTCACGGGCGGCAGGTTGGGGGCGGTCACCTGCACCATCTGCCCGGCCTTGATCGATGCGAGATCAGCGGCCGGCACCTCGGCACGCCATTCCAGGCGTGCCTGCCGGATCATGCGAAACAGCTCCTGCCCGGCCGGTAGCACCGCGCCGACGGTGGCGCTGCGCGCCGAGATGATGCCGTTGTCGGGCGCCAGCACCTGCGTCTGGGCCAGCCGCAGCTGCTGTATTCTGGCCATGGCCTGCTGCGCCTCCAGACGCGCCTGGGCGGTGCGTTCGGCAGTCAGGTACTGGTTGATCTGCTGTGCACTGAGCGCCCCCGAAGCCTGAAGGTCACGGGCGCGCTGCGCATTGGCGCGTGCCTCGGCCAGTGTCGCCTCGGCTTCGGCCATGCTGGCGCCGATCTGCGCCACTTCTGCCTGCAGGGTCTCGGGCGCGAAAGTGGCCAGCAGCTGTCCGCGCCGTACGACATCGCCGACGTTCACCAGCACCTGGGCCAGGCGCAGCCCGTTGGCCTCGGTGCCCACGCTGGCTTCCTGCCAGGCGGCGATGTTGCCATTGGCGCCGATGCGCAGCGCCATGCTGGCGCTGCGGGCCTGGGTCACGGTGACGGTCAGTGCCGCCTTGGCTGCAGCTGCGGGCGCGGCGGGGGCCGGTTTCTTGTCGTCAGCCGCGATCGCGTGCAGCGCCAGCACGCCGACGGCGGCAAGCGTCGCCCAAGCGAGCGCGTTTCGCAGGGTTCGGGGAAAGGGCTTCGTGGTCATCGGGTCGGTCCGTAGTCGTGGTGTTGGCGGTGATTGGCGGATGGCTGCTGTCACGGCGTGGGCGCTGCATCGGTGTCCCAGCCACCCCCAAGTGCGCGGTACAGGGCGATCCAGCTGGCTATACGTTCGCGCTGCAGTTCGATCCGTGCGCTGTTGGCCTGCACCGCACTGCGCCGCGCATCTTCCAGCTCGAACAGGCTGGCCAGCCCGCCCTTGAAGCGGGCCTCGGTGGCAGTGAACGAGGCGGTAAACCCTTCGGTGGCAACGCGGACGTCGTCGCTGCGCGCTGCGGTGCTCTGCAGTTGCACCAATGCCTCTTCGACTTCGCGTACGGCGGTGCGCAGGCGCGCTGCGTACAGCGTGCGTGCTTCGGCCTGTCGCGCCTGGGCGGCCAGCAGCCGGGCGCTCTGGCCACCACCGTCGTACAGCGGCAGCGTCACCGACACCGGTCCGATGCTCCAGGTGCTGCCTTCGGTGTTGCCCGGGCCCCCGGAAAACCGCGCCAGGCCGATGTTGCCACCCAGCGTGATGCGGGGCAGGCGCTGGCTGCGTGTCTGGGTGATCTCGGCGCCCGTGGCCAGCACCTCGCGCGCGGCTGCCTCGACATCCGGACGCTGGGCCAGCACGTGTGCCGGCACCGCATCGACCACGATGCCCGCCGGCTGCGGCAGGCTGGCGGTGCCGCTGGCCAGGCGCTGGCGCAGCTCCGGCTCGGGCAGGCCAGTCATGGCCACCAGGCCCTTGATGGCCAGGTCGCATTGGGCGCGTTGTTGTGTCAGCTGGCCGTTGGCCTGCGCCGCGCTGGCGCGGGTCAGTGCGGCGTTGGCCGGCGCCTGGAAGCCGGCCCGGGCTGCGGCATCGGTGAGCCGTGCCGTCTCACTGCGCGATTGCGCGTCCAGCCGGGTTTGAACCAGCTGCGCCTCGCAGGCACGCAAGCTGGTGTACTGGGTAGCCACTTCGGCGGCCACTGACACACGCGCCTCATGCCAGGAGGCGGCGGCGCCGCGCAGGCGCTCGTCGGCGGCATCGCGCGTGGCGCGCAAGCCGCCGAACAGGTCGATCTCCCACTGGGCCTGCAGGCCGGCAGACAGGTTGCTGCCGACGGGCGCGCTGATGTCCGGCTGTCCGCGGCTGGCGCTGCCCACCGCGTTGAGTGTGGGGCCCATCGAGGCCTGCGCACCTGCGCGGGCGGCGCGCGCCTGTGCAATGCGCGCGCTGGCACTGGCTATCGAGGGGCCGGCGTCCTGAGCGGCTTCCACCAGCTGGCTCAGCAGCGGATCCTGGAACTGGGCCCACCAGCGTGCAAGTTCGGTGCGCTGGCCGTTGTGCGGCAGGGGTGCCTGCCATGCCGCAGGGGCCTGCAGGGCCGCTGCCGCGCGTTCGTCCGCTGGGGGTGCCTGCAAGGTGCCACAGGCGACCAGCGACAGGCAGGCGGCCAGCAGGCCGGCGCGCCGCATGGTGCGCTGATACGCACGTTCGGAGGTTGCCGGTGCGCTCACGCTGCGGTTTCTGGCAGCTTCGGTCAGTCGTGCAACGCTCATGGCCTGGCCGCCTTGCGCGGGGTCGATGCCACTCGGCGGGCTGCCTCCGCCTGCACCATCGCCACCGCGTACATGACGAGACGGTCTGACCAGGTATCCAGCGAATCAGGGCGGGCATTGAGTGTCGGCGCGATCACGTCGGTGACATCGCGGCCCACGTGCATGTGCACTCCCAGACCGGCGATACAGACCGCCAGCCGGTGCACGTCGTCATCGGCCTTGCGCAGTGCGAAATGCCGGCACAAGACCACCACCAGAGCGTCATGCATGGGTCGGATGCTGGTGGAAATCTCCTCGTCCCACAGACCGGTGGGTTCGATCATTTCGCGGGCATGCAGCTTCATGCATTGGCGCGCCAGCTCGCCTTGGCGCAGGGGCTCCAGAAAACTGGCATACAGCGCCTTCAGCCCTTCCTCCAGCGACAGGCCGGGCTGGGTGTAGCGCGCAATGTCGTCGGTCGGGGAGCCCTGGGATTCGAAAAACACGGCGCGATACAAACCGGCCTTGTCGCCGAAGTAGTAGCTGATGGCCGCGATGTTGGTGTGGGCGGCTTCGGCGATCTCGCGCGTGGATGTCTTCTCGAAGCCCTTCTGGGCAAACAGGGCCAGGCCGACCCGCAGCAGACGTTCGCGTGACTGTTCGCCGTCCTGGCGCACCGGGCGGTGGGGCTCGACGGTTTTGGCATTCATGGGTCGGAATGCTACCAAATAAATCAAACGATTGATTGACTTGCGTTGCGTGGGCCCTTTCACAGCGGGGTCACAGGCGGGTGCCCTATCCGGCCGGTGCGGGCCAGTTCAGCGTGCAGGCGGCAGGGCGCGCAGGAAGCGCCAGGCCATTGCCACCGCCAGCAGGGACAGCACGGCGCCCCCGCCGTACAAGGCAAGCGAGGCACGCTGCACGACCTCGACCGTCAATGTCCGGTCCAGTCCGATGGCATTGCCCGCCAGGCCTGCCAGCGCTGCGCTGATCGCACCGCCGAGCCCCTGCACCGTGGGGATGGCGCCAGCGGTGGTGTCTTCCTGGCCCGGCTGCACGCTGGCCATGATTCGCTGGTTGACGAACATGTTGCACACACCAAAACCCACGCCCACCGCGACCAGTGAGGCCACCACCAGAGCCAGCGGCTGCGTGGCGGTGGTCAGCGCCAGGCCCGCCAGGCCGAATGTGAGCACCACCGGGCCGCTCAGGATCGCGGTGTTTTGCCAGCGCGGATGCAGGCGGGCGATCAGAATCGCGGTAATCGACCATGCCAGCGCGTGCGTGGCTCCGAAATAGCCAGCCCATGTCGGGCTGAGCCCGCGGTACATCTGCAGGATGTAGGGGCCATACACATATACCGGCGCTTGTGCCAGCGGCATCAGCAGCAGGATCCACAGCCCCAGAGACACCGGGTGGTGCAGTTGCGGAAAGCTGGTCGGGAACAGGTGCGGCGCACGGCGCTTGTCCAGCCGCAGCACCAGTGCGATCACGGCTACGCCGGCCAGCACCAGGGCCACTCCGAGGCCGGCCTGCGCGGGCCGGTCGGCAGCTGCGATGGCCAGCACGCCGAACGTGAGGAACGCCAGGCGCCACCACGGTGCCGCCAGCACGGCGCCGGTGTTGCGCGGATGCTGGCGCAAAATCCGCGCGCCCATGGCCAGCATCGGGATCGGCAGGATGGCGGCGCCCAGGAAGGCAGCGCGCCAGGACCAGGTCTCGGTGAGCCAGCCGCCGACCAAGGGCCCGAGGAATATCGCGATACCCCAGGTGGCGGCCTGGATGCCGAATACACGGGGCACTTGCGCGTTGTTGAACAGTTCACGCACCAGTGCGTAGCTCAGCGCCACCAGCATGCCTTCGCCCAGGCCCTGCAGCGCGCGGCCTACCAGCACCAAAAAAATCGACGGCGCTGCCGCTGCAGCCAGGCTACCCAGGGTGACCAGCACGCTGGCGCCCACCATCGCCCACCAGGCGCCCCAGCGCGCCTTGGCTCCGGCCATGGCCACCGCGCCGAGGATCGTCGTGACTAGGTAGAGGGTGGTGGCCCAGCTGATGCTGTCGGCCGAGCCGAGGTCTGCCACGGCGCTGGGCATCACCGTGCTGGCCATGTACCAGATCATGGCGTGCATGCCCACGCCCAGGTTCACCAGTACCAGCGGCGCGAGATGGCGGCGCCCCAGGGCGCCAGACTCAGGCATCGGTATCGGCCTGCGCTGTGCCCGTGTGCGCCGCGCTGGGCGTCATGCCTGCAACTCGCAGGCGGCCGGTTCGGCCGCCCTGCCATGCAAGGTGGATGTCGCCGTTGCGGGCAAAGCGGGTTTCGAGAGGCTTGGTCATGGTCCATTGCCACGACTGCGCATGCGTGAGCACTGCAGTGTAGTGTGTGTTTCACATCGGCCGAGGACTGGAACGCTCTGGCCATGGACTTGGTCCATGCCGCAGGCGTCATCGATGCGGTGATCGCGCGTGTGACGCTGAATGCGCCCCCACTGACGAGATGGAGCGGAGGTCCCGGGTGTGTTTGTGGGTGGGTTGGCAGTGATGCCCTTGCATCACTGCCGCGGCGCGTCGCTGTGCGAGACCGGCAGGCCGTCCGCCACGTAGGCGGGCCCCTTCATCAGCCACACGATCACGCAGCCAATGGCCAGCGTCAGCACCAGCGTCCAGATGAAAATTACCAGGCCGATCATCATGAAGTCAAAGCGCTGCAGATTGCGGGCCGTCTCGGCTGCAGTGCTGCCGCTGATCCAATAGCGGGCGACGAAAGCCAACAGGGCTGGCAGGGCAGAGCCCGCCAGCGCCAGATGCGGCAACAGGCGCAGGATGCGCCATTCCAGCCCATAAGGCGTGCGCTGAAACCCCGGCAGTTTCCGCAACCAGTCCATGTGGTAGCCGCGATGGCAGGCAGCGCCGCCGCGATCAGGCCTGGCCCAGCATCTGGTCCTTGGCCCGGAAATACTTCCGGGCGCAGGCCACCAGTGGACCGTCGCTCGGGTGGTCCACCGTCTCCACTCCCACGATCTTGTCGACCAGGCCATGGTCGTGCGCATGGATGTGCTTGACCAACTGCAGCTTCGCCTGGGCCAGCCCGACGATCAGGATCTCTTGCACGCCTTGCAGAGCTTCGGCGATGGCGTGGTAATACGCCGGGTCTTCGTCCTTGCGCCCCGCACCCACGGTACCGCTGCGGGAATGCAGATGCTGATGGGGCTTTGCCGGGTGGATGACCGATTTCTCGACATCGGCCGGGCTGATGTGCATGACGTTGGCCTCAGAGTGGTCAAGCCAGACGGCTGCGTGGTGGTGGGACATGGGTGTACTTTCCTGACAAGTAGGAGCCAAGCGTACCTCCAGCGCGCCGCGCCTGTGCTGACCCAGGTCAAGTCAGCGGCTTGCAATGGCTGCAACCGGGGATCCATCAGGTCCCCGGCGCACGCCAGGGACCCCCTCAGTGGCGCTCGCCGGCGTGCTCAGGTACCGATGCGCCCGCCGTCGATGCGGGTGATCGCGATGGTGGCCGAGCGCGGCCGCGTGCCGTTGCCATAACCGGCGTTGGCAGGCCATTGACTTTCGTACTTGGCCGGGTCGCGCACGTCGGCCATCTTGGTGTTTTCGCCAGGATGCTGAATGTTCACGAACATTGCGCGGCCGTCCGGGCTTTCGCACCAGCCGGTGATCTCGGCGCCCTTGGGCCCGACCAGAAAGCGCTTCAATGTCGCCTCGCTTTGTGGCCGGCCGATGGGCGTCGAAACGGTCTTTTCGCTGCCGTCCGGACGTTTGTAGCGCAGCGTCTGGGTGCTGCCGTCGCCGACCTGCCCGGGCAGGGCTGCCAGCAGCATGCAGTTGGTGACATCGGTGTACGCGCCGTCGTCGGTCTCGATCCAGCAGATGCCGGTTGCAGGGCTGAACACCAGGCCATCGGGTGAGGACAGGTCGTTGGCATCGGTGAGGCGGGACAGGTTGATCATGCCGGTGTCGGCGGCGGCCTCCGCGGCGACGAAATAGATGTCCCAGCGGAAGTTTATGTCGGTCGGTTTGCCCTCTGCCAGCCGCATGATGTGCCCGTTGACGTTGCCATTGCTGGCGCGGGTGCCTTTCATGTCCTGGTAGACGCGCGGGTTCACCGCATCGGCAGAGACTTCACCGTCGACCGTGCGGTTGCTGTTGTTGGTCAATGTGATGTAGACCTCGCCATTGCGCGGGTTCACGCCGGCCCATTCCGGGCGGTCCATCTTGGTGGCGCCCACGGCGTCAGCGGCCAGCCGTGTGAATATGGCCACTTCGGCATCGGACTTGAATTCGAAGTCGGGGTTGGCGGCCACGATCGGATTGCGCATCGACAGCTCGATCCATTCGCCGCTGCCGTTTTCCCTGAATTTGGCCACGAACAGCGTGCCCTTGTCCAGGTACTTGTCGCCGGCGGCCAGCCGGTCGGTGGCATTGGCATCGCGCGGATCCCAGGTGGCGGTCGACACGAACTTGTAGATGTATTCGTTGCGTGCATCGTCGCCCATGTAGGCCACGACCGGCTGGCCCGCGATGGCCTTGGCGAAGGTCGCGTTCTCGTGGCCCATGCGGCCGAGGGCGGTGCGTTTGCGCACTGGTTTGGCGCTGTCGTACGGATCGATTTCGACGATGTAGCCGAAGGTGTTCATCTCGTTGCGGTAGTCGGCGCCTGCGTTGGCACCGGTGGCGCCGTTGTTCCAGCGCAGGTACCTGTCTTCGGTACCGGCACTTTCCCATCCATGGCGGCTTGGCGCACCAGCGGCCCGGCCATAACGGTTCAGTGCCACGACGGACTTGTCGTTGCGGCCGCGGCGGTCGTTGTCGCGCGCGTCGCGTGAGAAGTAGCCGAACCAGTTTTCTTCGCCAGAGGCATAGGTTCCCCACGGTGTCTTGCCGCTGCCGCAGTTGTTCAGTGTGCCGCGCGCGCGGGTCGCATCCTGGCTGAACTTCGTGACCAGATGTTCGCTGCCACGGGCCGGCCCGTGGATCACGGCATCCGACAGGGTCGTGACGCGGCGGTTGAATGGCGAGGCGGCCTTGTAGGCCCATTTGCCATCTCGCGCCTCCACTTCGACCACCGACAGGCCGTGGATCATCAGCTCCTTGTCGACTTCCGCAGCGCGGCGCGGCAATGTGGAACTGCCGCCGTCGGCATGCAGAAAGAAGGACGACAGCTTCTCGTCGGTCGTCGCCTCGTGGTTCATGGCGATCAGGCCGCGGGCCGCGTAAGTGGCAGAGGGCTTGCCGCTGGCATCCAGGCTGTACCACTCCATGCCGTCGTGGTGGTCGCCCGCGCGCTTGTCGAAATCGCTGTCGGTACCGTCGTTCTTGAAGGTGGGCACACCTGCTGCGAGAGGGTCGCCGAGTGCATAGATCACTTCGACCCGGTAGCCGGGCGGCACGATGACCTTGTCGGCCAGGCTCTTCGGCACGGCGGTGAAGCCCAGCGACGTGGCCATGGGCCCGGTGCTGCCCATCGTGTCGGTGCTGGCACAGCCGGACAGGACGCCAGCGCCGAGCAGCGCCGTGGTCGCCGCACCGACACCGCCGCGCAGCATGCTGCGCCGGCTCAGGCGAGCCGCCAGCACGGTATCAAAGTGCGGGTTGTCGGAGCGGTTGGAGTCTTCGTTGTTGAACGCTTCAGAGTTACGGGGCGGAGTGGAGTGCATGGTTGTCGTCTATGGCAGTTGAAAAACGACAAGCATGCGGCGCGTTGGTGACCCTTTTGTGACAGGGCGATTGCCCCAGCGCCGTGCAGGGCCTTCAGCCTACTTGATCAGCGCCAGCATCGGCTTGAACAGTGGATGGTCGGCGCTACGCAGCCACTCGAAACACACCATCTCGGTGGTCACCAGCTCGGCGCCGTTGCCCGCCAGCCTGTCGAAGGCGGCGTCTCGGCTACGTTCGGTGCGCGAGGTGCAGGCATCGGTGACCACCCAGACCTCGAACTCCTGTTCCAGCAGTTCGAGGGCGGTCTGCAGCAGGCACACATGCGCCTCACAACCGGCGATGACGATTCTGTTGCGCTGTGCGCGGGCCGGTGCCGGGACCGCCCTTTGCAAATGCCTTGGCAGGCTGCGGGAATTGCCGCCGCCCCCGGCAGCCCGCTGGGGCGGGCGCAGCCAGTCGACCAGTCCGTCGGCACAGGCGCTGAAGGACATCTTGGCGAGCGTGCGGCCATTCGCCTGGTCCATGGCCTCGCGCAGTTCGGGCATGTTCTGTCCCAGTTTGTCGGGGTTCTGCTCGGTACCGAACGTCGGCACCTGGAGCAGGGCTGCCATGCGGGCCAGCCGAACGGCCTGGGCCAGCGCGGCCGGGCCGTCGCACAGGGCTGGCATCAAGCGGGCCTGGTAGTCCACCAGCACCAGCTGGCATTCTTGGTCATCGAGCAGCATGCAAGTCCTTGGTACTGACCGCCCTGCCGGCCGTGGCGCGGTGGCGGGTTCAAACGACAAAGTGTAGATCGACCCGGCCCGCGCGCGATGCGGGGGCTCGTGTATAAAGAACCCGTTGACGTCTGTGAAGTACTCCCGCATGAAGAAGAGCGCCCGTGGTTTGTCCCTGTCTTGTGCCGCCGTTGTCCTGGCCACCCTGCTGGCGGGCTGTGCATCCATGTTCGAGGCACAGGGCCCGCTGCGCAAGGAGATGGTCTACGCCGTGACGGCGTCCATGCAGCTGATCCGGTTCAACGCCGGGCAGCCGCAACGGGTGCTGGCGCGCAAGCGCATTACCGGCCTGGCCGCAGGCGAACGGCTGCTGGGCATCGATTACCGCGTCGCACGCGGTGTACTTCATACGCTTGGCAGCAGCGGGCGCCTGTACACCCTGACAACCACCACTGGCATGCTCCTGCCGGTGGGTGCCGCTTCATCGGTGGTGCCCCTGGAAGGCAGGCTCTTCGGGTTCGACTTCAACCCGGCAGCGGATCGCATTCGCGTGGTCAGCGACAGCGGCCAGAATCTGCGCCTGCACCCGGACACTGGCGCCGCGGTCGACGGCAATGCGTCGCTCGATGGTGTGCAAGGCGATGCCGCTCTGGCCTATGCTGCGACTGACCGCCATGCCGGACAGCGTCCCGTCGTGGTGGCTGCGGGGTACACCTACAACAAGAAGGATGACAAATTGACCACCAACTTCGCAATCGATCGCCGCTTGGGGCTGCTGGTCATGCAGGGGTCTGCCGAAGGCAGCACGCCGGTGGTGTCGCCGAATACCGGCTTGCTGACGACCATCGGCCCGCTGGGGCTGGGTGAACTGACCGACGTGAGCTTTGACATCGCCGATGTGTCGGGTGCTGGCTTTGCGGTGGTCCGCACTGCCGGGCAGCCGCAGACGCGCTTGTATCTGGTCGATCTCGCCATCGGTCGTGCCCGGCTCGTTGGCACCGTGGGGGATGGTGCCGCCGTGATCGGTATGGCGGTCGAGCTCTGAGTTGGCAGCAGCACGACGCACGATGACTCAAGCCTGGTTTCTTGTTCTTGCGGGTGTCTGCCAGCTGGCCGTGGCGGCCACGGTGCAGGTGCAGGTCAGCGACGCTGACGGCAAGCCCCTGGCCGATGCGGTGGTGTTCCTGGAGTCGCGCGAGGCGCGCCAGGCGGTGCGGCCTGTGACCGGCACCGAAATCGCCCAGAGCAACAAGCAGTTCGATCCCCGTGTGTTGGTCGTGCCGCAGGGCACCTCGGTCAGCTTTCCGAACCGCGACACGGTGCGCCACCATGTTTACTCCTTCTCACCCACCAAGACCTTCGAGCTCAAGCTCTATACCGGGACGGCGGCCAATCCGGTCGTGTTCGACAAGACCGGGATCGCCGTGCTGGGCTGCAACATCCACGACAACATGGCGGCCTGGGTGGTGGTGGTCGATACGCCGTACTACGGCCGCAGCGCCCAGGCGGGCTCGGTGACGCTGTCCAACGTCCCGCCGGGCAGCTACCGCATGCGGGTATGGCACCCCGGCTTGCCGATGGGTGCCCCGGCCGCCGACCAGGCGCTGGTGGTGGGTTCAGCCGATGTGGCCACGCGTTTTCGGCTAGTCGTCGCGGCCCCATGACGATCCCGTGGCGCCCTGACCACTGGGGCCTGTCGTCGCGCATCGTCGCGCTATCGTTGCTGTTGCTGCTGTTGGTGCAGGCGGCGGTATTCAGCGTGGTGCGCATCAGCATCCAGCAGAGCGCGCGCGCTCAGGTCGGGCAGGAACTGGCGGTGGGCGAGCGCGTGTGGCGCCGCCTGCTCGACCAGAACGCCCAGAAGCTGGCACAGGGCGCAGCCGTGCTGGCGGCAGACTTCGGCTTTCGTACCGCAGTGATGTCCGGCGACGTAGACACGATTCGCTCGGCGCTTGAAAACAACGGCGAGCGCATCGGCGCCACCGTCACCGCATTGTTCGACACCAGCCTCAGCCTGCGCGCTGTCGGTGAAAGCCAGAACCAAGCCGTGCTGGCACCGCTGCTGCAGGAGCTGGCGGGCCCACTGACCCGGCTGACCCAGGGCGGTCAGATCGCGCTGGTCGGCGGCCTGCCCTACCAGTTCGTGATGGTGCCGATGAAGGCGCCGCTGGTGGTGGGCTGGGTGCTCATGGGTTTCCCGGTCAGCGAAAGGCTGGTGGCGGATATGCGGGCGCTGTCCGACATGCACCTGGCCCTGGTCACGCAGCCGCCGGGTGGCGCGAGCCGCATTGTGGTATCCACCCTGACGCCGGAGGCGCTGTCGAGCTTGCAGTCGATGGTCGGTGACGTAGACGAACTGCGCCTGGGCGATGACCGGCTGATCGCCCGCAACGTCAAGCTGGACGAAGGCGTGAACGGCAGCGTGCGCACACTGCTTTTTCGTTCGGTGAATGAAGTGGTGGCACCGTTTCGGCAGGCCCAGGTGGCACTGGCATGGATCACCGCGATGGGTGTGGTGTTGTTCGGCATTGGCAGCATCTTCGCTGCGCGCCGGGTCACGACGCCGCTGCGGGCGCTGGTGGTTGCGACCCAGCGGCTGAGCCGGGGGCAGTACGACATGGCCATGGAGCACACCAGTCGCCACGATGAAATCGGCGGTCTGGCCAAGGCCTTCGACACCATGCGGATCAACATTGGTGCGCAGCAGGCCGAGATCCGCCGTCTGGCCTACTGGGATCGCCTGACCGGCCTGCCGAACCGGGCGCGGTTTCGCGAGGCGGTGCAGCGCGAGATCGACAGCGAGGGTGCCGTCAGCGAAATGGGCCACGGCAGCCTGGCGGTGGTAATGCTGGACATCGATCGTTTCAAGCACGTCAACGATGTGCTGGGGTACGCTTACGGCGATCTGCTTCTGAAAGCCGTGGCCAAGCGCCTCACCGAACAGAACCTGCGCACCGACGACATGGTGGCCCGGCTGGGAGGCGACGAGTTTGCGATTCTGCTGGTCAACAGCGACGCCGCCACTGCCATGGCAGTGGCGCAGCGGATCGCGCAGGCCTTCGAGGTTCCGATGGCGTTCGACGACCAGACCGTCGATCTCAGCGCCAGCTTCGGCGTTGCCTGCTGGCCGGCGCATGCGCTGGACGCCGACACACTGCTTTCGCATGCCGAGGTGGCCATGTATGTGGCCAAGAGCAAGACCACGGTGATGCAGCTCTACGACGCGACGCTGGATTCTTCCAGCACCCAGACGCTGTCGCTGCTGTCCGAGTTGCGCCGTGCGGTCGACCACGGCGAGTTGCGTCTGTTTCTGCAGCCGAAGCTGGCGCTGGCCAGCCGGCAGGTGGTGGCTGCAGAGGCGCTGGTGCGCTGGCAGCACCCGCAGCGCGGATTGGTACCGCCGCTGGAATTCATCCCCTTTGCTGAGCAGACCGGTTTTGTGCGCCACCTCACGCTGTGGATGTTCGAACAAGTTGCCCGTCAATGGGCGGGCCTGCAATGCGGAGCGGGCCCGGTGCGCATTTCCATCAACCTGTCGACGCGCGACCTGCTCGACCTCGATTTTCCGTCCCGGCTCGACGCCATCCTGGCACGCCACCAGCTCGAAGCGAACGCCTTTTGCCTGGAGATCACCGAGAGCGCCATCATGGACGACCCGCAGCGCGCCGAGTCGACGCTCAACCGCTTGTCCGAACGCGGTTTCAAGCTCTCGATCGATGACTTCGGCACGGGTTACTCTTCGCTGGCCTATCTCAAGCGGCTGCCGGTGGATGAGCTGAAAATCGACAAATCCTTCGTCATGAACATGGAGAAGGACGACGACGACGCCAAGATCGTGCGCTCCACCATCGACCTGGCGCACAACCTGGGACTCACCGTGGTGGCCGAGGGCGTGGAGAACCAGCTCATCTGGGACAAGCTGCTCGAGCTGCACTGCGACGAGGCGCAGGGCTACTTCATGAGCAAGCCGTTGCCGGCCGATGCGTTTGTCGCCTGGTGCATGCGTTGGCAGGCTGCGGCCCCTGCTTCCGCAAGCCGGGGCCAGGCATAAGGGATCCAGGCTGCCCTTGCTGGACAGGAACCAGGTGACCCTTGTGGCGCCATTCACGGGATCGGCGCATCCCCGTTACCCGTTTGCCCAGGGGGTCCTGCGGCGCTGATCAGGCGCGCTGGCCGGCGCAGAGTCACTTGGCCGACACCCGCTACCCCCGGCCTTAATGCGCCGGTAATGTGAGCTTGGCAGACTGGCACCCTTCGGACAAGGGAAACGCCCATGCTCAACATCGACACCAGCCTCTTTCTGTGGCTCAACGCAAGCGCCACATCGCCGGCCTGGCTCCTCGCACTGGCGCGTTTTGCGTCCACCCAACTGCCGCAGTGGATGGTGGTGGGAGCGGTCGGTGCCTTTATTGTGGGGGACGTGAAGGTCCGGCGTGCGGTGGTCCGCATGGCGTGGGCCATGACCATCGCGTGGGTGATCGCGCGCATCGGGCAGCACTATTTTCCCATGCCCCGGCCTTTCGTCCTGGGCCTGGGAACGTCCTGGATGGCCCACGGTGACTCGCCCGGCTTCCCCAGTTCCCATGCGAGCGTCGCGTTCGCCTTTGCCGCAGCGATGGTGGCATCGTCAGGCCGGGCGCTGGTCGCCGCCGTGGCGCTGCTGCTGGCCGGCGTGGTGGCCTGGAGCCGCATCTGCCTGGGTCTGCACTTTCCACTCGATGTGGCAGCGGGGGCCCTGGTAGGGGCGTTCGCGGGCTGGCTCAGCGGCTTGGCACCCCGCCCCTTTGTGCGCGCGCGGGTGGCCCATGAGTGAGGTTCTGGCAGACGTGCTGCCTCGCTTGATCATGGGGCCGGCCGGAGAATCGGCCGTCGTGGCCGAATCCGCGAGTGTCGCGTACCGGTCCTTGCAGACAAGGGTGGTTGCGCCTGGGTCCGTCGGCAGGCCCGCGCGGCCCTCGCTCAGCTGCGTGGTGCCGGCGTATAACGAGGCGGCCAACCTGGGCCTGCTGCTGCACCACCTGACGCGCCAACTGGCGGCACTCACGGAGCGGTGGGAGGTGATCGTGGTCGACGACGGCAGCAGCGACGCCACTGCGCAGGTCATGCTGCCCTGGCTGGTGCATCCGGGCGTGCGCTACCTGCGGCTCTCGCGCAATTTCGGCAAGGAGGCTGCGCTCACTGCAGGCATCGACCGTGCCGTGGGCGAG
>Ga0105047_10000564_pt1 | contig 63463 bp, 40 predicted proteins | sample MAT04_FD_78384 | JGI IMG/M metagenome (GOLD analysis project Ga0105047, IMG submission 78384) | Freshwater microbial communities from Lake Fryxell liftoff mats and glacier meltwater in Antarctica - MAT-04 (megahit assembly) | ecosystem: Environmental > Aquatic > Freshwater > Ice > Liftoff... | reverse complement strand
CGTGAGCGAGGACCATGCCGGCTCTTTGGCCGCGCCCCGCGCGAGTTGTCCCTCGATCGCGCCCTGGCCCCGATTCTCGTCTCGACGTGCCCGTGCCCGTGCCCGTGCCCGTGCCCGTGCCCGATCTCGTTCTCAGGCAGCCTATAAATTAGGGACAGGCCCTAAGCGACGAAGGCGCCGAGGGCCCGGAAGCGGTCGTAGCGATCGCGGACCAGCTCGTCGGGCGTCAGCTGCAGCAGCTGCCCGAGGGCCTCGCTCATCGCGGCGTCGACCAGCTTCGCGGCGAGCCGCGGATCCTGATGGGCGCCGCCCGCGGGCTCCTCCAGGACCTTGTCGACGATCTTGAGGTCGAGGAGCTCGGGGGCGGTGATCTTGAGGCGCATCGCGGCCTCGTCCGCCTTGGCGCCGTCTTTCCAGAGGATGGATGCGCATCCTTCAGGTGAGATCACGCTGTACGTGCCGTACTCGAGGACGTGGACGCGGTTGGCCACGCCGAGGGCGAGCGCACCGCCGGAGCCACCTTCGCCGATGATGGTCGCAATGATCGGCACGGGCGCGCGCGCCATGGCGGCGAGGCACGCGCCGATGGCCTCGCTCTGGCCGCGCTCCTCGGCGCCGAGGCCGGGGTAGGCGCCGGGCGTGTCGATGAACGTCATGATCGGCAGGCCGAAGCGGGAGGCGAGCTCGTAGATGCGGCGCGCCTTGCGATAGCCCTCGGGATGCGGCATCCCGAAGTTGCGCTTCACGTTCTCCTTCGCGCCGCGGCCCTTCTGGTGGCCGAGCACGACGACGCTGCGCCCGTGGAAGCGTGCGAGGCCGGTGACGATCGACTGGTCGTCGGCGAAGCTGCGGTCGCCGTGGAGCTCGACGAAGTCCTCGAAGAGGAACCCGACGTAGTCGAGCGTGTACGGGCGATTCGGGTGCCGCGAGAGCTGCACCTTCTGCCACGGCGAGAGATCGGCGAAGAGCTCGCGCGCGAGGCGGCCCGCCTTCTCCTCGAGGCGGCGGAGCTCACCCTCGAAGCGGCGATCCGTCTCGGCGAGGGCGCGCAGCTCGCGAACGCGGGTGACGAGCTCGACGACGGGTTTTTCGAAAGGCAGGACGTGCGATGCCACGGCAGCGCGGGGCTATACACCGGCGCCGAGGGGTCGTCACGCAAGCGTGCGCGGCGGACGGGGACGGGCACGAGGACGGGCGTCCGCGCCGGGGGGACCTCATGTGAGGGCTGAAGAGCGCAACGTAACGGTTGAGAATTGCGTGGAATTGCGGATTTGGGGGAGAAGGTGGGATGGACCCGTAGCTGCAGCGAGGGGGGCGGGCGAGCGGGCGAGCGGATGGGACGGTGCGGTCGCGCAACACGACGAGGTGACTCGTGAGCACCGGGCAAAGACGAAGAGAGAACGACGGCGAGGGCGGCACGCGAGAGGTGCAGGTCGTCGAGGCGGCGCCGACGCGGAGGACGCTCGTCTTTCCGTCGGTCGAGGTGCCGAGGCCGCGTCGCGCGGCGGCTGCGCCGGCGGTGGTGCCCGTGCCGGAGGCGCGCGTGAGCGAGCGGCCGACGTTGAAGACGTTGCCGCCGGTCGACGCGCCGAGCTCGGGGCACGGCAACACGGAGGTGATCGAGCTCAGTGCGTCGGCGCTCGACAGCGACGTGTCGCTGGTCGACCTCGCGCGGGATTGCGATCGCGACGACGAGACCGAGCGTGGACGAGGGCGCGGTGGCGCGCTCGCGGGCGGCAGGTTCAGGGGGGTGGCGATGGCGATGGTGTCAGCCCTTGCGTCGGCATCGAGTCGCCGACGCGCGGTCGTCGCGCTGGCGGTGATCGGGCTCGCGGTCGCGATCGCGGGCTCGCCGGGCGTCGCTTCGAGCCCGGGCGAGCGAGCGACGGGCGTGAGCGCGGAGCTGCACAGGCCCGCGCACGAGGCGCACGAGCCGGCGTCGCAGCACACGCCGCTCGCGGCGCGGGCAATGCCTCGCGCGGTGAGCGCGTCCCCGGGCGCGTGCGCTGCACTCGGGGCACCGCGCGTGCTCTCCGACCGAGCTCACCTGCCGCCGGGGCTCGACGTGAGCGTGGTCGACGGAGGCTTCGGCGTCGGGTTCGCGTCGAGCGCGGACGAGGCGCTCGGGCTCCGGCTCCGGCTGGAGCCCGACGGGCTGCCGTTGCGGGTCGCGGATCGCGTGCGCGTGCGCGGCTACGCCGGGACCCGCATGCGCCACGTCGCGGTGGAGGCGCCGAGGAACGAGGCCGGAGACGACGAGGAGGTCGACGTGCGCGTCGACGGAGACGAGTCGCGGGCGGTCGTTCCCGCGAGGGACGCGCCGGCGTTTCGGATGAGCGTCAACGGCGGGTGGATCCACCTGAGCACGCGAGGGAAGGGGGGCGGGGGGCGGACGTTGTGGCCGGTGCCCGGCGGTGGGGCTGGACGCGTGGGCGCGGGGAACGGCGGCTTCGTGAGGCTCGGGGCGGCGCCAGTGCGCGGAGCGAAGGTGGCGACGGTCGCTCCAACGGGGGAGCTGCGCGTCGCGGCACGCGAGGCGGGCGGGGCGGTCGTTGCGCTGCGTACGCCCTCGGCGCTGTGGCTCGGGCTCGTCGACGCAGCGCATGCCCCGGAGGGGCCGCTCGTCGCGATGACTCGGCCCGGAGCCGTGCTCGCGACGCCGTCCGTCGCGTCGTACGGAGGCGGAGGCGTCGTCGCATGGGCGGAGAAGCAGGCCGGCGAGCGCGAATGGATGGTGATGGTCGCGACCTTCTCGGGCCCCGGTGAGGCGAGCGAGCAACGGCGGTCTGCTCCTGCGATTCATGCGATCGCCGCGGGGATGTCACCGGCGATCGCGGCGCTGCCCGGCGGCGACCTGCTGCTCGCCTATGCGGTCGGTGCGCCGGGCGCTCATCAGGTGATGGTTCGTCGCCTCGGGCGCGATCTCGAGCCGCACGGCGAGCCCGTCGTCGTCTCCCCGGACGCGGTCAATGCGGGACAGCCGGCGACGGCGGTGGCGGCCGACGGGCGAGCGCTCGTCGCCTTCTTCGGCGCCGAGCGCGGGCAGCCGTCGAGCGTCCTCGCGACGCCGCTCTCCTGCAGCAGCCTTGGGCTGTGAGTGGGTGGCGGCGGACGGCGGGCGGCGGGAGAAGGTGTCACACGGCGGGTGCGTTCGGCGGGGCGACGCCGAGGTTCACGTATCTCGACTTCGGCCGGATGAGTCGACCATGCGTGCGCTGCTCGTCGACGTGCGCACACCAGCCGGCCGCCCGGGAGGAAGCGAACGTCGGGGTGAACAGCGTTCGCGGCAGCCCAAGGGCCTCGAGCAGGACCGCCGTGTAGAACTCGACGTTCGCCTTGAGCGGGCGGTCGGGGTGGCGGGCGGCGAGCTGCGTCTCGGCTTCCTTCTCGACCGCGCGTGCGAGACGGAGCCTGCGTCCGATCGGAGAGGCGACGTCCGACGATGCCTCGAGCTGTGCGATGGCGCGTTCGAGGACGAAGGCCCGCGGATCGCGCACGCGATAGACGCGATGTCCCATGCCCATGACGCGTTCGCCGCGACCGAGCGCAGCGGTGACCCATGCGCGCGCCTTCTCCGGCGCGCCGATGGCGTCGAGCATGTCGAGCACGGGCCCCGGTGCGCCGCCGTGCAGCTTGCCCTTGAGGGCGCCGATGGCCGCGACCACCGCGGACACCGTGTCCGACGCGGTCGAAGCGACGACCCGCGCCGCGAACGTCGACGCGTTCATGCCGTGGTCGATGACGGTGACGAGGTACGCGTCGAGCGCGGCGACCTCGGCGGGGGTCGGGCTCCGTCCGGCGATCATGCGGAGGTAGTCGGCCGCGTGGGGGAGTCGTGCGTCCGGATGTACGGGGGAGGGCTGGCGCGCCCAGGCCGCGGCGAAGACGGCTACGGCGGAGACGACCCGCACCGCTTCGGCGAGCGGCTCTTCTCCGGCGACGGTTCCGAGGTGCGCGACCGAGGCGCGGAGGGCGTCCATGGCGTCGGGAAGCGCGAGCGCGTCACCGAGCTCGCCGAGCCGGTCGAAGGCGGCCTCGCGCGCGTCGCCGAGCGCCTCGCGGAGCGAGGTCCGCTGCGCGGCGGTCGGCAGCGCTCCGCGGAAGAGCATGTACATCGCGTCCTCGAAGGGGATGCGTCCGGCGATCTCCTCGACGGGGTGTCCTGCCAGGACGAGCCTGCCTTGCTCCCCGTCCACGTCGCTGAGTCTCGTCGTCGCGGCGACGACCTCCTCGAGCCCACTCGCTTCGATGCGTGCCGTCATGGCGGTCCTGCTTTCTTGATCAAGTCGGATATCGATCGATTCGATCAATGTTGATCAATGTGGACAACGTCGGGCGCCGCGGCATCATGGATTCGTGAATCAACGTCCCGGGATCGTGGATCAAGGTGAGGGCGGCGGCGCGCGGGCGGCGCGACAGCGGGAGTGGGTCACGACGGCCGAGGCCACGAGGCTGCTCGGGGTGAAGCGCGAGACGCTCTACGCCTACGCGAGCCGCGGGCTGGTGCGGGCGGCGGCGTCGGGGGAAGGGCCGCGTGGACGGGTCTACAACCGCGAGGATGTCGAGCGTCTCAAGGCTCGCAGCCAGGCGCGTGCGGGGCATGGGCCGGTGGCAGCGAGCGCGCTTCGGTGGGGCGAGCCGGTCCTCGAGACGCGCATCGGGTCGATCGGTCCCGAGGGGCCGAGCTACCGCGGTCGTCCGGCGGTCGAGCTCGCGCGCGAGGGTGCGTCGTTCGAGGATATCTGTTCGCTCCTGTGGGGGGCGCCGTTTCGTCCCGAGGCGGAGCTCGACGGGCGGCGCCTCGGCGTTCCGGTGCAGCATCTTCGTGCGCTCCTTCGACCGGGGGCCGAGCCGTTCGACGGCATGCTCATCACGGCCGGGGTCCTCGCGGCATCGGAGCAGCACGCGGAGCCGTCGCTGGAGATCGCGCGTGCGCGAGCGGCTGCGCTCATGCGGCGGCTCGTGGCCTCGTGTGGGCTCGTGAGTGGTGCCGACGCGGTGTCGGCGTCGCTCGAGGCCGCGAGCACGGCACGCGCGCTGCTTGCGGCGCTCGGGGGGAGCACCACGTCGGCCCGCGTGGCGGCGATGACGGAGGCGCTCGTCCTCGCGGCGGACCACGAGCTCAACCCGTCGACGTTTGCGGCTCGGGTAGCGGCGTCCGCGGGCGCGAGCCTTCCGGCCTGCACGATGGCGGCGCTCGCGGCGCTCTCGGGACCGCTCCACGGCGCAGCGACCGCGCGAGTCGAGGCCTTCGTCGCGGAGGTCGCCCGACCCGAGCGCGGTGCTGCCGCGGTCGGCGAGCGTCTCGCGCGTGGCGAGTCGGTGCCGGGGTTCGGTCATCCGGTGTATCCGGAGGGCGATCCCCGCGGGGCGCGGCTCCTGGAGATCGCGCAGCGGATCGGCGGACGGTCGCGTGGCGTTCGAATCCTTGTCTCGGTGGTCAACGCGATGGAGCTCGTGGCGCGAGAACGTCCGACGCTGGACGTGGGGCTCGTGGCACTCGCGTCAGCGCTCGGACTCCCCCGCGGCGGTGCGCTCGCGATGTTCGCGTGCGGTCGCGTCGCGGGCTGGATCGCGCACGCGCTCGAGCAGCGTGCAGCGGGCTTCATCCTGCGTCCGCGTGCTCGCTACGTGGGTGGCTGACGGCCCCGCCGGCGCCCGAAGCGCGCGCCGGTGCCCGAAGCGCGCACGCACGCCGCGAGCGCGCCGTGGCCGCGAGCGGCCGTGGCCGCGAGTGCGCCGCGGCCGCGAATGCGCCGCGGCCGCGAATGCGCCGCGGCCGCGAGTGCGCCGCGGCCGAGCGCGGTCGCCACCGGCGGGCGCCGACAGGAGGCGAGGGAAGGACCGCGGCGGGGCGCGGAAGCGGCGCCGCTTGCAGGTCGAGGTCGGGGGCGATGGGCGATGGGCGAGTGCTGCGCGCTTCTGCCGCGGTTCATTGGCGGTTCAGCGGCGGCGAGCGCCAGGGAGAGCGCCAGGGAGAGCGCGAGCGCGAGGGACTTCGTCGAAGCGGAGGAGGCCGCGGGTCTTCCAGCCTCTGCGCGCGAGCCAGGTGTGTGGGCGCGCGAGGATGGGCGGTCCCGCGCGCGCGAGGCTCTCGGTGGGCGCTGGAGCGGGGGGTGCCCAGTCCTCGAACCAGCGCGTCGAGGAGCACGCGTCGAAGCCGTCGAGCGCGGCGTCGGTAGGAGCGCCGCTCGCCATCTCGTGCTTGCGGAGATTGAACAGCACGTAGGCGTACGCGCGCCCTACCAGCTCTCCAGCTCCACGCTCCGCACGGTCTCCTCGATCGCGATCGCCGGCTCGTACCCCAGCTCGTCGCGCGCGCGGCGGTCGTCGACCATGCAGACGTAGCGGATGTGGTCGAGCTCCGGCGCAGGGAACGTCGTCAGACGAAGCGCCCACAACCGCTTCAGCACCGCACGGCCGAACGTGTAGGGGATCGGGATGCTCGGCTTCCCGAGCAGCTTCACGATGTGCGAGAGCGGAAGCGGATCCGGCCCCGCCACGTTGTAGATGCCCCGCCGACCCGGAACCAGTGCACGACCAATCGCTCGAACCACATCCGACTCATGGACGATCTGCACCATCGGATCGAACCCGAGCAACGTCGGGATCGTCGGCAGCCTCATGAAGTTCGACGCCGCATTGTGCACCGCGCCCACGATGTGGACCGGCCGCAGGATCACCGTCTCCGTCTCGGGATGCTTCCAGAAGAAACCCTGCGCCAGCATGTCGACCTCGATGAGGTCGCGGATCTCGCTGAAGCGCGCACCACCGAGCAGCGGCGCGTCCTCCGTCAGGAACTGCGCGTTGTCCGGCTGCGGGCCGTAGACGTTGGCGCTCGAGAGCACGACCAGCTTCGGCACCTGGAAATGCGCCACGTACTCGAGCAGCTTCTGGAAGCCCGCCACGTTCCACGAATGGTGCTCCGCCTGCGACGCTCGCGGGTCGTGCATCACGCCCAGATGGATCACCGCCTCGATCGGCTCGGCACGGAAGAGGTCCTTCAGCTTCTTCCGCCGGATGTCGACCTGCTCGTGCACGACGTCCTTCGGCTTGTCCGGAAACGGACGCCGATCGACCCCGATCACCCGGCGCTCGCGATGCTGGATCCGCACCACATGCTTGCCGAGCCGGCCGCACGCCCCCGTCACCAGGATCGTCCCCGTCCCCCGCGGCAGCGCCGGACCCCGCGGCATGGAGTTCGGCGGAATGCTCCCCGGCGGCAGCTGCGACGGACGCTGCGACGGACGCTGGGACGCGCTGCGCGGAGCTTCAGCCATCAGAAGAAGACGCTCTTTCTCGCCTTGAGCCCGCGGTTGATCATCGACTGGATCGTCGCCTTCACGACGAAGACCTTCTCCTCGATCACCGCGTCGTCGTCGTCGGGGTCGCCCTCGAAGCGCATCGGCTCGCCGAAATAGATCCGGTAGCGCGTAGGAAGCGGCAGCGCGCCGAAGGGGAGGAGCAGCTGCGGCAGGATCGGCATGTTCGGCATGCGCAGGAGCTTCGCGAGCGACGCGAAGTTACCGACCGAGATGTACTGCTCCTCGCCGCCGATCACCGCGACGGGAACGATCGGCGTGCCGGTCTCCAGCGCGAGCCGCATGAAGCCGAGCCCGAAGTCGACGAGGTTGTAGCGCTTGTCGAACGACTTCGAGATCCCTCGCGCGCCCTCCGGAAACACGAGCAGCGCCTCGTCGCTCTCCAGGAGCCGCTTGGCGTTCTCCGGCACACCGACGACCTGCCCGACGCGCGCGAACAGCAGCGAGATGAACGGCAGCGTCTGCGTCCACTTCTCGACCATCGCGCGCGTGAACCGCGGCGGCTCGATGTCCATGAACAGCGACGCCCCGATGAGCGCCGCGTCGATCGGGACCTGCCCGGAGTGGTTCGAGATGAGCAGCACGCGCCCCCCCGGGACGTGCTCCTTGCCGAAGATCTCCGTGCGGAAGTACTTGCGATGCAGGAAGGCGACCGACGCCAGCGCGTACTTGGTCCACGCCGGGTCGAGGCCGAACTCGTCCACGCCCGTCGCGGTCAGGTTCAGCGGCACGCGCGCGAGCCGCGCGTTGAACTCCTCGCCGAGCTTGCCGGTCATCCAGTCGTCGATGCCCGACGTGGCGCTGTCCACCAGGCGTCGCGCGAACGGCGCAACCGCTCGCAGCCTGCCTCCGAGACGCATCAGCGATCGCGAGGTTTCTGCCACGGGCCCAGCTATCGCCCTCCCAGCCGCAGTGGTCAAGGGGGACCGCGAGCACTACGCTGCGACACCGTGGACCTCTCGCCGCCGCCGCCGCTTCGCCCAGGGGCGCTCGTCGCAATCGTTGCGCCCGCGAGCCCTTTCGCGCGCGACGAGCTGTTCCGCGGGCTGGCCTGGCTGCGCATCCGCTACGACCTGAGGGTCTCGAGCCGCATCCTCGAGCGCACGGGCTTCACGGCCGGCGACGACGCCCGTCGCGGCGCCGAACTCGCCGCCGCCATGACCGATCCGGAGGTCTCGGCCGTCGTCTGCGCACGCGGCGGCTACGGGGCCATGCGGATCCTCGACTCGCTTCCCTGGAAGGCCTTCGCGGCTCGTCCGAAATGGCTCGTCGGCTTCAGCGACGTCACCGCGCTCCACGTGATCGCCAACGCCCACGGCGTGTGCACTGTGCACGGGCCTAACGTGACCGGCCTCGGTCGATCCATCACCGCCGGGGAGCGCCTCGCCCTCGTCGACGCACTCGAGGGTCGGCCCGCTTCGCCTTGGCACGACCTCGAGACCATCCACGGTTCCGGTGCCGGCGCTGCACGCGGCCCGCTCGTCGGCGGCAATCTCTCGCTGCTCGCTTCGATGGCCGCGGGCGGTCGCCTCGCCATCCCCCGCGGCGCCATCCTCGCGCTCGAGGACGTGACCGAGCGCCCGTATCGCCTCGACCGCATGCTCACCTCGCTCCGGCTCGGAGGACACTTCGCCGGCCTCTCCGCCATCGTCTTCGGCGGCTTCACACAGTGCGATCCGGGGCCGGATGGCGTGACGGCGCTCGACGTCCTCGCCGATCGCACGGCGGGTCTCGGTATCCCGGTCGTCGCCTCGGCGCCGTTCGGCCACGGCGCCCCGAACCGCGCCTTCGTGCTCGGCGCCTCGGCCGAGCTCACGGGCCGTACACTCACGCTCGCGCCCACCTGAGCGCCTGGCTGGCGAGGGCGCGAGTCAGCTGCCGTTACGGAACGGCGGAAGAGGCCCGCCGCCGACGTCCGTGTGCTCTTCCTCGGCGTCAGCCTCGTGCGGCCCCCGCGTCAGCTCCTCGTCGACCTCTTCGGCGAGGTCGTCCGCGATGACGATCTCGTCCTCGTCGTGCGAGCCGGCGCCCGCGTGCTTGGCGTTCGTCTGCGTCGAATCGAGGACGTGGGAGAGCTCGATGCCGGTCCCGGTGGGATCGTCGACATCGACGAGGTCTCCGGAGCCCATCTCCTCGTGCGTGATGGGTGACTCGCCGGTCGCGGCCGGGTCCTCACTCGAATCGGAGGCGCTCGGCACGGTGACGGGCGGGGGATGGAAGCTGTCCCCGCCGGACTCGCCGGCGACGACCGGGCGCTCGGTCGCGTTGGGATCGCGCGACGAACGAAGGCTCTCGCGGATCGTCTGCGGCACCACCTGTGCGCTCTGCGTCGCCTCGTCCGACGCCGTGTTGAACGTGACGGGCGGGCGGGGGCCGCGCTCTGCGGCCGGCGCGTCGAGGGTCGACGGCACCTCGTCGCGAGCGAGCGTCTTGCCGGACTGATCGAGCGAAGGCTTGAGGCCTGCGTCGGGCGCGAATGCGGCTGGCGGGGCCTCGAGCTCGAGGTTGTCGAGCGAGGCGTCGATCTCGGCCTCGAGAACGGCGTCCGTCACCGTGGACGTCTGCGGGGGCAGCGGCGGCGGGACCGAGCGCGGCTTCTCCGAAGGACGCGGCGAGCGAGGGGAGGCGTCGACGAGCGCCGTCGGTGCGGTGTGCGTCGAGGTCGCCTCGCTGCGCGGCGCGACGACGATGCGCGGGGACGAAGGCCGCTTGGACGAGGGGGCCGGTGCTGCTGCTGCCGGCGCGGTGACGCCGGCCGCCGAGCGCGGCTCGGAGGTGGACGGGACCGCCGCGTCCTTGGCGCGCCCCGGGGCGGGCGCGGGCTGATCGCTCACGAGCTTCGGCGGGGCGTAGACGAACTTCGGATCGCCTTCGGCCTTCTTCAAGCTTCCGCTCTTCGCGCGCTCGAGGCCCTGCGTCGCCTCGGTGTCGCCGGCCTTCATGCGCAACACGCGGCGCCATGCGTCCGCGGCCTCGCGTCCGTCGGCGAGCTGCTCCTCCCAGATCCGCGCGACCTTGCGCGCGAGCTCGGCGCGCGCGTTCATGTCCTTGCCGCGGAGGATCTGGTCCTCGTAGAGCTGGACGAGTGACTTGTAGTCGTTGAGCTCCATGAGGAGCCCTGCGAGCTCGTCCATCACGCCCTGGTCCTGAGGCGACAGGTCGTGGAGCTTCTTGAGGTCGGCGGCCGCGTTCACCGGCTCGACGAGCTGATCGCGGCGGATCTTCGCGCGGCGCGCGAGGAGCTGCTTCACGAGCGGGCCGTCGAAGACCTCGCCGAGCGCGTGGCTGAGAGCGGCCTCGGCGCGACGCGGGTCGCCGCCGTCGATGCCGAGGGACTCGAGCATGTCGAGCGTGAGCGAGTCGACGTGCGCGACGAGCGCGTCGCCGAGCCACGAGAACGCCTGCTCGATGTCGTGGAGATCGCGATGGGCGATCATCGCCGCGCGGCGAAGGAGGTTCGCACGCGTGCGACCGCCGTCGCGTGCGCCGTGCCCGCCGGCGGAGAGCGCCTGACAGAGAGCGCGGCGAAGGCGGTCACCGCCGCTGAACTTGTCGCCTTCGCGGGCGGCCGTCTCGAGCGAGGTGAGCGTCTCGTCGGCGGGGGCGCCGGTGAGCGCGAGCTCGAAGAAGCCGCGCGCGCGCTCGGGCTGACCGCGCATCGACGCGACCTGCGCGGCGCGGGCGAGCGCGCGAACGCGATCGACCGGAGCCTTGCTGCGCGTGACCTGACGTTCGTAGAGGTCGATGACGTCGACCGGCTTCGCCGCGAGCTGCGAGAGGCGCTCGAGGAGCGGCTCGACGTCGGCGGGGGCGATGAAGGGGAGGCCCTGCTCGCCGTGGTTGATGGCGTCGGCGCGGGGCATGCCGGCCTTCGCGCGGATCTCGGCCTGACGAACGAGCTCGTTGCCGCGCTCCTCGCCCTGCACTTCGCGCGCGAGCAGCTCGTGCGCGACGATGAGGGCGTCGTGGTCGCCCGTCTTCACGGAGAGCTCTTCGAGATGCTCCGCGAGCTTCTTGTCGGCGCCCTTCGTGCGAATGAGCTCGATGGCGACCTGCACGGCGTCGGCGTCGCGGCCGACGTCGGCGAAGCGCTCGAACGCGCCACGGAGCGCGCCCGTGCGCTCCGAGCCGTGACGCGCGTCGAACCACCACTCCTTGAGCTTGCTGGCGACGATGCCCTTCCAGCCGAGCTTGTCGCCGAGCGTGATGTACGCGTGGCGAACGGTCGCGTCGCCCTGGTCGGCGAGGTCGGTCAAGGCGCCGAGCGCCTCGTCACCGCGATCGAGCTTGTCGGCGAGGATGGTCGCGAGCTTCTTCGTGAGCTCCACGACCTCCTGGTCGTCGGCCTCGATCTCGATGCGCTCGACGAGGAGCTCCGCGACGCGGCCCCACTGCTCGGTGAGCTCGCAGAGCTCGCAGAGGCGGGTGAGGGCGTCGAAGTCCTCGAGGTCGGCCTTGCGGACGAGATCGAGCGCGCGGATGGCGTTGCGCGGGTCGTCGAGCTTCTCGTAGAGACGCGCGAGGCGCGCGGCGATCTGTCCGCGCTCCTGCACGTCGGCGACGAGCTTGAGCTCTCGTTCGAGCGCGTCGGCGGCCTCGGCGAGGCTCCCGCGAGCCTCCTGGAGATCGGCGATGGCCTGCAGGGCAGGGCGGCACGTCGAGTCGAGGTCGGAGAGAATGAGCTCGTAGCGAGAGATGGCCGTGTCGACGTCGCCGACGCCCTCGGCGAGCAGCTCGGCCTCGCGAAGCGCGACGCGCGCCTTCTCGGCCTTGTCGACGGTGTTCTGTCCGAGGCGACGGAGCAGCGTCGCGGCCTCGGTGTGATCCTCGCGCTCGACGGCGTCGTCGATGAGGCGCTCGAGGGCCTCCTTGTCGTCGCCGTCCTCGAGGAGCTTCAGCCAGAGCTCGCGCGCGAGCTCCTTGTCCTGCATGCGCGTGGTCGCGAGGTTCGCGGCCTCGCGGCGGATGTTCGTGCGCTTGCTGCGGTCGGTGAGGCGGTCGCCGCGCTTCGTGAGGAAGGCGACGAGCTTGTCGATGCGGTCCTCGGAGTTGTACCGAGCGACGAGCAGGTTCGCGTAGTCGTCGTTCAGGGGATCGAGGTCGGTCGCCTCCTCGAGGCGATCGAGCGCTTCACCCTCGCGGCCGGCCTTGACGAGGTAGTCCGCGGCGCGCGCGAAGAACATCGCCTGCTGCTTCAAGTCGCCGGTGAGGAGACCGCGCTGGTGCGCCGCGTTCGCGGCCTTCTCCCAGGACTCGGCGGCGCTGTAGAGGCGATCGGCCTCCTCCCAGAGCTTGCCGTTGCGGAGCGCGTCGGCGGCCTCCGCGTACGAGTCGCCCGCGGCGGTGCCGTCACCGAGCTGCTCGCGGAGCTCCGCGAGACGCTGCATGAGCTGACCACGCGCGACCGGGTCCTCGATCGCGGGGGCGCCCTCGGCGAGCACCTGCGCGGCGAGGTCGACGCGCTCGCCCTTCTCGAAGAGGCGCGACGCGGTGAGGATCGCCTGGTCGTCGTCGGTGAGGAGGCGCGAGATGCGACCCCACGCTTCGCCGGCCGCGACGAGGTCCTTGCGCTTGTCTTCCTGGAGCTTCGCGAGCTTCTTCTCGAGGAGGACCTTCGTGTCGATGTCGCTCTCGATCGTCGCTTCCTGCTCGAGCAGGTTCGCGAGATCGTCCCATCGCTGGGACTTCTCGAGGAGGCGCATGAGCGCGGTGCGCGCGCTCTCGTCGGTGCGGTCGAGCGCGAGGAGCTGGCGCCAGGCGGCGATGGCGCCGTCGACGTCACGCAGGTTTCCTTCGCAGAGTCCGGCGACCTCGCGGAGCCGCTCCTTGCGGCTCTCGGCCTGGTCGGGGACGTTGGCCGTCGCGCGGATGCTCGCGAGGAGCACGTCGCGGAGCTGACCGTAGTCGCGCTTCGAGCGGAGGTAGTCCTCGGTCCAGGCGAGCGCCTCGGCGTGCGCCGGATCGCTGTCGAGGACTTCCTTGTACTTTGCAAAGGCCTCGGGCTTCTTGCCCTTGCCGGCGAGCATCTGCGCGGCGTCGAGGACGCCCTGCATCTTCTCGGGCGTCATCGCGGGGCCGCGCTTGTATGGGCTCTCCTGCTCCTCGGGCTTGTCGAGCGTGGGAGGCGCATTCGAGATGCGTGGCTCCTGCTTGCCCGGGGGCACGAGGCTCGGGCGCTTCGCGGGCGAGGGGGAGAACGCGGCCGCGCTGGTCGCGGCGTCCTCGGCGCGCTTGTTGTCGTCGAGGATGGCGTCGACGCCCGTCATGGTCGGGTTCGACGCGCCGGAGACGAGCTCGAGGCGAGCCGCGTCGGTGGCCGGAGGGATCGAGCCGCCGCCCGGCGGAGGGCTCGAGGCGCCGAGCGCACCGCGCACCTCGGTGGACATCGCGCCCGTCGGGTTCGACGAGAGGTAGGCGTTGTATCGGGTGGAGAGGTCGTTCTCCTGTCCGAGCGAGCGCGCGTAGTGCGCGTAGAGCTGGATGCCGCGATCGTTGCCGGGCTCGATGTCGAGCGCCGCGCCCGCGTAGGCGAGACCATGCTCGCCCTCGTAAGTCTCGGCGAGCGCGACGAGCAGCTCGGCGGCGTAGTTACGCTCCTCGGCGGGGACGGCCTCGCCGGCCTGGATCCGATCGAGGACGCTCGAGGCGTACTCCTGCTGGAGCGCCGGGTCGGAGCCGTCGATCTCGCGGGCAGCCGCGAGCGCGCGCGTCGCGCCGGGGAGGTCGCCGGCGAGCTTTCGCGTCGCGGCCTCGTCACGCATCAGGCCGACACGACGACCCGGATCCTGCTCGAGCTCGAGCTCGGCGGCATACAGCGGGATGGCGTTCGCCCATTCCTGCGTCTGCTTGTAGAGCTCGCGGGCGTTGTAGATGGCGTACGCGCTCGTCGGATCGAGCTCGATCGCCTTCTTGTAGTTCTCGATCGCCTTCTTCGGCTGCGAGAGCGGCGCCTCCGACCAGAGGCGCCCGAGCTCCTCGTGCATGCCGGCGAGCTCGCCGCGCAGCTCGGGGTTCTGCGCCGCGAGCGGAGAGAGGGCCTTCGCCCTACGATCGAGAAGCGCGACGAGCGCCTTCGTATCGCCCTTGTCGCGATAGAGCTGGGCGAGGCGCTCGGCCGCGACCTGCGCGGTCGGGTCCTTGTCGATCGCCATCATGAGGACGCGGGCGGCGCGATGTGCGTCACCCAGCGTCGTCGACCAGACGTTGGCCGCCTCGGCGAGCCAATGAGCGGCGTACGCGGGATCGCGCGTCTCCGAGCCCACGCGCTCGAGCAGCATGGCGTAGGCCTTGGGGTCCTGCTCGCCCGCCTGGTGCGCATAGCCCAGCGATTCTTCGTCGTGCGGATTCTCGACGAGGCGCTGGACGAGCCTGTCGATTTCGGCGCGGTCCATTCGCGCGGAGGCTACCACGGTGCCCGCGCGCAGCGCCATTGAACGTAGTTGTGAGCCTCCCGGATTTCCGCGGAATTTCGCGGGCGGCCTCTGGGCACCTGCGGGCGCACCTGCGCGCGCACCTGCGGGGTACAGCCTGCTACTCGAAGATTCCGTAGGGCGTCGTCGACGATGGGGAGGGGGCGGGTGCCGTGCCTGCGCCCGCGGGGCGCCCGGTCGCGCTCCCCTTGGTCGGCTTCGCGGGGACCCCGGGTTTCCCGTGCTTGCCGCTCGCCACGGGCGGGGTCGCGCTCGGTGCCCTGGGCAACGAATCCGGAGTGACCGTGGGCGGCTCGGCCGTGGCGGTCGCGGGGTTGGCGGTCGGGCTCGCCGTGGTCGGGTCGGGGGCCACCGTCACCGAGGGGGGCGCCGGGCCGACGGGCTGAGCCTGCCGCGACATCCCCAGGTAGACGCCGCCGGCCGCCGCGAGGACGACGAGCGGCACCGCGAGGAGGAGGAGCGGCAGCCTCGACCGTGACGGAGGCTTCGGCAGCGCCATCGGCGGCGGCCGCATCGACTCGGGCACGCGAATCCCGGCCGCGTTGGTGATCGAGGCCCGCACGCCGCTCGTCTGGGCGCCCTGCGCCTCGAGCGCGGCGAGGAGCTCGCCGGCGAAGATCTCGGCGCTACCCGGGCGGTCCTTCGGCTCCTTCGAGAGCGTCCGCATGATGACGTCCTCGAGCTCGACGGGGATCATCGCCTCGGGAACGGCCTCGTTCGGGCGCTTCGGCGTCGACTTGATGTGCCGCGCCATGACGACGACCGCGTCGTTGTCGGTGAAGGGCGGCCGCCCCGTGAGCATCTGGTAAAGCATGACCGCGAGCGAATAGAGGTCGCTGCGCGCGTCGAGCGGCTTGCCCTGCGCCTGCTCGGGCGACATGTACCGCGGTGTTCCAAAGACCGTCCCGGCCTGCGTCTCGACGACGCTCATCGGGTTCGGGTCGTCGGGGTTGATCATCTTCGCGATGCCGAAGTCGAGGACCTTCACGATCTCGTCGTGGGACTCGGCGTGCGAGTCCGGGTCCTGGGCCGTCGGCCCCATCGCCGCGCTCGTGAGGACGCGCGCGAAGAAGAGGTTGTCGGGCTTCAGATCGCGATGGATGATCCCCTTCGCGTGCGCCTCGCCGAGCGAGCGCAGCGCCTGCCGGCACGCGTCCACCGCGAGAGGAGCGGGGATGCGCCCGACGCGGCTCAGGCGCTGGCCGAGGCTCTCGCCCTCGAGGAGCTCCATCGCCAGGTAGAACTCGCCGTTCTCGCTCTCGCCGAAATCGAACACGGTGACGGTGTTCGGGGACGCGAGCAGGCTGTTCGCGCGCGCCTCGCGCATGAAGCGGGCCTTGGCCGACTCGTCGACGGCGCGGTCGCCGCGGAGGATCTTGATGGCGACCTCGCGGCCCATGGCGTGCTGCTTGGCGCGATAGACCGTGCCCATCGAGCCGGCGCCGAGCTTCGCGAGGATGGTGTAGCGGCCCTCGAGCGTGCGACCGACCATCGGGTCGTCGCCGATGTCCACGAGATCACGCGGGCGGACGAGGCCGAGGCCGTCGGTCGGGCAGACCGCCGGGGCCTCCGCTTCGGGCCATTTCTTCCGGCACCGCGGGCACACCAGCGTCCGCGGCTCGGCGGGAACCGTGTCGTCCGATTGACGAGCCGCAGAAGGGAGGGACACGAGCCCGACAATCGTCCCCCGGCGAAGGCTTGGACGCAAGCGGCGCCGCAAGAAAGCCGCAATTGATGGTACTGCGAGAGGATGCAAAGCCGCACCTCGCTCGGCCTCGGTTCCCTGGCCTTCGCCCTCGTCATGGGCCTCGCGCTCCCCGCCGGGGCCCAGGGCACGATGACCCCGACGCAGCCGCCCGCCGACCCGGCGCCCACGCCGACCCAGCCGCCGGTTGTCCAGCAGGCAACGCCGGCCGCGGAGCCCACGACCGAAGGACCGGTCGACGAGCACAAGGGCGGGATTCCGCCCGCGCGCACCGGGTTCCAGATCGCGCTTCGCACGGGCGTCGCCGTGCCGCTGGGCAAGATCGACGAGGGCAGCAAGATGTCCGACACCTTCACGCCTCAGGTGCCGATCATCGCGGACATCGGCGTGAAGGTGATCCCGGAGCTCTTCCTCGGCGGCTACATCGGCATCGCCGTCGGGGGCGTGGGCGACACGATCAAGACAGCCTGCGACGCGGTCAACGTCGACTGCATGTCCGTCGGCTTCCGCTTCGGCATCGAGGCGCAGTAACACATCAATTCCGACGGCCGCTGGAACCCCTGGGTCGGCTACGGGATCGGCTACGAGATCGCCGGTGTGAGCGGCGAGAAGAACAACAACAAGCTCACCGCGGCCCTCGGCGGCGTCGAGTACGCGCACTTCATGGCAGGCGTCGACTATCGCATCTCGAAGGTCGTCGGCATCGGCCCCTACGCCGATTTCGCGCTCGGCCAGTACTCGATCGCGAGCATCGAGGCGAAGTCGGGCGGCGTCACGAAGAAGACCGACGGCGACATCGCGAACACAGCCCTCCACCAGTGGCTGCTCATCGGCGTGAAGGTCACCTTCTTCCCGTAAGCGATGTCCGCGCCGCTCACTTCAGCGGCAGCACGTTGCGCGGATCGCACACGACGCTGACGCTGTCGGCGAGCAGCTGTGCGCCGGCGGGCACCTTCGCGAGATCGACGCCCTCGCGCACGCGCCGCACCTCGAAGTGGAGGTGCACGAGAGAGGGCGAGCCCGTGTCGCCGACCGCGCCGACGAGATCGCCTTCCTTCATCGCCGCGCCCGGCGCGAGGCCGGCGGCGATCGAGTCGAGGTGCCCGAACAGCACGACATAGTCGCGGAGCCGACCGCCCTCGCGGAGCGAGTGCCGGGTCACGACCGTCGTGCCGAAGAGAGGCCCCGTGTAGAGCACCTCGGCCTCACCCTCCTGGTGGTCGAGCGCGATGTTCTTCACCGGCGTGCCCTTCGCTTGCGGGAGATCGACGCCGCCGTGACCGACGTGAGAGAGCGTCCGGCCGCGTCGCTGGGCCGGATCGGGCCGGTCGAGGTCGTAGCCGCTGACCACGTAGTGTCCGCCCGGCAGGCCGGGAGGGATCGGGTATCGATAGGCGTCGTAGTCGCCAGGCCGATCGGGGAGGCGAGGGATCTGCTCGTACTGCGCCCAGCGGCCCGATTTCTCGCGATGAGCATTGGGGAGCGCGGGCGCGAGCGGGCCGTCATCGGCCCCGCGCGTGAGGTGAACGCAAGCGTCGTTGTCGGGCGCGGTCCCTGGCGGGCACTCGGTGCGCGCGAGGGCGGCGCCAGGGCCGGGCACTGCGGTCGCGCTCGTCCCGGCGACGGCGATCCGCACCGGGGAAAGGGGCCGGCCGGCGCCGAACGCCATGAACCCGACCGCGGCCGCACCGGCCCATAGCCACCTGCTCACACGGAGAAGACTACCAGGCCTGAGAAGGCATTCCCGCTTCGTGGTATTGAGGAGCCGCCATGCCCTCGATCAAAGAGAATCTCACCGCGCTCTTCGACGCCGAGCGCAAGGCGCGCACGCTTCACGCAGGTCTGCTCGACCAGCCCCGCGAGGCGCTCGTGAAGGAGCTCCGCGACGCGACGCGCGCCGCGCTCCCGAACGCCGATGACGAGGAGTCGTCGCTCCGTCTCTCGCGCATGGCCGTCCTCCTCGGCGATCTCGACGGCGGCGAGGTCGTCGATCTGCTGGTCGACATCCTCGGCAGCGAGTCGCCCGAGGCACGCGTGCAGGCCGGCGAGGCGCTCGAAGGCCTCGCGTTCGATCGCTTCAAGGAGGTCGCGCTCGGCATCGAGCGCGCCGTCGATCGCCTTCCGAAGGGCAGCCCGGCCCTCACCGAGCTGCCGTTCCTGCTCGCGGAGGTCGGCGAGCCCGGCTGCGTGAAGCTGCTCGGTCGGTTCCTCAAGCATGCCGACGCCGAGGCGGTGGCGGCCGCGATCGAGGCGCTCGCCGAGCTCGGCGACCCGGCCGCGATCCCGCTGCTCGCGCCCCTCGAGAAGGACCCGCGTCAGGTCCAGCTCGAGGAAGAGGACGGCGAGGGCGAGCGTGTCGGTCTCGGCGACCTCGCGTTCGAGGCCCGCGAGATCCTCGAGGAGCTGATGAAGAGCGCCCAGGTCGCGCAGGGCGGTCCGGGCCGCGGCCCGGGCGGACCGAACGCCTCCAAGAAGGGCCGATGAACAAGACGCCGCCGGAGACGAGAACCGGCGAGATTGCCGCGTCGCCAGCGCGCTTTCTCGGACGCGCAGATGCTGCGCTGTTCGAGACGTTCGTCGTGCCGCGCTATCTCTCGCTCTTCGCCGAACGGCTCCTCGAGCTGGTCGTGCCGACCGAGGACGCGCGCGTCTGTCACCTGCAGTGCCGCACCGGCTACCCGGATCGCGAGCTGCTCGCAAAGCTCCCGAACGCGCACGTCTACGGCTGTGACAACTCCGAGCACGCGATCGAGATCGCACGCGCGAAGGCGAAGAAGATCCCCGGCTTCGTCCACGACTACCGCGTCATCGACGCCTTCACGACGCCGTTCCCCGCAGGGGCTTTCTCGCACGGCATCACGCTGCACCCCCTGGCGGCCCCCGCGGAGCGGAGGCGAATGCTCGAGGAGCTCGCTCGGATCGTCGCGCCGCGCGGTCAGGCGCTCGTGGCGATGCCGCTGCGAGGCTCGTTCATCGAGATCGCCGATCTGCTCCGCGAGTGTGCGCTGAAGAACGAGCTCACCGAGCTGACCAACGCCGTCGAGGCCGCGGCGCAGCTCCGGCCGACCGACGATCTCTTCAAGCGCGAGCTCGAGGAGGTCGGCTTCGAGTACGTCGAGGTCGACGTCCGCCCGCACACCCTCCGCTTTCCGAACGGGCACGAGCTCTTCGAGGACCCGGCGAGCCGCTTGATGCTGCTCCCCGAGTTCCGCGTGAACCTCCACATGCCCGACGACCGCCCGTTCACGTATGTGCGCGAGGCGATCGACAAGTACTGGAGCGACGGCCAGTTCGAGCTGACGGTGAACGTCGGCGTCGTCACCGGCCGTCGTCGTCCCTGATCTAGCGGCAAAAGCCGTCGATGCAGATGAGCGGCGACGCGCAGTTCTTGCCCTGCGTCACGTCGCAGTCGGTGCCGAGGTTGGTGTCCGAGCCGCACACCGAGTGGGCGCCCGAGCTCGTCGTCACGCTCTTGCACACGTTGAACTTGTCCGCGCTCTTGCACGCGTCGGGACCGGCGTCCGCGTCGCAGGTGATGTAGCAGCTGTGACGGAGGCAGAGGCTTCCCGTCGCGCACTTGTCCTGGGCGCCGTCGGCCACGCACGTGAAGACCGGCTGCTGATCCGGAGTGCAGCCGCCGTCGACGCACTTGAGGCCGGCCGCGCAGGTCGAGCCCGCGCCGCAGGAGTCGACGCAGTGCTGCTGGACGCACGCCTTGCCCGAGCCGCACTGGCTCGAGTTGGTACACGCGCTCGAGTTGCCCGTGCAGACGCCCTTCGCGTCGTCGCACGCGTAGCCGGTCGGGCAGGGCTTGTTCGCGCTGCACGACGGGGTGCATGCACCCTGCACGCATTGCGAGCCGGACGCGCACTGCGTCGTGTCGGCGCACTGGTCGGCCGGGGCGTAGCAGGTACCGCTCAGGCACCTGGAGCCCGCGGGGGTCGGACAGTCGTTGTCGCTCTTGCACGCGGAGGAGCCACCGTCGCCGCCGACCGGCTCGCACGTGGGCACACCCCCGGCCAGCTTGCAGACGAAGTTCGACGGGCAGCCGGCGCTCGAGCAGTCGCCGACGTGGCACTTGTTGTCCGCACCGCAGGTGGAGCCGCTCGGGCAGTCCGCGGGCTTCGTGCAGAGCGTCCCGGTGTTTCCGGGGGGCACGCCGTCACTCAGGTAGCAGCGGTGGTTGCTGCCGCAGTCGTACCCGGAGGGGCAGTCGCTCTTGACCGAGCAAGTGAACGCGTAGCAATCATTGGAGATATAAGGATCGGGGCAGCTGTAGCAGTCACTGCCGACGCAGACCCGATTCGACCGATCATGGTCCGAATAGATCGGGCAGCCGCCGAGCGCGGCCGCGCCGAGCCCGAGAAGAACGAAGGAAAATAGGTGCGTCTTCATCATGGGTCCTGGTTCCTCGTGCCCTGCTCGCCCGTGCTCGGGACGTCCGGGCGAGAGGTTAGCAACGGCCATGCCCCGCACAAGGGCCCGCGCAATCTGCAAATTCCCCGAAAAAACGGGGTTTGGCCCCGGGGGCCGTGGACGGCAGTTCACGCTCGTTGTGGACGACACGTCGTGGCGGGGACCGTGTTAGCCTCGAACCGAAGGCTGGCCTGACGAAATGGACGTCAGATGTGAGCGTTGTAACACTGACTACGAGTTCGACGACGCGCTCGTCAGCGGTCGTGGCACGACGGTCAAGTGCACCAACTGTGGACACAAGTTCAAGATTCGCCGTAGCGACGGCGATTTCTCCGAGGACTTCTGGAACGTCCAGACGCACGACGGCCGCACGCTCGTCTTCACCTCCCTGAGGGAGCTGCAGCGGGCGATCCAGACGAACCTCGTCGAGCGCCATGACCTCCTCTCGCGCGGCGGGCTGAAGCAGAAGCCCATCGGTCAGATCCCCGAGCTCACGCCGTTCTTCGATCAGCGCGACCTCCGCAAGAGCGGGGCGCCGCCGGTCGTCGCGATCTCGAACGAGACGAGGGCGTCCCGGCCTCCGCCTCCGCCCGGCGTCCCGGCCCAGCCGCTCGCCCCGCCGCGTCAGCGGCTGAGCACACGACCTGACTACCCGCCGCCCCCGCCGGAGGCCCCGGCGTCGAGCGGGCTCGCTTCGATGAAGAAGACGCTGCACGGAACGGGCGCCGAGGCGACCGACGTGCCCGCGGCGGCGCCGCCGCCTGCCGCGCGCGTCTCGATCCCCCCGCCGCTGCCGAGCGCGGCGGCCCGCGCGCAGAGCGCGTCGATGCGCGCCGCCGAGCGTCACGCGAGCGAGCCGCCGCCCGCGCCGTCGCCCGCGACCGAGCGTGACGCCGACCACGACACCGAGCGCGTCGCCCGCGCGCAGCTGCCGCCGGTCGTCGAGAAGCCCTTCACGAGGACGCAGCCGATCGCGCCCGTGATGGTACCGAGGGTCACGGCCGCGGTGCCGCCTCCCATCGAGGTCTCGTCACCGCTGCCGCCGCCGTCCGCGCCCGCACGGCGCGCGATGAACCTCGATGACGTGAACGAAGACGGCGTTCGCTCGCGCCCCTCGTCGCTTTCGGAAGGGCTCGCGCCGTCGCTCGGTCGCCGTCGCTCGGTCGGCGGCTTCATCGTGGCGGGGGTCGTCGTCGCCGGCGTCGCGCTCATCGGCGCCGTCTGGGCGAAGGATCACCTGGGCGGCGCGCTCGGCTCGCGGCCGCAGCCGGTCGTCACGACCGACCCGCGCGTGGCGGGCCTGCTCGCGACCGGCGAGAAGGCGCTCGCCGACGGCAACCTGGAGACGGCGAAGGAGAGCTTCGACAAGGCGAGCGCCCTCGCCGAGAAGGACCCTCGCGTGCTCGTCGATGCGGCGCGCCTCGCGAGCATGCGCGCGGACGTCCCGTGGCTGCGCGCTCGGCTTCTCGCCGCGGACGCGTCCGACGACATCCGGCTCACGAAGGACACGCTCGCCGAGCTGTCGATCGCGGCGCGCAAGGCGGCCGACGACGCGCTCGCCGTCGCCCCCGACGACCCGGCCGCCGTCCGCACGAAGATCGACGCGCTCCGCATCTCCGGCGAGCGCGAGGCGGCGCGCGCGCTCGTCTCGAAGGTCAGTTCCTCCTCCTCCTCCTCTTCTCAGGCCGAGACCGCGTACGTCCTCGCGGCGCTCGATCTCGCCGAGAACGAGCCGCTCTGGTCGACGGTGGTCGAGCGACTGCGCGTCGCGGCGAGCGCGGAGTCGGGGCCGGGCCGCGGTCGCGCGGCGCTCGCCTATGCTCTCGCTCGCTCCGGGGACGTGGTCGCGGCCAAGGCCGAGGTCGATCGGCTCGCCGCGATGTCGCGGCAGCATCCGCTCCTGTCGCAGCTGCGCGCCTTCGCCGAGCATGCGAAGCCCGTCGCCAAGGTCGACCTCGGCGTTGCCGACGGCGGCGCCGTCGCGGCCATGACCGCCGACGCCGGGCGCGCCGGGGCTCGCGAGCGCGGAGGTGGTGGTGGTGGCGAGGCACCGCTGCCGTCGGATGCACGCCAGATCGTCGCGCAGGCCGAGGCCGCTCGCGCAAAGGGGGACTACGAGCGCGCGCTCACGCTCTACCAGGCCGCGGTCGACCGCAATCCGAGCGATACGGAGGCGCTCAACGGCCTCGCGGGCGTCGCCCACGCGAGGCGGGACCTCATCGGCGCCCGTGCCGGGTACAAGCGTGTACTCTCCGTCAACCCGAGCTACGTGCCTGCGCTCGTGGGTGCGGGCGACGTCGACTGGGAGTCGGGGGACCGAGGGGCGGCCATGAAGACCTACAAGGAGATCGTGGACCGGTTCCCCGAGGGGGCCTACCCGCCCCGCGTGAAGCAGCGCATCGAATCCGCGGCGGCCCCTGCCCCTGCGCCTGCCCCTGCGCCTGCCCCCGCGCCTGCGCCCGCATCGGCGACGGTGCCTGCCCCCGCCCCCGCGCCGAGCGAAACCGGAGGAGGAGGAGGATGACGCGTCGCTCGTTCGCGCTTCCTCTTCTCGCGTCGCTCACCCTGACGAGCAGCCTTCTCGCGGCCGGTTGCGAGGGCCGCCCGCGCGCGGCGAGCACGGCCGACGGCAAGCCGACCGAGCCCACCCGCACGACCGGCCCCGCGATCTCGGTCCTCGACCTGAGCGGCGGCGTTCCGGAGCACGAGGCCGCGAGCCTCTTCGGCGGCGTCGGCCGCAAGAAGAGCTTCGACGAGCTGCTCCGCGCGATCGCCGAGGTCGGGACGGGCAAGGGGACCGTCGGTGTCCTCGTGAAGTTCGGCAGCGCCAGCATCGGCGCCGCCCGCTCGCAGGAGATCGGCGAGCACCTCGAGAAGCTCAAGGAGAAGAAGAAGGTCTACTGCCACGGCGACGCGTTCTCGAACGCGACGATCATGGCGGCGGCCCGCGGCTGCTCGAGCATCTACGTCTCGCCTGCCGGCGAGGTGGAGACGGTCGGCATCGCCGCGCAGATCCTCTACATGCGTCGTCTGCTCGCCGACGAGCTCCACCTGTCGATCGACATGCTCCAGGTCGGCAAGTTCAAGGGCGCGGAAGAGCCGCTGACGCGCGACGGGCCGAGCCCGGAGGCGCGCGCCTCGCTCACCGGGGTGCTCACCGACATGCGCGCCGCATGGCTCGAGACGATCACGAAGGGCCGCACGAAGCCCGGGATCGCCGAGGCGGTCGAGGACGGCCCGTACTCCCCGCCGCGTGCGAAGGAGCTCGGCCTCGTCGACGAGGTCGGCTACGCGGCCGACGCGCTCGCCGCGGTGAAGACAGGCGCTTCCGCCGTTCGCGACGAGGTCGTGTTCGGCAGCGGCGCGGAGGAGAAGGGCGGCGACCTCGAGGACATCGTTCGTCTGCTCGCGGGCGAGGGGAGCGAGATGGGCCCGATCGCGCTCATCCGCGCGACCGGCAGCATCGCCATGACATCCGGTGGCAACGGTCTGCTCGGCGGTCGCGGCGGCATCATCGAGAAGGACATCGACCGCACCCTGCGGCAGCTCGAGAAGGACGACGACGTGAAGGCGGTCGTCGTGCGCATCGATTCGCCCGGCGGCAGCGCGCTCGCGAGCGACCTCATCTGGCACCACCTGATGCGCGTGCGGAAGAAGAAGCCGCTCGTCTTCAGCGTCGGGGACATGGCCGCGAGCGGCGGGATGTACCTCGCCTCGGCCGCCGACTTCATCTTCGCGGAGCCCATGAGCATCGTCGGCTCGATCGGCGTCGTCGGCGGCAAGATCGGGGCAGGGGACCTGCTCGAGAAGATCGGCGTCCACGCCGAGACGTTCCCTGCGAACACCCAGAAGCCCGGCGCCGGCGCTCGCGCGGCGTACGAATCGCCGTTCATCCGCTGGGACGACGCGACGCGCGCGCGGGTGCTCGAGAGCATGACCGGCGTGTACGAGCTCTTCCTCTCGCGCGTCTCGGAGGGGCGCAGCACGCGCGGGCGCACGATGTCGCGCGAGAAGGTCGCGGAGAGCGCCGAGGGAAGAATCTTCAGCGGACGCGAGGGACAGAAGCGCGGGCTCGTCGACGAGATCGGCGGCCTCTCTGCCGCGCTCGCCAAGGCACGCGAGCTCGCGAAGCTCCCCGAGAATGCGCACGTCGCCACGATCGGTACGAAGCCCACCTTCCTCGATGCCCTCGAGCCGGGTGGAGGAGCCGAGGGGCGCGTCCAGGCTGCGGTCGCGCCGTCGGCGCTCGACGTCATCGAACGCATCGCACCCGAGCTCGTGCCCTTCGTCTCGAGCCTTGCGCCGCTCGCCGAAGGTGAGCGCGCCGTGGTGGCCTTGCCGTTCTCGATCACGGTGAGGTAGCGGTGGCGACGACGAACGGCACGGGCACGAACGGGACGAGCGACGAGGCGCAAGCCTTGCTCCGTGCGCGCTCGCCGTCGGCCGCGAGCGCCAGCCTCGTCCGTCGCCAGGGTCGCAACGCTCAGGAGGCGCACCTCCGTGCGCGTCTCGAGCTCGCGCGCGTCCTCGCCGACCCGATCGAGGAACGTGCCGTCGGGCGCAAGCTCGCGGAGCACCTCGCGTCGCGCGACGCCGAGCTCGACGCGGCGATCGAGCTCGCGCTCCGCACGCTCGCCTCCGGCGACGACCCGGAGCTCCGGCACGCGCTGGCGGGCTGGCTCGAGGGCCTCGGTGAGCCGGGCCTCGCGGCGTCGGAGCTGCGAAGAATCTCGCGCGACGACGACTCCGTCGCTGCCGCGGCCGTGCTCGTTCGCATCGGCGTGCTCCACGCGCGAGCGGGCGACGCCTTCGGCGCGCACGAGGCGCTCGCCGAGGCCGCCGCCCTCGACGAGGTCGACGCTCTCTCCCTCGAGCTGCTCGGCGCGATCGCGGAGTGGGCTCCGGACGCGCTCACGCCGCGTGCTGCGGCCGAGTCCTACGTGCGCGCGGCCAAGCGCCGGGGCTACGCGGGTGACACGGAGGCCGAGCTCGAGGACCTCCTGCGCGCGTTCGAGCGCGACGGCACCAGCCCGCTCGCGACCGCTGCCCTGGTCGCCGCCTACACCGCGAAGGATCGCGTCTCTGCCGCCGACGAGGTGCTGCGCGCTCACGCGAAGGCGCTCGAGGCCGTCGGTGGTGCCGCGTCGGGCGATGCCGCGGACGTCCATGCACGCCGCCTCGCGCAGGCGCTCGAGCGCGGAGATCTCGCGCGCGCCCTCGGCGCCGCGCTCGACGAGAAGCTCGACGCCGTCTTCGACGGCCCCGACGCCGACGCCGTCGACGATCTGCTCGCGCGCTCCGGCGCCTTCGACGCTCTCGCGAGCCGTCTCGAGGTCCGAGCCGAGCGCGCCTCCTCCTCCTCCTCCGCGGACGGCCGCGCGGCTTCGAAGAAATGGGCCGATCTGGGGAGGCTCCTCTCCGGGCCGCTCGCGTCGCCCGAGCGTGCGATCGAGGCGTACGCACGCAGCGTCGCCGCCGACGCGACGGGCGCGGACTCGCTGCACGCGCTTCGTGCGCTCGCCTCGAAGGGCGACTCCTCGCCCTGGCTCATCGAGGGGCTTGTCCGCTCTGCGATGGGCGCGTCGGCCTATGGTGCGTCGTCGGACCCCGCGTCGCGTCTCGCGGGCGCGCGTGCGCTCGCGCAGGTCGCCGAAGAGGAGAGCGACGAGGCGCTCGCCGCGTGGGCCTACGGCGTCGTGGCGGAGCTCGACTCGGCGGACGAACGCGCCCGCGGGGCCGGAGCGCGCATCGAGGACGCCGCGCGCCGTCGAGCCGAGGAGCTCGAGCTGGCCGAGGGCACACTCGGGACGTCCGCGGGCGAGAGCCGTGTCGATACGCTGGCCGAGATCGCGCGCCTCCTCCGCAGCATGCCCGGTCGCTCGAAGGAGCTCTCGGCCATCCTCTGCGAGCTCGTGGCCGCGCGTCCCGACGACGAGGCAACATTCGGCAAGGCGCTGCGCGTCGCCGAGCGCCTCTCCGGCTTCGGCACGGTCGCGAAGCTCTGTCGCGATCGCCTCGCACGAGGCGGAGCGCCGCCGCGCGTGAAGCTCGCGCTCGTCTCCGCTCTCCGGCGTGCCGGCGACGCGAAGGAGGCGGCCGCGTCGGCCGCCACGCTCTTCGATGCCTGTACCCCGTGGGCCTACTCGGTCGCGTGGATCACCGCAGCCCTCGCGGGCGACGGCCAGACGCGCGGGCGCGCGCTCGCCGCGCTCTCCTCCGGCTGCGGCGCATCGGTCGTGGCGACGCTCGCCGCCGTCGCCTCCGAGCAGCTCCTCGTCGCGGGCGACGAGGCCGGCGCGCGCCGTGCTGCAGAGCAGGCCTGTCGTGCCGATGCCGAGGACGCGCGCGCCGTCCGTGCGCTCGCTGCCGTCGTCTCGGAGTCGGAAGGTCGCATCGCGACGACTGCCCTCGAGCACGCCGCGACCGTCGCCGGTCCGACGGCGCAGCTGTGTCTCCGTCTTGCGGCGGCCTTCGAGGCGACCGGTGAGCCGTCGTCGTCCCTCGCGTGGTCACGCCGCGCCGTCGCGCTCCGTCCGGGCGACGCGGCGGTCGTCCAGACGCTCGTCGACCGCGCGACGCGTCTCGAGGACGCGAGCGCGCTCGCCGAGGCGATCTCGTGGATGATCCCTCAGCCGATCCCTGCGCGCGTCACGGCCGAGCGCCTCGCGCCCGCGCTCCGTACGCTGTCCGCACGTGACGCGACGCGAGCCGCCACGCTTGCTGCGCGAGCGCTCGACGTCCTCGGTCCTCGCCATCCCGGGCTCCGCGCCGTGATCGAGGAGGTGGCCAGTGCCGCCAAGGACGGCGCGCTCGGCGCGCGCGTCGTCGAACGATGGATCGCCGCAGGAGCACCCGCCGCCGAGCGCGGCCCGCTGCTGCTCACCCTGGCCGCTCATCACTCGGCGCACGGCGACGTCGAGCGCGAGCTCTCCGCCTACGTGCGTGCCGCACGTGCTGGCGTGGAGCTCGCACCGGTGCGCGAGCGCATCGAGCAGCTCCACGGGACGGAGCAATCGCCGGAGGCCGAGCTCGCGCTCCTCGAAGCGCGCGCCGAGCTGCTCCTCGACGAAGGCCGCACCGACACCGCGACGAGCGCGTTCCGCGAGCTCGGCGCGGCGCTCTGGGACATGGCCGATGACCGGCCTCGCGCGGTGCAGTCCTGGCTCCGTGCCGCGCAGCTCGACTCCGCGCGCGGCTACGCGACCCTGCGCAAGGACCTCTCCCTCTTCGCCGACGCCGGCTACGCCGTCGACTGCCTCGCCGAGCTCGCCCAGCGCGAGCCCGATCGCGCGCGCGGCGGCATCATCGCGACCGAGGCGGCGCGTGCGGCCCTCGAAGGTGGGGCCTTCCCGCGTGCGATCTCGCTCGCCCGTACCGCGCTCGAGCGCAATCCGTCGCACGCCGAGGCGCTCGCGATCGCCGAGCGCGCGAGCGAGAAGCTCGGTCGCCGCAACGAGATGTCTCCGATCTACGACTACGCGGCCCGCGGAGCGCTGGGGCGCTTCGGTCGTCGCGCGGCCCACCATCGAGCGGCGCGCTTCTTCGAGGCGCACGCGCCGATGCTCGCGCTCAAGCATGCCGCTCAGGCATTCATTGCGGTGCCTTCCGAGGGCACGACGCTCGCCTTGCTCGAACGCACCGCCGACCGCGCGCAGCGGCGTACCGTGGCCGTGCGCACGGTCGAGCACGTCGCCGAGCTCGCGCGCACCCAGGGCGTCCGCGCCGCATGGCTCCTGCGTGCGGCGACGCTCGCCTCGCGCGATCTCGAGGGCGCTCGCCAGCGCGTCGATCTCCTCCTCAAGGCCGCAGTCATGTCGCCGAACCCGGTGACGCTCGACATGCTGTCGGTTGCCGCGCGAGAGCTCATCTCGCTGGCCCCCGACGACCGCGAGGCGGTGGCGATGCGCCTCGAGCGCGCGTCCGATTCGCTCGCCAAGAAGCTCGAGGGCCCGGACGGCGCACGCATCGCGATCACGTTCTCCGAGATGGCGGTCGATCTGTTCGAGGACGCGGCGTGGGCCTGGCGCGCGATCGAGCGCGCGCTGAATGCCGATGCCGACGTCGACGAGTACGTGCGGCTCACGAAGTTCGCCGAGCCGCTCGCACACGCCGAGAACGCCACCGAGAGCCTCGGTCGCGTCGTTGCCGCGTGCGAGAAGCCGTACTCCAACGTCGGCGTCGCGCTCCTCAGGCTCGTCGGCAGCGTCGCCTCGGCGATGGGCGACGGACCGCGCAGCGTCCGTGCGTTCGTCCAGGCTGCAGAGCGAGACCCGGACGACGACGAGACCGTCGTGCAGGCAGACGCCGCCGTCACCGCGAACCCGGAGCCGGCGTTCGTCGAGCGCCTCTCCAAGAAGATCGGTGTCTTTCGCAGGGCGGAGGCGCTCCGGTCGATCGCCGCGAAGAAGAACGAGCAGGGCGACTACGAGGCGGCGGCGAGCACGCTCGAGCGCGCGCTGCAGATCGCGCCGAACGACGTTCGCGCCGACGTCGAACGCGAGCTCAAGGAGACGCTGGTCCGAGCCGGTCGAGGCGAGGAGGTCGTGCTGCGCGACATCGCCGCGCCGGGCGTCGCGCCGGCCGAGCGCGCGGAGCAATGGCAGTCGCTCGCGAAGATCAGGGAGGATCGCGGCGATCACGAGGGCGCGACAGACGCGCTCCTCCAGGCCGCCACCGACGACCCGACGGCGGTTCGCTGGGCTGCGGTCGAGCGCGCCGCAGAGGCGTCGGGCCGCGAGCACATCCGCGTGCAGGCGCTCCAGAACCTCGCGAATCACGTCACCGGCGACGCGCGCCTCGGCGTCCAGAAGCGGCTCGCACGCGCCGAGGGCGCGCGCGGCTCTCTCGCGGCCGCCGAGGAGGCATGGCGCAAGGTCCTCGCCTCCGATCCCGCCGATCACGAGGCGGACGTCGCGATCGAGGCGCTGCTCGTCGCACGCTCGAGCTACGACGAGCTCGCCGCGCATCTTGCCCGCCGAGCGGCGCGGCTCGCCGAAGAGGGCGACGAGAAGGAGACCCTCCGCGCCGTTCGCCTGCGGCGCGCGGCCATCCTCGAGCAACGTCTCGGTCGTCTCGACGAGGCCGCCGCCGAGCTCGAGCAGCTCCTCCGCGAGACACCTGCGCATCCGAGCGCGCTCCGCTGGCTAGCCGACCTCCTCGAGCGATTGAACGCTCCGGCACGCGCGCTTCCGGTGCTCGAGCTCCTTGCCACCAACGCCACCGACCCGGTCGAGCAGGAGGCCCTCGGCGCACGCCGCGTGAAGGCGCTCCTCGGCGCGGGCGACGTCGCCGGAGCGCGGGTCATCCTCGACACGCTCCTCGCGCGGAAGGGCTCGTCGGCCGCCGTCCACGAGGCCCGCGTCGCGATCGCGCGCGCGACGCAGGACGCCGTCGCGCTCGGCGCCGCTCTCGAGGACCTCGCTCGCTCTTCTCCCGATGACGCGCATGCGCGCAGCGAGATGCTGGTCGAGGCCGCGCAGGCTGCCGCCCGCATAGGTGACACCGAGTCGTCGCTTCTTCGTGCGCGCGACGCCGCCCGTCTCGCGCCCGACGTGGCCGCGACGCAGCTCTTCGCGCGCGGTCTCGAGTACCGGCTCCGTGGCGCGGGCACCGCGCAGGACGCGACAGCCACGGTCGCGGCGCTGTCGCGGCTCACCAGCGACACGACGCTCGAGCCCGAGGACCTCTCGCTCTGCGCGTTCCTCCTTGCCGAGGCCGAGGACGTCGTCACGCCGGGCGTCGGCGAGACGACGCTGCGCACGTGTCTCGGTACGGTCGGCCCTCAGGCGCTCGTCACGCTCGGTCTCGCCGAGCGTGCGCTCGCGGTCGGTCGGTGGACCGAGGCCGTTCATTTCTTCGCCGACGCGGTCTACGGCAACCTGCTCGGTCTGCGCCGTCACGGCCACGTCGCGCTCGCGGCCGCCGACGCTGCCGAGCGCGCGAACGACGCCGACTCGGTGCTCCGCTTCCTCGAAGAGGCGGCGAAGGATCCCGAGACGCGCGCCGAGGCGCTCGGCCGGCTTCCTGGGCTGTCGTTCGTCAATCGCGATCTCGGTCGCGCGCGAGCGGTGCTTCGCGGTCTCGCCGACGCGCTCGAGGGCAGCGAGCGGGCCGAGGTCCTCGCCCAGCTCGCGCGCGCGCTGTTCGACTCGAGTGCACCGTCGGAGCGCCTCGAGGCGGACCGCACGCTGCGCGAGGCGATCGAGGCCGCGCCGCCGGAGCTCGCGCAGCGCCTTCGGGAGCAGCTTGGCGGCTTCCGCTCGCGGCCGCCGTCGGGGAGCAACCCGTCGCTGCCGGTGAGCTCGTCGTTGTCCGGCTCGATGGAGCTACCGATCTCGGTACCTCCTCGGCTGCCCACGCCGCCGCCCGGCTGGCCGAATGCCGAGCCGCGTCCCGCGTCCGCTCCTCCCGAGCTGGCGAGCGTGGTCGCCGTCATCGGGAACATTCCGTCCGCGCCTCCGACGATGCTCACGAGCGCGCCGGACGAGGCCATCGCGTCGATGCGTCCTGCGCCGCTGGCCTCCGAAGCGCCGGCACCGGCGGCCGAGGCCGTCGCCAGCGCCGCACCGCCTCCCGCGGCCGGTCTCGAGATCACCGCGGTCTCCGCGACGTCGCCGCTCGATCCGCACGTCATCCGCGTCGCCGAGGCGCGCAAGCTCCTCGCCGCTGGCGAGCGCGAGCAGGCGGAGAAGCTCCTCTCCGCGGCGCTTCGAGAGGGCTCGATCGCCGCGATCGACGAGCTCGATCGCCTGTTCTCGGAGGACCCGTCGCGCACCGCGTCGCTCCTCAAGGTTCGCCGCCAGGCCGTCGAGCTCAAGCCGGGGGACATGCGCAGGCTCGCGGCGCTCCGCGATGCCGCGCGGCTCGACAAGAACCCGAACTACGTCCGCGCGCTCGATCACGTCATTCGTGCCTTCGACCCGGCGGAGCATCCGCTCGCGCCGCCACCGCTGAGCTTCCAGCAGACGCAGCCGGGGATGCTCACGCTGCTGACGCGCCACTCGCGTGAGCTCGCCGGCGAGTCGTTCGGCCTCGTGTGGGAGGGCGCGACGGGCCTCTTCGCGAAGCCTGCCACCGTGTATCGCATGACGGGGCTCGAGCGCGTCGCTCCGGGCCCGATGTGGACGCTCTCGCGGCTCTACGAGGTGGCTCTCCGGCTCCTCGACACTCCGCGCTTCTCGCTCTTCCATCGTCGCGGCTCGGGTCCGCTCACGCTCACCGTGGCGCTGCTCCAGAACCCCGCCGCCATCCTCGGTGGCGATGCGCAGCACGACAGCGCCGACGTTCGCTGGATGCTCGGTCACGCGCTCGCGTCCGTGCTGCCTCAGAACGCGCTGCCGCTCGGCCTCCCCGAGAAGGACGCGCGCATCCTCTGGGACGTGCTCCTCGGTGCGTTCGGTCCGCCCGCGCGCGCCAAGATGGACCGCGAGCACGCGAACCTCTCCGAGCTGCTCTGGCAGACGCTCGCGCCGCGCGCGCAGCGGCGGCTGAAGGAGCTCCTCGGCGACGACGATCCGACGCCGTTCGAGCTCGTCGTCGAGCGCGCCAACCAGAGCGGGCGGCGCGTCGGCATGTTCCTCACGGGCGATTTCGCGCACGCCGCACGTACGGTCGTGTCCGAGCATGCTGCCCTGGACCCGGCGCTCTTGCGGGAGCCCGGAGGCCTCGCGAAGCTCTGCGCCTCGCTCCCGTCGCTCGCCGACCTCCTCCGCCTCGCGGTCAGGCCGGAGTACGCCGACGCGCGCTGGCACGTGCCGTCTCCGCAATCGTCGCGCTTCCCGTTCGCGGGGCCGGGCGGGCTGCCGCCGGTGTGAGCATGAAGCGATTCGGCCGCCGCATCCTCGCAGCTCTCCCCGCCGTCGCGGTGGTCGGCGCCTGCGTGACGACGCTCCTCGTGCAGGATGCATGCATTCTGGCGCAGCCCTCGGGCGAGCTGCCGCGGATCCCGGAGTCGCGGCCGACGATCATCCGTGCGTCGGCCGTTCCCTCGACGTCGGCGGTGCTGACGCGCTGGCCTGTCGACTCGACCTTTCTCGTGCCCGTCGAGCTCGCCGACCCGAACGTCGAGTTCGTCTATGCCTCGTTCATCGACTACAACCCGCTGACCGGCGACGGGCTGGTCGAGGAGCCGCGCCAGAGTGTCTTCGAGGTCTCGAACAACTCGTCGAACACCGTCGGGCGCACGCGCACGCTGACGATCGTCTTCCCGACGCCGCCGGAGCCCGATCGCTGCCACACGATCGAGGTCGTCGTCGCGCTGCACCTGGCGTCCGATACGGACCTGACGGGAGACCCGAAGCTACGGCACACGCCGCTCGCGCCGGGTGGCGACATCGCCACGTGGTTCTACAACCCGAACGGGGACCTCGGCGGGTGCCCCACGCTCGACGCCGGCATCGGCGCGAAGGTGGATGCCGACGCGGCGGGCGGCGCACAGTGAGCCGCTTCGCGCTCGCGGGGCTCGGCGTGCTCTCGCTCGCGATTGCCTTCGCGTGCTCGCCCATCGTCGCTCAGCCGCTCTCCGGTGCGCCGCTCAACGCAGGCTGTCCCGACGAGCGTGCGTGTGACCTCTACACCGTCGCGGGTGCCGGAGACGCGGGGGCAGGGGCTACGACGACGAAGGCCCAGTGCAACGAGGGCCGCTGCGACCTCGGGAGGCCAGCCTTCGACTTCTGGGTCGTCGTCAGCGTCCCCGACTCCTCTTACTACGCACCCGGCCGCACCTTCGTGCTGACGAGCAAGGACCTGAGCGCGCAGCCCGGTACGGCAGCACCTGGCGTCACGTGCAGACCGCCCCTCTGCGTGCAGCTTCCCCAGCTCGTTGCCGCGGAGGGGAAGTACCGCGTCACGATGGCTGCTTCGAAGGTGGTCGGCTTTCCGCTCGCGGAGGGGACGTCGCTCCCGGTGCGCGTTGCCTTCGTGCCGCTCGTCGAGGGGATGGTCGACGAGACCTCGACTTTCGGACTCCCCGCCGACGCGCTCTTCATTTCCTCCCGCGTCATCAGCAAGGGCAAGGAGAAGCCCGAGGAGGTCTCCTACGTCGACGCCGTCTCGGTCGGTCGCTACGTGCGCATCGCGTATCCCGAGCCGCCCTACGACGCGTGGTTCCCGCCGGTCGCCTCGCAGCTCAGCGTGAGCGACGCATTCCTCGATGACTTCGTCCTCGGCGACCTGAAGACGCCGCTCGACGACGAGACGGGCGACTCGCGTCGCGCGACGGTCACGCGCGCGGAGGGGCTCGATGGCTGGCAGGTGTGGCTCCTCGATTCGGTGAGCGAACGACGGATCTCGTCGATCCACACGCTTGCCGGCACGACGATGGACGTGAGGCTCGACACCTTCGGGCAGAGCCAGTCGGGGTCGCCTGCGTTGAGGGAGGGCGTCGAGGTGATCGTCGCGCCGCCGGCGACCTGGCTCGGCGTGCCTCGGCTGCAGAGCCGCCTCATCAACGGCTCCGGGCTCGAGTCGCTCGCCGTGCCGTCCGTCCCCGGGCCTGCGTCGATCACAGGCGTGGTCGCGCTCGGGGAGGGCGTCGCGCTGACGGGCATCCCGGCGCGGCTCCTCTTCACGAGCACACGCCTCCGACGCGCCGACGACACTCCGGACCCGCTCCTGCGGTACTCCACGACGGTCTCGACCGACCTCACCGGGCACTTCTCGACCGTGCTCCCGCCGGGCTTCTACGACGTCACGATCGAGCCTGCAGAAGGCACCGGGCTCTCGAAGGTGAAGGATGCGTTCGACACGAGCGAGCAGCTCGCGAAGACCTACTTCCCGCCTCGTCGCACCATCGCGACGGGCCGTGCGGTGCTCACCGACGGAAGGCCGCTCACCGATGCGGACATCCTCGCGGTCCCTTCGGACGTCGCGGTGGTGGGCAGCGCCGTGAAGCCGCGCCCGGCGCGCACGCGGACCGACCCGGACGGCGCGTTCCGCTTCGAGCTCGACCAGGGCCAGTACCAGCTCATCGTCGAGCCGCAGTCGGGGACGGGCTTCCCGCGGGTCGTGCAGCTCCGGAGCTTCGCCACCGGCACCGCGGACCTCGGCGAGATCCAGGTGGGGCCGCCCACGCGCCTCTCGTTCACGCTCCGGGACCCGAGCCTGAACGGCAATCCGATCGTTCGGGCGATGGTGCGCATCTTCGCGCTCGCCCCTGGAAGAGGCCCTCCGTCGGTCGAAATCGGCCGCGCGATGACCGACGAGAGCGGCAAATGCGAGATCCTGCTCGCCCAGCAGGCCCGCTGAACGGTAGACTCGTCCCCAGAGACGCGACCTAGACCATGCTCACCGACGAGAGAATCAACATGCTCGCGCGCGTGGCCAGTACGCCTCAGGGCGACTACGCCGACGGCGCACAGGATCGGTCGATCCTCACTCTGGCTGCCGCGTCCTACGGGTCGCGACCCGAGGACGAGTCGACGATCCCGACGGGCTTCGACCCGCATGCGGCCGTGCTGTTCGAGTGCATCGTGGAGGGCGCGTACATCGTGGCGACGGCCGACGGCGTCTTCGACGACGAGGAGCGCCGCGCGTTCGAGCGCATCGTGACGGCCGCGACCGGCGGTGCGGTGTCCCAGAAGCACATCGCCGACCTCATCTCCGACCTCAACGACCAGCTCGTCGAGGACGGCCTCGACCTGCGCCTCCAGCGCCTCGGCGAAGGCGTCGTCCGGCGTGAGCACGCGCAGGAGGTCATCCGCATCGCGGCCCTCATCGCGCAGTGCAGCGAGGACGTGAGCGAGGTCGAGCGGAGCGTGCTCGAGCGTCTCGCCGCTGCGTGCAAGCTCGAGGCGAGCGAGGTCGACGTGGCCCTCGCCGACGTCGCCAAAGCCCTCCACCCCTGAGGGTGTGAGGGGCAGAGCCCTGCCTCGCGCTCAGGAGCGCCCGAGGCGGAAGAGCGCGAAGGCGCCACCCGCGCCGATCTGGAAGAGCGACACGCGACGGAAGAACTTCCCGGCATCGCTCGAGGCGGAGACCCATGCGGCACCGGCGATCAGCGGCCCTGCCGACGCGCCGAGGATCGCGGCGTCGAACGAGTGGCCTCCGGACGCCGCGGTGTCGAGCGCGCCCTGGCCGATCATCACCGTGAGCCAGCTACGCCACGGGTCGCCCTTCCATCGCGACCACGGGTGCGAGTAGAGAAGGCCCAGGATCGCGAACGCCAGGCAGACGGCGAAGAACGCCGTGCCCACCCAGGCGGCGATCACGAGGCCCACGCCCTGAAGGAGCAGGCTGCCCAGCAGGAGCCACGGGCCGACGGGCGGCGGATTGGCGAGACCGCCGACGGGGCCTTCGTCGCGGTCGTAGTGCGAGTTGAACGCGGTCGTTTCCCCCGTAGAAGCAGATCTGCAGCACGGCGAACGCGACGACGAAGCGCGTCGAGAGCGGCGTGCGCGCGAGCGCAGCGCCCCAGAGCATGAAGGGCGCGAGCACGAGCTGGAACGGCAAGCGGAGGTGGACGAGGAAATTCCAGGCGGCCGCGCTCACGGTTGGGCGGCACACGCGTTGCTCGGTCACTGCCGGTGTCGTCATGGGTCGCTTCCTCGCTCGAGCCTGCTCGGGCATCATCGTGGGTGGCTTGCTGCTGGGGCCCGGGGCCGAGGCGCGCGAGCAAGCAAGGAGCTCGCCGGTGTCGGTGGAGAGGGTTCCCTCGGCCCCGCACTGGATGCAAGGTCAGGTGATCGTCTCCGCGCCGCCCGAGGTGGTCTGGGCGCGCCTCCAGGACGTCGCCGGCTGGCCGAAGCTCCTCACGGACGTCGCGCGGCTCGAGGTGAAGGAGCGGCGCGGTTCGCGCTGGGAAATCGAGCTCGAGACCCGAACGCTCGGGCACGGCCAGCTGCCGTACCACGTCGAGCTCGAGCCCGGCCGCCGGGTGAGGTTCTGGCGGAGCGGCTCGGGCGTCGCGGTGCAGGCGTTCCTGCTCGTGCGAGACGGGCCGGCGCCCGGCAAAGCGAACGTCGTCTACAGCCTCTACGTGCATCTCACCGGGCTTCCGCACCTCCTTCTCCCGGACTCCTCCCTCGACGAGAAACAAGAGCACATGGTCTCGGTGACCCTCGGCGATCTCGAGCGCGGCTTCCGATCGCCCTGAGGCGGACTGCCTCGCCCTCACTTCGGCGGGAGGCGCTTTGTACCGCAAGCGGTGCGTGTACGGATGTCCCGAGCCGCGCCTCGTGCATTGCGACGCCTCGGGAGGGACGAGGCACGGCCTCTGCTTGCGGACGCCCGAGCCCGCGCTGACATGCTCTTCACAGACCTCCTCGCGTCCGCCCCGCGTCGAAACGCGGGCGTCGGGCCTGAGGGTCAGCTCGCCTCGCGGGCCATCTTGAAGAGGTCGGCCTCGGCGTCGCGGCCGGCCCCGCGTGCCTCGCGCTCGAGCGTCGCGAGGACCTCGCGATGCTTCGGCAGGAGCGCCTCGCGCCGCTCGGGCGGTGCGTCCTCGAGGCGCGCGGAGAGGAGTGCGAGCAGATCCATGCTCCGGCCGAGGCGGCTGAGGAGCATCGTGAGCTCGTCGACGACGTCGTCGTTGTTCGGGTCGCCTTGCAGCGTTCGCGTGAGCGCTTCGACGCGGAGCTCGGCCTCGGCGTCGTCCGCACCGAGCGTGATGTCGGCGAGCGGCGAGTCGTCGATCATGAAGCGCATCGGCGGCGCGGCTTCGGCGGGCATGGCCGCGGGGGCCGGCGCGCGCTCGGGCGCGGCGACGGGGGCAGGCGGGACGGCGGCAGGAGGGACGGGAGCAGCCGCGTGCTCGGGCACCCGCACCTCGTCGCTCCGGACGCCCGCGTCCGCGGCGACTCGTTCGCCGAGCGACCGGTATCGCGCCTCGAGAAGCGCGTCGCCGGGCGCGATGCCGATCGCGGACGCGAGATGCCGCTGCGCCGCGTGCAGGTTGCCGCGCTCCTCCTCGAAGCGTGCGGCTTCGTCGAGCCATGCGAGCGCGCTCGGCTCGCGCCCCGCGCGTTCGCGCATGCGGGCGAACGCGAGTGAAGCGCCGCTCGGGTCACCGAGGACGGCGCGCAGGCGACCCTCGAGGCCTCGCGCCGCGATCGCCTCGGGTGCCTCGTCGGGCACCGCACGGAGACGCGCGACGGCCGCCGGCCGATCGCCGAGGCGCTCGCCGAGGACGCGCCCGAGCTCGAGATGCATCCACGCCGTCGGGAGGGCACGCGCCTCCGCGCTCTCGATCGCGTGCGCGAGGATCGCCGCGCCGCGCGCCGCACGCCCCTCGGCCGCGAGCGAGGCACCGAGCCCCGCGAGGGCCTCCGGATCATCGGGGCGATAGAGCAGCGCGCGCTCGTAGAGCAGAGCGGCGTCGGCGCCGAGCCCTGCCGCGCGGTAGGCGTCGCCCGCGCGGCGGAGGACGTCATGCCGATCGCGAGAACCGTGAGCGAGAGCCTCGAGCTCCTGGAAGTCCGCGCGCGCGTCGCCGAGGCGGCCGGCCCCGAGGCGGCGTCGCGCGCGCTCCCAGCGCAGCTCCGCGAGGCGCGGGGCGCGCGCCACGCCCGCGTCGAGCCACGCGATGGCGTCGTGCGGGTCGCGCGCCATCTCGGCGGCGCGTGCATACGCGAGGGCCGCGACGACGTGGGAGGGATCACGCTCGCCGGCCCGGAGGAGCGCGGCGATCGCGCCAGGACGATCGCCCGCCTCGTCCATCAGCTCACCTGCGAGGAGGCCGAGATGGACCGGCGTCGCCATCTCGCGGAGCGTCGCGCTCGCGGCCTCCGCGCGCCCGCCGACCGCGTAGTCGACCTCTGCGATCCGTCGTGCGATCTCGGGATGGCGCGGCGCGCGCTCGAGCGCGGTCAGGTCGAGCTGCCGAGCGCGATCGAGGTCGCGTGCCATTCGCGCATCGTCGCCTTCTCGCGCGAGCAGCGCGGCCTCGGCGGCGAGCGTTGCCTCCTCGGGGACGCGAGCGGTGCTGCTCGTGCCGGGCCGCTCGGCGGCCGGTGCCCCCGACGCGCGGGCACGCGCGAACGCGACGAAGAGAACGCCGTCGCTCTCGCCTGACCCGGACATGCGCACGCTGGTCGACCCCGGTGCCCGCACGCCTGCCTCCGGCAAGAGCGCGCGGGCGAGTCGCCCGGCGGCGTCGGCCATGAGAAAGCGTGCGCCCTCGCGCCTCACGCCGTCGCCGAGGAGCGTCGCGACCGCGCGGACGGCGAGCACGGTGGCCGGCTCGAGGAGATGTGCGCCTCGCGCTCCGTGCACGATCAGGGCGATGTCGTCGTGGGACGGCACGAGCGCGACGTCGAAGGCGAGCGCCGGCAGCCTCGCGTGCGGCACCGCCGTGCTCGGATGGCTCCTGGCGTGGAGCGTGAGCGTCGCGCCGAACGCGCGAGGCTCGACGACGACCGTGCAGGGACCCGGCGAGAGCAGCCCGCGGAGACGCGGCTCGGCCCACCGTGCGACGCGGCGCGCATCGAGCTCGACAGCGACGCGCTCGAGCTCGCCACGCTTGTGCCGGAACTTGGCGACGCCGCCGCTCACGTCGAACGGGAACTTCACGTGCGGCAGCCGGACGACGAGCTCGACCACGTCGAGGCACTCGAGGGTGGCCGTCCCTGCGAGCTCGATGCCGAGGCCGTCCTTGCCGATCGCGAGGCGGAGCGGCGTGATGGCCCCGCCGCGGTCGATCGTCGGCGCCTCGGCGTCGGGCGCGCGTCCGCCGAGCGGTCGGGCCTCTGCATGCACTGCATGCGGGGCGCGGGCGGGCGGGTCTACGCGAGTCACGCGCCGGATCGTAGCAACGCAGGGCCCATTCGCGCGACTTTGCTCGACGCGGCGGGGCCGCTTGGGTACAGGAGGGGGCGATGGAGAGCGGCGAGCTGCCCTTGCCGGGGGAGGCTCCCCGCGCTTCCCGCGTCGACGAGGTGCTCGGCCCCACGTCCCCGCTCGCGCGGCGGCTGGCCGGGTACGAGCACCGCGAGGGCCAGCTCATCATGGCCCGTGCCGTCCACGACGCGCTCGCGAAGGACGGCCACCTGTTCGTCGAGGCCGGCACCGGGACGGGGAAGACCCTCGCCTACCTCGTCCCGGCCATCCTGAGCGGCCGGAAGGTCGTCGTCTCGACCGCGACCCACGCCCTCCAGGAGCAGATCTTCACGAAGGACCTCCCGCTCGTTCGCGAGGTGCTGGCCGACCACGGCGTCGTGTTCAAGGCCGCGCTCATGAAGGGCTTGTCGAACTACCTATGCAAGCGTCGGCTCTCCGAGCGCCTGCGGAGCGGCGAGCTGGTCTCGGCCGACCTCGCGCGGATCCAGCGGTGGGCCGAGACGTCGCAGGATGGCGACCGCGCCGAGCTCGAGGAGCTCGAGGAGGGGGCGCATGCGTGGCGCGACGTCCACTCGAGCACCGAGACGCGCGTCGGTGCCGGCTGCACGTTCTACGACGAGTGCTTCGTGACCCGCATGCGGCGCGAGGCCGAGCAGGCGCAGGTGGTGGTCGTGAACCATCACCTCTTCTTCGCCGACCTCGCCCTCCGGACGGGGAAGAACTCCGGCTTCGGCGGCGCGATTCCCGCGTACGACGCGGTCATCTTCGACGAGGCCCACCAGATCGAGAGCGTCGCGACCGATTTCTTCGGCGTGCGCATCTCCTCGGCCCGCCTCGACGCGCTCGTGCGCGATGCGCGCCGCGGCGTGGTCGCCGCCAAGGTCCTCGACGCCACGTCGATGAGCCTCGTCGACGGCGTCGAGCAGGCGGGGCAGCACTTCTTTCGTACGTGGTCCAGCATGCGCGACGACAGCCGGCGCATGCTCGCCTCGAGCGACTGGACGGAGCCCCGTCTCGACGCGCTCTCGCGGCTCGATGCCTCGCTCGAGGCGCTGCTCGCGTTCGCGAGGGCGAACGAGCACGACGACGCCGTCACGATCGTCGCGCGTCGCACCGGCGACCTTCGCACCGACCTCGCGCGCATTCATGCGACGAACCAGGCCGAGGAGCGTCACTGGGAAGAGGACGACCCCGTCGCGGGCGCGCTTCGCAAGGCGGCCGAGGGCTTCAAGAGCGGCGTCGTGTGGATCGATCAGCGCGAGCGCAACGTGTCACTCGGCGCGAGCCCGGTCGACCTCGGCCCCGTGCTGCGCGAGAAGCTGTTCGATCGCGTACCCAGCGTGATCTGCACGAGCGCGACGCTCGCCACCGCCACCTCGGTCGGACCGAGCTTCCACTTCGCGCGGAGCCGGCTCGGGGCCCGCGCCGAGACCGTCGAGCTCGTCGTGCCGTCGCCGTTCGACTTCGCGCGTCGCGCCGCGCTCTACGTCGCCGAGGACCTCCCCGAGCCCACCGAATTCGGCTTCGAGGACGCGTGCGCCGATCGCGTCGCCGATCTCGTCGCGATCACCGGGGGCGGCGCCTTCGTGCTCTGCACCTCGAACCGTGCGATGCGCGCGATCCGCGAGGCGCTCCACGGCCGCGTGCCAGGCCCGCTGCTCATCCAGGGTGAAGCCCCGAAGCACGTGCTGCTCGCGCGCTTTCGCGATTCGGGCGCCGCGGTCCTCGTCGCGACGATGAGCTTCTGGGAGGGCGTCGACGTCCCGGGCAGCGCGCTCCGTCTCGTCGTGCTCGACAAGATCCCGTTCGCGGTGCCGAGCGACCCGGTGGTCGCCGCGCGGTGCACGCGCATCGAGGCTGACGGCGGCAACCCGTTCACGCAGTACTCGGTGCCGAGCGCGGCCATCACGCTGAAGCAGGGCTTCGGCCGCCTCATCCGCACGAAGAAGGACGCCGGCATCGTCGCGCTCCTCGACAAGCGCGCGGTCCGGAAGGGCTACGGGAAATCGCTCCTCGCGAGCCTGCCGCCGGCGCGCCGCGTCCGCACCCTCGACGACGTGCGCGAGTTCTGGTGGAGCGTCGAGACCGACGCTGCGGCGGAGGATCCGCCGCCCCCGGAACCCAGCGAGCCGGCGACCGCCTGAGCTCCAGGAACGCCCGTGCCCGGTGACGGCTCCGCCCGACTCGTGGTAATCCGGGCACCATGAGCGAGATCAACGCCGTCATCGCCCGCGAGATCCTGGATTCGCGTGGCAACCCCACCATCGAGGTCGAGGTCCAGACCGCCAGCGGCCAGGGCCGCGCCGCCGTTCCGAGCGGTGCGTCGACCGGCGAGCACGAGGCCATCGAGCTGCGTGACGGCGACAAGAAGCGCTTCGGCGGCAAGGGCGTTCTCAAGGCCGTCGAGAACGTCATGCAGACGCTCGGGCCGAGCGTCATCGGTCTCGATGCCCTCGACCAGGCGGAGGTCGACCGCGTCCTCAACGAGGCCGACGGCACCGCCAACAAGTCGAAGATGGGCGCCAACGCCATTCTCGGTGTCTCGATGGCGACCGCGCGCGCCGCGGCCGATGCCATCGGCATGCCGCTCTGGCGCTACCTCGGCGGCGCCAACGCGCGCGTCCTCCCGACACCGCTCATGAACGTCATCAACGGCGGAGCGCACGCGGACAACGGTCTCGAGATCCAGGAGTTCATGATCGTGCCCGCCGGCGCGACCTCGTTCCCGGAGGCGCTCCGTGCCGGCGCGGAGATCTTCGCGTCGCTCAAGAAGAACCTGAAGGACAAGGGCCTCACCACCGCGGTCGGCGACGAGGGCGGCTTCGCGCCTCGCCTCGGCTCGAACGAGGAGGCCGTGAGCACCCTCGTCCGCGCGATCGAGGACGCCGGCTACAAGCCCGGCAAGGACGTCTTCCTCGCGCTCGATTGCGCCGCGAGCGAGTTCTACGACAAGGCGTCGAAGAGCTACACGTTCGACAAGAAGAAGATCAGCGGCGCCGAGCTCGTCGCCACGTACGAGAAGCTCTCGTCGCAGTACCCGATCATCTCGATCGAGGACGGCTGCGCCGAGGACGACTGGGACACGTGGAAGCTCCTCACCGACAAGCTCGGCAAGAAGCTGCAGCTCGTCGGCGACGATCTCTTCGTCACCAACGTCGAGCGCCTCGAGCGCGGCATCGACATGGGGATCGCCAACTCGATCCTCATCAAGCTGAATCAGATCGGCACGCTCACCGAGACGTTCGACGCGATCCGCATGGGCGCCGACGCCGGGTACCGCAGCATCATCAGCCACCGCTCGGGCGAGACCGAGGACACCTTCATCGCCGACCTCGCCGTCGCGACGAACGCGGGCCAGATCAAGACGGGCAGCCTCTCTCGCTCGGACCGCGTCGCGAAGTACAACCAGCTGCTTCGCATCACGTTCGAGCTCGGGACGGGCGCCGTCTACGCAGGCCACTCGCCCTTCAAGCGCTCGGCCGGCTGACCGAGGGGGGGGAGGGGGCCCGCCCGGGGCCGGATCCTCGCCGCCCCAGGCGTGTCCTCGGCGCGCCAGCGCCGTTCGCCGAAGGCGAGTCACGCCGGAAAGTCCACATCCCGGGGAGGCTCGCGAAGCGAGGGGCGGAGCCCCACAAGAGAACATGGCCCACGAGCGTTCGGCTCGTGTAGTCTTCTCTCTGGCGCCAGGCCGCCTTCCGGATGAAACCGATCGAGGAGCTTCTGAAGAACCTCGGCAGAGCCGAGGTGCTCGAGTTCGGGCTCGTGACCAACCGGTTGCCGAGCGTCAACATCGGGGGCAAGTTCGAGCCTGTCGACGACGAGGCTCCATCGACGGACGTCCTCCTCCAGATGCTCGTGTCGATGGGCGGTACCCGCTACGTCGAGCAGCTCAGCGAGCGGCCCGTCCAGTGGACCACGCGCCTCGACGGCGTCGGTGTCATCGCGATCGCCGCCATCATGCGGAAGGACGTCGTGCAGGCGCGCTTCACGGTCGCGCGCCGCGACCCGGCCAGCAAGGACGGCGGGAGCGGAGCGCATCCGGCTGCACGGCCGGCGGCCGACCCGCGCCGGGTTCAGCCGGCCTCCTCGCAGAACGTCCAGGCTGCCGCTCCCGCCGCGGCCGCCAAGCCCGCCGCCGCGACCGTCGCGTCGGGTGTCGTGGCGTCGGGCGCGGGACCTCATTCCTCTGCCGCGCAGAAGGCCGCAGCCGCGGTTCAGGCCAAGCCCGCAGCTGCGCCCGCTGCGGTCGTGCCCTCGGTCGTGCCTCCGGTCGTGCCTCCGGTCGTGCCCCCGGTCGTGCCCCCGCCGCCGCCGAGCCCGCTCACCGGCGCGGTACCTCCGCCCGATGACTGGGACGACGACGACGAGCCGACCGTCCAGACGCTCTCTCCTCCGGTCTCGCAGGCACCGCCGGGCTCGCCGGGCCACGCGGCGCCGCCGCCCTCTCCGCCCCAGCAGCAGCAGCAGGGCGAGGACCCGAAGCCCAAGCCCGCACGCAAGCCGAGCGAGGTCGCCGGTGCGTCCTCGTCGCCGAACGCGGCTGCGCACGCGAAGGCCGCCGAGGAGCGCAAGGTCATCGAGGAGCGCGCCGCTGCCGACCGCAAGGTTGCCGAGGAGCGCAAGGTGGCCGAAGAACGCGCCGCCGCCGAGCGCAAGGTCATCGAGGAGCGCGCCGCTGTCGAGCGGAAGGCCGCCGAGGAGCGGAAGGCCGCCGAGGAGCGGAAGGCCGCCGAGGAGCAGCGCACCGCGGCGGAGCGTGCCGCGCAGGAGCGCGCCGCCGCCGATCGCGCTGCCGCCGAGAAGCGTGCGGCGGTCGAACGAGCAGCCGCCGAACGCTCGGTCGCGGCCGAGCGCGCTGCCGCGGAGCGCAAGGCTGCCGAGCGCGCGAAGGTCGCGCGCCGCATCTCGACGCCGACCTCGGTCGACGCGGTGGACGTGGAGATCACCACGAACGATCAGGGCTCGCGGGCAGGAGCGCCGGCCGCGAAGCCGGCAGCCGCCGCCGCGACCCCTGCGCTCGAGCTCGAGATCGACAACACCGTTCAGCTCGCTTCGCCGCCCGCGCCCGAGGTCACGCGCGCGACGGTCGCGAGCCTGTCGCACGAGGCGCCGTCGGTCGTCCCTTCGACCACGCCTTCGGGCACGACCTCCGAGGCCGACCGACCCGCACGCGCCGACGGCGCGCTCGAGTCCTTCCTCGCCATGGCCGTCACGGCACGCGCGAGCGACATCCACATCGTCGCCGGCCGCCCCTTGCTCCTCCGCGTCGCGACCGATCTCCTCCCGCGTACCCAGCCCGTGCAGCCCGATCACGTCGAGCGCATGGTTCGCGAGCTCGTGCCGACCCGCCTCCGGCAGACGCTCGAGACCGAGGGCGCGTGCGACTTCGCGCTCGACCATGCGAAGCACGGACGCTTCCGCGTCAACGTCTCGCGCCAGCGGACTGGATTCAAGCTCAGCATGCGCGTCGTCCCGCGCGAAGTGCCGACGCTCGCCGCGCTCGCCCTTCCCGACGGCGTCGGTGGCGCCGCGAAGTACGCACGCGGGCTCGTGCTCGTCACGGGCCCGACCGGGCACGGCAAGACGAGCACGCTCGCCGCCATCGTCGACCTGCTGAACCGCGACACCACCCGTCACGTCCTCACGCTCGAGGAGCCGGTCGAGTACGTTCACCCTCGCAAGCGCGCGCTCATCACGCAGCGCGAGATCGGCTTGCATGCCCGCTCATGGGGCTCGGCCATGAAGGCCGCGCTCCGCGAGGACCCGGACGTCATCGTCCTGGGTGAGCTTCGCGACGCCGCCACGGTCCGCATGGCCGTCGACGCGAGCGAGACGGGGCACCTCGTCATCGCCACGATGAACACCCCGAGCGCCGCCAAGACGATCGATCGTCTCATCGACCTGTTCTCGCCGGCCGAGCAGCCTCAGGTCCGCGCCAGCGTCGCGAATGCGCTCCGCCTCGTCATCGGACAGCGCCTCGTTCCGAGCGCCGACCGCACCCGCCTCCACGCGGCCGTCGAGCTCCTGCCGTCGTCAATTGCACTCTACACGTTGATCCGCGACGCCCGCACGTTCCAGATCCCCAGCCTCCAGCAGCGCGGTCGCGCGCAGGGCGTGGTTCGCCTCGACGAGTCCCTCGCCGAGCTGGTGCGCGCCCAGAAGGTGACGCTCGAGGTGGCCAAGCAGTTCGCGGAGTCGCCGCAGGAGCTCGAAGCGCACGCCACGCGCAGCGTTCCCTCCGTCTCGTCGAGGAAGGGGTAGCCGTGCCGAAGATCGATGGCCTCTTCGACGAGCTCGTGAAGCGAGGCGGTAGCGACCTCCACCTGGCGGCCGGCTATCCGCCGCTCGCCCGCGTTCGCGGTGACCTCGTCGCGCTCCGCGAGGCGGCGATCGAGGCCGCCGAGCTCGAGGAGACCCTCGTCGAGCTGCTGAGCCCGCTCCAGCGCGCCCGCCTCTCCACCGATCTCGACCTCGACTTCGCGTACACGCACCAGGGCACCGCCCGCTTCCGCGCCAACTACTTCGCCAAGTCGTTCGGCATGGGCGCGGTCTTCCGGCTCGTCCCCACGCGCGTGCTCACGCTCGCCGAGCTCGGTTGCCCCGAGGTGCTCTGGCGCCTCGCCGACCGCCGCGCCGGCCTCGTGATCGTGAGCGGGCCGAGCGGCGCCGGCAAGTCGACCACGCTCGCCGCGATGGTCGACCACATCAACAAGACCCGCGCCTGCCACATCCTCACGATCGAGGACCCGGTCGAGTTCGTGCACGAGCCGCTGCGCGCACAGATCACCCACCGCGAGGTGGGCGTGCACACGCCGAGCTTCGCCGCCGCGATGCGAACGGCCGGGCGCGAGAACCCCGACGTCGTCGTCGTCGGCGAGCTGCGTACGCCCGAGGTCATGAAGCTCGCGCTGCAGCTCGCGAGCTACGGCGTGCTCGTGTTTGCGACGGCGCAGACCAACGGCGCCGCGCCGACGCTCGAACGCATGGTGAGCACGTTCCCCGTCGAAGAGCAGTCGCAGATTCGCGGCATGCTCGCCGAGTCCCTCGTCGGGCTCATCGCGCAGCAGCTCCTCCTCACCGCGGACGGCAAGTCCCGCGTCGCGGTTCACGAGATCCTCATCGGCTCTCCGGCGGTGTCTGCGCTGCTCCGCGAAGGCAAGACGTCCCAGCTCGCCGACGTGATGCAGGCCGGTAGCGCCCAGGGCATGCAGACGATGGATACGGCGCTCGAACGTCTGCTCATGCAAAACAAGATCGCCGCCGAGGACGCGCTCGATCGCGCGGTCGATCGCGAGATGTTTGCACAGGTGATCGCACGCGTTCGGCCGGATCTCGCCGAGATCCTGGGCTGACATAGACGCCGCGGCTCCGGTGAGCGGCCCTCTCCAAGTGGGGCTCCGCCCCTCACTTCGTGAGCCTCCCCGGGATGCCACTGGCCCGGCGTGATTCGCCTTCGGCGAACGGCGCTGCGCGCCGAGGACACGCCTGCCTCGCGGGTCCCCAGGCGTGCCCTGCGACGGTCTCCCCACCGACCGAGGTCACGCCGCTACCGTGCGCACGTGAGAGGGCCGCTCCCCTGCGCCGCTCATCGATCACCCATCCCGAAGCTCGACCTCCTCATTTGTCGCTAGGTGCCGCTTCGCACCCCCAAAGCGAAACAGGGCCCGTGGCCGATCGGGTGAGCGGAGGGAGGCCCCGATTTCGTAGAGGCCTGGACAAAGACGCCGGTCCCGCGCGCGGATCGGGCTGAATCTCCGGGTGGCGAGGCGAGGTGGGCCGTGCATTGTAGAGGCCTCTACAACTCTGCCGACGATGCACCGAGATCACCTGTGAGGTCGGCGGCTTCGGGCGCCGCGATGTTCGGTTCGTCCTGGCCTCTACAGTTTCGGGGGTGGACTCCCGGCGGCCCGGCGGCATCAGTGCCGGCAGCGAGGGAGCGATGGGCTGCGAGTCAGGCTCCAAAACAAAAATGGTGGCGGCGGGGAGCGGCGCAGGGGAGCGGGCCTCTCCCGCGTGCAACGTGAGCGGCGGGACGTGGGTCGGTGGGGAGACCTTGGCAGGGCGCGCCTGGGGACCCCGCCTAACCAGGACTGTAGTCTCCTCGACAAGAGGTGGCGGGGCGGCGTGCCTCGGGATCCGGCCCGATGCGCAGCGAGACAGCGACCTTTGCACGAGGGAGAGGCCCGCTCCCCGGAGCCGCGGCCTCGAAGCTAGCGAAGCTCGGCGCGGAGGCGCGCCGTGACCTTCGCGAGATCCGGGATGGTGAAGCGGTTCGACTCGACGTCGAGCTGCATGCCGTACTTGGAGGCGACGGCGAAGATCGCGAGAGGAGGGACGCCCAGCTGCGCTTCGAGCTCCGAGGCGAGCTCGGTCCACTTCATCGTGCGGCCCTCGGGAGTGTCAGTGCCCCACGCCGTCACGATCAAGAGCGCTTGATTCGCGAGGCGCGCAGGGCTCGGGCCCGCCGAGTACGTCGCTCGGTGCTTCGTGTCGATGTCGCGGAATCGCGCGGCAAGGGACTTGAGGAGCGTGGCGACCCACGGCTTCAGGGCCTCCATCTCGAGCTCGAGGATGGCGGGCGTGACGACCAGCACGGTGGTGGGCTCCGTCGCGACGACGGTCGCGGTGCGGGGGCCCTCCGTCATGATGGCCATCTCCCCGAAGACTGCGCCCGGGCCGATCGACATGAGCGTCTCGGTGCCGGAAGGGAGCTCCTTCTGGATGTCGCACTGGCCCGCCACGATGATGTACGCGGCGTTGCCCTGCTCGCCCTCGCGGATGATCGTCTCGCCGGCCGCGAAGGTCTTGCGAGGGAAGTCCCCGCCGCCGCGCATGAAGCGCACGAGATCTTCGCGGAGGGCGGAGACCGTGGCGTAGCGGTCGGCGGGCGACCTGGACATCGCTCGCAGGATCATGCGCTCCAGCTCGACGGGGACCGAGCCGTCCTTGGCGATCTTGCGGGGCGGCGGGAAGGCGCCGGAGGCCGCGAGGCTCAAGGTCTCGGTGCGATCCGAGCTCGCGTACGGGGGGCGACGCGTGATGAGCTCGTAGAGGAGCGAGCCGACCAGGAACACGTCGGAGCGCGCGTCGAGCTTGATGCGGTCGCCACGCGCCTGCTCCGGGGACATGTAGCAAGGCGTGCCGATGACGGAGTTGTCGGTCATCGACGCCGCGACGGGTCTTCCGTACGGATCAGGCGCCAAGGAAGGGGGGCCCTCGGCCGCGATGAGCCGGGCGATGCCCCAGTCCATCAGGTAGACCTGCCCGAACTCGCCGACCATCACGTTCGCCGGCTTGATGTCGCAATGGATGACGCCGCGGCTGTGCGCGAAGGCGAGCGCGTCGCAGACCTTCGTGACGATGTCGAGCAGCCCGTAGAGCGTCGCCGTGTCGAGCGGTCCGTCCGGCAAGGCGCGGATGATGTCGCCGAGCGTCTGGCCCTCGACGAGCTTCATCGCGAAGTAGAGGTGGTCGCTGTCGCGCTCTCCGATGTCGTAGACCGGCACGATGTGCGGGTGATCGAGGAGACCCGTGAGCCGCGCTTCGCGGAGGAACATCCGCACCGCACCCTCGCTCGGGCGAAGGTGTGGGTGGAGCGTCTTGATGGCGATACGGCGATCGAGCGCGCCGTCGACCGCGATGTCGATCGCGCCCATTCCTCCCGAGGCCGCGCGCGACTCGATGCGCAGGCGGTCGGCGGGGGATTTCCGGATCTCGGCCAGGATGGCGTCGGTCGGTGAGCTCGTCGGGACGATGAGCTCGCGGCGGTCCGACGTCGTGAAGGGACCCATGCTCATTCCCGCCGTGAGCGAGCTGTTACGGGGCTGGTAGGAGTCGGGAGGCGACGACCTGCCGGCCGGGATGGCCCCTGCCGAGTCGGGCGTGATGGGCGCGACGATGATCGTCGCATCGGGCCGACGCCGGTCGGCGACCGTGGACGGCAGCGGCGCGTCGGCTGCGCCCCCCTTGTCGCTCGGGCCGGTCGTCACGCGAGGGACTTCCGCGCGTGCTTGCCGAAATCGTCGGTGAGCCCTCGCGCGAGCATCATCGACACGCCCATGATCGGCAGCTGTGAGTTCACTCCGATGCTCGTCGGAAGGATGCTGCCGTCGATCACGAAGAGGTTCTCGACGTCCCAGGTCTCGCCGGTGGGCTTCACTACGCCCGTCTCGCGCGCCGTGCTCATCTTCGCGGAGCCGAGCGGGTGGAACGCCATGCACTCGATGCGCGTCGCCGCGAGCTTGTTCTCGGAGAGAAAATCGAGCTCCTTCGGCTTCTTGATGGTGCCCATGCCGAAGATCGGGAGCAACACCTCGCGCGCGCCCGCGCCGAAGGCCATCTTCCCGAGGATCTGGATCGTCCTCAGGAGCCGCTCCTTGTCGCGGCGGATCATCTTGTAGGTGACGAGCGGCTCGCGCGAGAGCCAGCGCCGCACCTGGCCGCCACCGTCGTCGTGGACCATGCCGCCGAAGAACGCGAGGTTCGGGATGTTCTTCACGAGGCGACGATGCTCGTGGCCGATGCCGGGGAAGGCGGCGGCGAGCACGTTGACCGCCGAGTACACGCCGTTCAGCCAGATGCCCTCGTTCCAGTAGTGATCGGAGTAGACGCTCTGAAGCGCGCCGTCCCAGCCGTCGACCGCCTCGTCGAAGAGCGCGCCGATGCGCACGGCCGGATGAAGCGTGAGGTGCCGGCCGATGTGGACCGAGTCGAGCCCGCTCTTCCGGAGCAGGATGGGCGTGTGCATCGAGCCGCAGGCCACGACCACGACCTTCGCGCGCACCTCGAACGGAATGCCGGGCTCACCGGTGACGCCGTCGAGGAAGCGACCGCGCACGCCGCGGGCCTTGCCGCCGGTGATGTCGATCTTCTGCACGAGCGCGTCGGAGACGATCGACGCGCCGTGGCGCACGGCGTCGGGGAGGAAGGAGAGGTCGACGCTCATCTTCGCGCCGTTGGGGCAGCCGAAGTTGCAGCGCGCCGCGCCGCGACAACCGTTCGTATTGCGGCGCATGCTCTTCATCTCGACGCCGAGCGAGGCGGCGCCGAGGGCGAAGAGCTCGCTCGCGCGCGAGCGCATGTGGTGCGGCACCGTCTCGACGTGACAGATGTCCTCGACCTCAGAGAAGTACGAGTCGACGCCGTCGGGGGTCAACCGCGAGAGGCCGAGCTCGCCGCTCCAGGTGTGGAGGACCTCGTTCGGGATGCGAAAGCACACGGCGCCGGTGAGCACGCTCGAACCGCCGACGCACTTGCCCGCCAGAAGGCTGATGAGCGGCGTGTCGCCGACGCCGAGGGCGACCGACATGCCGGCCTCGCGCGCAAGACGCCGGAACGACTGCGACGGGGGGAGCGCGCCGTATTCCTGCGGCGAGTAGTGTCCGCCCTCCTCGAGGACGAGCACGGACCGCCCGTCGCGGGCGAGCTCGCGAGCGACGACGGCGCCACCCGCGCCGGAGCCGATCACGATGACGTCGACCTTCGCGGAGAACGGCCGCGTCTGCTCGCGGCCACGAAGCACGGGCAGCCGCTCGGCCGTCGACGGCACGTGGTGACGCGCGTGGTCGAACGCCTCCGCGCTCGCGGTCACGACGCCACCTTCAGGTAGCGCTTGCGCGCATGCCCGGGGTAGCCGAGGCCGGCGAGCTCCTGCGGATCCTCGTAGAACAGCATGGTCATGACGGTCTTGTAGGCGACGACGATCAACGGAAGCTGCTTCACCCTCGAGCGGTCGAGGCGCTCGAGGTGCGCGATGCGCTCGTCCACCGTCATGGCGTCGAAGAGGCGAAATTTGCCGAAGAAGAGCGGCGACCACCGCAGGACGCCAAGCATGAGGACGAGCCCGAACCGCAGCGTCTTGCTCGCGGGGCTGATGAACCGGTCGACCTCGTCCACGAAATCGTCAAGGCGCTCGGGGGTGGCCTCACCGGCCGGAGAGAAGAGGGCCTCCGCGAGGGCGCGCACGATCGGCCGATGCCGGGGACGCAGTGTGGTTCGCCGGAAATCCTTCGTGACGAGGGGCACCATCGCGTGGTGGGCAGTATAGATTGCCGGGAGATGTGGCGCGCTGCGTTTCCGCTCCGGTGGCTGGTACGGGGGTCTCTGATGGCCGCGCTCGTGGGGAGCGCGGGGTGCACGGGTTGCGACCGACCCGCGACGGGTAGCGCGCCGGGCGCCGCCGCGGCCGTTCCGCCGTCGGCCTCGGCGAGCGTCCTGCCGCCCGCGAGGGTCGCCCCCGCGCCTGCACGGCTCGTCGCGATCGGAGACCTTCACGGCGATCTCGCCGCGACCCGAAAGGTGCTCGTGCTGGCGGGTGCGATCGACGCGAAGGACGCCTGGGTCGGCGGCAAGCTCGTCGTGGTGCAGACCGGCGACGCCATCGACCGCGGCGACGACGACCGCGCGATCCTCGACCTGCTCGAGCGCCTGAAGGGCGAGGCCGCGAAGGCCGGCGGCGAGCTCGTCGCGATGTCGGGCAATCACGAGATCATGAATGCGAGCTTCGACTTTCGTTACGTGACCGAGCCGTCGTTCGGGACGTTCGGCGACGTGAAGCCGAAGAACCCCGGGGTCGCCGCCGCGCTCGAGCACCTCGAGGCGCCCACGCGAGGCAGGGCCGCTGCGTTCGCACCGGGAGGTCCGTACGCGAGCATGATCGCGAAGCGTCCGGTCATCTATCGCGCCGGTGACACCGTCTTCGTCCACGGCGGCGTGCTACCGAAGCACGTCGCGTACGGCATCGACCGGATCAACGACGAGACGAGCGCGTGGCTGCTCGGAGACCGGAGCGAGGCTCCGAAGATCCTCCTCCAGGAGGACGGCCCGATCTGGTCGCGCATGTACTCCGCGGCGCCGGGGCGCGAGGAGTGCGCGATCCTCAACGAGACGCTCGCCAAGCTCGGCGCCAAGCGCATGGTCATGGGGCACACACCGCAGCGCAGCGGTATCTCGGCCGGATGCGAGGGCAAGGGCTGGCGCATCGACGTCGGCCTGTCGAAGTTCTACGGCGGTCCGACCCAGGCGCTCGCGATCGAGGGCGACACGGTCACCGTCCTCAAGGAGTGATGCGCTCGTGGCGGCCTGAGCGGGGCCCGGGCGCTCGGCTCGGCGGTCAGGCCTTTTGCGCGCGCATCTCCGAGGGCGTCGTGCGGGTCCATCGCTTGAACGCACGGAAGAACGCGCTCTGCTGCGAGAAGCCGAGACGGAACGCGATCTCCCCGTACGAGAGCTTCCCCTCGATGACGTAGCGCCTCGCCTCGCCGGCGCGGACCTCGTCGACGAGCTCGCTGAAGCCAACGCCCTCGGTGCGCAGGTTGCGCTGGAGCGTGCGCGTGCTCTGTCCGACCGCCCTGGCGACCGACGCCATCGAGCCGTCGCCCTGGCGCATCATCGCGTGGAGCACGTGCTTCACGCGCTCCTTGGTCGAGCTCGCCGCGCGGGCGGCGGCCGCGGAGAGCTTCTGCTCCTCGTCGGCGAAGCTCTCGAGGAACGCCGGGTCATGGGAGGCGAGGGGCCGCTCGAGATCGGCCGTGGCGTAGACGAGCTCGGCGCGCGGCTGATCGAAGTGCACGACGTCGCCGAAGATGCGCTGGTGCGTGCGCGTGTCTGCCGGCCTCGAATGCGGAAAGGCCACGCGGAGCGGACGAGGCCCGGGGTCGAGCAGCGCGCGCACGCGCGTCGCCACGAACGCGAAGCCGTGCTCGATGTAGTGGCGAAGCTCCTCGTCGCTCGCGAGGCCGAGCGAGCGCGAGCGGATGACGGAGTGCGGACCGGAGGCGGACAGCGAGAGATCGCTCATCGCGTAGGTGACGCGCTGGAAGCGCACCGCGCGGGCGAGCGCCTCCTTGGCGCTCGGGCTCGAGAGCACCGCGTATTCGAGCGCGCCGTAGCTGCCCGGCGGCATCGTCTCGGCCGCGACGAGACCGAAGTCGGCCTGGCCGCTCAGCCCCGGGACGAGCAGCCAGGCGCGCGTCGCCACGTCGAGCGACACCGAGGCGCTCGCGTCTTCGAGGAGCGACTCGGTCAGGCCGAGCTCGTCACGCACGCGTGCAGGCTGCACGCCGTATCGGGCGCCTGCCTCCGTCAGGGCACGGAGAAAGACGGTCCCGATCATCCCTTCGCGGCCAGGCGGTCCTTGCGCTCGAGGAACTCCTCGTAGTTTCCGCCGAAGTCGTCGATGAGCGCGCCGAGCCCGTCGCCGCGCGGGGTGAGCTCGACGATACGCGTCGCGAGCTCCGAGACCACGTGCCGGTCGTGGCTGACGAACACGATGGTCCCGGTGAACGCCTTGAGCCCGTCGAGGAGGCCTTCGATTGACTCGATGTCGAGGTGGTTCGTCGGCTCGTCGAGGACGAGGACGTTGTGCTTGAGGACGAGCAGCTTCGCGAGGAGAAGGCGTGCGCACTCGCCGCCCGACATCGTCGCGGCGGCCTTGAGGCCCGCCTCGCCGCTGAAGAGGAGTCGACCGAGGATCGCGCGGATGTGCTCCTGCGGAGCGAGCGTGTCCCACTGGTAGAGCCACTGGAACGCGTTCATCCCGGAGGCGGTGCGGTTCAGCGCCTCGTGCGCGTCCTGCGTGAAGTAGCCGACCGACGTGTCGTGGCCCCAGCGGATCTCGCCTTCGTCGGCGGGCGTCGTGTCGAGCTTCGTGTCGGGGTCGAGCCCGGCGAACGCGCCCACGATCAGCTTGAGCAGCGTCGACTTGCCGACGCCGTTGGGGCCGGTCACCGCGATCTTGTCGCCGCGGTTCACGTGGAGGCTGGCGTCCTTGTAGACGACGATCTCCTTGCCCTTGTCGTCCTTGAAGGTCTTCGAGACGTGCTCCATGCGCACGACGTCGCGGCCGCTCGGCTTCTCGAAGTCGAACTTGATGAAGGGGCGGACGAGCGAGGAGCGCTTGGGGCCCTTCGCCTCGATCTCCTCCTTGAGCTTGTCGATCTGCTTCACGCGCGACTGCGCCTGCTTGCTCTTCGACGCGTGCGAACCGAAGCGCTGCACGAACTCCTGGAGCTCGGCGACCTTCTTCTTCGCGCCCGCGGCCTGCGAGGCCGCGCGCTGGTTGTTCTCGTACTTCGCGTCGACGAAGTCGGTGTAGTTGCCGGTGTAGACCGTGATGGTCTGGTAGTCGACGTCGGCGATGTGCGTCGCGACCGAGTTGAGGAAGTGGCGGTCGTGGCTGACGACGACGAGCGTCCCCTTGAAGTCGTTGATGAGGAAGCTCTCGAGCCAGCGGATCGACTCGAGGTCGAGGTGGTTCGTGGGCTCGTCGAGGAGGAGGACGTCCGGCTTGCCGTAGAGGACCTGCGCGATGAGGACGCGCAGCTTGTAGCCGCCGGAGAGCGCGCTCATCTTCGACTCGTGCTTGTCGGCCGGGATGCCGAGACCCACGAGGAGCTCGGACGCATCGCCCTCGGCGGTGTAGCCGTCCTCCTCGCCGATGGTGCCCTCGAGCTCGCCCAGGCGGACACCGACCTCGTCCGTGACCTCGCCGGCAAGGAGGCGCTCCTTCTCCGCCATGGCCGCCCACAGGGACTTCTTGCCCATGATGACGGTGTCGAGGATGCGCTCCTGCTCGTACTCGAAGTGGTTCTGCCGGAGGACACCGAGCCGCAAATTGCCGGGGATCGTGATGGCGCCGGTGTCGGTGTCCTCGTTGCCCTCGAGCATCTTGAGGAGGGTGCTCTTGCCGGCTCCATTGGCCCCGGTCAGGCCGTAGCGCTTACCGGGGTCGAACTGCATCGAGACGTTCTCGAAGAGGATCTTCGGGCCGAAACGCTTCGTAACCTTGTCGAGGACGATCACGAGGCGCCTTTTAGCACGATTTGTTTCTTGCGCTGGGTTCCAGCGGGCGAGTCTTTGCGTACGGGCGGTCGGGCCGGGTACGCTAGGGCTCCCCGTTGCGAGACCCGTCGTTTTACGTCTCGAGCTTGCTCGAGCTCGCGACCGCGAGCCCTAACGATCGTCGTGGCCTCTGGCGCCAGGCGATGGCGGCGCTGTCGCGCGCGCCGAGCGAAGGCGGGCCGGGCCCGCTCGAGGGCCTCCATCCGGACGTGCTCCTCAAGGGCGTGCAGGCGGCTCTCGCGAACGGTCTCGTCGACGACCTCGACTGGCTCTCACCGCACGCCGCCGGCATCGCTCTCTACTCGCTGGCCGCCGCGCTGCCCGTCGGGTCGGAGCAGCGCGAGCTCGGACGCCGCGTTCTCGCGCGAATGCTCGCCGGCAACGCCGAGACGTTCACGGCGATGGTCACCATCATGGCGCAGACGGGCGGCAAGGGCCTCTCGTCGCCGGCCATTCGCGCCCGCGTCGGGCTCGTCGCCGAGCTCCCGATCGCCCACGGGGTCGCGGACGGGCCGCTCGCCCTCGCGCTCGTCAGTCGCCGCGAGTACGCGCGCGAGTGGGTCGGCGCGCCGTCGACTCGCTCTCTGCCCGCTCGGCGTCTTGCCGCGAAGATCCTCGAGCGTGCGGCTCGCGAGGCGGCCTGCCGGGCGCAGATGGGCGATACGCACGCGCTCCGCGTCTTCGTCGGCGACACGGTACGGATCCCGTACAACCGCCTCCTCGCCGATCGCGAGCCGCTCGTCTGGCGCTACGTGGCCGTCGCTCGCGGGCTCTGCGCGGGCTGGGTGCCCGAGCTGAGGAGCCAGATCCAGGACAGCTTGAAGGAAGGCCTGAGCCCGACGGAGTGGCGGCGTGCGGCCGCTTCGCTGGCCGCGTACGGTGCCGTGCGCCCCGACGAGGCCGTCAAGATGACGCTCGCGCTCATCAAGCGCGGGTTCTTCACGTGGGAGGACCCGGCAAGCGCGGCGTCGTTCGTATGGGGTATCGCGCGCACGATCGAGTCGGAGCCCGAGGCCGCGACGAAGATGCTCGACGCCCTGCTCGCGGTGGCGGCGCCCGAGGTCGGCGAGGCGGTCGCGGAGCTTCGGTTCGAGTACGGCGCGTCGAAGATCGTCGACCGTGCCTCGAAGAAGGCGCTCGAGCTCCTCGGCGGTGATCGGGCGAGGCCCGGTGGCGAGGACGACGGCGCCGACGCGCTCCTCGAGGACGTCGCGCTCGACCTCGACCCCGCTCCCCGGGGCCAGCCGAGCATTCGTGCTCAGGTCGCGAGCGCACTCGACGCGTTCGTCGGCGACGGAGCCCTCGCGGCGTACACCCAGGCGCGCGGCACGCTCGCCTCGGCGAAGGCCAGCATGGATGCGCTCGAGGTCGCGGCGAAGGACGACGGGGCCGAGGGGATCTCCGGGACCGTCGCCCGTCACACCTCGATGGTGGCGCTGCGCGATCTCGCGGGTGGCCTCCTCGAGCGCCACGTCATCGCCGACATGGTGAAGCTCGGTGGCGCCGGAGAGCAGGTCCGCGCCGTCGAGGACGGGTTCGACGCGATCCGCGAGCGGCTCGCCGAGTGGATCGTGACCTGCGAGGGCCCCGCCGAGGTCGGCGCCGGAGGCGGACACCCGACCCACGCGACGTTGCGCCTGCGCCGCCTGCGCGCGCTCCTCCACCTCGTCGACGGCGACCTCGGTGAGGCCCCGGAGGCGCTCGGCAAGGGAGGGCGACCGAACGAGCTCGAGGGCGCCGAGGTGCAGCGGGCGAAGCGGCTTCGCGCGCTGTGGTTGCGTACGGTCAAGGCGCTGCTCGAGCACTTCGAGCAGGAGCCGGCGCCGGTGCTCAAGCGCACGCTCCTCGCGTGTCTCTCTCGCGCGCTCGACGCGCTCGTGCGGCTCGGGGTGTGCGACGTCGTCGACGCGCTGCTCGCGCTCTCCCAGCGCATCCGTTCGACGAGCGAGTTCGAGACGCTCGCCGAGGCGTCGATGGACCCCGACCTCCGGCACGTGCTCTCGCGGTACGCGCGCTTCCTCCGCGACTCGGACGCGACGAAGCCGATCCAGAAGAAGCCCACCGATCCGAAGGACTCGCTCTTCCCCCCGTCGATCGCCCCCGAGAGCTCCACCCTCGTCGCCGATCGCCTGAAGACGCTCGAGGACCTCGCCAACGAGCTCGCGCCCGAGGCCTCGGCGCGGAGCGAGGCGCTGCGTACGGTGCTCGTTCGCCTGCATGCGGCGCTCGCGGCGATCGCGCAGGTCGGCTCGCTCCGGGCGCTCTCGAGCACGGACGCGTCGTCCGACGCCGACGTCATCGCGGCGGTCGACACGTGGGTCGGCGCGCTCGCGCAGATGTGCGTCGGCGCGCGCGGAAGGCTCGACCCCGAGCTGCCGGCCATGTCGATGACGCCGCCGCAGCCGAAGCTCCTCAGCGCTGCCGTCGGGCGCGTTCTCGCGGGGGTGGACGCGTCCCTCACGGAGGAGGTTCTCGCCCCGGCGATCGACGAGCTGCTCGGCGGGCTGCCGCACGGCATCGCCCGGCTCGCCGCCGGGATCCTCTGGTCCCTCGGCACGATGCCGATCGAGCTTCCGTCGGGCGACCTCGCTCCGATGAACGTCGCCGAGCAGCTTCCTGCGTGGCTGCCTGCGCGTCGCACGATCGGCGGCTTCTACGTGGTGCGCTCGCTCGGCGTCGGCGGCACGGCCTCGGTGTTCGTCGTCAATCGCGTCGAGGACCGTCACGAGCAGAACGCCGAGCGCTTCGCGCTCAAGGTCCCCGACTACAACGCGACGGCCGCCCGGTCGGTCTCCGAGGAGGCCTTCTTCAAGCTGTTCCGCGAGGAGGCCTCGGCGCTGATCATGCTGCCGAACCACGCGAACCTCGCGCGCTTCGTGACGTTCGACCTCGCGGCGCGGCCGCTGCCGATCCTCGTGATGGAGCTCGTCGAGGGCGTCACGCTCGAGCGCGTCATCGCCTCGAAGACGTTCGACATGAAGCGCTGCTTGAAGGCGCTCGACGACGTGCTGGCGGGCCTCGAGGCGATGCACTTCGCGGGGCTCGGGCACCTCGACATCAAGCCCTCCAACGTGCTCCTCCGGAAGGGCGAGCAGGGAGTGCTCGTGGACTTCGGCCTCTCCGGGAGGAAGATCCGCACCGGCTGCGGGACGGGGCCCTACGGTGCGCCCGAGGTCTGGGGCGTCGTGCCGGACGACTTCCAGCATCCGATGCCGATGGCCTCCGACATCTACTCGTTCGGATGCCTCGCCTTCGAGATGCTCACCGGCAAGGTGCTCTTCGACGCGCCGAACGAGGTCACGCAGGTCACGATGCACGTCTCGCACGACGGCGCGCCGCTTCCGATGCGCTCTCTCATCGCGAATCCGGAGGTCGGGCCGCTCGCCGAGGTGCTCGTCGCGACGCTCCGTCGTGATCCCCGGCATCGTCCCACCGCGGAAGAGCTGCGGAGCGACATCCGCGCGGTCGCGTCGATGGTGGAGGACGCGAAGTGGCCGGTCGCGCTCGGCGGCAGTCGCGCCGAGGGGTAGAGAGCCGAGGATGCCGCTCGCTCCCGTCACCCCCGCGCGCGCGCCCGACCCCGACGGCGCCGACTGCGTCGGCTGCGGTCGGTGCTGCCACCATGGGCCGCGCACGGTGCACCTCCTCGAGGCCGACGAGGCACGGATGGGCAAGCGCCAGCTCGAGCTCTACACCGATCTCGAGACGAGCCCGCCGTACATGCGCTTCATCAAGAACGCGGGCGATCGCTGCGGTGGCCTCGACGTGTCGGTGCCCGGGCAGTACCCGTGCGCGATCTACGCGTCGCGGCCCGAGGACTGTCGCATCGTGGAGCCGGCTTCGCCCGCGTGCCTCGAGGCGCGGGCGCTGGGGCACCTCGGGAGCAGCCTCGGGTTCACGCGCGCGCGGTGAAGAGGAGACGAGAGGAGAGCGGGCACGGGCACGGGCACGTGGAGACGAGAGGAGAGCCGGGCCGCAGAACTTGCACGGGACAGCGGGAATGAGCGTGTTACGAGCACGCCATGGTCCCTCGCGTCGCTTTGGTCGCTGCTTTCTCGCTGCTCGTTTCCTGTGGTTCGCCGCAGGCGACCCCTGCCGCGCCCGTGCCCGAAGCCCCGTCGGCTACACCCGCGCAGGCCGTTGTCGTGGACAGCGGTGCTGCGGATGCGGCTGCGACGACTGCGTCGGCCAAGCCGGCGCCCGCGGAGGAGCCCGCGGGCACGCCCAAGGAGCGCCTGATGCGGCTGCACTTCAAGGAGACCGCGCAGATCCGCGCGGCGGTGATCAACGGCGCGCTCGGCGATACCGCGGCGCCGGCGGCGGCCCTCAGCAAGATGGACGGCCTCGGCGCGATCCCCGCGCCCTGGCAACCTTCCCTCGACGCGATGCAGGGCGCCGCGCGCCGGATCAGCCAGAGCTCGGACATGCCGAGCGTCGCGGCGGCGCTCGCCGACGTCGGCGCGGCCTGCGGCTCGTGCCACAAGGCCCACGGCGGGCCGAAGGTGAAGCTCGACGCGGCCCCGACCGCGGAGGACACGCTCCAGGGCCGTATGAAGCGGCACGCGTGGGCCACGGAGCGGCTCTGGGAGGCGCTGTATGTGCCTTCGGATGCGAGCTGGAAGGCGGGCGTCGAGGCTCTCTCCGCAGATCCGTTCCCGAAGGAGCTGCTCGACAAGGGCGGCGTGCATGCCCGCAGCTCGGCGGCACGCTTCAAGTCGCTCGTGGCCACCGCGGGCGCGAAGCAGAAGGTCGACGACCGTACGAAGCTCTACGCCGCGCTACTCGAAACGTGCTCCGCGTGCCACATGACCACGCGCGGCACGAAGTAGACGAGCCGCCGACGGCCTTCTCGCTGTCCAGCGACCGCATTCGCGGCGATGCTCGCCATCGTGAGGTCCGCCGCGATCCTTGGCGTCGCCGCTGCCGTCGTCATTTCGTCGGTTGCGCGCGCCGCGCCGCCCCCGGAGCCGAGCGCGACTCCGCCTGTCGTCGAGGACGAGGTCGCGGCCGATCCGCCGCACTTCGTGCTCGGAGCGGGCGGTCACCTTGCGTTCGGCACGGCGCCCGTGACCGCGCTGGGGGCTCACGTCTCCGTCGAGCTGGCGACGAGGGTCTGGTCGCTCGGGCTCGAGGGACGCTACGACTTGGCGGCAGGGAAGACGGCGACGACGCAGGCCGGCGGGGCATTCGTGCCGTGCCTGCGCGCCCAGGGGACATGGGCCTGCGGAGTCGTGCTCGTGTCGCGCGCGGCGAGCGAAGGCGCGGAGATCAGCGACGCGCGGCTCGTCGTCGGGTTCGGTCCTCGCTTCGAGCTCCACCTCGCGCTGCCGCACGACATCGCGTTGCGGTTCACCGGAGAGCTACTCGTGCACCCGGTCGCGTACGCGATCGTGGAGAACGGGCACTGGCTCTTCAAGTCGCCCGTGCTGTCGATGATGCTCGGGCCGTCGCTCGTGCACGCCTTCTGAATCGGGTTTCGCCCTTTTCGTGAGCCGAGCCCAGCAGCCCCAGCCTCGGGTCCGGGCCCAGCCCTGACCCCGCACCCGACCACGACCGGCCTCGCCCGTGCCCGTGCCCGATCTCCTTCTCAGGGAGCTTTGGACTAGGGACAGGCCCTAGTTCTTCCCGGGCTCGCTCGGGGCTGCCGGCTCTTCGCTCGGGGCTTCGGGGGTCGGGCAGCCGTTCGTCTTCGGGTCGTCGGTCGGGACACCCGCGACCTCGATGCAGGCGTCCTCGATGTCGGCGACGCCGTCGTGATCGCGATCGGGACATCCGGCCGTCTTCGGATTGACCGTGCGCGAACCCGCCTGATCGGGACACGCGTCGTCCGGATCGTTGAAGCCGTCGTAGTCGCGGTCGGCGGGGCACCCGTGGTCCTTCGCGAGGCCGTCGACGCCCGGGCACGCGTCCTCGTCCGAGCAGATGCCGTCGCCGTCGGGATCGTGACAGATGTCCGGCACGGCCTCGATCGAGAAGACGACGCGCATCGACGGGCTGCCGTCACCGCGCGTGAGGCCGGGACCGATCGCCGTGCCGGCCTTCCAGTGCTCCGCGAGCATCACGTGACCGCCGAGGAGCAGCTCGAGCGGCGTATTGCGCGCGCGGAACGCGCGGTCTCCGCCCGTGACGACCGTGCTCCCGAAGAGCTCCGGCCCGAAGACGAACCGATCGTTCGCCTTCACACCGAAGGCCGCGGAGAAGAACGCCTCGCTGCCGAGTGGGCGACCCTCGAACGTGGCGTCGAGCGGCCGGTACGCGAAGCCGAGCTTCGCGGCGTAGATGAAGCCCGCATAGTCACCTGCGACGAGCAGCCGCGGACTGACGCGCATCGTGCCGTCGCTCGTGAAGAGCGAGCGGCTCCCCGTGGGGAGGTAGACCTGCGCGCCGATCGCGGCGCTGAGCGGCGCGCCGTACTGGCCGAGGATGCGAACGTCACCGGTCAGCCGGACGTCGCCGAGCGCCGCCTTGTCGGGGCTGTGGAGTGTGGTGGGGACGCGCGAGAGGTCCTCGCCGCCCTGGTAGAGGACGATGGGGACATCGGCGCCGAACCGGAACCGATCGCGCACCACGATCGCACCGCCGGCGTGCATGACCACCTGGTCGGTGATCGCATTCGCGCTCGGGTCGCGCGGGTCGCGCTGGATGGCCGACGGATCGTGAAGAACGAGCGGGCGATACGCCCACCCGAAGACGAGGCCTCCTGCGCCAAGCGGTGCACCACGGAGATCGAGCGACTCGTTGACGAACCAGTCGCTCCCGCGCTCCGCAGGCTCGAAGCGATCGACCGCGAATCCAGGCACCTGCGCTTGCGCGTGCGCCGGGGTCGCACGCGTCCCGAGAAGCGCGCCGAACGCGACCAGGGAAAGAAAGGTGCGCGTATCCATCGGGCTCGTGCTGGCTGCCTTATAGTGCACCTTCGGTGCGGTCCTCGACCCTGATTCTCGTCGCGCTCTCCGTCCTCTCCGCCGGCGCGGACGCGCGCGCGGACGGCGTCCGCGAGCTGCGCTACGACACGCGCATCGACGTCGCCGTGACCAGCGTGGGCGGCCTGTGGTGGCTCACCTCCGAGCTCATGAAGGCCGACCTCGTGCCCGAGAAGTGCCGCTGGTGCTATCGCTCGGACAGCGGCGCCGATCTCCTGAACCCCTTCGACAGCTGGGTGCGGAGGCGGCTCCTCTGGGAGAACACGGGCGCCGCAGCGGCTGCCAGCTCGGTGCTCGGGTTCGTCGTCGAGCCCGCCGCGATGATGGGCCTGACCGCGCTGGCCTCCGCGTACGACCACGCCATCGACCGCTTTCCCGTGGACGCCCTCCTCATCACCGAGGCGACCATCATCGCGGGCAACGTCAACCAGCTCGCGAAGTTCGCGTTCGCGCGCGAGAGGCCGTTCGTGCACTTCCTCCCACGCGCGCCCGAGGCGGTCCGCGCGCTCACCGACAGCCCTTCAGACGACAACCTCTCGTTCTTCTCCGGGCACACGACGCTCGCGTTCGCGCTCGCCACGTCGGCCGGCACGATCAACACGCTACGCAACTATCGGCTCGCGCCTCTCGTCTGGGGGACCGGTCTCGGCATGGCCGTCAGCGTCGGGTACCTGCGTATCGCCGCCGACAAGCACTACCTCTCGGACGTCCTGACCGGCGCCGTCGTGGGGTCGCTCGTCGGCATCGGGATTCCGCTCATCTTCCACTCGGTCGCCTCGCCGTCCTCCGCCAGCACGCCGCCGAGCGCCAGCGGGCAGGCGCTGCTCGCTCCGGCCGTGCACAGCACGTTCTCGATGAGCGGCGGCTTCTGACGCCCGCTCGGTGAGTTAGTACCGCGCGCCCGAAGTTCATACCGGGTCGCAGAAGGGAGATCGGGCACGGGCACGGGCACGGGCACGTGGAGACCGAGATTGGCGTCGGGGTTACTGGCGCAGTGCGAGCATCCAGGGAAACTGGGTCACGACGAGGTCAACCGCCTCGACGAGCTGTCCTCGG
>Ga0105047_10000563_pt1 | contig 63470 bp, 59 predicted proteins | sample MAT04_FD_78384 | JGI IMG/M metagenome (GOLD analysis project Ga0105047, IMG submission 78384) | Freshwater microbial communities from Lake Fryxell liftoff mats and glacier meltwater in Antarctica - MAT-04 (megahit assembly) | ecosystem: Environmental > Aquatic > Freshwater > Ice > Liftoff... | reverse complement strand
TTCATCATTCATCATTCATCATTCATCATTCATCATTCATCATTCATCACCAACACAATGACCTCAATCTCCGCCTCACCGCATTATCCTTGCTTCCCGTGTGTTAAAATAAATAACTAGTAAGGAGACACACATGCTGGAAACTACACTGAATGTCCGCATCCCAAACGGCCTGCTGAATTTAGGATTAACTCAAGAAGAAATTCAACGCCGTGTTTCAGAATGGCTGGTTTTTTCGCTTTTCTCTGAGGGAAAAATCTCATCCGGCAAGGCAGGGAAATTACTTGGGATTTCCCGCCTGGAATTCATAAAACTGCTTCAAACCCGCGGGATTTCTTTTATAAACTTCACCGAAGACGAATTAAATGAAGAGTTGGAAGCAGTCAAAAAACTTGCTCCCAAACATAAAAAATGATCGTTGTTTCTGACACGACGCCGTTGATTGGACTTGCTTCGATTAGCAGGCTCAATATTTTACAGGAACTATTTGGTGAAGTTTATATTCCACAAGCAGTTTACGATGAATCTGTCATACATGGCCGCGCAGAAGGCAGTGCGAAACAGGATGTTGATAATTCAGATTGGATTCATGTAGCGCAGGTTCAAGATCGCCTTGCCGTAAATATCCTGCTCGACGAAATGGATTTGGGAGAAGTTGAGACCATTATTCTTGCAGGGGAAATGAAAGCAGATTGGGTTCTAATGGACGAGAAAAAGGGGCGTCGTAAGTTAACTCAACTTGAAATTCCCAAAATTGGAACAATCGGTATTCTACTCAAAGCCAAACAGATTGGTCTTATCTCAAATTTAAAACGCGAAATTGAAAGCCTGCAAAAAACTGGCTTTTCCGTTTCTCAAATGGTTATTGATGAAGTCTTGAAAGTAGCGGAAGAATAACATTCAAGGCAGTCTTTCCTTCATTCTTCATTCCTCATTCCTCTCTAGCACACAATGACCTCAATCTTCCGCCTCTCCCGCCCCCTCAACCTGTTGCTCGCCGCGCTGACTTATACGCTCGGCGCAAGCATTCCTGCCTATCTTGGCAACCCGCTTCAACCGATAATCTTCACACTCGGACTCGCGGGCGTGCTGCTCGCACAGCTGAGCATGTCTTTACTCGCAGAAGTTTTCCGTCCGCACAATGAACCATTGATCGAAAATGAAACGCCCCAGCAAAAAGAAACCCTACGCAATAATCTGCTTTATATTTCAATTGCCGCACTGACAGCCACAGCATTCATCGCCTATCTTCTCTACATCAATCAGGCCCTAACCCTTCCCTCTTTCCTCTTTCTGCTTTCATCCATCCTCCTCGTTCTTGCCTATTCAATCCCGCCCATGCGCCTGATGAATCGCGGATTCGGTGAACTAGCTCTCGCCATACATATCGCCTACATCATTCCGTCTATTGGATTTCTCTTGCAAGCCAAAGAAAATCATCGCCTGTTGATCATCATCCTCATTCCGCTTACTACGTTGGCGCTCGCGTATTTTCTCGTTCTCAACTTCCCCGCCTTTGCCGATGACCAAAAATATCAGCGCGGCACATTCCTGCGCCGTCTCACCTGGGAACGCGCCGTGCCGCTCCATCACAGCCTGATCGTCTTCACCTATAGCATCTTCGCCATCGCGCCCGTGCTCGGCTTCTCCATTCTCTGGCCGGCCTTTCTCACACTGCCCTTCGCCATTTTACAAATCATGATTCTACGTAACATCTCCAGCGGCGGCAAACCAAACTGGTCCCTGCTCACTGCCACCGCGCTTGCCGTCTTCGGACTCACCACCTATTTTCTAACCCTCACCTTTTGGCTCCGCTAACCTGATACTTGATACCTGATACCAAATTATGCCCGAATTTCTGACTCTCCTCCCGCCCGATCAAGCCCGTGACGAATTACTCTCGCATCTTTCAAAGCCGACAATTGACTCTGAAACAATAGACGTTATCCACGCTCTCGGCCGCTTCACCGCAGCTGACATATTCGCGCCGCACCCGCTGCCCGATTTCCCCCGCACCACCGTAGATGGCTACGCAGTCCGCGCGAAAGATACTTTCGGCGCAAGTGACAGCCTTCCTGCTTATCTAACGTTGATCGGCGAAGTTCCCATGGGAGATACACCTGCCTTTGAATTGGGTGCAGGTCAATGTGCATTGATCCACACCGGCGGCATGCTCCCCAACGGAGCAGACGCGGCAATAATGATCGAATATACCCAATCGGCCCAAACAAACGAAATCGAAATCTTCAAATCTGTAGCGGATGGTGAGAACATCATCCGCATTGGCGAAGATGTCGCAGAGAATCAACTGGTGATTCCCACGGGCACATTAATCCGCCCGGCAGAAGTTGGCGGATTAATGGCGCTGGGATTCACATCCGTCCATCTCGCAAAGAAGCCGCGTGTTGGGATAATCTCAACCGGCGACGAAGTCATTGACCCAAGCCAAACACCGCGCCCCGGACAAGTGCGCGACATCAACTCGTATACACTTAGCGCGCTCATCGAAAAAAGCGGCGGAGAAGCAATCCGTTATGGGATTTTTAGCGACCAGTTTTCGGCGCTGAAAGATGCGGCGGCGCAGGCGCTGTCCGCATGTGACTTGCTGATCATCACCGCAGGCTCATCTGCATCCACCAGAGACATGACCGCCGATGTCATTCGCACGTTGGGCGAACCCGGCGTGTTGGTGCATGGTATTAACACACGGCCGGGCAAGCCAACAATTTTAGGGGTGTGCAATGGCAAAGCGGTAATCGGCTTGCCGGGTAACCCGGTCAGCGCATTGGTGAATGGATATTTATTTGTTGCGCCGGTCATCGAGAAATTATTAGGCGCATTGCCAAAACCAAAAGCATGTATACTGGCAAAACTCACTGTCAACGTACCGTCGCAAGCAGGCCGCGAAGATTGGTGGCCGGTAAAGTTAATCAAAAATCGAAAATTGAAAATTGAAAATTACGAAGCCGAACCGATCTTCGGTAAATCAAATCTCATCTTTACGCTCGCCGCCGCCGATGGTTTATTACGCATTCCCCCGCACGCAACGGGGCTAAGCGCAGGCGAAATGGTTGAAGTCATTTTGATATAAAGGAGTTTTCATGGATAACCAGAGAACAGAACCACGCAAGAAATTGATGGCATTCACACCGGTCTACGATCTGCTGCACAAGACATTGCTCGGCTATGTGGGAGACTTAACCTTGAAAGGCGTGATGATCGTTGGCCAAAAACCGCTGGAAATTAACAAAAACTACACACTCGGTATTGAGTTCCCTGAGAACCTGCCAGAGTTGAAAACAACACACATGGTTATTTCGGGGCGCACTGCAAGATGCCAGTTGGAAGATAATGAACAATATTATGATATTGGGTTTGAGTTCGTTGATCTTTCAGTTGAAACTGCTGTGATCATTCAGGCGGTTTTGGATCGCTATCAATTCCGTACGGTATTAAGTGCTTCTGATTTAAAACCCTAACAACGAGATTAATTAAGTCGATAATTTTCATGGCAGGAGGCAGCGGCTTCCATGCCTTTGTAATGGTTTAATTTCTCATCTGTTATATAATTTGCCCATCTACCTACCAAGGAACAGCCATGAATTTTGAATATTCACCTTATATCCTGCCTTTAATTGCCGCAACTGTAGTTTCTGTAACCGTTGCCATCTATACATGGATGCGCCGCTCGGCCAATGGCGCGTTCCCATTATTTCTGATGGCTGTTTCCATATCAGTTTGGACAATTGGCTATTCACTGGAGATCGCAGGCACAAATCTTGAGACAAAATATTTCTGGGGGGTGCTTCAGTATTTCGGTATTACTTTTGCTCCCTATGGCTGGTTGTTATTTGCCATTGTCTATAGCAATCAGGAAAAAATTCTCTCGCGCCGCTTCATTATTCTGACCACGCTCATCCCGACCATTACAGTGCTATTGGCGCTTACAACCAAATGGCATGGCTTGATCTGGAGCGAGTATCACATTGATCGGCAGGGTGTATTTTCTGCGCTTGGTGTGTCGCATGGTCTTTGGTTTTGGGTACACTTTGCTTATTCCTATCTCATTCTTTTAATCGGGACGGTTTTGCTTGCGCGCATTCTTTTGCGCAGGCAGGGAATGTATCGCGGGCAGATCATCGCAGTGTTAGTGGCAGTTCTTACGCCATGGATCGGAAATGCTCTGTATCTTACAGGCAATAGTCCCATTCCCTATTTGGATTTAACCCCATTCGCCTTTACAGTGACAGTTGCCGCGATGGCCTGGGCGATCTTTGGTTTTCATCTGGTGGATATCACCCCGCTGGCTCGTGACTTAATTATTGATTCCATGCAAGATGGCATGGTTGTACTAAATACACGCGGTAATGTAGTGGATATTAACAGTGCCGCCGCACGGATGATCGGCGTCCCTGTTGTAGATGCCATCGGAAAAAATGGTGGCGACGTTTTTTCTCCGTGGCCGCACTTGATCGAACGTTTCCGCGATGTGACAGATGCCAATGAAACGATTACTGTCGGCAGTGGAAAAGCAATTCTCAGTTACGAAGTACGCTTTTCACCGTTGAAAGATCAGCAAGAGCAGATTGCCGGGCGCGTCATCATGCTGCGCCTGCTGGATGATACATCTCCATTCCAAACAAGATCCATACCAAAAGAAACAGCGCCGCGCTCCTACCCAAAACTGGAGGTGCAACCTGAAGCGCCACGAACTCTATTTGGCGGGTTGAAGGATTTCTTCCAAACACCGGTCAAAACTGATCTTGAGATTCCTACGGACATGAATCCAAGTTGGTTTCAAGCGCGTGAGCGATCCTTTACGATCATCACCCGCATTGCAGCAATGATCGTAACAATTGCCTATGTTTTCACGCTGCCCTTCGTGCGCTCCACCTTATTATCCAGCATAAATATTACCTACGGGGCGATCATTGGAATATTATGGATTCTAGGACTGGCACGCAATATAAACTTTAGATACAGGGCCGCCTTATTCCTTTCTCTGCTGTATGTGGCTGGGTTTGTAGAGACTCAAAATTTTGGATACTCTGTCGAAAGTTTTGTGTTTTTCCTGACCTTCATCATCACTTCTGTTGTGTTGACAGGGCGCACTGGCGGCTGGGTCACAGCCGGGATAAGCTTTCTCACACTTTTTATCTTCAACTGGTTGATAGGCAGGGCGGGTTTTATCCCGTACAACTTAACAGCCAACACCATCGCGCCGCGCAGTTTTGAAATGGGATTAACCAGTCTTTTTGTTTTTTCCGCCAGCATGTCGGCCATCTCCGCTTCCATTACGATCCTGATAGAAAGCCTGAATAGAGCCTGGCAATCAGAATTGCAGTCATCCAATCTGTTACAGCAGGAGCGTGACCTGCTCGAACAACGTGTTGAGGAACGCACGCACGATCTTGCCGATGCACGTGACAGCGCCATCCAAAGCAGTAATGAACTGCGCAAGTATTACCGCGCCATTGAACAAAGCGGAAGCGGAATCGTGATTACAGATATCCATGGAAATATCGAATACGCCAATCCAAAATTCGAAGAAACCTCCGGGTACGCCCTGGAGGAAGTGATTGGCAAAAATCCGCGCATTCTAAAATCAGGAAAGCAAAGACCTGAGTTTTACGAAAAGTTATGGGGAACGATCAGCGCCGGGCAAGTCTGGCACGGCATTTTTCACAACAAGAAAAAGGACGGTTCCCTATATTGGGAATCCGCCACAATTGCACCGGTACTTGACCAGAATAATACAGTACTCAATTATGTTGCCATCAAGGAAGATATTACTGCGCGCCGTCAGGCGGAAGAGCAATTGCAAAAACTTTCACAGGCAGTCGAACAAAGTGGAAATACTATTCTCGTCATGGATCGCAACGGCATGATCGAATATGTCAATCCAAAATTTACCGAGGTAACAGGCTATACCTCTGAAGAAGCACTGGGCAGAGCGCCGATTGACTTGATGAATGGCATGGGCGGCTCACCTGATTTCCGTAAAGATGATTGGTGGGAGACTGTCAACGCGGGGCATATCTGGCGCGGCGAATTCCAAAACCATCGCAAGGACGGCACCATTTTTTGGGAATCCGCAACGATTGCCCCGGTACACAACCGGGACAACGAAGTAATCAACTTTGTAGAGATCAAACAGGATATTAGCGAACAAAAAATATTGCAGGATCAACTGCAAAAGCAGAATGATTACCTTTCCGTTCTGCATCAGATCACACTAGACTTGCTTAATCGCCGCGATCTTAATGACCTGTTACAGGTCATCGTGGAACGTTCGGCGATTCTGCTCGACGCCCCGTTTAGTGAGTTAATGCTTGAAAAAGACAATGTACTGGTGGTGGAATCTTTTACAGCAAATCAATCCAGTTTGAAAGGTGACCGAGTTACACGTGACCAGGCACAACTCTCCTGGCAGGCATTTGACACACATCAACCTGTCATTCTTGACGATTACTCCACCTGGGAATATCGCCGCGAAATATATGATTCTCAAGCCTTGCACGCCACGGCTGATTTCCCCGTGCTGGCAGGTGATCGCTGTCTGGGCATTCTTGCTTTGGGACGTTCGGAGCCAAATTACACATTTACCGCCGAACAAATTGAAACTGGAATTTTATTTGCCCGTCTGGTCGCACTGGTTTTGGATAACGCCAATCTTTATGATTCTGCCATGCAGGAAATTACCGAACGCAAACGCACAGAATCCCTTTTACTCGAAAGTGAATCACGCTTCCGCCAAATCGTGGAAAACGCCAGCGACGTTATCTATCGCACGGATATAAATGGACATTTCACCTACGCCAACCCATCCGCATTAAAGATGATGGGGTTTTCAGAGGAACAGAGTGTGCTTGGCAAAAACTATCTCGACCTAACCACGCCTGAATTCCGCCACAAATTAAAGCGCACATACGACCATCAATATCTCAGCAAAATAAAGAATACCTATTATGAATATCCCGCCGTCACCGTTGACGGGCAAATTGTATGGGTTGGGCAAAACGTACAACTCATCATGGATGGCGAAACAGTCATAGGCTTTCAGGCCGTGGCTCGTAACATTACACAACTCAAACAGGCGCAGGAAGCTCTTTCCCTTTCGCGTGATCAAGCACTGGATGCCAGCCGCTTCAAGAGTCAATTGCTATCCAGAGTCAGCCACGAGCTCCGCACCCCGCTCGGTGGAATTTTAGGATACGCTGAACTCATCCAACATAAAATATTTGGTCCGCTCACCGAAAAACAAGATGGCGCCATCAACGACATCATTGAAAGCACGCACTATCTCACCAACATTGTCAACGACCTGCTGGATGAAGCTCAAATTGAATCCAAATCCCTCAGCCTGAACAATCATTATTTCAACCCGATTGATCTCATAGAAAAAACACAAACCACCATGTCTGTGCTGGCGGGTAAAAAAGGATTAAACTTCCTGGTTGAGATCGCACCCGACCTGCCCAGCGAACTCTACGGCGATATCAACCGCCTGCAGCAAGTCATCATCAATTTGGGCGGCAACGCCATCAAATTCACAAAAGCCGGTCAAATCAGTGTCAGCCTCAAACGTCCCACGCCCGCGCAATGGTCGATCGAAGTGTGCGACAGCGGCGCAGGCATCCCGCTCGATGAACAGAAAAATATATTCGAACCCTTCCGTCAGGTCAGCAACTCAATCACCCGCGAAAATCGCGGCTCAGGTCTGGGGCTCGCCATCACCCGGCAACTTGCAGAATTAATGGGCGGGCACATCAGCCTTGAAAGCGAAATCGGGAAGGGAAGTCTATTCACCATCACCCTGCCCATCACAAACGCCCCCGGAGAATAACGTGACACAATTTTATGCGCTTGTAATCGAAGATGATCCAAAACTCGGAGTAATTTTTCAAACCGCCCTGCAGCAAGCGGGATACGAAACCGCTCTCGATGAAAACGGGAATCGCTATCGCGCGCTTCTCGACGCCCGTCAACCTGATCTTGTTATTCTTGATCTTCATCTCCCCTTCGCATTTGGCAGCGACATCCTGGACTACATCCGCGGCAAATATCCAAACACCATTATCGCAATTGTCACCGCCGATTTCATCAAAGCCAAAACACTCACAGAAAAAGCCGACCACATTCTTATCAAACCTGTCAGCGTTGCCAGCTTATTAAAACTGGCAGAATCAATAAAAGGATAAACCATGACCAAACCTCTTGCTTTCATTATCGAAGATGATCCTCAACTTAGCAACATCTACACCATTACGCTTAGTGAAAATTTTGAAACCGAAGCCATCACCGATGGCGATCAAGCCCTGGCGCGACTCGCAGAAGTTGTCCCGCATCTCATCGTATTAGATATTAACCTGCCCGGCGCTTCAGGCGCCCAAATCCTCCAATCAATCCGCGCCGACTCACGCTTTGACTCAACACGCGTTATTCTTGCCACAGCAAACCCACGTCAGGCAAATGAACTTCAAGACAAAGCAGATGTAATTCTACTTAAACCCATCAGCATCACACAATTGCGTGATTTTGCTGAACGCCTCAAATAAAATCCTCCTTTATTTACTTTACTCATTGATGACCTTCCTAACTTCCCTCTCACAACCTGATCCTCTTATCCTCGATGGCGCAACAGGCACCGAACTCAACCGCCGCGGAGTGGATACCGGCTTACCGCTTTGGTCTGCCAATGCCTTGATGAACGACCATGACGCACACATCCTGCAACAGATTCACGAAGATTACCTTCGCGCAGGCGCAGACATGATTACCACCAATACATTCCGCACGCATCGCCGCGCACTTGCTCCCAGCGGAAACGCCGACCGCGCCTTCGAATTCACCCGCCGCGCCGTAGATATTGCACGCGCGGCCATCGCCAATGTTCCATCAGAAAGACCGCGCTTCGTGGCAGGCTCAATCTCGACCCTCGAAGATTGCTATCGCCCTGATCTCGTCCCTGCCGATGATGAACTACACGCCGAACATTCCGAGCGGATTCAACACCTCGTCAAATGCGGCGTAGATTTGATCTTGATCGAAACCATCAATACCATTCGTGAAGCAGTTATCATGGCGAAACTTGCAACAGCCATAGGCACGCCCGTTGTCGTTAGTTTTGTCTGTGACCGTGAAGGAAAAATCCTTTCGGGTGAATCTCTTACCGAAGCCGCAAACCAATTGCTCCCACTCGGTATCGCCGCCATCGGTGTCAACTGCGGACCAACTCCCAATCTCGCCAAACCTTTGGCTGAGCTTCAAGCCGCATGTGGGGATAACTTCCCATTGATCGCCTACGGCAACATCGGCTATGTGGATGATACAGTCGGCTGGGTCAACACGGATTCGGAAAACCCCAAAGCCTATTGTGAACATGCCAGTCACTGGCGCGTAAAAATAGTGGGTGGCTGCTGCGGCACAACGCCTGAACATATTATTCAATTAAAAGCGGCTTTGAAATAAAAGGTCAAAAGGAAGGTCACGCAACCCCTTTGACTTTTGACCTTTTATCCTTCATCTTTCATCCTTATCAAAGGCCTCCCCATGCTCCTCGAACTGTTCAACAAGCCTGTCGGCTTCTTCCTGTTGGCGATGGCGATCATCCTCATCACACCGCTCCTCTCCGAAAGATTAAGACTGCCCGGCATCATCGGCATCATCATCGGCGGCATGTTGATCGGTCCACATGGATTCGGTCTCATGCAGGACGGCGACCGAATCCAGTTCCTCGCCACCATCGGCCTGGTCTACCTCATGTTCAGCGCTGGCCTCGAAGTGGATATCAACCAGTTCATGCGTGTCCGTACCCGAGCGCTTGTTTTTGGCATCATCACCTTTGCATTTCCACAACTCATGGGCATGGGGCTTGGCTACATCCTCGGCCTTGACCTACTCGGTATGATTCTGCTTGGCTCTGCCTTTGAAGCACTGCTCACCAGCGTGAATTCCGATCAGTCCATTAAACTGGAAGCGCTCACAGATCATCTCAAACCTGAAAAATTGGAGCACGAAGCCATCAGCAGCTTTATTATCTTGCCGGGCTTCGGCTCCCGCAAACGTGTAGCAGACACACTGGGAAACATCCCCGAACAACTCGCAAAATCATTCGATGGTAATTTGGCGATTTTACATTTCGATAAATAATCAACAAGTCTATTTCAAAACCGAATCAAAGAACTGAATCGTACGCGTCATGGCAGTTGAGAAGTTTCCAGAAATGTTATGGTTGTCGCCTTCGTAGGTGTACAGGTCGGCGGTCTTGCCTGCTGCGCGCGCCAACTCCGCAAGGCGGAGCGAGAATGCCACAGGGACGTCTTCATCCTCGGTTCCGTGATGCAGTTCCAACGGTCCAGAAAGATCGGTTAGATAAGATGTGGCTGAAATCGAATCCCAAAAAATGGGATTCTGTTCGGGCGTGCCAAATTCCTCAATCCACCTTGTGCGCCAGCCAACTCCACGTGAACTGGGTGACGGCGTAAACGAACCTATGCGCCGCCAGTTGTAAAGCAAATCTTGATACGAAGCGACCACGCCCGCCCAGATCACGCCGACCTTCACATCTTTTGAAATGACCATCGCGCGCAAGGTGAGATAACCGCCCATCGAATGTCCCCACATGCCGATCTTCTCAGGATTCACTTCAGGCAATTGCTTGATGGACGCAACCGCATTCAGCACATCAACTTGATAGCCAGGGTCGCCATACGCGCCTGTCGCTTCGCCTTCGGACGCATCGTGTCCACGATAGTCAATGCGGAAGACAACATAACCCGCTTTCGCAATTTCATCCACGTAGGCGATATATCTTTCGGTCGTGCGATAGACATCAGGCGGAATGTATCCATGATTGAACACAATGGCGGGCCAGCCGCCTTCAGGCGCGTCACCTTCGGGGATGGTCAGCAATGCATAAATTTTCAATCCCTCTGAAAGATAATACGAATAATAGCGGCGATAATTTGAACCTTTGTCTAATTCCTTGACGATGGTAATTGCACTGCCAGGATATTTGCCAGCCCGCATGGCGATGATGCTCATCGGGTTCGGGATGGGCGTTGCCGTTGGAATCGGCGTGAACATCTGCGTGACTGTTGGGATTAAAGTATTTGGGATACCTTCAACTTTCGTTGCTGTTCTCGTTTCCACTACTGCAAGCGGAGCGGATGTGTCTGTTGGAATTTTAGCTTGAGTGGCACAAGCCGCGACAAAGAGTGCGATATTCGTCAAGACCAATAAAGTTTTTTTCATCACAGAACTCCTTACCGATTAAGAAAACAACAGGAGGCAGTTAATTACCACCTCCTGTTGTTTTGTTGCCTGATTATGCCTTTGCCGCCGCATCCTGCTCGCGTAATTTTTCCATTGCGCAGATCGAGATCACATTATTCTTTCAAAAATCTCAAGGCCGTCTCAACCAGAATCGCCGTACCAATTGGCAAAGCGCGTTCGTCCAGATCAAATTTGGGATGATGCAGTTCGTAAACTTCACGGCCTGGAATCATAGTGCCAATTGTATACATGGCGCCCGGTGCATTTTTGAGAAACTCAGGGAAATCTTCTGCGCCAAGTGATTTATGCGACTCATGCACATTCTCAACGCCGAGCAGGTCTGCGCCAACTTCACTTATCACTTTGGAGACATATCTATCATTAATCAAAGGCATGCCGCCAAAAATAAAACTTAATTCATAATTCCCGCCGAGCGCTTTTGTAATTTCGAAAGCGCGCAACACTTCTTCACGAATTTGTTTTTGAGTTTCCAAGGAAGTAAATCGTAAAGTGCCTGTCATGCTGACCGTTTCAGGAATGACGTTTTCTGCAAACCCGCCATTGATCGACCCAATGCTGACCACCGCAGGCTCAAATGGATTCAACTTGCGCGAAACAATTCCATTCAAGGCCATAATGACATGCGCCAGCAATGTGAAAGGATCAATCGTAGTGTGTGGATATGCCCCATGACCGCCCTTGCCGATAATCGTGGCAAAAAATGTATCCACGCCGCCGCCACTGGGACCTTCGCTGATCGCAATGGTTCCTACAGGGCTGTTCGGGTCTACATGTTGCGCAATGACATAATCCACGCCGATGACCGCGCCTTCCTGTTCCATACGCTGCGCGCCACTTAGGCCTTCTTCATCTGCTGTTTCTTCAGAAGGTTGAAACAGAAAACGAACCCGCCCATTTATTTTTTCTCTGGTAAGCAAATGCGCCGCGCCCAAAGCCATGGCGGTATGCGAGTCATGGCCGCAGGCGTGCATCTTGCCGCTGTTCTGAGAAACATAATCTATTTTGTTTTGCTCAAGGATCGGCAGCGCGTCCATATCCGCACGGATCGCGACCAGCTTGCCGCCTTCGCCGATTTCAGCCACCACACCCGTTTTGCCAACTCCGCGCTGCACTCGGTAACCCATCTTCTCCAATTCATCTGCCACAATCCCTGCCGTGCGATGAACGTCAAATCCTGTTTCGGGATGCATGTGAAAATCACGCCGCCATTCGATCAACTCTTCTGAAATTGCATGTGCCTGTTTAAGCATTTTCTCTCCATTTATTTTTTTATTAAAGCAAACTGAACTCCGCGCTCCGTTTTATTATGGTTCAGGATAACCCGCGTAATTAATAGAGCGCTTGCCTGTTGCAGGCCAGTAATATTTCTTCATCGTGGAAATCTGTTCGATCAAACGCTGGCTGTCTTCAAAACCCTGGCGCACATAATAATAATGTGTGTCGTATGGGCTGTCACCAAAGACCGCTGCGAGCACATATCCATTCGCCTCGGCATACTCCTTCATTGTAATCGTCATGCTGAACCATTTTTGCGCGAGATTGGCATCCGTCAATTTGGGCGGCACGAGCGGCGAATAATAATCATGGAACATGATGATCTCTGGTTTATATTGATCCAGATATTCGGCGGTCAAAGCGCCGTTGTGCGCGATGAATTGGTCATTCAATCCCCAGGTATCCATCGCGTCCCAGCCTGAGTAATAGGGCAGCAGCCCCGCTTCTGTTGTGGCAATCATGTAGCCTTTGCCGCGATACTCTGCCAGCAGTTTGCCCATCTCGTAACGGCCATCCCGCTCATACGCGGTCGCACAAGTTTGTTGATAGGAAGTTAGAAAGCAGTTTTGAAACCATGAATAATAGACCAGCGCAACCGACAACCCGATTAATGCGATGAAGTACACGCTTCTTTCTCTAGCTGAAAATTGATTCGGCCACGAGAAACTAAATCCACGCACAAGCTGACTCCACGACATGAGTGCGATGGGAACCAGCGCGTATTGAAAACGTGCGCCGTAATTCATTTCGTCTGAGATCAAGACGAAGACGCAGGCAAAACCGAGAATGGGAATAAGATAGGCGAGCGTCTGCTTTGCGGTTTCACGTGAGCGAAAGCCAAGAATAAATGCAAACACGAGCGGCAGGCACAAGCGCAACAAGTTGAATAAGGAATTGTTAAATGAATCCCAATGCAAGCCGCTGCCGCTTTTTTTGTAAAACGGATTGGGCAATGGATAGCCGAAGTAATTCCAACGCCACAGAAAATACGTGCCGCCCAATACAATAAACACGGTTCCAAAAATGGCAATGATCGAAATGGAATTCTTGAAGCCGCGCATTATGATAATAGCCAGCAGCATCAAAGAAGCGAGGATGACGCCTTCGGGACGAATCAAGCCAGTGACGAGTCCGCTGAGGGCGAAGGCGAGGGAAAGCCAAAAGGGCGGAGTCTCTTTTTGAATCAGGAGCAGGCCCAAAGTCCAGGTGGATGCGGCGGCGAGGGCAAAGAAAGGCGTCCCGAAGTAAGCTGCCACATAGGAGAGTCCGGGCCCAACGATTAGATAAAGTCCGCTTAAAAAAGAAAGGGGAATGCTGACGTTGTTGATGCGGCGGTTTGTCCAGTAGACGAGCAGTACGGTGAGGATGTGCGAAATAAAGCCGAGGCCGCGCACTGTTTGCCCAACTGCCAGGCCAGACTTAATGAATAGCGCCGAGACTGCCATGAATAGAAAATCAGTGGCGCCATCCACGGGCTGCCCGCCAATGTTCCAAACAATGCCGTGACCCGCGGCGAGATGCTGGGCATAGCGCATGAGCATGGCGGCATCTTCAAAAGGCGGGATGGAAAAATTCACAAAGCGCGCGGCGTAATACAGTGTGGCAACGATTAAGAGAACGGAGAATAGAAGATCAGTGGGGAATTTTTTTTTGAGAGGCATTGGGGATTGGGGATTGGTCTGAGTTAGATCAAGGAATAGCCGCCATCGACAACGATAGTCTGGCCGGTAATGTATTCGTTCTTGACCAGAAATTCAAGCGCGGATGTGATCTCATCCAGGGTTGCGGCGCGTTTGAGTGGAAGTTTCTCAATCAGTTTATCCCATTCTGCCTGCGTGACCACGCCCGATGAAAGCACCAGCCCCGGCGCAATGGCGTTGACTCGAACACCCGGCGCGAATGCGCGGGCAAGCAGTTTTGTGAGTGATTCCAAACCTGCCTTGCTGACCGTGTACGATGGATAACGACTCCACGCTTTTTGCGCGCCAATATCGGTGATGTTGACGATCAATCCGCCGCTGGTCATGCGTTTGGCGGCTTGCTGCGCGAGCAAAAAAGGTGCGCGCAAGTTGAGGTCGAGCGCGGAATCCCAATCTTGTAACTCAAGTTCGCGCGGGTTTCCAACGGGCATAATGGCCGCAGAGTTGACTACTACTTTCAAAGGCGCATTGAATTCGTCGACCAGAGAGTATAAAAAGTCCACTTTTTTGGGAATGGTTAGATCCGCGCGAATCTCTATGCAATCCACGCCCAGCGCACGGATTTCCTTCGCAGTTTGCACGGCTTCAGTAGCGGAGCCACGATAATGCAAAGCAATGGAATAGCCCATGCGGGCCAAAGAGAAAGCAAAAGCCTTACCAAGCCGCTGTGCGCCGCCTGTCACGAGAGCAAGGGGATTCGTCATGGGTGAGATTGTAAACGAAAAAATGCAGATGGGGGCAGGCGTGGCTTATAATTTGCGGGTTGTTTTTTTCGGTGGGTTGCAGAGTGATGACCGTAGACCGCCGACCGTAGACCGCTGACCACAGACCGTAGGCCATTATGTATGCATGGAAATGCTGTTGTTTTCTTAATTACGAAGATTCGTGCAAGCGGATTCGATGAGATTGAAGTATCAGCCGTCACCAAATACCATTTCGCTGGGACTCAACACATCGCCACACTTGCGCCGCACATTGTTTGTTGCAGTGCAAGTGTGTGGAAAAGTGGTGCGGCGTCAAATAAAAACATAGCCTATATGGGTGAGCAGGGTATAGGTCATTTCGTTTATAATTTGATTATTAATGTTGCAGTCTTTTTTTATTGATAATCAGAAGAAAAATTGGATCAAACCTTCCAGCCTCTGCCAAAACAAGATTTTGCCGATGCCATCCGTCAGGTTGACATCTTGCAACGCGTCATCGTGTCAATTAGCAGCGGGTTGGCTCTCGAACCACTGCTGTCCAAAATACTGGAAGGTGCCATCGCTTTAATTCAGGCAACGCACGGGACCATCGGTCTGGTGATTGACCTGATGGATGGGCCTGTGGTTCGAACGATTGCCATTTACAATATGCCTGATGAAGAATTGGGCGCGGAAATAGCGCCCGGCATTGGGTTGGCTGGATGTGTGCTAGAAGAGGGGCGAACGATTCGGTTGGGGCGCTACGGCGATCTTGAACGCCCAACTCTGCCTGACTTGGTTGAACATTCCGTTCTCGGCGTACCAATCCGCTGGGGAGATAAGATGATTGGTTTTTTTGGAATCGGCACCGACGCATTACATCAATTCAACGAGCGGGATGCAGAGACTCTGGAATTCTTTGGCAAGTACGCGGCGATTGCCATCCACAACGCGAAATTATTTGAAACAAGCGAACATGCCTTGGATGAAATGCGACTACTCTATGCAACCAGTCAACGGATCAGACTGGCGGGTGATGTGGATGAGGTCATCGCTGCATATCTCGATCAAGTTGCCGAACAGGGGCGTTATATTTGCAGCATCTGCCTTTATGAATTTGATACCCAGGATCAGCGCACGGCAGTTGTAATACGCGGCCGCTGGACTCCTGAAGCAGGCTCCCAACGATTTGAAGAACGTATGCCTTATTCATATAATGCGCTTGATCCTCTGCTGGATGCAGGCCAACTCGTAATGATTAATGATGTGCAGACAGATGTGCGCGTCTCTACAGATTTACGCAAGATACAGAATGCATCGGGCCGCCCGGCGCTGGCGATGTGTCCATTAATGGTTCGCGGGCGGCGGATCGGAGTGGTTGTCTTAAGTTACCCAGGCATTCACAACTGGACCGAGTCCAGTTTACGACCCTATCAAGCAACAGCCGCGCAATTGACAACCGCCATAGACAGTCGTACCCAACAAGGGCTGCTGACCGAACGCGCCCAACAATTGGCTGTACTGGAAGAACGTCAACGACTGGCGCGCGAGTTGCATGATTCAGTTACACAATTGATATTTAGCACCACGTTGATCGCCTAATCCATTTCGCCAGCATGGAAACGTGATCCGCTTGAGGGACAGTTGCGGGTAGACCGTTTGCTTGAGCTGAGTCAAACCGCATTAAGAGAGATGCGCTCTTTACTCTTCGAGTTACATATTGGAGAAAATAAAAAAAGCAATAGCACAATTCCATTAACTGGCATAGAACGCATCCAACACCACGGTTTAATGGATGCATTGCATCTTTTAGTAGAGGATTTTTCCAATGAAAACATCCATATCACCATTAAGACTCCGGGCTATCCGCCAAAAAATTCTGTATTAGAAACAGAAAAAATTATTCATAGTAGATCAATCGTCGAAGAAAGCCTTTATCGCATCACACAGGAAGCGCTCAATAACATTGTCAAGCATGCCTACGCCCGTCAAGTCGTTATCAAACTCGATAGTACCAAACCCACAGAGTTTCATCTTTCGATTACAGACGATGGGGTGGGTTTTATCCCCGAAGTTGACAAAATTAGAGACAACTTTAACAATGGAGGATTTGGAATGAATAGTATGCAGGAACGTGTTAAAGCGCTTGGGGGGCGTATAAAAATTATTTCCGCGCCAGGCAAAGGGACGGTTATAGAAGTCCATCTTTCGATTAAAGAGGCTGCAATATGAAACCCATCCGTGTGATGATCGTAGACGATCACGAAATTGTCCGCGAGGGACTGCAAATTCTACTGACTGAGGAATCTGAATTTGAAGTGGTTGGCACCGCTGGGAATGGCACAACTGCGATAGCATTGGCCAAGCACTTGAATCCCGATGTGATTCTAATGGATTTGGTCATGCCTGATCTGGACGGCATTGAAGTAACGCGCCGCATACTCAAAAACAATCCCAATATGCGCGTGCTGATCCTAACTACTTTTGCTGAGAACCAACGGGTACGTGATGCGGTCTTGGCGGGGGCAATTGGCTATTTACTCAAGGATGTACTAAAGACGGATTTATTGCGTGCTCTGCGCGATACAGCCGCGGGCCGCGCATCGCTGCACCCAGAAGCGCAGCAGCATCTCATGCGTCAGGTGGTCGAAAGCGAAACGCCGCCGCTCCATGCAAACCTAACCAAGCGCGAAGCCGATATCTTGCGCCTGATTGCAGAGGGACACAGCAACAAAGAGATCGCTCAAGCATTATCCCTGACCGAAGGGACGGTTAAAGGCTATGTCAGCGCAATGTTCGACAAGCTTGGCGTTGCAGACCGCACACAAGCCGCATTGTACGCAGTTAAACACAATCAAACCTAAAAACTTACTTTTGTATGTTCTTTCTCCTAACTTTGGGTAGCTCAATTAGCTAACCAATTTCTTTTTAATTACTATCTGATGGGGGTTAGTTTGGGGCATTTTTTTCCTTATTATTAAAAAGAGTTTCAACCATCACTATATATGGAGTTGCCTACCTATATAAAGGAGAAATAGATTGAAAAAAATTCTTTCTGTATTGTTCGTTTTGTCAGTTTTACTTCTTACTTCATGCGGCAAAACATCCGCGCCTACAATCATCACTGCATCAGGTGACATCGCCAGTAAAGTGGAAGAGTATCGTCAATTACTGGGCGGAGTCAACAACGGCGGTGATCCCGGCACGCAGGGAGCAGATGGTTATCGCGAGATCAACTGGGACAGTCTGCCAGATGACCTTGCCGCGCCTAATTTTTATGTCTCTGATTTTTTCAATGCACCTGACGCCCCACGTGCGCGCGGAATTATCCTCAATACCCCAGGCGATGGATTAATGGTCAGCGCAGATAGCGACAATCCATACGGCGCTCTGCCACGCTTTGGGAATATCAATCCGCAATATGCTGATGTTTTCAAAACGTTTAGTGACGAGCATCTCTTCTCACCCCTTGGCAGCAACATTGTAAATATCACATTCTTTGTGCCGGGCACAAACACACCCGCCGCAGTCCGCGGGTTTGGCGCAGTCTACACAGATGTGGACACAAACCATACCGCCTTTGAATTTTTCGATAAGGATGGCAATTCGCTGGGTTCATACGAAACCCCATTATCTGATAACGGCATCTCATTTCTTGGCATTGCCTTCCCGAAAGCAGTAGTCTTCCGGGTGGAAGTCCGCTATGGGATGGGCGCATTAGGTCCCAATGACGGAACCGATGGCGTTGATATTGCAGTAATGGACAATTTTATTTTCGGAGAGCCGCAAGTTATCAAATAATTGGCGGTTTATTTATTTAAAGGAGAAACTATGAAAAGAACTCGTTTTGTTGGTTTGGTAATCACACTCGGCACCCTGCTGGTCATCGCAGCCTGCGGCGGAGGAAATGCGGCTCCAACTGATTCAGCCGCAACGCAAGCCCCCGCAGCAGCCAGCGGACAGCTCGCGAAGAACTCCAGTTCGTCCAGCCCGATCGCCATCAGTGATGATGATGCGCTTTTGGTCGTTGTCAATAATTTAAACGATAGCGTTACTGTGATGAACGTGGCGGGTGATGCCAACGCAAAAGTTGCAGAAATTCCTGTGGGCGATGAGCCGCGTTCTGTCGCGCTCATGCCAGATAAACTGCATGCCTACGTTACCAATCAAGCCAGTGGCAGTGTCTCAGTCATCGATCTGGCGGCTAATCAAAAAACACTGGATATTGCTGTAGGAATAGAACCGTATGGAGTCGCGCTTACACCCGATGGCAGCCGCGCGTATGTCACGAACTCTGTCTCAAATACTGTTTCTGTGATTGACACAGCCAGCAACACGGTCGTTGCCACTATCAAGATTCCTGGCATTCAGCCGCGCGGCATTGCCATCACCAATAACAACGGCGGAACGGGACAGCAATTTGTGTACGTCACACAATTTCTATCTCAACCCACCGCGTCAGGCAGCGTCAATAAAGATCAAGGCAGTGAAGGCAAAGTCTTTGTTTTATCCACTACCGATGATGCCCAAATTCAAGGCGTCATCACACTCGCCGCGCATGACACAGGCTTCGCCGCTGACCGCACAAAATTTGGCGGCACCGATAAAGATGCAACCTTCGCCTATCCCAATCAACTCCAGGCCATCGTGCTTAAGAACGGGCATGGCTATCTGCCGAATGTCGCAGCTTCTCCTGAAGGCCCTGTCAAATTCAATGTCGATACACAAGCCTTCCTTTCGGTGTTTGATGTCGCGGCCAAATCCGAATTGGCAGGCGGCACTATTAATTTACATGCGGCTGTCAAAACTCAAACTTTCAAGCCCAAACTCTTTCTGGCAAATCCGTGGGCAACTGCATTCAAACACAACAGCGGTGATGGATATGTTGTATCAGCCGCCAGTGATGTCCTCGTCAAAATTACGATTGACGCCAATGGCATTCCTACTGTGGTTACGAATCCAGCCGAAGGCGATACCACTCGTGTGGCTTTGATCGATGTTGGCAAAAACCCGCGCGGGGTTGTGATCAATAACGCGGATACACGCGCCTATGTGATGAATTACATCTCGAAAGATGTTTCCGTGATCGACTTGACCGTATCGCCCGAACTGGAACTTGCTCGGGTTTCATCAGCAGATTTACCCGCTGCCGGTTCAGACGGAGCTAAATTCCTGTTAGGGAATGAACTGTTCAACTCGTCACGCGGAACTTTCGACGAAGGTGTCGCTGAACGATTATCGAATGAAGGTTGGCAAGCCTGCGCCAGTTGTCATCCCGATGGCTTGACCGATGGTGTGATTTGGGCATTTGCCTCTGGCCCGCGCAAGACTATCCCGCTCAATGGAACGTTCAGCCTCACCAATCAAACGGGCGATCAACGCATCCTTAACTACTCTGGCGTATTTGATGAAGTTGAAGATTTTGAATTAAACATTCGCGGCGTATCCGGCGGACCAGGATTAATCGTTTTAAATGGCACCACCGATCAAGACCGAATGTGAAAGCCTTTGACCCACCCAATGCGGCTCGTGTGCAGTTACATGTCAATGGCATCCCTGCCTGGGACGCGATTGTCGCATGGACACAATCCCGCATTCCTTCGCCTGTTTCACCTTATCGCGGCGTTGACCCAAATAGTGAACTCGGTTTGCAAATTGCACAAGGCAGTCAACTCTTTGCACAGGCAAATTGTCAAGCTTGTCACGGCGGCGCCAAGTGGGCCACCAATCAAGTGGATTTTCCGCGCTCCTCTCCTTTTGCAGAGACGGTCACACCCGGCGTAGTGCCGGAGCCGCCCGTCGTTCAGCTTGCCCGTTTCCTTCGTCTAATAGGCACCTTCGATCCCACCAATCCATTGGAGAAAAATGCCAACAATCAACAGGCATTGGGCCAGCTTGGATTCAATCCGCCGTCACTATTAAGCATCTATGCCTTCTCACCCTATTTGCATAATGGTGCATGCCTCACGTTGGATTGCGTGCTGGAGAATCAAACTCATCGTGATGCAGGCGGCGCAACAGGAGTATTGCACCAATGCGGCGGCACGCGCCGCATTGGTGCAATTCCTGATCTCAATTGACGCATCCACTGCACCGGTTAGTCCATAGAAAATATTGATAAAAGCGTCCCGCAGGTTTAAAGCCCAAACAAGTTTGAATTATGGAAACCTGCGGGACACTTTATATACACATGGAGTGCGGACTTCAGTCCGCTTGCAGGAGCACCCCTCCGCCTCGACAGCACTTCAATGAATATAACGATTGGTGATGTCAGTGAAAAAATAAAAGTCTTGCTGGTTAACACACTCAAATAAGAATACAAAAATATCCCATAGCATACAAGTTATCAAAATATAGAAATCAGGAGAGAAATGAATAATATTTCAAAAACATCCACACGCACTTCTCGCACAGTCTTGCTGGCAGTTTGCTTGTTGCTGGTTTCCTGCGGCAAGGCGGCACCAACTTCCGCGCCGACAGCCGCACCAGTTGAACCCGTTGCAACAGAGGCTGTTGTTGCCGCGCCTCCAACCTCTGGCTTCACAGTCATCGGAACCATTAATCGTGATGTAACACAGGCCGCGCAAAACACTTCATTAGTGCTTGGGCCGAATGGACTATGGGCAACCTGGGCTGAGAACTCATCGGGTAATGTGCGTCAGATATTTGTCAGTGAATTGGTCGGCGAAGCATTTGAAGCGCGGCTCCTCCTTAAATATTCATGTCAACGCAGTAGCCGATTTTCCATCCATTACCGTGGCGGGTGAAAATCGCGCTGTGCCTTGGGTGGCTTGGGCTGAACCCAGCCCCGGGTTTGATAATGTCTCGCAGATATTTGCCAGCCGCTTCAATACAGATACAGGATTATGGCAGCAAGCCGGTCAGGATCGCGGCAGCGGCGAAGCCAGTATAAATCTACAAACCGGCCAGCCTGCTTCAAACCCATTTATTTTCTCTGGCTCAACGGCTCCGGGCAAGCCGCCTGTTCCCTGGATCGCATGGGTGGAACTCGCGCCCAATTCAAAATTTACCCAGATCTTTGTCACCAAAGGTGTAAAGGATGAAAGCGGCGACCCAACGGTGATCGGCGGTTTCAAATGGGAAACAGTCGGCAAGGTCATCGCGGACGGTCTGCAAACCTTAAGCGTAGATCGCTTCCGTAACTCGCTTCACCCAACAGGAGTTTTTGCTGAAACATCCAATTCAGTGCCCTGGGTGACGTGGCACGAAGCCGACCATGATCGTCCCAGCCGCATATTTACAGCACGCGGCGTGGCAGATGCAAACGCCCCCGGCGGCTTCAATTGGGTCACTGTCCCATCCTGCCAACCCGATGAGACTGCTTGCGCGCTAAACATCAATCCCTTAAAAGATGCCAAGGATGCCTCAATGGCGGCAGGCAGTATCATACCCGGCGAATCAAGCGTACCGTGGATCGCGTGGCCGGAACTTGGTCAGAATGGCAAGTGGCAGATATTCGTTTCACGGCTCGATACCAGCACACGTAATAATTTCATTCAAGTAGGCGCCAGCCTGAACGCGGATCCAAATCACGATTCGCGCACGCCGTCCATTGTCTTTGTAGGAAATGTGCCTTACGTAGCCTGGCTTGAAGATGATGGCACAGGGAACTTCGAAGTTCAAGTTCGTCATCTCGCCTCTGACCCGCAGACGGGTTCCTGGGCATTGGATACTCCCGCAAGTGGCTTCAACTTTGATGCCGTCCTCACAGATTTTGGTCTAACCGCCGTAGCCTCCAACGACACACTCTTCATGGCTTGGACCGAAGGTGATCCTGCCACTACAGCCGCTCAAGTAGTTATCGGCGCATTACGCGTTGGCGCTGGACAATAGTCATTTCGTTTCGATTTTCAAGCAGGAGTATGAGGTAAGCCTCATACTCCTGTCTCCCGCCTGTCCATTTCGATCAACTATTGATAATGTCGGTAGAGGATTATCTTATTAATGCACACCTCACAGCGTATCCATCGCATCTTGATCGTGGACGATTCTCAGGCGGTACGGGAAAGTTTGGGTTGGTTACTGCAGGATGAATCCAGTATGAAGGTAGCAGGCGAGGCAGCCAACGGCTCAGAAGCGATTCGACTGGCCCTCAAACTGCAACCTGATGTGGTCATCCTTGACATCGAACTACCCGACACTGATGGTTTCGCGGTAACTCAACAGTTAAAAGCCTTGCCGCATCCGCCATTGGTGGTTTTGCTTTCCATTCATAGCGATGCTATTTCAAAACAACGCGGCGCGCTGGCTGGCTGTGACGCCTATGTGGAAAAAGGAATTAGCTGGCCAAATTTACTGGCGGTTCTACAGAAAGTTTTGAAACATACAGAATAATAGTTTTTTTCAATAGGTCGCGGCGGGCGTGTAATATCCAAGACGGCTATTTCGAAATCTGCCCTATAGCGGGGAAATATCTTCGGGGCAAGTGATAAAATAATTTGGAAAGTATGATTCTCACCCAATCCGTTCTAACTATCACCCCCCATGACAAAAAAAACATTTACAAGCATCAGCATTACTCTCGTTATGATGATCTCTGCCTATTACTGGATCGAATGGAAAACTCTACATGGATTTATAACAGCCGTTGACCATGGTAATGATTTATTTGGCGACCTAATAACATTTTATTACCCCATGGCGCAGAATATTTTTTCTGTGAAACTTCCAATATCGGGATATTATTATTCAGCATTCTTTGCGATATTAATTTCTCCGCTTGGAATGCTTTCAATTACACAGGCAAAATGGATATGGGGAATCGCGCAGGTTGTATTGGCGGGGCTGCTGGGATGGGTATCAGGAGCTAAGCTGCTGGAACTTTCACGCACCCATAAAATTTTCTTTATTTTATTATTCCTCACCTCTTTCCCGCTTTTGCACAATTTCAAATGGGGACAAATCAGCGTGCTGATTACGTTATGCATTCTTGGCGCGGCATGGTTATACAAGAAAGAATACTATCTATTTTCCGCAATTCTTTTGGCATTTTCAGTTTCCATTAAATATTATCCGATTCTCTTTATTGTCTATCCCCTCTTAAAACGGGACTATCGATTCCTGGCTATGTTCGGGCTATGCATGGTGACATTTTTCGCCGTCATCCCGTCTATAGCATTGGGCGCGCTGGAGTGGATTCATTTTGAGAAGGCTGTCAGCGTTCTTATTGCAAACGCAAAATTTGCAGGGGATGTTAACTCGCAATATTTCGGGCATGTAATTTTGAGAATATTTCCGCTTGAAGAATCACCCTTTAGAAAAAAAATACTGGCCACCATCCTGCAAGGGATGGGCGGGCTGGTACTTTTGACAAATATCTGGCTTACACAGAAGATGCAAAAAAGAAATATTCAAGACGCGTTGGTACTGTCCACTGCGCTGCTCTTTCTTTCTCTGCCGTTTATCATCCAAACATCCTGGTCACATTACTTTGTCTATCTCCCGTTTTGTCAGGCGGCTGCTTTGATGCAGGTCAGGCAGGGCGATAAAGAAAAAAGTGAGTTCTGGCTAACACTGGCGCTCACAGCAGGGTCTTGTTTGGCTTCAAGCATTTTCATATTTAATGCATTTCCCAGTTGGAGTGAATACAACCACATGAATATGCTTTTCATTTCAAATTTTTTATTGCTAATAGCGTTTTATCAAATTCTGCGGGTTGCGTATAAAAAAAGCGCGGACTAAAGTCCGCGCTCCAGAAATATTTATGCTTTAAAGAAATTAGTTACAAAGAACCAGATATTCGCAGGCCGCTCTGCGAGGCGGCGCATGAAGTATGGATACCAATGTGTGCCAAAGGGGACATAGACACGCACAGGGTAGCCTTCTTTTACAAGCTGTTCCTGCAAATCACGGCGGATGCCATACAGCATTTGAAATTCCAGCCCATCTTTTGTAAGCCCTACTTTTTCAGCATATTGTTTGGCAAAAGCGATGCGTTTCTCATCATGCGAGGCAATCGCGGGCATGGCTGGGATGCGCCCATCTTTGGAGAGTTTGGTTTGATTGACAAGTGAGCCGTCGATCAATATTTTGGTGAGTAGATCATAATTTGCATCCACATCGGCTTTTTGAGGGAAGGCTTTATCGGCGGGTTCCTGATATGCGCCTTTCACCAAACGGATGGAGGCCTTATCTTCGACCATGCGGCGTGTATCGGCTTCGGCGCGGTAGAGATAAGCTTGCACAGCCATGCCGATATTTGTATATCCCTTTTCGCACATTTTATAATATAAGTTAATGGTTTTTTCAGTATAAGGCGTATCTTCAATATCCACACGCACAAAGGTTTTGTTTTGTTTTGCTCGGGCGAGAATCCGCTCCAGATTTTGGGCACACAGGCTTTCGTCGAGGCCCAGACCGATTTGAGTCAACTTAATCGAGACATTGCCGCGAGCGTTGGCATCTGCGCCTAGCGCGTCCAGAGTCGCATAAATGTCATCGGTGGCTTGCTGCGCTTCTTCGGGGGTATTGGTATGTTCGCCGAGGTGGTCGAGAGTGACGTTAATACCTTTTGCATTTAATTCATGGACAACCCGCATGGCGTCGTCAAGCTTGGTGCCTGCAATAAAACGGGATGCGGTGCGCCAGGCGAAGCTCCAATTGGTAACAAGGTTTTGCGCCCAGGCGGCTTTGGATAAATAGATGAGGAAAGAGCGGAACATATCGATCCTTATGGAAGGGGTATGCTGGCGAATGCCAGCAAATCTATTCTAGCACAATGCCCAATTTGGGTGTGTTATACTTTTTCTGTGATTTTCATCATTACTTTGGAGGCCGTGTGAGAAATCGTAATACCAACACCATCCTTCGGGCTGTATCGATTCTGTTTTTAACAGGCGCGCTTGTAATCAGTATCGTTTCCCTTATTGGATATAGTCGTCAACGTAATAACTATCCCGCCAGTATGACCATTGCCAGCGTGCCCGTTGGCGGGCTAACGCCTACTGAGGCATCGCAAAGATTACTCGAGGTGTACACCTCTCCGATTGAAGTTCAATATAATGGCGCTGTGATTCAAATTGACCCCGGCGTAGTGGGCTTTGAACCTGATGTTGAAACCATGCTCGCCGCGGCAGACCTGAGCCGCACAGGCAATTCCTTTTGGGGCGGATTTTGGGAATTCCTTTGGAACCGCACTCCCGCTGAAATACAAATCCCATTAAGTACCGCACTCTCTGATGAACGTTTGCGCGAATATCTGCAAAACGAAATTGCTTCACGCTACGACCTGCCCCCCAGTCCTGCGCAACCGATTCCAGGCGGGACCTCGTTCCTGCCCGGTGGGCCCGGTCAGACTCTTGACCTCGACCGTGCTGTCCTGCTCATCAGCGATGCATTGCGTTCACCTACCAGCCGCTCGGTGACACTTTCTTTTACACGCAGTTCAGCCGCGCGGCCCACGATTGAAAATCTTGAGATTCTACTCAAGCAGATCGTACAAGTTTCAAACTTTGACGGCTTGATCGGTTTCTATATGGTGGATTTACAAACGGGACGCGAGATTCACTTTATTATGGATAACAAACAAGAGGTGTCGGCTGTGCCCGATGTCGCTTTCACAGCATCCAGCACCATCAAAGTTCCGATTGTCACATCCTATTTAATCAATCGCGGCAGCAGCCTCGATGCAACGGTGACAGATATCATCTCACGCATGTTGGGAAAATCAGACAACTCAGCCACCGACCTGATCCTTGAACGCATTGACCCAAACACGGGGCCGTTGATGGTCACAAAAAATATGCGCGATATTGGTCTGGAAAGCACCTTTCTCAATGGGTTTTTCTTTTTAGGCGCGCCGCAGCTTTCATCGCGCCCGATCACCCCGGGCAACTCACGCACAGACATCTTCGCCGACCCTGATCCTTATTCTCAAACGACTCCATCTGAAATGGGAACTCTGCTGGCTGATATTTATCAATGTGCAAAAAATAGCGGCGGCGCGCTCATCGCGGCCTTTCCAGATAAGATTAGCCCGGCCACCTGTCAGTTGATTATCGACTTCATGGCGCAGGATAAATTAGGGTCGTTGATTCAGGGCGGTGTTCCCGATGGAACTCTCGTCCCGCACAAACATGGCTACGTCCCTGCCTCTGATGGCATCGTCCGTGATACAGCAGATGCCGGCATTGTCTACTCGCCCGGCGGAGATTTTGTTCTATCCATTTACTCGTATCATCCCATCAACAATGTTTGGGATAACATCAATCCTTTATTTGGAAATCTCACCAAAGCCACGTACAACTACTTCAACATTACAGTTGAATAATCAAAAGCCCTCATTTTCCACCAAAGGCGTGAAAATGAGGGCTTTTTTTCATACTTCGTATATAATTCAACTTATGAGCGCATCGTTAGGACTGTACCGCCTGCAGCAAGTAGACCGTCAAATGGACCGTGTGCATTCCCAGTTAGACACGATCCATCAAACTCTTGAAAATGATGTTGAACTTCGAGAATCACTCAAACGTGTGGAAACTTCACAAGCTGAACATTACCGCACCAGCCAGGAACTAAAAAACCTCGAAGCAGAAGCGCATGCACAAAAAATAAAAATAGAACAAGCCGAATCCAATTTATATGGCGGCAGCGTTAAAAATCCAAAAGAATTGCAAGACTTACAAAAAGATATTGTTTCGCTTAAAAAGCATATTGTCACACTCGAAGAACGCGAACTCGAAGCCATGCTGCGGGCAGAAAGCACAGAGAACTCCCTGCAAAGCGCAAAAACAGAACTGGAATTAATGCAGGCACGCCTTGGCAATGAGCACAAAAAATTATTAACGGAGCAATCCGCGCTTACCCTCGAACTGGAGAGACTCGCGGAAGAACGTGAAGCAACACTGACGCTGATCGAAAACTCGCAGCTCCAAACCTATGAATACCTGCGCCGTGAAAAACGCGGTGTGGCAGTTACAGAAATTAACGATAACTCCTGTTCTTCATGCGGCGCAACATTGAATGCCGCACTGCAACAAAACGCGCGTTCTGCAAAACAATTAATGAACTGCCCATCCTGTGGAAGAATCTTGTACTCAAACTAAAAACCGCCCATGTTCAGATTCACAATTGATCCCTTTTCATTTTTCATTGGCTTTGTCACCGCTTCGGTTTTCTGGTGGCTGATCGCTCAATCACGCCCGCTATGGCAGGAATTCCGCGCCGGGCTGAAAGAGAAAAACGAAATCGCGCAAGCACGCAAAACAAGCTCGGTCGAAGAAAATCATCGCCGCACCACCTTACGCCGCGCACAAGGTATGCATCTTGCCGCGCCGCTCTTCGCATTAGATGAAATCATTCAAGAACCGCTGCTCATCATACCGCCGCAGAGCGTGGAACCCGGAACCCCGCAACTCCTTGAAGATGTAGTATCGCAAACCTTGCCCTACCTGCCCGCCTGGCCTGAAATCGCAGCCGCATATCATGCGCCGACACTCACGCTTCCACAAGCGTTATTTGGCAACGCAAATATTGTCATTATCGGTCAACCTGGCACAGGCAAAACCAGCGCATTGGCACACCTTGCCTCCCTCGCGGCAAACCGCAGTGAACAACTCGACACTCTCAAAGATGCGATCCCCTTCCTCTTTCATGTCGCAGACTTAAAGCTCCCGCTCACAGATCCAAAAGAAGCGCTCACACCGTTGATCGAAGCCGCATCCGAATACACCTCCATGCTAGACCTCGGGCGGCTGCCTCTTTTTTATCAAACCGCATTCAAAAGCGGAAATGCTCTTTTGCTGATAGATGGCTTTGACGAAATTACATCGGAAGTCCAGCAGATCATCACCGACTATTTCAAGGTCATCATTCAAAATTATCCACAGACCCGCATTGTCACTACTGGCGCGCCGGAGTATTTGGACGGCTTGATAAACCTTGGTTTTGCACCGCTCGCACTCATGACCTGGTCGGCACAACAAAACGAAAAATTCATAAAGCAATGGGGCGAACTCTGGTCACAAACTGTCGCGATGGAAGCCTGGTCTCAAACTGGACCCGAACAAGTGGACCCGATCTTGCTTAACGTTTGGCTGAGTGCCGATAATATAAATTTATCGCCCCTTGAGTTGACCCTCAAAGCCTGGGGAGCCTATGCAGGCGATAGCCTCGGCCCGCATGTACTGGAAGCTATCGCCACACACATTCGGCGCATCGCGCCTGTCAATACTCCACTGGCCGCGCTTGAAACTCTTGCCATGCAAGTTTTATTAAGTTCACAACCGGTATTTGATCCACGTAAGGCTCGAGACTGGGTCAAATCTTTTGAAACCGCAGAAGACAAAGTAGAAAACGAAACCACAGGCCAGCCAATAGAAGAAGAAACTAGTGGAGAAGCAGCGCCCAAAAAAGGAAAGAAGAGCGAAAAAGTTGTAGTCAAAACCGCCTCTTCCGGACTGATCGGAAAAATGGCCGCCAGCGGATTACTCATCGCGTATCCCAACAACAAAATGCGTTTCCTGCATCCTGTTTTTGCTGGCTATCTGGCAGGCCGCGCATTGACCAATTACAACGCAGAAGAAACCATTATCAATCAACCTGATTGGTCAGGGAAATATCTTGCCATGCGCTATCTGGCCGCCCACGGAGACGCAAGTAAACTTGTACAAGCCATGCTTGAGTTTTCACGCCTGCCCATGCATCGTCCACTCTTTGCGGCGGCGCGCTGGCTGCGTGATACACCCAGAAATGCACCCTGGCGCGGAAAATTATTTGGAACGCTGGCCGCCATTCTGCAAACAGAAGGCATCCCGCTTAATCTACGCGGACAAGCCATGGCGGCTTTCGTTGTCAGCAATGACCCAAGCGCACTGGCCCTCTTCCGTCAGTTCTCAACCACTCTTTCATTTGAACTTGTGCAGCTTGCCGTCATAGGCTCTGGCGCAATGCGTGACCCGAAAGCCATTCAAGTATTGGAACGCGCAATGGAAGCACCCAGTTTGGCAGTCCGCCGCGCGGCATGCATGGCACTGGTATCAATCGGCACCAACGAAGCGCTTGAAGCCGTTGCGCACACGTTGCTCAATGGAGATGAAGATATTCGCCGCGCCGCAGCAGAAGCGCTGGCAAATGACCCGCATGAAGGCTACGAAATGCTGCGTGAAGGCACGACCATCAGCGATATTCTTTTACGCCGCGCAGTTGTCTACGGCCTCGGGCGCGTCAACAAACCATGGGCAATCGAGATCCTAGAAAAAGTTCAAATTGACGATGACCAATGGGTTGTACGCAACGCGGCCACTGAAGTGCTAGAAGCAAAGGCGCATCCCGGTTCTCGCGCTCCACGAAAATTGAAAGCCCCATCCGAATCACCCTGGTTGATTCAATTTGCCGGCAAACAAGGCGTTGGCATTTCTCCCGGCGCCCCAGCGACAGATATTCTCCTGCTCGCGCTCAAGAGTGATGATGCAGAAACACGCCTGGCCGCCTTGCCCTATCTTAAGTTCACACCAAATGAAGGAGTCGTCAAGCAGCTTTACGAAGCCATGTATAAAGATGATCCCGAATTGCGCGAAGCCGCGTATAACATTCTCTGGGAGTTGGGCGTATCTGGCGCAAAACTTCCAGACCCCAGCCAATATGGATACAGTTAACCATGTTAATTACCAATGCAAATATCATTACATGGGAATCCAAAAATCGGATTCTACAAAACCACGCGCTCTACATTGAGAGTGACCGCATAAGAGAAATTGGGACAACCAAAGCGCTCACTATAAAATATCCCAAAGCAAAAACTCTGGATGCGCGCGGACAATATGTAATGCCGGGCAATATCTGCGCGCACACACATTTTTACGGTGCCTTCGCCCGTGGACTCGCCATCCCCGGCCCTGCTCCAAAAGACTTCCCTGAGATACTGAAAAAGTTGTGGTGGCCGCTTGACCGTTCGCTGGATGCGGAAGCAATCCGCTTGTCGGCGCTTGTCTCACTTGTCGATGCGATCAAACATGGCACAACGACTCTCATCGATCATCATGCATCTCCAAATTACATTGATGGTTCGCTGGATCTCATCGCAGATGCTGTCGATCAAAGCGGTTTACGCGGCGTCTTGTGCTATGAAGTGACAGACCGCGACGGAATGGATAAAGCCAACAGCGGGATTAATGAGAATGTGCGTTTCTTAAAACGATTGGCTGCCAACCCGCACCCGCGTCTCGCCGGGACTTTTGGCCTGCACGCCAGCCTGACGCTTTCGGGCATCACCTTACAGGCTTGCCGCGCCGCCGCGCCCGAAGGGACGGGCTTTCACATCCACACGGCTGAACATGAGGCAGATGAATATGACAGCCTCGCCAAAAGTGACATGCGTGTGATCGACCGTTTGCTCAAACATAATATTCTTGGGCCGAACACCATCGCCGCGCACGGCGTCCATTTTGATGCGCGCGAAATGGAAATTTTAAAAGAGACCGGCACGTGGCTTACGCATCAGCCGCGCTCGAACATGAACAATGGCGTGGGCGTGGCGCAGGTCGAATCCATGCTGCGTATGGGAATTAAAGTCTGTTTAGGGAATGACGGTTTCTCGAATGCGATGTGGGAAGAGTGGAAAACCGCTTATCTTTTGCATAAGTCACAGCACCGTGACCCGCGCCGCATGGGCGGAGATGAAGTGATACAAATGGCTGTCTATAATAACGCAGCGCTCGCGAATCAATTTTTCCCCGCCGCGCCCATCGGACAAATCACTGAAGGCGCATTTGCCGACCTTATTTTTGTAGAGTACTCTCCATACACACCGATGACCGATGGCAATCTGCCCTGGCATATCATTTTCGGTTTCCAACAAAGCATGGTGACCACAACCATTGCAGCGGGCAAAATCTTGATGAAAGACCGTGAACTGCTGACCTTGGACGAAAAAGAGATCGCTGCACGCGCTCTGGAAATTGCACCTCGTATCTGGAAGAAGTACGAAGAAGAAGTTGCAAAAGTAGCGTAAGTTTCAAAGTATGTGAGGTTTGTAAGGTTTACGATGCTTTGCGATTGTTAATTTCATCTGCATAATTCACATACCTCAGATACTTCAGATATTTCACAAACCTTACGAACAACCTCATTTTTTCTGGAGCTATATAATGAAAGAATCGTCATTACTACTGTCCATTGCTGTGCTTGGCGGAACAGGCAAAGAAGGTAAAGGACTCGCGTTTCGCTGGGCGCGCGCCGGGTATCACGTCCGCATTGGATCACGCAGCGTTGAAAAAGCTGTCGCGGCCGCGAATGAGATCAGGGAAATGCTTGGGGATGGAATCTCCGTCGAAGGGTTGAGCAATCTTGAGGCGGCGCGTGAAGCGCATATTGCTGTGTTAACCGTTCCCTATTCAGCGCACCGCGAAACGTTGGAATCGGTCAAAGATGAGCTTAAGGGGAAAATCCTTGTGGATGTGACTGTGCCGCTTGTCCCGCCCAAAGTTGCGACCGTGCAAATGCCAGCCGCAGGTTCTGCCGCCCAGGAAGCAAAACAAATTCTTGGCGAAGATGTGCAGGTGTGCGCCGCATTTCAAAATATTTCACATGAACATCTGCTTGATGATGCCGATGTGGAATGTGACGTTTTGGTAACAGGCACAAGTAAGGAAGCCCGCGCCGAAACCATCAAACTGGTCGAAGCCGCAGGCCTGCGCGGCTGGGACGCCGGCCCGATTGAAAACTCAGTTGTGATTGAAGGCATGACCAGCATATTAATTGGGATCAATAAGAAGTACGGCTCAACCCATGCAGGAATCAAAATTACAGGTGTAAAACGTTAATCGTTTTGTTGATATGCCACTCACTCTAACCCCTCTTCAAAATATTCCCATCATCCGCCAAGATGACAACTTGGCGGATATGCTTGTTAAGTCGTTACAGGAAACTGATATCGAACTTCAGGATGATGACATTCTTGTAATCGCACAAAAAGTTATCAGCAAAAGTGAAGGGCGTATGGTGGATATTACCAGCATCAGCCCTTCAGAGCAGGCCATCGCACTCGCGCAAAAAGCAGAAAAAGACCCGCGCGTTGTGGAACTTATACTTCAGGAAAGTAACGAAATTATCCGCGTGCGCACAGGCGCCATTATTGTCGAACACAAGCTCGGCTTTGTGTGCGCCAATGCCGGCATTGACCATTCCAATGTGGCGGGCGATGGCAATGAAAAACAGGAATTCGTTTTACTGCTTCCAACAGACCCCGATCAATCTGCGCGGACTATTCGCGAACAGATCAAACAAAAAACAGGCAAAGACATCGGCGTGATGATCGTCGACTCGCATGGCCGCGCCTGGAGAAACGGCACAGTTGGAATCTGCATCGGCTTAAGCGGACTGCCTGGGTTAATAGATGAACGCGGCTGGCAGGATCTATTTGGCTACACACTCAAGATCACAATCGTGGGCGTGGCAGACGAGCTTGCGGCCGCCGCATCGCTGATGATGGGACAGGCCGCCGAAGGCAAGCCCGCTGTACACGTACGCGGCTTTCCCTATCCCTTGCGTGAAGGCTCGCTCAAGGAACTTATTCGTCCCAAAGAACAGGATATGTTCCGCTAATACAATTCCAATCTTCGCCTGATATATTTAAATAAAAAAATACAACGAGGCGCAATGAAAAACTATCCTCAAGAATATCTTGACCTGCTCAAAGATGAAACAAAAGCCTTTCTATTTCTCGCCACTACCATGCGCGATGGTTCGCCGCAAGTCACACCCATCTGGTTCAACGCAGACGAGGACTATATCCTCATCAACACCAACGAAGGCCGCACAAAAGACCGTAATATGAAGGAGCGTCCAAAAGTTGCGCTCGTGATTCAAGACCCAAAAACACCTTATCGGTATATCCAAATTCGCGGCGAAGTTGTTGAACACACCACACAAGGCGCAGACGAGCACATCAACCAACTCGCGCTCAAGTATGATAATCAACCCTGGAAATACCGCGTGGGACAAAAGCGGATCATCTTCAAAATTAAACCGACTCACTTTGACAAGCACAACTGACCTCCACACCTTTTTGCAGACTCGCCGCTCGATCCGCCGCTTCAAATCGGACCTTGTGCCTGCTGCTGTTATCGAGCGCATTCTCACCACTGCCACATTTGCCTCTTCGGCGCATCATCGTCAACCCTGGAGATTTGTAGTGTTGACAGATGCATCAGCCAAGACAAATCTTGCAAGCATTATGGCAAAGGATTTTCAACACGATCTCGAAGCTGACAATCTCTTACCTGAAGAGGTCGAAAAAAAAGTAGCGCGTTCACGCGATAGAATTATCACCGCGCCTGTGGTTGTCATCTTATGCGTAGACATGAGCGAAATGGATACCTACCCAGACGCACACCGCAACCATGCCGAATACATCATGGCAACCCAATCCACGGCCAATGCAGGGATGTTACTGCTTCTGGCAGCGCACGCCGAGGGACTGGGCGGCGTATGGGTTTGCAGTCCGCTTTTTGCACAGGAAACGGTCAGGAAAGCTTTAGACTTGTCTACCGCATGGGAACCGCAAGCGATGTATTTTTTAGGCTACCCGCTTGAAATCCCCGAAGCCAGAATCAGAAAACCAATCAAGGAAATCGTCAAAACGTTTAAACGTTCGAACCCATTATGAAAATCACAGCCCTCGCGGGCGGAGTTGGCGGCGCAAAACTCGCCCACGGACTCGCCCAACATCTTGCACCCGAAGACCTGACCATCCTCGTCAACACCGGCGATGACTTTGAACATCTCGGCTTATATATCTGTCCCGACCTCGATACGGTTTGTTATACATTGGCAGGGCTTGCCAACCCCGAAACAGGCTGGGGACGAATTAACGAAACCTGGAACACGATTGCAAACATCGAAACACTCGGCGGGCCGAATTGGTTCCGCCTTGGCGATCAGGATTTTGGCACACACCTTGAAAGAACCAGAAGACTCAAAGAAGGCCAGCCGCTTTCACAGATCACTAAAGATTTTTGCACAGCGTGGGGCATTAAACATACCGTCCTACCGATGACAGACTCTCCCGTGCGAACCATGGTGAATACAGACGAAGGCGAGCTGGCTTTTCAGGAATACTTTGTTCACAGGCAATGCAAGCCAAGAGTCAAAAGCTTTCGGTTTGACGGAGTCGAAGCCGCTGAGCCAGTGAGCGGGGCGCGTGAAGCGCTTGATGCAGCGGATGCAATTGTCATTTGCCCGTCGAATCCCTGGGTCAGTATCGATCCGATTCTGCGCGTCATCCAAAAAATAAATAAACCTGTCATCGCGGTTTCACCGATCATCGGCGGAAAAACAGTGAAAGGACCTGCAGCAAAGATGTATGCAGAACTTGGTATTGAGCCTTCGGCGCTGGCTGTGGCAAATCATTATCAAAACTTATTAAGCGGTTTTGTGTTGGACACTGTGGATGCACATTTATCAGATAAAATCAAAACAAAAACTTTAGTGACTGACACACTTATGAATACCTTTGTAGATCGCGCACGCCTGGCGATGGATGTACTACACTTTATTGGGAGTATCTAACCATGACAATTTGGGCAATCGTGCCTGTAAAACCTTTGCGACGAGGGAAGTCGCGCTTATCAGGGGCGCTCACAGAAGATGAAAGAACTGTATTAAATCAAGAGTTATTGGAGCGCACACTCAAAACGCTTTCCACAGTAAAAGAATTGGATCAGGTATTGGTTGTGAGTCGTGATCCGCAAGCCCTGACCATTGCGCGCAATCATGGCGCAAAAACCGTGCAGGAAGATGGTCAGTCTCATTTAAATATGGCGCTGGCGCGCGCCACCGTTGTGGCGCAGGTTCACGCCACACGCGGCGTGTTGATTCTGCCTGCAGATTTGCCGCTGCTCACCCGCGATGATGTGCAGGCGCTGATAGACCGCGCAGTAAAACCGCCGGTGGTTGTGATCGCTCCCGACCGGCATGGCAAAGGAACGAACGCCTTATTAATGGTTCCAGCCGCAACGATTGAATATGATTTCGGTGAAGGCTCATTTCAAAGACACTGTGACCGCGCCATAAAGGCCGGCGCACGCCTTGAAATTGTCGAAATCCCCTCTCTTGGATTAGACCTGGACCTGCCCGAAGATTTGGAAATGGTTCGCAAAATAGAAGGAATGAAATTATAAATTAAGCAGCCGCCGAATTCACTGGAATTTTTTCTCATGAATTCGGCGTCAATTTTTATTTCAAGGAGAATGCCATGACCGAACGTGTTGCTCTTTACCTGCAAGATTCGCACGACCTGCGTGATGGATTGGAATACGCAAGATACGCAGAAGAAAAAGGCTTTGAAGCCGTTTGGCAAGCCGAGAGCCGCCTGGTGCGTGATGCAATTGTGCCGATGGCTGCCTATGCCGCAGTCACCCAGAAAATTAAAGTGGGCTCAGGCGTAATCAACAACTGGACGCGCAACATCGGATTACTTGCCGCAACTTTCTTAACGTTGGATGATCTTGCTCCGAATCGCATTATCTGCGGGATAGGCGCCTGGTGGGATCCGCTAGCCAAAAATGTGGGCATTGACCGTAAGAAACCCCTGCTCGCCATGCGCGAAACTGTCGAAGTGATGCGCCGTCTGTTGAATATGGAGCGTGTTACTTTTCATGGTGAGTTTCACCACGTAGACGGCATTGAACTCGACGTAGTGCATGGGCGCCGTGAGCCGCGCAACATTCCGATCATGATCGGCGCCACCGGCGACTTGATGATGGAATTGACCGGTGAAATTGCCGATGGCTGTGTCATGAATTACTGCGTTCCGCCAGAATACAACGACAAGGCCATCGAATTACTTGAAAAAGGCGCGAAGAAAGTTGGGCGTACACTGGCCGACATTGACCGCCCGCAACTAATTGTGTGCTCTGTGGATGAAGACCACGACAAGGCAATTGAATACACCAAGGAATTACTCTGCCAATACCTCGCACAGCAACCGCACATTGCCAAGGCCTCAGGTGTTTCGCAGGATGTAATCAACGAAATTCAATCCACTTTGGGCTGGCCTGCCACAAAGGAACAGATCAATAAAGCCAAACATCTTGTGCCAGATGAACTGGTTCATAAGATTACAGCCTCGGGAACACCAGCAGAGGCGCGTGCCAAAGTAGCGGAATATGTCAAGCGCGGATGTACTTGTCCGGTCTTGTATCCTGTTGGCGGAAATTTTAAATTGCTGATTGATACCTTTGCGCAGAGTTGATTAAGGAATTCTCTACCGTACAAGCTGTCATTTTCGTGAATTGCTGGTTTTTGGAAATGTAGGGTAAAGAATAAAGCAAAAGCGCCGAGTTTTTCAAACTCGGCGCTTTTGCTTTAACGACTACTCTGCAATCTGTGGAGATTCTGCTCGTTGGAATTTCTCGCGTGCGCCGAGCTTATTATGTAATCCATAAAACGCAATCATCGCAATCACGCACAACAGGCCGCCAATGTACCAGACATAGTTAGGGTTGTAATTATCAAAGATATAGCCTGCCGCCCATGGCCCGATCATCGAAGGGACTGCCCATGTCAGACCAAAGACTGCCATATAACGGGCGCGCATTTCCTCCGGGGCAAATGCGGCAGCCAACACGTTGCTGGTGGGCATGCCGATCATCTCGCCTATCGTAATAATCACCATGGCCAGAATAAACAATGGAATGGTAGTCACAAATCCATACATGGTGAAGCCGATCATGTAGAAAAAGGTCGCAGCGGCCATCATCAAAAATGGCGGATACCGTTTGATAATACGCGTCACCGCAAACTGAAAAATGACCACTGTAATTGCGCTGGATGACATAATCAACCCATAAAACTGCGGGTCAACCTGATGCACATCGCGTAAATAGACAGAAAGTGAACTGTACATTTGCTGATAGACAAGAATCATCAATATGGAAGCGAATATAAACGCAAAAAATGGACGGTCTATTAATGCGACACGATAGCCGCTGATTGTTTGCAGCAAAGACTCATGCTCATGTCTTTCTTTCGGTTGCGGCTTCGTTTCGGGCAATAGTCGGAAAACAAGTAAAGCCGTCAAAATACTAATGATCGCATCGCTTAAAAATAGATATAGAAAATTATAAGTGGCAAGGAAACCGCCAATGGTGGGACCAATGATCCATGCAAAATTCGTGATGACGCGCATTAATCCATAGCCTTCAGCTCGTTTTTCCGGCGGAAGAATATCCGCGATCATGGCCTGATGCGCGGGTTGTGCGGCGCTGCCCATTAATCCCACAAAAATAGACAGGCCATAAAACATATAGAATTTACTCACAAAGCCGAGAGTCAATCCACTTAAGGCGCTGACTACCAGTCCAAATAAAATAATGCCCCGCCTGCCGAAGCGATCAGCCATTGCGCCGCCAATCGTACTGCCGACCAGCCCTGCGATTGAATTCGCGGCCAGCATAAACCCAGCTTGCATCATCCCGACACCGAATTTTTGCGTGACATACAAGGCAAAAAACGGCATGAGTAATGTATTTCCGATCACATCAATAAAATGAGTGCCAGCAACCACCCAGTACGTCTGAGGAAATTGACGATAAGTTACCTTTAAATTTTCAAACATTTTCCTCCAAATCATACGCTTGCGGGTTTACACAATTCGGCAGGCGTTCACCTTTTAAGCCGGCAACCAAATTCTGCGCGGCAAGTAGTGACATTTTATCGCGCGTCTTTTTGCTGGCACTTCCCAAATGCGGAACGATGATGCAATTTTCAAGTTCCAATAAGGGGCTGTCCATCGGCAGCGGCTCGGGGTCAGTGACATCCAGCGCGGCGGCGAAAATTTGATTGGACTTCAATGCATGATGCAAGGCAATTTGATCCAACACGCCGCCACGCGCTGTGTTCACCAAAACGGCATTCGGTTTCATCTTTGAAAGAAAATCAGCATTAACCAGGTGTCTTGTTTCGGGTTTAAGTGAAACATGCACAGAAATAAAATCAGATTCGCGCAGCAATTCATCCAGATCAACGGGTTGTGCGCCGTAGGCAGGCTGTGCACTGGGGCTATAATATAGGATACGCATATCAAATCCTTGCGCTCGTTTGGCAACGGCTTGACCAATACGCCCAAAGCCAATGATGCCCAGAGTGGCGCCAACCAGGTCGGCGCCGAGAAGCAGGTTGGGAATCCATGTTTCCCATTTACCAGCGCGCACAAATCTTTCTGCTTCGGTAATTCTTCTGGCGGCAGAAAGCATCAATGCAAAGGCCTGATCGGCGGTTGCGTCAGTTAAGACCCCGGGAGTATTCCCAACGGGAATTTTTCTCGCAGTGGCGGCGTCTACATCAATATGATCCACGCCCACCGACATGCTGCTGATAACTTGTAACTGCGGCCCAATAAAGTCCATCAGTTCGCTGTCTATTTTTTCAGTGAGTGTGCAAAGTAAGCCATCTATACCGAGCGAACGCTCAATAAGTTGCTCGCGGGTCGGCGGCAGTTCGTGAGACCATACGTCAGCTTGAAAATGCTCATGGATCAGAAGCAGGCCGGGATTAGGAATGAGGCGCGTGATGAATATTTTGGGCTTCGTCATGCGCCAGAGTATAATCGCAGACATGTCCACTATCAAACAGCCAAACTCACGTCACTGTTTTATCTGCGGGTTGGAAAATCCGATCGGGTTGCATTTACATATTTATGAAACTGAGCCGGGTGTTGTTGAAAGCACATATATTGCGCCCGATCATTTTCAAGGATACCCCGGAGTACTGCACGGCGGAATCGTAGCAGCCATCATTGATGAAATTTCGGGGCGCTCACACATGGGCAGCGACTTGATGAATCCGCGTTTTATGTTCACAGGAAAACTGGAAGTGAAGTACCGCAAGAATGTACCCGTCGGAAGAATGCTAAAGATCATCGGCAAGGCTGGGAAGACAAAACGAAATCTAGCCGAAGCATGGGCCGGGATTTATGACTCAGAAACAGAAGAATTACTGGCCGAAGGGAACGCGATACATATTGACGTGCCAAAAGATCAGATCAATGTATCCAACTTCGAAGAATTGGGCTGGAAGATTTATCCAGATGAATAATTTGTATGTGCCTCAGGCAGCAGGAGCCAATTCATGAAAAGACAATCTTTATTTTTATTTGTATTCTGTATTGTATTGGCAATCGGCATCACAATTGGGATTCCACAAAATTCTGTTCAAGCACAATGCAACCCCTTCGATCCTTCTTCGTGCCCGCCTACAGCGGAACCCCCAACAAACATTCCACCAACGAACATTCCGCCCACCAAAGACAATGAAGGCAACCTACGGCGCACGCCCGTACCGATTCAGCCTACTGCAACGCTCACGCCAACTGCAACCGCCACACCGACACTCACCCCCACTGCTACTTCCACATTAACATTAACCCATACACCCACGCCTACGGCCACTGCAACCATACCTTCTGCAACCAGTACCATTACATTCACGCCCACCGCAACTCCCTTGCTCGGAAACCCATCCACCAATTGGATGCCCGGTATCGGGATTGGCGCAGTTCTATTATTAATCGTTGCGGGCGTATTATTACCTGCCGTACAAAAGATAAGGGTTTCCAACAGGGGTTATTAATTTTTTTGGAAAATATACTGATACTTCTGACCTACATTGCAGTGATCGCTTCGGCTGTCTCTGGCGCGCTGGAAGCACGCAAACATCAAATGGATATTGTTGGGGCGACCACGATTGCATTTGTCAACGCCTTTGGCGGCGGCACCATGCGTGACCTGTTACTGGGACGCACGCCCGTTTTTTGGGTGGTCAACCCGGGCTTAAGCATTGTCACCTTTATCATTGGCGCACTGTCTTTTTACCGTATTGACCGAATCTCAAATAGATTGTTGATTCTCGCCGATGCAATCGGCCTTGGGTTGTTCAGCATCCTCGGCGCAACCTATACCCTGCAGCTCGAACTCTCTCCCATTGTGGCAGTCTTAATGGGCGTAGTAACAGGTATCTTCGGCGGTGTGCTGCGCGATCTGCTTTGTAATCGCATCCCCAATGTCTTTCGTCAAAGCACAGAACTATATGCCACCTGTTCCTTTATCGGCACTTGTGTCTTCGTTCTGCTCATCTATTTCAACATTGCCTCCACTTATGCCGCCGCCATCGGCGCAGCGACCATATTCATCCTGCGCCTGGCTGCCGTGCGCTTCAAGATGACCCTGCCTGCTCCATAAAATTCCCTGTTACCTTTTCATAGCCTCCTGCAACATACACTAACGGAGGTTTATGACTACCCATATGACAACACACCCCCATAGTCCGCCTGCGGATGAAATTGATCTTGCACAAGAGGCCTGCACCAACGCAGATGCATTTGGCGAGCTTTATCGCCGCCACGTGACACGCGTGTATCGCTATCACATGGCACATACAGGAAATGTCAAAGACGCGGAGGATCTCACTTCGCAGACATTCATGGCCGCGCTGGAGAGCATCCGCTCATTTCGTGGATCAGGTTCCTTTGCCGCATGGATTTTTGGAATCGCAGCCCGAAAGAAAGCAATGTTCTTTCGCAGAATCAAGCCCGAGGTCCCGATGGAAACGGCGGGTCAAATCCCAAGCCTAAATCTGGGCACTGACCAATTGGCGAATCAGCGCCTCAGGCTGGATTCCATCACCCGCGCCTTGAAACAGATCAGCCCCGAACGCGCCGAAGCAATCGCCTTATATTTCTTTAGCGAATTAAATTACGCCGAGGCGGGCGTTGTGCTCAAGAAGAGCGAAGCCGCCACAAAAATGCTCGTCTCACGCGGACTGCAAGACCTGCGCGAACGAACCTCACTTGCCTTCGAGGTGGAACGATGAAAGATAAAAATTTGACGAGTCCTGAAGAACGCGATCTGGCAAACATGCTCGAAGCCGCCGCTCAACAAGTGGATATCAACGCGTCATTTAAGAACGAATTGGAGAAAAAACTAATGAATGCACATAAACCAAAAACGGGGCTTGGTTTGTTTTCAATAAAAAAAGCAATAACCACCATCGGCTGGACAATCGGTCTGGCTGCCATGACCTTGATGTTTATCTGGGTCATTCGCGCAATTGTCCCCAAACCACAACCCGCTGCAGGCGACACACTCTTCCCAAGTATCGAAACAGCCACACCTCAAGCTCTTCTTCCCGAAAATACAACTTTGGAAAGTGTAACCTACAACTGGAACGGACAAACACTATATTTAAACGCATCTTTACCAGAAACACCAGCAGAAATGAAAGTGTATCGCGCGAAAGATGAAATCCGCGCAACTGTAGAGGATGTAAAAGCCCTCGCAGAAAGATTTGGCATGAATGCGGAGATTTATCAAGTCATGGGAGAATCTGGCGACACAACAGATTACCTGGCCGTGGATGGCAATCAACAATTGCGAATGCGTTCAGACCAATATTTCACATACTTCCCTAATTACGCGGGCATGGCACTTGCGGGCATATTTAGTGCGCCACTAAACGCCGAAAGCTTGATTCAAGAATTCATGCAAGCGCATGGATTCAACTTTGAATACAGAATCGAACAATCACAGTTATTCGGGACCTATCTTGTTCTTCCGCTTACACCAGATGGTTTCGCGGTGCATCATGAACAATTTAAATTCAGCGGACTCATGTTCTACTTTAATCAGGAACACATTCAATTCGTAGACATCAGCTTGCTGAAGTACGATGAAGCCGTCACAGTGAACATTATCAGCGCAGAGGAAGCCTTTCAAAAATTATTAGACCCCATCGCAGGCAATGGTCCCGGCATATTAATGGGCATGGTGTACAACAGCCAAGCCAACCAGCCAGAATTTTCTGCATGGCGGCGCACCTTCCCGCTCGATCAAACCATCACCTATTTTGGTTACATGGATTCCACAGGCAAATCTATTACGGGCGATATGCCGCTCGTCACGCTCGACGGCTACACGGTCACAGGTAATATGGAAGGCGTGATCGAAAATATGAAAAATATATTTGTCGAAGCCACAGGTCAACTACATGATGTGAACGGATTGAAAACTTTCGAAATTCAATCCTGGAAAATTTACAGTAGCTACGATGAGGGGTATGTTGGGACAATTCAGCGCGAAGGCGAACAGGTAGTAATCAACACCTCCGAAGGCAAAAGACTCATCCTGCCTGATATGCCGTCGAATGTGCCGCTTCCGCTTGAAAACGCCTATATTATGGGCGTCACACAAGGCGACACCTTTGAATGGAAATCCTTCGACATGCGCATGGCATCAGGCGCAGGCGGCGGAGGTGGAGGCGGTGGACTCGGCTTCTACAAACTCAATCTAACAGGCACACCTGTTCAATTCCCAACACCAACTCCCGTACCAAGTGTTAGCGCAGGCGCAGGCGATTACATCGTGCAAGAAGGTGATACATTGTCGAAGATCGCACAGGAACATGGAGTTACTGTTGAAGAGTTAATACAGGCAAATGGATTGAACGACCAAGCCATTTTCGTTGGGCAAGGGCTTGTTATCTCTAATAATGAAGCCAAGCCTCAACTATATGAAGACCTGCGTGGGCTTGTTTCCATCAGCATTTACAAGCAAGCGGATGGCGGTCAACGAGTGGAGTATGGGTTTGTTACAAAGACAAGTGAAAGCGCTGTGTATTCCGTGCTTCTTGAAGGCGATAACCTGCAAGAGTTATTGAAATACCAGAATCGCCCTATCGATATTTGGGGCGCTGTCGATCATGTGGATCAATACGGCAGGACAATTATAAATGTTGAGCGATACGAAATTCCCTATCCCGATTTACAAATCGAGATCTTTCAAGGAATTCAAGAGAACTTAACCATCAACGGCACAACTGTTACCATGTTCACAGCAACTGACGGGAAAAAATATGTTTTACTCTCCCCGAGCGGCGATTTGGATGCAACCACCGTTGACCCTGAAAAACCTCTTTTATATATTGAGGCGTTGGCAATTCCAGGAGACCAGTTCGAAAGCTATCCCACACTGCGCTATTTCAACGGCGGTCTGGCAGTTGACTCTATAACAGGAAAAACGGCGGAAATGCCTATAACTGCCGATCAGCCCTACGTCATGGATGAACCGGCTCCGCAGGAGAATTACACTCCTCCTACTATCAGCATTGAAAAAGTGGAACTGGTTTACTACATACCTGATCCGCGTTACATCACATCAGAAATGGTCATAGACCAACGCTACCTGCAACCTGCCTGGCGCTTCTATGGTCACTACAGTGACGGCAGCGAATTTGAATATCTCATTCAAGCATTGAAAAGCGAGTTCCTACTCCCCGAACTCGCACCTTACACACAACCCGGCTAAATAAAAAATATCGCCACCTAAAAAGGCGGCGATATTTTTTTAACGTATAATACAAGAGAATTTCACGGAGGCACAGCATGATCACAACCTATCACCGCCCACAGACTCTGGAAGAAGCCCTGACGCTTTTGACTCAACCCAATATTTTTCCACTCGGAGGAGGAACGCTTCTCTCCCAGCCGACAGTTGATTCTGTCCAAGTGGTTGATCTTCAATCCTTAGGATTAGACTCCCTAACCAAAAAAGGCAATGATCTCGAAATCGGCGCAACAACTACACTGCAAGCATTACTTGAAAACGAAAACTGCCCCGAAGCCTTGAAAATCGCCCTCAAACTCGAAGCACCGATCAACATCCGCAACTCTGCCACCGTGGCAGGGACTCTTGTTTCAAGCGATGGCCGTTCACCATTTGCAACGGCCTTATTGGCTATGGATGCGAAGATCGAAAAAGCGATATTCGATAATTCGATAATCGAGTATCAAATATCTAATATCGGCGAATTCCTCCCGCTTCGTTCCACTAATCTCATCACAAAAATCATCCTCCCACTCAATATAAAATTCGCTTTTGAATTCGTCTCCCGCACCCCCGCAGATAAACCCATCATCTGCGCCGCGTTGACTCAATGGACATCAGGCCGCGCACGCCTCGCCCTCGGCGGCTATGGCAAGAGTCCGCTGTTGGCAATGGACGGCACCGAAGCCGAAGGTCTGGATGCCGCCGCAAGAAATGCATATCACGAAGCCAACGACGAATGGGCCTCCGCAGAATATCGCATGGATGTAGCCGCTGTATTGGCGAAGCGCTGTTTGGAACGTTTCAACGCGTAAACAAGCAGCCTTTATCCATTATCAACTCTCGTGACAAATAAATTTCCCCTCAACCAAATCCTGCAAGGCAACTGCATCGAGATTCTCAACTCGCTTCCTGAGAACTCGGTGGATTTGGTATTTGCTGATCCGCCCTACAACTTGCAACTACAAAATGACTTGTTCCGCCCTGACCTCAGCAAAGTAGATGCGGTCAACAATAAATGGGATAAGTTCAGCAGTTTCGCAGAATATGACTTGTTCACCCACGAGTGGCTATCCGCAACGAAGAGGGTGTTGAAAGATACTGGAACGATCTGGGTCATCGGCTCGTATCATAATATTTATCGAGTCGGGTCAATCATGCAGGATTTAGATTATTGGATTCTAAATGATATTATTTGGCTGAAAACAAATCCCATGCCAAATTTTCGCGGCGTGAGATTCACGAACGCGCACGAAACCATGATCTGGGCGCAAAAGAAAAAAGGCGCGAAATATATTTTCAATCATCATGCCATGAAGAAATTAAATGATGACCTTCAAATGCGTTCCGATTGGGTGTTACCATTGGCAACGGGCAAAGAGCGAATCAAGTCTAATGGCACAAAAGCGCATCCCACACAGAAGCCTGAGTCTTTACTCTATCGGGTGATGATGTCGAGCAGTGAAGTTGGGGATGTGATCCTTGATCCGTTTTTTGGCAGCGGCACAACAGGCGCGGTGGCGAAAAAATTAGGACGAAACTATATTGGCGTTGAGCGTGACAAGAAATATGTGAAGGTCGCGCAGAAACGAATTGACTCGGTTGAGAAGTCCCCGCTTGCGGCGCTGACTCTGCCTGAGAAACGGAATCAGGTTCGGGTGCCGTTTGGTGCGCTGCTTGAGGCGGGGTTATTATCGCCAGGGCAGAGTCTATTCTTTAAGGAAGATAAATCCATTCGCGTTGTAATTCTATCGAATGGTCATTTAAAATATAAAGAGGAAGTTGGCTCGATCCATGCGCTGGCAAAAGCGCTGGCGGGCGGGGCGGTGAATGGCTGGGAGATGTGGCTCTATAAAGAGAATGGCAAGTTGAAAGTGATTGATGAATTGCGCGAAAAAGTTCGGTTGAAACATTAGCACGTTCAAACGTTTCAACGTTATTAAACAGGAGATTAGCATGTCCAAATCATTTAACTTAGTTGAAGAAAAAAATATACCTGAATTAAACGCAACTGCAAAGTTGTATACGCACAAAAAAACTGGCGCGAGATTACTTTCGGTCATCAACGATGACGAAAACAAAGTCTTCTCGATTAATTTCCGTACCACACCAAAAGACTCAACAGGTGTGGCGCATATTTTGGAGCACTCGGTTTTAGGCGGCTCGGAGAAATATCCTGTCAAGGAACCGTTTGTGGAATTGCTAAAAGGTTCACTGGCAACTTTTGTAAATGCATTTACATATCCTGATAAAACTTGTTATCCAGTGGCGAGTCAGAATTTGCAGGATTTTTATAATTTAATCGATGTGTATATTGATGCGGTGCTTCATCCACTCATCACCGAAGAGACTCTGATGCAGGAAGGCTGGCATTACGAGTTGGATGATGTTGCAAATCCGCTGACATATAAAGGCGTGGTCTTCAATGAAATGAAAGGCGCGTATTCTTCGCCAGATGATTTGATGGCGCGCACCATTCAGCAATCGCTTTTTCCAAAACATATTTACGGCATGGACTCAGGCGGTGACCCGCGCAATATTCCCGACCTAACTCACACGGCTTTCAAAGCCTTTCATGAAACTTATTATCATCCATCCAATTCGTTTATCTTTTTCTATGGCAATGATGACCCTGACAAACGTCTTAAGCTTATGGAAGGTTATTTAAAATCTTATAAGAAGATCAAGGTCAAGTCGCAAGTGCCGCTTGCCAAAGCTTTCAAGAAGCCAAAGAAAATCCAATACTCGTATGATGCGGGTCAAGATACAGACATCAAGAAGAAACATTATTTCACGGTCAATTGGCTGCTGCCAGAATCCTCTGAGCCTGTCACAAGTTTTAGTTTGCAAATCCTCGCGAATATTTTGATCGGCACGCCGGCCTCGCCGCTTAAGAAAGCATTGCTCGATTCTGGTCTCGGTGAAGATCTGGCGGGGCTTGGTCTTGAAAATGAATTACGCCAGCCCATTTTTTCAACAGGACTCAAAGGCACACGTGCGGCGGATGCAAAAAAGATTGAGGCAGTAATTTTCGACACACTCGAATCTTTAGTCCGTGATGGCATTGACCCCGATATGATTGCGGCCTCAATCAACACGCTTGAGTTTCGTCTGCGCGAAAATAACACAGGCTCGTTCCCGCGCGGCATCGCGGTCATGCTGCGCGCGCTGACCACCTGGCTGCACGAAGGTGATCCATTCAAACTGCTTGAGTTTGAAACTCCGCTTAATGAAATCAAAACGCGACTCTCCGCAGATAAGTACTACTTTGAAAACCTAATTAAGACTCACCTATTGCATAACAATCACCGCACGACATTACGCTTCAAACCCGACCCTGAGATTGGTCGCCGTTTCGAAGAAGAAGAGAAATCCCGACTGGCCGCCATCCGCGAATCGATGAGCACGGCGCAGGTACAGGAATGCGTTGACAACACCAAAAAACTCAAACTGCTTCAAGAGACTCCAAACTCTCCCGAAGCGCTTGCGACCATGCCCTTCCTGCAACTTTCAGATTTGGAAAAACAGAATAAGACAATACCGATTGAAACCATTCAAATTCAAGATACACCCGTTCTATATCATGACCTATTCACAAATAGCATTGTCTATCTCGACCTAGGCTTTGATCTGCACACACTTCCCAAAGAATTATTGCCGTTGACAGAAATCTTCGCCCGCGCCCTGACCGAGATGGGAACTGACAAAGAAGACTACGTGAAACTCTCACAACGCATCGGAAAAAGTACAGGCGGAATCCACGGCAGCGCACTCAGTACCACAGCTCGCGGGTCGAAAGAGAACGTGAGCAAGTTATTCATGCGCGGCAAAGCCACCATAGGACAATCCGCCGAGTTGTTGAATATCTTGAAAGATATTTTGCTCAACACTAATTTTGATAATCGTGAAAGACTCAAGCAGATCGTGCTCGAAGAAAAGTCAGGACTCGAATCATCCCTCGTCCCCAGCGGACATATCTACGCCAACCGCCGTGTGCGCGCACAATTTGGCGGCGCGGGCTGGGTCAATGACCAGATGAGCGGCATCGGCTATCTCTTTGCATTACGTCAACTCGCAAAAGATATTGATAAAAAATGGGATTCCGTTTTGCAGAAACTGGAAACCATGCGCGACCTGTTGATCAACAGCAAGTCGTTAATTTGCAATGTGACGCTGGATGCCGAACATTGGAAGACCTTCAAGCCGCGTTTGGAAAATTTTATTTTTGCAATGCCCGATAAGAATGTTCAACTTTCAACCTTCGACATTCAACCCACAATTGAAAAAGAAGGCCTGACCATTCCCGCGCAAGTCAATTACGTGGGCAAAGCCGCGGATCTGTACGAACTCGGCTATGAGCTGGATGGTTCCGTTGATGTCATCACAGGCTATCTGCGCATGGCCTATCTCTGGGAAAAAGTCCGCGTGCAGGGCGGCGCGTATGGCGGCTTCTGTGTCTTTGACAGTAACTCTGGCGTGTTCTCCTTCCCCTCGTATCGTGACCCAAACCTGGATGCCACGCTTGAAAACTACGATGGTGCCGCTGGCTATTTGAAGAACCTCGATGCAAAATCATTAAGCGATGGTGAACTCACCAAAGCCATCATCGGCGCAATCGGTGACATGGACTCCTATCAACTGCCTGATGCAAAAGGCTACACATCCATGATGCGTTATCTAACTGGCCGATCAGACGAAATGCTTCAAAAGGAACGTGAAGAAATCCTCTCCACCAACGGCGAAGACTTTATTGCCTTTGGTGAAGTATTAGAGAAAGCTGCAAAGTCAAATGCAGTGGCAGTGATCGGTTCACAGTCCGCGATTGAAAGCGCGAAAGCTGGTTTGAAGGTGACGAAGGTTTTGTAAAAAGAAGTTGAAAGTCGAAGATTGAAGGTCAAAACCTAACTTTAGACCTTCGACCTTTGACCACAAAAAATATGCCTACTTCATTATCACTTTCTGAAGATCAACTAGTCGCTGAACTATGGGCGCTGGATGTGAGATTCCTGATGGGACGTCAACTTAGCTCGACGCCTTTGCTTGCGCCTGCGAATCTCATTGCATCACTGGCGCAAAGTGAAAATGCGCGCGTGCGTTCGTCTTTGATTCCAGTATTTCTGCGCCACTCTGAATTTTTCTCCGAAGTAGAAACCGCAGACAAATCGCTATCACCAGAAACCAATCAATTGGTTCTTCGCTTTTACTATACCGCCGCCGTCCTTCTGCAAAGAAAATATTGGGAACGATTGGCGAAAATCCTCGGCAAGCAGCCGCAATTACCCGATATCTTTTCAAGCAAACTGGGTATATCGTTGGATGAGAATCCAGAACAGGCACTCTTGCAATTGGCAAACCGCCACAAAATTCTTAGCGGACAGTTCATCAACTGGCTGGGGACGTATGAACACGCGGCGGAACGTCTTATCAAACACATGGAAAAATTCAAATGAATAGCGTATCCAGGCAGAACATTCAGGAATTTCTTGAGCGATTGGGAAACCGCTATTCTAAACAAACGAAACTTTATCTGCTAGGAGGCAGCGCGTTGATCCTGCTTGGAAGTTCGCGCGATACGCTTGACATTGATTACGTGGGCGACGATATTCAAAAAGATGATTTTCAAATCATCATCGAAGAGATCGCCGGCGAATTGGAATTGGAAACCGAGGCTGTTCCCATTGACCGCTTCATCCCTTTGCCAGAAGGAAGCGAACAACGCAGAATCCGTATCGGTCAATTTGGAAACGTGGACGTGTACGTCACCGACCCATATACCATCGCGCTCAGCAAACTGGACCGCGGTATAGATGCCGATTTAGAAGACATTGTTTTTCTAATTCAACGCAACCACATCAACCTGAAAGAACTGGAGCGCATCACACAAAATGCCATATCGCAAGCGCGGAAGTTCGATCTCCATCCCGACATCCTTGCTCACTTGCAAGAGTTAAAATCTCGATTGAAATAATTCGGTAGTGCTACAGGAGACCCAATGAACATCACACTCAAAATCAACGGCACTGAACACGCAATTGACACCGCCCCATCCACCACTCTATTCGCCGCCCTGCGCGGGCTTGGCTTACACGGAGTCAAGTTTGGTGATGAAGGCGGGCTGTCTGGTTCGGATACAGTTTTACTGGATGGAAAACCAGTTAATGCGGGTTCAATTCTTGCCGCGCAGGCTGAAGGTCACAGCGTAGCCACTATTGAAGCCCTCGGCGAGCACCCTGAACAGGGTTGGAAACTGACCGATGGTTTACATCCGCTGCAAAAGGCTTTTGTTGAAACGGGCGCAATCCAATGCGGGTATTGCACGCCCGCGCAAATCCTTGCTGCGAAATCCTTGCTGGAGAAGAATCCAAATCCAAGTGAGGCCGAAGTCCGCGAGGCGATCTCGGGCGTGTTGTGCCGCTGCACGGGTTATCTCAAACCAGTGCAGGCAGTGTTGAAAGCCGCAGCAGAAATCAGGGGCGATACTCCGTTGGATTGGAATTCGATTAACTGGGATTTTGGAACGCCCAAAAATGATTCACCACACGATGACGCCCCCGCATCAAACCTGACAGGTGTGCAGGTTCGGCCAAAAGTAGTTTTAGCTCCCGAATCGAAGACCTGGAAAACTGTCGGCAAGCCAGAAATAAAAGTGGACGCGGTTAAGTTGGTACAAGGCAAACCTGCCTTCACCGCCGATTTTGAAAAACGCGGATTACTGCACGCCAAAGTTTTACACTCGCCGCACGCGCACGCATTAATTAAAAAAATTGACACCAGCAAAGCCAAAGCGCTTGAAGGCGTAGCCGCTGTATTAACCTGGAAAGATATTCCACGAGTAGTGTATTCCACTGCTGGACAATCTGACCCGATCCCCGGCCCACTGGATACATTCTCATTGGATAATAAAGTGAGATTTGTAGGTGATCGTGTGGCATTCGTCGCGGCAGAGACAGTTGAAATTGCAGAAAAAGCCCTCTCGCTGATCGAAGTTGATTATGAAGTTTTGCCCGCAATTTTAGACTCGCGCGAATCAATGTCCAGCCCGGTGCGGATTCACGATGAACCAGAATATGTAAACTTTGCAGATTCGAATCCTGCCAAAAATCTGGCGGCGGAGATCCGCATTGATATTGGTAATGTAGAAAAAGGATTCGAAGAAGCAGATGTGGTCTTTGAAGCTTTTTATGAAGTACCAAAAGTGCAGCAGGCGCATATCGAACCGCATGTCTGTGTCACCTATTGGGATGAAGATGACCGTTTAGTAATTAGAACCTCAACCCAAGTACCCTTCCACGTAAGAAGAATGCTTGCGCCCGTGTTGGGATTACCCGTCAAGAGAATCCGCGTGATCAAACCGCGCATTGGCGGCGGCTTCGGCGGCAAACAGGAAGTGCTGATGGAAGACGTGGCCGCACATTTGACAATTGCCACCAAACTACCTGTGATCTACGAATACACACGCGAAGAAGAATTTATCGCCGCGCGTTCACGGCACCCGATGCGAATCAAGATGAAAACGGGCGTGAAGAAAGATGGCACGATCACAGCCAATGAAATGTATGCGTTATCAGATACAGGCGCAAACGGCGCGCATGCGTTAACTGTTACAGGGAACACGGGTCACAAGGCAATGGCGTTGTATGTCGGTGATGGTGAATATCGCATTGCGCCTAATATTCGATTTTATGCAGATATCGTCTACACCAACACTCCGCCCTCGGGAGCATTTCGCGGCTACGGTGTGCCGCAAGGATACTGGCCGCTAGACCGTCACATGGAAAAGATCGCGCGCGCCATGGGCTTTGACCCAATCGACTTCCGCTTGAAAAACGCCATCCACCCCGGTGAATATCATCCATTCTCAACCGCATGGAACGAAGGCCGTGAACCCCGCCCTGAGATTATTAACACAGTGGGCTTGGAACAATGTGTAGCACAAGGCCGCGCCGCAATTGGCTGGGACGATAAATATGGGAATGAGGAATGGCGTAATTCATGGTTAAAGATTGAAAGTCAAAAGTCGGGTATGCCCTTCGACCTTCGACCTTCAACAAAAAGAAAAGGAATTGGTATCGCTCTGGTCATGCAAGGCACAGCCATTCCCTACCTCGATATGGGCGGCGCTTCGATCAAGATGAATGATGATGGCTCATTTAATTTACTGGTCGGCGCAACAGATTTAGGCACTGGCTCGGATACCGTCCTCGCACAAATGGCGGCTGAAGTTTTGGGCGTGCCTATCGAAGATATGATCTGCTATTCATCCGATACAGATTTTACGCCGTTTGATAAAGGCGCATACGCTTCTTCCACAACTTATATATCTGGCACAGCAGCTGTCAACGCGGCGAAGATCGTGGCAGAGAGAATCAGAGTCAGAGCGGTTGACATGTTCAAGGTTGCAGGGCTGAATGTTCAACCTGCTGACTTGCAACTTTCCAACCGAATGGTCATTGCGCCAAATGGTCAAACGATTCCATTGAGTGAAATTGCGTTGGATAGTCTCCATAGGAATAATCAGGAACAGATCATGGGCGTGGCGAGTTATGTATCGCCTGTGTCGCCGCCTCCATTTGCGGCGCAGTTCGCCGAAGTCACCGTCGATGTGGAAACTGGTCAGGTTACAGTAGACAGGCTTGTGATGGCGGTTGATTCGGGCATCATCGTGAATCCACTGACAGCCTCAGGTCAAATCGAAGGCGGCATGACTCAAGCCCTCGGGTACGCCGTCTGCGAAGAAATGCGCTACGATGAAAAGGGCAATGCGCGCGAACGCGACTTTGACCGCTATCACATCTTCCGCGCTGACGAGATGCCAGTACTGGAAACAATTTTCGTGGAGACGTTTGAACCGAGTCATCCATTTGGAGTCAAAGCCGTCGCAGAAATCCCCATGGATGGTGTTGCGCCCGCTGTTGGAAATGCAATTCTGGATGCGATTGGCGTCAATGTGGACGATAACCCTGTTACCCCTGAAAAAGTGTGGAGGGCGATCAGAAAATAAATTCCTGCGTTTTGGTAGCCATAATCTTTTGCACGAAGTAAAATAAAGATATTGATGAATCAAAAAGAACTTATCTACCTCATCCCGTATGCAGGGTCGCTGGGCGTTTCGCTTGGGATTCTTGTTTACGTTTGGATACGACGGGGCGCTCAGGGGGCAACCGCTTTTTTCTGGTACCTCTTCGGACAAACTCTTTATATTGCCGGCAACATCCTGGAAATGACAGCCTTCGATCTGCCCGGTAAATTGTTCTGGGAAAGTTTTCAATGGGTTGCCGCAAGCCTGCCATTGGTGGCTTTTCCAGTTTTTGCCATTCGATATACTGAATATAAATTAAAGTACTTCCGTAAATTATTTGCGGCTTCCCTGCTGGTTCCAGTCCTATTTTCACTAGCGATCATCACAGACAAGTTTCATCATCTGTTTTATCTACACCCGCAGGTTTTACAAAATGAAGTGTTCTCAGCATTGGTATACGATTACTCCCCCATCTTTATTATCTACAGCATATATTTCTATTTCATCGCTGCTGTAGGCAGCGCCTTTCTGGTGCGGCGTATGGTACAGCCGCACACCCTATACCGTGCACAACTCACCTTTATTCTGGTTGGGCTCCTTTTACCGATCGTTGGTTCATTTCTTTCGCTGGCTGGCATCTCCCTTAATTCGCAGCGTGATGCATCTCCATTTACAGCCACGTTGGGTAATTTTCTACTGGCCTGGGGATTTTATCGGTTTCGTCTTTTTGATGTGCTGCCTGTCGCACGGGACAGGGTTTTTGAAGCGATGGTCGAGCCTGTGGTCATTCTGGACAATAACAACATGGTTGTGGATGCAAACTCATCCATGCTGGCATTGCTTGGGAAAAAATCAAATGATATCATCGGAGAATCAGCCAAACAAATATTTGCAGATTTTCCAATCCCCATTAAACAATATATGCAGGCATCCTACGCGCGCGCCGAAGCCACTTTTGTGATTGGCGGTATTCATGTCTACTATGAGTTGACGGTCTGGCCGCTTTACAACGAACGCAAAGAGATGACGGGCCGCATTTATATCTCACACGATATTACCGCTCAAAAAGAACTGGAGCGGGAACTCCGCAACCTCAATTCTGAGCTGGAAGACCGTGTCCGCGCACGCACCTGGGAATTAGCAGAAGCCTACGACACAACACTCGAAGGCTGGGCGCGCGCGCTCGAATTGCGCGATAAGGAAACAGAAGGTCATTCCCGCCGTGTTACAGAAACCACCCTCAAAATCGCCCTCGCAATGAATATCTCTGATGAAGACCTCGAACATATTCGCCGCGGCGCGATCCTGCACGACATTGGTAAAATGAGCATTCCCGATGAGATTTTACACAAGCCAGACAAGTTGACCGATGAAGAACGCAACATCATTAAGGAACATCCTGATACAGCCTATAAATTGCTCTCCCCAATTCCATTTCTGAAAAAAGCATTGGAAATCCCCTACTCCCATCATGAGAAATGGGATGGCACGGGCTATCCACAAGGATTGCACGGCGAAGAAATTCCGCTCGCCGCGCGCATCTTCGCCATCGCAGATGTATGGGATGCCCTTGGCTCAAATCGCTCCTATAACCAGGCTTGGCCTCGTGAAAAAATAATCGCCTATTTCATCGAAGAAGCAGGCAAGCACTTTGACCCAAACATCATTAACCTGTTTTTAGAACTCACCGAAAAAGGCGAAGTATAAAAACTCTCTATCGAACAAACTATGGTTTTCGCCCAATGGACCACCGAACGCAGATGGCGGTCTGCGATCAATCAATTCACGAAAATATTGCTGTTTTTTGAAAATGTACGGTAGAGAAGATATAATTAAACAATACTTAGACCTGTCCTAAAAATAATGGAGTGCGGACTTAAGTCCGCACTCCATTATTCGGATAGACTCTTATCTACACAAATCTTAATATTTACTGGAAAAATAAAATGCCCGATCAAATTTATGTTATAGGACACATCAACCCCGATACCGATTCCATTGCCTCAGCCATGGGCTACGCCTGGCTTCTACGAGAACGCGATGGAGTTAACACCATCGCGGCGCGCGCAGGCGCACTCAATCAACAAACAGCGTATGTACTAAAGACTCTGGGCGTTGAAGCTCCCGTCCTGCTGACCGATGCATCACCGCGTTTCGAATCAGTCATGCGCCGCCTCGATACCATCCGCCCTACTTCACAGCTTGGTCTCGCATGGACACTCGCCAGCAAAACAGGCGGCATCGCCCCCGTTGTCGGCGAAGATGGCAAACCTTTCGGCATCATCAACGGCATGAGCCTGTTCAAATATTTTAGCGACACACTCGGCCCGCGCCCAGGCGATACAACTGTGCGCGAAATGATGTCTGCCGAATGTAAAGACGCCGCAGATGTCACGGTCCCAAAATATGCCAGCAGCGCACACATCCGTGACTCGCTCAATAAAATTCTGAGGGATGAATTCAACGACTACTGGGTCGTGGATGAACATGGCGTGTATGTCGGCATCGCGAATCAACGCGAAGTTCTTAACCCGCCGCGCTTGAAAATCATCCTCGTTGACCACAATGAAGCCCGTCAAGCCATTGCCGCGCTCGAAGAAGCCGAACTGCTTGAGATATTAGATCATCACCGCCTCGGCAATCCATACACCCACCAACCCATCCGCTTCACCGTAGACACCGTCGGATCGACATCCACACTCGTCGCTGAGATGACAGCCGAAGCGGGACTCTCGATGCCGCCCGCATTGGCAGGCACGCTTCTCGCTGGACTGGTAGCTGATACGCTCATCTTGACATCTCCCACCACCACGCCGCGTGACAAAGCCGCCGCCGAACGGTTATCCCGCTGGGCCTTCGTCGGCGGAAGTCCGCTCAAAGGCGAGACCATCGACACATACGGCAAAGCCATTCTCAGCGCAGGCGCAGGACTCTCAAACCGCGATCCAAAAGATGTGGTCAGTACAGATATCAAACCCTTTGAAGGCGGCGGATATAAATTCGCAGTTGCCCAAGCCGAAGTGACCGACATCCTGCAACTCACCGAACATCTTGAACCGCTCCAAACTGCACTCAACGACCTGCGTGATAAACGCGGCCTCGACTTCGCCATGCTGCTCGTCACAGATGTTGTACGCGGCACCAGCCGCCTGCTGGTTACAGAAAACTCACCCTCTGTTCTAAACGATCTGCCCTATCCACCGCTGCCAGACGGCACACGCGATGCCGAGGGCGTGGTCTCCAGAAAAAAACAACTCCTGCCCGCAGTGCTTGGGCTGCTGGAACGCTAAACTCACACAAAAAAATCAATCCTCAACAACACAACAGGAATTTCATAAAACATGAAATTCCTGTTGTGTTAAATGCCCTGCCTCTCCTTAATTTGGAAAACATCAACAAACACCCCATCCGTCACGTTACGGTAAGTACGGTAAAATGGAACTATGATTATTTGTAAGAAACCAAAGCACGAAAACAATACCAAGACCTGTTTCATTCAGGATAAGGCGAGCATTTATGAGCGATGACACCATCTATTTAAATTATATCTTCGCCGCCATGGAACAAATTGACCGCTACACGAGAGGCATGTCTGAAAGCGAATTTCTTTCCCGCGCCATGGTACAGGATGCCGTCATGCACCAGATCGAAATCATCGGGGAAGCCGCCAGTTGCATTTCCATTGAGTTTCAGAGTGACCATCCCAAACTGCAATGGGAGAATATGACCGGCATCCGAAAAAAGATCATCCCCGAAAGTTTCAACATTAACCTGGTCAATGTTTGGAATACAGTTCAAGATGACCTCCCGCTTCATAAACAAGCCATCAAGAAACTTTTATAAGCGATATTTACCCACTGTCGCGCTATGCCTTTACGCAACACAAGCGCGTGAACGCCAGAAAGACATATATGAACAACATCCCCAATTCCCAATTGATCGAAAACGACATCCCCAGCAGCCGCGCAAGTTGGAAAAAAATCGAACCCTTCGCATTAACCTTTGATGGGTACAAACACTGGGGCTCTTTCAAAAGATGCCGCGAAGTCGCCGAAGAAGGCGTCAAGTTATATCGTGGGCAAAAAGAACTCACCCAATCCCTGACCGACCTGCGCACCTGCCTCTTCTTTGAATCCCGCCGCTGGAAGCATTATGAAAAAAGCCCATCCAAAAAAGGCATGGAGTACGTTCATATTCTCGTGGAAGCGATCCGTGTGCGTGTCCTTGCAAAAGAAATTGGATAGAATTTATAATGCAGGAGAGCGCCGAACCAGCGTCCTCCTGCATTTCTGATGTAGAGAACACCTCAGCCAATCAAGAGGTATTTCCCCATTACCCATGAATTCCATTTATCAATCCCTTGCCGAACTTGAAAATAAAAACGAAATTGCTGCACTGTGTACCATAACCAGCAGTGAAGGCTCCACGCCGCGCCATGTGGGCAGTAAGATGCTGGTCTATCCTGACGGACATTTTATTGGCACAGTCGGCGGCGGTGAGTTGGAAAACCGCGTAATCAAAGCCGCGCTCGAATGCATCCAAAACGAAGCGGCTCAAACCCTTTCTTACTCAATGGCTGACCCCTCACGCGGCGACCCCGGTGTGTGCGGCGGTCAGGTGGAGGTATTTGTGGAACCCATTATCCCCAGCCCGTTGCTGGTCGTGATCGGCGCGGGGCATGTGGGCAAAGCAGTCGTTCATTTGGCAAAGTGGATGGGGTTTCGTGTGGCTCTCAGCGATGACCGCGCGGAGTTTTGCAACCCTGCAACCACGCCTGGCGCAGATGCATATTACCCCGTCCCCATGGATGAACTCCCCAAGCATATTAAAATCGACAAGAGAACGGTTCTCATCTTAACCACCAGAGGATCAGCCATCGATACGGCTGGACTCTCCCCGCTGCTTGATTCGCCTGCGGCTTATATTGGCGTGATTGGTTCAAAGCGCAGATGGGCCACCACAGCAAAAGCGCTGCAAGAAAAAGGCATCGCCAAAGAGAAGATCGCCAGAGTCCATTCGCCGATGGGCTTGGAACTGCAAGCAGAAACTCCCGAAGAGATCGCGGTGAGTATTATGGCTGAGGTGATGATGGTCAAAGATAAGGGGACAGGAAAGCCGATGAAGGAATTAGGAATTAAGCATTAGGGGAGATGATGTTGAAGAAAACAGAGACAGGCCAGGGTTAAGAAAGATGCGCTGTCTTGAGCAGTAAACAGTTGTCGGTTGTTGGCTGCCAGCCGAAGTGTGAAACGTATCGGGTTGGAATTCGTAATAAGAGTAGGAAAAACGGTTCTTGTTACAGAAAGTTCATTAGACTATAATCTGAGAGTTATCATAAAAAAGGAGAAAAATATGGCTAGAATTTTTGATGTCATTGAATACGCAAATGAAATGGCCGATGAGATCGTCCACCGTTTCCCTGAACAAGGGATCGGCGATTATCGGATCGGTTCACAGGTGATCGTGCGCGAAAGCCAGAGCGCGGTGTTCTTCCGTGATGGGCAGGCCTTGGATGTGTTCAAGGCGGGGCGACATACCATCGCCACCGCGAACATTCCGAAGTTGATCGACTTTATTGGCAAGGCGTTCAACGACCGCACACCCTTCCCCGCAGAAGTGTATTTCGTTTCGAAAAAAGAATTCGCAAATAAAAAATGGGGCACGCCGCAAGCAATTGCCGTTCAAACCCCCGGCGTTGGTTTCGGATGGTTCTTCCTACAGGGTTTCGGCACTTTTTCATTTCAGGTGAAAGACCCTCAACAGTTTGTGACACAAATCGTTGGCGCAACGGGTACATTCCGTTCTTCTGAGATTGAAGAACGCTTGAAGACCATGCTGGTATCCAAGCTGACAGATGTGGTCGGCGAGACCAGCGAAAAGACTCAAAACCTGCCCAGCAAATTAAGCGGCCTGACCGAGGAACTCGGCGCGGCAGTGCGCGTGAAGGCAAAGGATGATTTCGAAGCAATTGGTCTGACCCTTAAAACATTTTATATTGGCAGCCTTAAGCCAAGTCAAAAGTCGGCTCAGGAATTACGCGACTCAGGTTATCTTGATCCCGCGTTATACACTCAACTGCAAGCCGCAGATGCGATGCGTGAAGCTGCCAATAACCCAAATGGCGGCGCTGGCCTAACAGCTGGAATCGGCGCTGGGATGGGTATCGGCAATTTGATGGGACAGGCACTGCAAGGCGGGATGCAGAACACTGGCGGCGGTGGAGCGGTTGGCGGCGCGGCAAAGATGCCCGATATTATGACGCCTGCCGAAGCAGCGCAGTTCATAAAAGTAACTGAAGAAGATATTATGTCTGCGATCACTGAGGGAAGCTTGAAGGCCAAGAAAGTCGGCAAGGCGTTCCGCATCAGCAAGGATAATCTTGATGCGTTTATGAATAGTTAGGGGATTGGGGATTAGTAAATTGGGGGTTGGTGGTTAAAAAGAGACTCTCCGCGTGGAGAGTCTCTTTTATGCAGGGTGGGTATAGGTTTGAACGTTTGAACCTACCAACGTATCAACGGTCTTCGTTATTCTAATTCGCTGATCACATCGACCACGGATGCGAGGATGTCGCTGGCCAAAACGGAGGCGGTTGTGCCGAGGTCTTCGGCTGCGAACAGACCTGCTTGCGCGTGGATGTACGCGCCTGCCACGGCGGCATGGTAGGCGTTGAGTCCTTGAGCACGCAGGCCGACGATGAGTCCTGCCAGCACGTCGCCTGTGCCTGCACGCGCGAGCGCGGGTGATGCAACGGGGATGATGGTCATTTGTCCGGTGGGAGATGCGATGACGGTGAATGCGCCTTTCAAGACGACGACATGCCCCCATTCTTTTGCATACTTGCGGGCAACTTCATTTCTATTCGCTTGAATTTCCTCTTTGGGCAATTCGGTCAACGCGGACATTTCGCCGAGATGCGGCGTTAAGACTGCGAGCGGAAATATTTTTGTGTGCCAGTCTTGAATCTGCGCGAGGTGACGTAATCCGTCGGCATCGATAACGGTGGGAAGTTTGATGGTGGAGAGGATGATCTCGACAAATTTTCTGGTGGAAATATGACTGCCGATACCGGGTCCCAATAAAAATGCGGTGGCATGGTGGACATGGTTCAATAAAATCTCAGAGGCTTTTTCTGAAATAAAACCCGCTTCGTGCGGCAACAAAACCCAGGTGGCTTCGGGCAGTTGCCCCGCGAGAACGGCGTGCAATGGTTCAGGCACAGCCAGTGTGACCAAGCCCGCGCCAACACGATAGGCGGCTGTACCAGCCAGCAAGGCCGCGCCGCTATAATTCAGCGAGCCAACTGCCAATAGTGCAGTACCAAATGTCCCTTTGTGTGAATCGAGGGCGCGTTCGGGTAAAAGCGCGGCCACGAGGTCATCATCCGCGACTTCGATTTTTATTCCATTGAATGATGCGAGATCATCGGGCAAACCAATATCAACCAGAGTCAGGTCGCCGATAAATTCAAAAGCGGGCAGTTTCAATAGTCCCTGTTTGACCGCCGCCATGCTGACCGTTAGATCGGCGGGGATACACGCGGCAGCGCCTGAATCGCAATCTACGCCAGAGGGACAATCGACGGCGATGACGTAAGGCGGCTGATCCATTTCTTGCATGATGAGCAGCGACTGCGCCAGGACGGCGGCGATCTCTTCTTTAAGCGGAAGCTTGATTCCCGTACCGAGCAGACCATCCACTAGAACATCGGCAGACTCAAGATAGGCATTCAGCGCAGAAAAATTATGGTCATTGGCAGCAAAGGTGACTTCTCCGCCCGCTTCAAGCAGACGCGCCACGAGTTCATCTTTCTGTTTGCGTTTGACAATATATGCACAGGCGTGCCAGCCTGTTTCAGCCAGATGGGTTAATGCGATGAGTGTATCTCCGCCGTTGTTGCCTGGCCCGACAAGCCCCAGTATTTCTTGCCACTCATCATCCAAGACAATCTGGTTGATAATTTCAGCCAGACCGCGCCCGGCGTTTTCCATCATTTCGGCATAAGGCAGGCCGTTTGCATCTGCTTCTTTTTCAATTTCACGCATTTGCGCGACGTTTACAAGTTTCATATTTTTCTCCAGTTGCGAAATCTTTGGAACAGTTGTACACTTGGGCGAAGTGTGGGAAATGGCTGTTAAAAAAACTCCGCACAGAAATTATACGTCTGTTGTTCCCTGAGTAGGGTTAAATCTCCATACAGGGATGTTATGCGGAAAAGATTTTGTATAATACGTAGTTGACTGGCTTCGCACACTAACTATGTGATAGGCGTTCCCTTCATAAAGTTTGTATTTTTTCAAATCATCGCTGAGAGTCGCAGAAATATGCCTTTCCAAAAACAATATCAAAAACCATACGAACAGCCACCGCCATCACCGATTGAAATATCTTTTTGGGAAACTGCAAAACCTCTCATTCCTGAATTAGAGAATGAAGTCTGGATAGATAAAAAATATCGGGTGGACTTTCTCATTCCGAGTAAAAAAATTATCATTGAACTTTATGGGTATCAGCATCACAATTCAAAAGCCAAAATTACGAAGGACGCCGAACGTGAGAGATATTTACAACGAGTTGGGTATCAGGTAATCCGTTTTACAGGAACAGAAGTTTTCAAAGATGTCCGAAAGTGCGTTTATGAAGTTTTATCGCTTGCTAAAATTCAACCAGCAAAAGTGCAAGCAAAGCCCATTCAACCAGTTGTTGCGCCTGCAATAAGTAAGCCTGAAAATAATCCTGTCCGTTCAACTCAAGCAGCAGTTAGGCGGAGTAATTTGCAATTTGCAGACAATAGAATATATGTGAGCCGCAAGAAAAAAATATTTGGCATGGAGTCATGGCAAGTAAGGGTATTGGGTATAATGGTTTTAATTATTATTTGCAGTTGTCTATTTTTTATGTCAATACTTCTTAAAAGCTAGCGTGTGTTAAAGTCAAAAACGCCCAACAAAGCGTGCATCCGACGCTGGGGAGTCTGGCGACCTCTCAAGCATTTTTCTACGCCTTTTCATTTTTCTGTTGGGACGGCGTGCCCCAGCGCGGGTATCCCGCTAAGAGCATGCAAGACGAGCCGCAAACCGTTAGTTGTTTTCCAGGAGAAGCAAGAAGTGAGTATTGAACAACGTATAAAAGACCTCGGAATCACTTTACCTTCGGACGCCGCACCAGCAGCGAATTACACAAACGCTGTTCGTACAGGCAACCTATTATTCATTTCAGGGAAAGCTCCCCTGCCTGAGAACGGCAAACTACCGAAGGGAAAGCTTGGTCGAGAATTTTCAGTTCAAGATGGGTACCGCTTTGCACGTTCAGCCGCGATAGATATCATCGCAGTGATGAAGGCTGAACTTGGTTCACTTGACCGAGTCACACGTATTGTCGAGGTACAAGGGTTTGTGAATGCAGTGGAAGATTTTGAAGATCACGCGCAAGTCCTTAATGGATGCTCAGATTTGCTGGTAGATGTATTTGAAAATAAGGGTGTACATGCTCGCTCCGTATTAGGTGCAAATTCTTTACGGGGTGGGGTTCCAGTTATTTTGAAGATTGTCGTTGAAGTTACTCAGGACTAACCAACCATGTACTTGTACCAAACTCCGGCATCCGACGCTGGGGCGCTTCGCGTTGGGCAGTTCCTTGCATAACTCAGTTATACATTAGGTCAAAAATTCAGATGGAGAATATTTTTTGTGGCATTAATTATCTTTGATTTCGACGGCGTCCTTGCAGATACTCTTGATGATTTAATTCACTTTGGTCAAGAAGCATGCAATACATTAAGGGTAAAATACGTTGTTAAAAAAGATGACCTAAGCAACCTTGAGGTTATGTCTTTTGCAACATATGGGCGGGCGTGTGAAGTCCCTGAATATCTTGTGGATGAATTTGTCCAAATTTGTTTGAAACGCTTTGCCCATTAAAAATCCCCACCTGCGATTTTTAATGGGATAAACGATGTTGTTAGGAGATTCTCTGTCAACAACACAATTGCCATTGTTACAACCAATTCATCTCAAAATGTAAATGCTTTTCTCGTCGAGAATAATTTAGATGGGTGTGTTCAAGCAGTATACGGAGTAGATTCGCCCGGTACGAAAGCACAGAAAATATCAATTGCGCGAGATCAATTTTCAGTAGATACAAGTCAAGAATCAGTGTTTAT